>SXGQ01101535.1_pt1 | contig 22442 bp, 25 predicted proteins | sample 3178371 | NCBI WGS metagenome assembly SXGQ01 (sample SAMN11356859, study PRJNA531348) | freshwater metagenome | isolation source: freshwater sample F1-20 | place: China: Fuxian Lake, Yuxi | collected 2017-12-25 | reverse complement strand
TCTTCTGCAATTCCCGACATCCGCGGGTTTATCGGCATGGTGATGGATCGAGGCTTTGCTTATGAGGCAGGTGGATCGGTCTATTTCGATGTGACAAAGTCGCAGGAGTTCGGCGATCTCTCGCACTATGACAGCGAAACGATGATCGCCCTTGCTCGTGAGCGGGGCGGCAACGTAGAGGACCCAAACAAGCGTCATCCACTCGACTTCGTGTTGTGGCATCCTTCAGCGTCCGACGAACCCAGTTGGGAAACCATGTGGGGAGCCGGCCGTCCTGGTTGGCATATCGAGTGCTCTGCACTTGCGTTGCGGGAACTAGGTACAACAATCGATCTTCACGGTGGTGGGAGCGATCTCATTTTTCCTCACCACGAATGTGAACGAGCGCAATCTGAGGCAGCGACAGGGCAGCCATTCGTAAAACATTGGATGCATGTTGCAATGGTTTCGATGGACGGTCACAAAATGTCGAAGAGCAAGGGCAACTTGGTCTTTGTAGACAAATTGCGAACCGGGCACGACCCGATGGCGATTCGGCTGGGATTGATCGAACACCACTACAGGGTGGAGTGGGAATGGGACGAAGGCTTGATGGGACGGAACCAAGAACGCCTCAGTAAATGGCGCTCTACACGATCCGCCTCGAAGATGACTAGCGGCCGTGCCGTGTTGGATGATGTTCGAGATGCCCTTGATGATGACCTCGACACATCGGCGGCTGTGCGAATCGTTGACGATGCCGCTCAACGAGGTTTCGACGTAAGAGATGCTGCATCACTGTTGGGTGTATTGATGTAATGGCTAGAAAGCGGCAGCCGCGCGATGTTTATCGCGGTGCAACGCAGTTGCAGTCGCGTGCCAGAAGTGTGGTGCGCCCAATTTCCCGTGCGTTGTGGAAATTTGAGTTAAATGGTTTTGAGCAGATACCAACTGACGGTCCCGCAATTCTGTGCGCAAATCACATCAGTTTTCTCGACTCCGCATTTATTATGGTTCATGCGCCACGAAATATCTCTTTTATTGGAAAACGTGAATACATGGATTCATGGAAAACAAAATTTCTGTTTCCCGCCCTTGGGATGATTCCCGTCGACAGGGAAGGTGGGGAAAAAGCAAACACCGCGCTACTGGCTGCCGAGGCCGTCCTTCGTCGAGGGGAGTTGTTTGGCATTTTTCCTGAGGGAACGAGAAGTCGCGACGGCATGTTGTACAAGGGGCATACGGGCGCGGCACGACTCGCCCTCAAACTGATGTGCCCCATTTTTCCCGTGGGCGTGAAGGGCACTCGAGAGATCCAGCCTCCAGACGCAAAACTGCCTAAGACGGGCGGTCGTGTTTCAATCACAGTCGGTAAGGCAATTTCCCCAGAGCGGTATGCATCAAGAACTGATGATCACCTGATCTTGCGAGAGTTGATTGATGAAGTGATGTTCGAGATTCAATCCATTACAGGTCAGGAATATCGCAATGTGTATGCCACCAAAAGAAAAACCGTCTCCGAGCCAGCCGACGGCTCACGTGATTACACGTCGGCTTAATTATTCCAAATTTCGTCAGTTCTAGAAACTAGACTTCTGTCTAGATGAGTGCACCTTCCGTAACAATTGACGTTTCCTTGCCCGATGGTTCGATACGCACCTTGCCGCAGGGCGCCACAGGTCTCGACTTGGCCAAAAGTATTGGCTCTCGTTTGGCTAAGGCCGCAGTTGCAACCGTAGTCAATGGTTCGGAGTCCGACTTGGGCTCGCCGCTCCCATCGGGGGCGGTTGTCGCGATCATCACGTCCGATTCGGATGCCGGTCGTCATGTGCTTCGTCACTCGACGGCGCATGTGTTGGCACAGGCCGTTTTACAGTTATACCCAGGCGCAAAGTTCACCATAGGGCCCGCTATCGAGGATGGCTTCTATTACGACTTCGACTTACCGGGAGGCGTGACCTTTAGCGACGATGATCTATCGAAGATTGACTCGAAGATGCGCGAAATCATTAAGGCAGGTCAGCCCTTCGTTCGTAGCGAGATGTCTTCGGCCGATGCACTGAAGCTTTTCGTCGACCAGCCTTACAAGCGCGAGATCATTGAACGTGTGACAACAGGTGCCGCCGACGGCTCTGATACCAGCGAGGTGCAAGACGGTGATGTTGTAAGCGTGTATCGCAACACGGAAACTTTCGTAGATTTGTGCCGCGGCCCCCATGTTGCCACTACGTCAGCGCTTGGACACTTTGCACTCATGAAAGTTGCTGGTGCGTACTGGCGGGGCAATGAAAAGGGCCCGATGTTGCAACGTATATATGGCACGGCATGGGAATCCAAGTCGGCCCTTGAAGAGCACATCACTCGCCTCGCCGAAGCAGAGAAGCGCGACCATCGAAAACTTGCGGTCGAAATGGATTTACTTTCGTTTCCCCAAGAGCTGGGCGGTGGTTTGGCAGTTTGGCATCCTAAAGGTGCAATCATTCGCAAGTTGATGGAGGACTACAGCCGCCATCGACATCAGACGGGCGGATATCAGTTTGTTTTCACGCCACATATTGCGAACGCCGAGTTGTTCGAAACTTCCGGCCACCTTCACTTTTATAAAGACGGCATGTATCCGCCGATGGAGATGGACAACGGCACCTATTACCCGAAGCCGATGAACTGCCCAATGCACTGTCTGATTTACCGTGATCGACAGCGCAGTTATCGCGAACTTCCACTTCGACTGTTCGAACTTGGCACTGTTTATCGTTACGAACGGGCTGGAACGCTGCACGGCCTGTTGCGTATCCGTGGTTTCACTCAGGACGACAGTCATATCTTCTGCACGGAAGACCAAATGGCGGATGAAATTACGTCGCTACTCGACTTTGTTCTATCCGTGTTACGCCAATTTGGTTTCGACGATTTCGAATTCAAACTTTCCACGCGTGACCCCGACAAGTCGGTTGGAACCGACGAAATTTGGGGTAAGGCAACTAATGCGCTTCGCGAGGCGCTGGAGCGACACGGCGTTCAGTATTCCGTCAAGGAAGGTGATGCTGCGTTCTATGGCCCCAAGATTGACATCGACGTGCGCGATGCTATTGGTCGTAAATGGCAATTGAGTACGATTCAATGCGATTTCAACCTTCCCGAGCGTTTTGGTCTTGAATACATTGGCGCAGACAACGTCCGACACCGTCCAATTATGTTGCATCGGGCTCTATTCGGTTCGGTCGAGCGATTCTTCGGGGTGTTACTCGAGCATTATGGCGGCGCGTTTCCAACATGGCTTGCTCCGGTTCAGGTTCGTGTGCTCGCAGTTACGTCGGGGCACGAGGCCTATGCGCGGTCACTTGTCGACCAATTAGTAGCAGATGGTTTCAGGGTTGATACTTCAACGGCAGACGAGCAGCTCGGCAAACGCATTCGTAGCGCCAAGCTAGAGCGAATTCCATATGTGTTGGTGGTGGGCGATGACGATGTTGCCCACCAAACAGTTGGTGTCAACCCTCGTGGAGGAGACGTTGTCCGAGACGTAAAGTTTGCTGCATTCATGGATCAGCTTCGAGTTGAGACTCAATCCGCAGCAAACATTTCAGGCCTTCGGGGATAGGGCATACATCATGTTGGACAGAATGTGGAACGGTTGGCGAGCTCAATACGTCCAGCGCGATTCTCATGCTAAGCCAAGTGATGTTTCGGTGTTTAGCGAAATCCTCTCGTCGGGATTGCCGGACGAGGAGACTTTCATTGTTCATCGTGGTGAAACATGTTTCGTGATACTCAATGCCTTCCCTTATTCAACTGGCCACTTATTGGTTATTCCGTACCGCGAGGTTCCTGATCTCGAGCTACTTACAGGCGAAGAACACGCAGAAATCTGGTCGCTCGTCACCAAAGGTGTTCAGGTGCTGAAGACGGAATATAAACCGCACGGCGTGAACGTAGGAATCAATTTGGGCCATGCAGCAGGTGGCAGCGTGGCTCAACATTTGCACATTCACGTTGTTCCACGTTGGGGTGGCGACTCCAACTTCATGGTTGCCATTGCATCCACAAAGATTCTGCCAGAAGCGCTGGACGTCACAGCGCAGCGAGTTCGCGCACGATGGCAATCTCTGGCAGTGTAAATACATGAATACAAACGGATCATCAAAGGACGAACTTCGGGATCAGTTGCCGCACGATCTCGACGTGTCTGCGTTTGTCGGTCCCTACCAGTTTCCGGACAACAGCCGAAGGCGCATCCCTGCTTTCATCTATGCAATCATTTCGGTGGTATGCCTCGTCGTGTGGCTAGTTGCTCGTGATTCCAATTCGGGCATAGTGAACAACGGTTTTGCAATTGCCGCCGTATGTCTGGCCCTAATTGCACTCTTTGTGTGGTCATCATCTTGGAAGATGACAGTTAATGAAACCGAGGCCCTTGTGTGCGCTTCTCGCGCAGTCGACTTTGCGGTTGGCCACGCATCTGCTCAGCAAGTTTGGCGAGGACTTCGCAGTCGGCCCACGTGGAGGGTCTTTTGCTATAGCGCCGAGGAGCCACCGCGTAAGCGCGCATTGGTGCTGGTCGATGCTGTTGATGCAAGCATTGTGGAGCAATTGGTGGAGGCCAACCCCGACAAGATGTAACTAGCCCGAGGGTGTCTAAAGGTAGGGTATTGCCAATGTTTGACGGCAACTTTCGGATGCACTTCGAGAAGGCTTTGAAACCAGTTGGCGAGTCTCTCCGCCGCACGGGTCTCTCGCCAGACCACTTCACATTGCTCGGCCTCGTTGTTGCTGCGGCCGCATCAGTGGCCATAGGAGCTGGATACCTGCAACTGGGATTGTTGCTCGTTATCGCTTCCGCGCTTCCAGATTTGCTCGACGGCGCGCTAGCAAAGGCGTCTAATTCTGCAAGCCAGCGAGGAGCGTTCTTCGATTCTGTAATTGACAGAGTGAGCGATGCACTGATGTTCGGTGGCATTGCTTGGTACTTCGGCAATACGCGCGGTGGAACAACTGCGGTGCTTCCATTCGCTGTGATGGGCTTTTCGCTGCTCATCTCATATGAGCGTGCTAAAGCTGAGGCCCTTGGCTTGAATGCAAAGGGCGGATTAATGGAGCGGGCAGAGCGCATCATTCTTGTCTGCTTTGGTTTGCTTTTCGAATCTCTGTTATTCGCCGTCATGTGGGTCATGCTTGTGTTGGTCGCCGCCACTGCAGTGCAAAGATTTATCAAGGTATGGCGTCAAGCAGCCGTGGCTCCCATAACTGCAGAAAAAATGGCAGTACGACGTTCGCGTCGAGCATCTCGTCGTGCCCGACGGGACGACTACCGCGCACGCTTTCAGCGACGTCGGCGCACTCAGTAAGCGTGAGTAGTAAGCCAGCTTCAAATCAGGACGCCTTTACCGTCGCTGGTTATCGTGCTGCTTCGTTACTCGCAAAACTTACTCCTGGACCAATTGCGCACGCCTCAGCATTCGCGTTAAGTGGTCCGCTTGCAATCGCAATGCGGCCTAAGCGCCTGATGGTTGAACGTCATCTTCGTCGCATCAACCCAGGGCTGTCGGGTTTTGCCCTACGCCAAGCAACACAAGAAGCGTTCCAAAGTTACGCCCGCTACTACCTTGAAACCTTCAGACTCTCTACTCTTTCGCGACAACAGATTGATGATGGATTCAAGATCGAAGGGTTTGATCACATAGAGCGTGCGGTTGCCGCCGGCAAGGGAACGGTGTTGGCGTTGCCGCATTTGGGCGGATGGGAATGGTCTGGTCGTTGGCTGGTCGATCAGGGTTATGGGCTTACCGCTGTTGTAGAGCAACTCGCAAACGATGATTTGTTCGAATGGTTTTTGGAAATGCGAACACGGGTTGGGTTCGACATCATCCCACTCGACGACAGTGCGGGGCTGAAGGTCAACGAAGCCCTGAGGGGTAACAAGATTGTTTCTTTGTTGTGTGATCGCGACATCGTTCGTGACGGAGAGCGGGCTGGTGTCCAGGTCGAGTTCTTTGGTGAGCAAACTACGGTGCCAGCAGGCCCAGCTTTTTTTGCCCTTCGCACGGGTGCAGCGCTGATTCCGTTGGCCACTTACTTCACCAAACGCGTAGACGGCCACTTCACGGTTGTCCGGCCGCCGATTCCCGTAAGTCGGCAAGGTTCGTTACGCGAAGACATTGCCCGCATCACGCAGTTATTGACAACAGAAATCGAAATACTCATTCGCCGAGCGCCAGAGCAATGGCATTTATTCCAACCCAATTGGCCGAGCGATCCTGGTTATTGGGGTATGAAAACAAGCTTCACCGTTTAACGTAAAACATCTCGCAGTTCGCTCAATCGCTCTGTGTTGATGCGATACCAAACCCATGTTCCGCGTTTGGTGCTCGTAATCAAACCTGCTTCTCGAAGAACCTTCAAATGGTGGCTTACCGTCGGCTGTGATCGTCCCACTGGTTTAACGAGGTTGCACGCACAAACTTCTTCCGTCGGCGAGGACGCAATGATGTTGAAAACTTTGAGTCGGATCGGGTCGGAGAGAGCCGCGAAGCCAATAGCAAGTTGCTCGGTGTTGGGCTTTGATAAACGCTGATCGGTGAGAGGCGAACAGCAACTGACATCTTTCGGAATACGACTGCGAGGGCTGGCTTGTTGTATATTGATAACTGTCAATATATCAAAGGAGACCACCATGTCGCGAGTACAGCTGGCACTGAATGTGCAGAATCTTCAAGAGTCAATTGCGTTTTATTCAAAGATGTTCGGAACTGAGCCAGCAAAGGTGAGGGAGGGCTATGCAAACTTTGCCATTGCCGAACCGCCCCTCAAATTGGTGCTCATCGAGACAAAATCAGACGGCATATCCGAGTACCAACACCTCAATCACCTCGGTGTAGAACTCGAGAGCGCGCAAATGGTCGAGCAGGCGATCGATAATTTCTCTGAATTGGGGCTGGTCGAAAAGATTGAGAAAAACGAAACATGTTGCTTTGCAGTCCAGGACAAAGTCTGGATGACGAGTCCAGATGGCGCCCCTTGGGAGTACTACACGGTGCTTGCTGATGCGCCTACCTTCCGCACCAATATCGCTGTTCTTCCCGGTGGGGATTGCTGCTCGTGATCCGTCGAATGGCGGCCGAAGCCCTGGGCACCGGGTTGCTCATCGTCGCCGTGATTGGTTCCGGAATCATGGCAACAAATCTCACCGACGATGTTGCTCTGCAGTTACTGTGCAATGCGGTGGCCACTGGAGGTGCCCTCGTAGCACTGATTCTCATCTTTGCTCCAATAAGTGGTGCTTCGTTCAACCCGGCCGTTGGCATCGTTGGCGCACTGCTCGGTGAAGTCCCATGGCAGCAAACAGCCATGTACGCGGTTGCTCAAACTGTTGGCGGTTGCTTAGGCGCAATGACTGCAAACGTCATGTTTGAGCATCCCGTGGTGGAGTTTTCAACGAAGGTGCGCGACGGATCAAACATCTACGTATCCGAAGTAGTGGCAACAGTTGGTTTGCTCCTCGTGATTTGGGGAACCATACGCGCAAATAGATCAAATCTGGTTCCGTTCACTGTCGCCGCCTGGATAACTGGTGCGTACTTCTTCACTTCTTCAACGAGCCTTGCAAATCCCGCCGTGAGTATTGCACGCTCGTTAAGCAATTCGTTCGCAGGAATCGACCCCACCAGCGTTCCCGCATTTATTGTCATGCAGATTATTGGCGCATTTTTTGCTTATTCCATCATTCGTTGGATGTTTGTGCAGGAGTCAAAGCAGTGAGTGATCGTAAACCTGGTGTCTTGTTCTTGTGTGTCCACAATGCCGGTCGTTCACAAATGGCGGCAGGCTTCATGCGTCAATTTAAAGAAGTTCAAGTTTTTTCTGGCGGGTCCGAGCCTGCCTTATCCGTGAATCCCATTGCTGTTGCGGCAATGCAAGAAAAAGGCATTGATGTTTCGCAGTATGTGCCACAGCCGTGGACTATGGACATCCTCGAATCGGTGGACGTAGTTGTCACCATGGGTTGCGGCGACGAATGTCCCTATATTCCAGGAAAGAAGTATGTCGATTGGCCACTGAACGATCCAGCGGGCCAGGGGATTGAAATGGTGCGCAGTGTTCGAGATGACATCGAACAAAGAGTCAAATTGCTTGCAGCAGAATTGCTAGGAAATCAGCGGTAAGCGTCAAAGAGCTCGGCAATGGCCTTAACTTGGCCGCCACTTGTTGATGACATGACTGCTATTGGCAAAACTCCCTTGTCTGCCCATGCTGAAAGTTGTTCGCGTACCGAAGATGCGCTGCCAGAAGCAGTGCAGTCGCGCAGCCAACGATCGCTCATTGTCGTTTGTAGCGCTTGCGCCTGCTCTTCTTTTGGCAAGTTCGCCAAGATGGCCTCGGCCGCATCCATTTCCTCGGCGTAACCCGCTTGTCGCCAGTAATTTCGATAATTGGGTAACGAGATATAACCAGTCAATGTCTTGCGGTGAATGGCGAGTGCGGCATCTACATCGTCACTGATCACTGTCGGAATCATGTTTGCCATAAAGAAGTCCGATCGGCGGCCAGATGGGACTAAATCAACTTGACGGGAGATATCAGACAATGATGCATTGGCCCATATCGCACCTTCGGCAATTTCAACCGATAGCGCAAGCATCTTGTCTCGCAGCGCTGCAAGATAAATCGGAGGAAGTTCTCCGCTGAATTTCGAATTTCCACGCATCGCTGCAACATAATTGGATATGTCGGTAAGTGGTTTTCCTGTTGCGACCCCCAATCGCTGAACCACGGGTGCGTGGCTTACGCCAACGCCAATTCCAAATCGTCCACCAGAGATCTCGTGAATATGCGCTGCCGTGTTGGACATTTCAACGGGGTGGTTGTAGTACACGGGTTGAATCGAAGTCCAGAACCTGATGGTGTTCGTAGCGTGTGCGAGCGAGGTGCATAAACCGAGCGTTGCACCAAGGCTTGGGCACGCAAGGCCGGCAAAACCGCGCGACTCGGCCTCTTGGGCTAGTTGCAAAATGGCGTTCCGCTTTGTTGGGGTGGCAACAATAGATATTGCCGGTACTGAGTTTGAATTCATGGCGTGTTGAAACTCCTTCGCCGTCTACCGTATACAACGTGAACATGCTGCGGGTCGCAATGGTTAGCCCATATAGCGTTTCCGTTCCGGGTGGAGTGCAGGCACAAGTGATGGGCTTGTCTCGCGAATTGCGACGCATTGGGCACGAGGTGCGTGTACTTGCTCCATGTGATGGACCACCGCCAGAGCCGTTCGTGACACCGCTAGGAATGAGTTTGCCTACCGCCGCCAATGGTTCGGTTGCCCCTCTTGCTCCAGACCCATCTGCTGCACTGCGCACTATTCGGGCTTTGAATGATGAAGCATTTGACATCATTCATTTGCACGAACCAATTGCACCCGGGCCAACGGCAACGGCCTTGTTGTTGCAACTTGCACCGACTGTCGGAACGTTTCATGCCGCGGGAGACTCCAGTTCTTATCGCGTGCTGAACAAAACTGCGCGTTGGGCTGCGGATCAACTCAGCACCCGTGTAGCGGTATCGGCGTCTGCAAAAGAGCTTGCGTATCGTTATCTCGGTGGCGAGTACACCATTTTGTTCAACGGTATCGAAACCGACCGTTACCAACGTCCGGAAGTGGAAAGAAGTGCAGAGCCGACAATCTTTTTCGTTGGTCGCCACGAGCCCCGCAAAGGGTTAGAGGTGTTACTCGATGCAATGCCAGAGTTGCCAGAAAATGCTCGGCTGTGGGTTGCATCCGACGGTGAAGGTATCGACGAACTCAAGGTTCGCTTCCAGGGCAACTCACGAATCGAATGGCTCGGCCGAATTTCTGAGGAAGAGAAGTTGGACCGGCTTGCACGTTGCACCGTTTTTTGCGCGCCGTCTCTTCGAGGTGAATCCTTCGGGATTGTGTTACTGGAGGCCATGGCTGCTGGTGCGGCGCTTGTTGCCAGTGCGATTGACGGTTACATCAACGTTGCAACAAATGAGAAGGACTCGTTGCTTGTTCCACCTGGTGATTCACGGCAACTCGCTACTGCTATTAACACGGTGCTGAGCGACAGTCGTTTGCGGGGGGAATTGGTTGCCGAAGGCCATGTTCGGGCGAAACAGTTTTCGATGAGTCTTCTCGCCGAAAAATACGTTGATATCTATCGAAGACTCCTAGCATCCGAGGCATCAAACGAACTGCAGGTTCGGCCAAACCGATTGGTCTCAATGTTTCCCGATCGGTTGCTCAGGAAACCATGGTCGGCCCGCTCCTAACCTCCACAGTCGCTGGCGTAGACTAGGTAGATGAACTTAATCATTGCGATTGTAGTTGTTGCTGTCGTTGCTCTGTTGGTTGTCGGCATTTACAACCAGCTCATTCGTCGGCGCAACGAGGTCGACAACGCTTGGTCCCAAATCGATGTGCAACTTAAGCGAAGGCTCGACCTCATACCAAACTTGGTTGAAACCGTAAAGGGTTACGCCGCTCACGAAAAGACTGCTCTCGAGGCTGTTATCTCGGCTCGAAACTCTGCAATGTCCACAGGGTCTTCTCCACATGAGCAGGCAGCGGCAGATAATGCGGTTAGTTCCGCGTTGCGACAGTTGTTTGCGTTGTCCGAGGCGTACCCCGACTTGAAGGCAAATCAAGGTTTCGTTTCGTTACAAGAAGAATTGTCAAATACCGAAAGTCGTATCGCTTACGCCCGCCAGTTCTACGGTGATGCTGTCGAGACATACAACACGGCAATACAAAAGTTCCCAGCAGTTTTTGTTGCTTCGGTATTCAAATTTACTGAACGCGAATTTTTCACGGCCGAAGAGGCAGCACGCAGCGTTCCAGAAGTTAAGTTTTAGGGCCATCCGATGAACGATTTGATTGCCGCGAACAAGCGGCGCACATTCTTTTTGCTCTTTGGGTTCGTGGTAATAACACTGTTGGTCGGTGTTGCTGTCGGTTCGTTGATCGGTAATGGCACAACAGGCACAATGATTGCATTAGTTATTGCAGGGTTAATGGCCTTCAGTTCCTATTGGAAGTCCGACAAGATCGCGCTCGCCGTAAGTCGTGCGCATCCTGCAGACGAACAGGAATATCGACGTTTACATAATCTTGTTGAAGGCTTATGTATTGCCGGAGGCATACCCAAGCCAAGGGTGTACATCATTCAAGATGAGGCACCGAACGCATTTGCCACTGGTCGTAATCCCAAGAACGCCGCTATCGCAGTAACTACTGGGTTGCTTCACATCATGAACCGAGTCGAACTTGAGGGTGTCGTTGCACACGAGCTGTCGCATATCAAAAATTACGACATTCTGGTATCAACGTTGGCGGTCACGCTTGTGGGAACCATAGCTATCGTCACCGACTTGACGCTGCGAATGATGTGGTGGAACGGTGGGCGAGTGGCCCGCGGAGGCGATCGCGGAGATCGTAACAATCCGCTCGCCTTGATCGGACTGATTCTGTTGATCCTCGCGCCAATACTTGCCAAAGTAATGCAGGCTGCAGTGAGCCGACGCCGTGAAACCTTGGCGGATGTGTCGGCAGTTCGCATGACCAGATACCCACCAGGTTTGATCTCGGCCTTAGAAAAACTTCAGGCCGATAATACGGTTACTCATTCCGCCAGTATGGCTACGGCTCATCTATGGATTGAACAGCCAATGTCGGGAGTGAAAGACGAGGGCAGGTTGGGCATGTGGCATAAACTTTTCAATACCCACCCACCACTTGCCGAGCGGATTGCACTGCTCAGGGAGATGTAAACACCATGAAGGCACGTCGCTTTATTGCAGCATTCTGTTCGGTCTCCGCATTTGCAGTACTTGCAGCGTGCAGCAGTTCGTCCACCACGAGCGACGTCAGTGCTCCCGTCGTTACCGAAGTAACAGAAACAACAGTTGACGTCATAGTCGACCCACTCACAGGCCTTCCCAATCAGGATTCGTCCACGCTCGACCGCCCTGCGTTGGTCGTGAAGATCGATAATCATCCTTCGGCTCGTCCTCAATTGGGCATTAATCAAGCCGACATTATTTTTGAAGAAAACGTGGAAAAGCTCACCCGCTACGCGGCGGTCTTTCACAGCCAAGGCTCCGACCCGGTCGGCCCGATTCGCAGCGGTCGTTTCCAAGACATCAACCTTCTGGGTTCGTTGAACAAGCCTCTTTTTGTATGGAGCGGCGGAAATGAAAAGGTTTCCAGAGCAATTAAAGACTCCGACCTTGTCGACCTGAGTTACACAGTTGCCAACAAAGACGGAGGATTCGGTCGTGACAGTGATCGTTCGGCGCCTCACAACCTGATTGCAGAGACAACCAAACTTTGGTCCTTGGCCCCCGCAGGTGCATCAGCCCCACAGCAACAGTTTGCCTATCGCTCGGCAAGTGACGCCAATGCATCAACATCAAAGGAGGTTGCTGGTGTAAAAGTGTCGATGGATGGTGTCAAAGTGCAGTGGGACTGGGACAAGACAACCAAAGAGTTCATACGAATTCAAGATGGCACCCCTGTCGTAGACACTAAGGATGAGCAGTTGGCAGTGCCAAACGTTGTAGTGCTCGAGGTGGAATACAGCAATCGCTACAGCCCAACTTCTAAGACAGTGGGCGACGGCAAAGCGTATATTTTCACTAACGGGGTTGTGTACGAAGGTACGTGGTCTCGCGAGGATCGCCTAGAACCTTTCACGTTGAAGGACTCTGCGGGCGCGGTAATCAAACTGACCCCTGGCCAAACCTTTGTGGAAGTAGCCCGTGCAGAAAAGACGGCAATCGTGCCAGTCGGCACCAGCCCAGACGACGTGAAGTTCCTTTAGTCGGAGATAATCCGTAGCTCGCTTATTGGGCGAGACATATTCGGTCGGTACGCTAAAAGCATGACGAAAAATGCAGCATCCGGCGCAACCGGTTCCATGAATATCAAACGCGGCTTGGCAGAAATGCTGAAGGGCGGCGTGATCATGGACGTTGTTACACCGCTACAGGCAAAGATCGCTGAGGATGCAGGTGCTATTGCAGTAATGGCGCTCGAGCGTGTGCCGGCCGACATTCGCCGAGATGGTGGCGTTGCTCGTATGAGCGATCCGGAAATGATCGAGGGCATCAAGTCAGTCGTTTCGATTCCTGTTATGGCTAAAGCACGTATCGGCCATTTTGTTGAAGCGCAAATTCTTGAAGCGCTCGGAGTCGACTTCATTGACGAATCAGAAGTACTGACTCCAGCCGACGAGACCCATCACATCGACAAATTCGCGTTTACCTCGCCTTTCGTTTGTGGTGCCACAAACTTGGGGGAAGCGCTAAGGCGCATCAGCGAAGGTGCTGCACTCATCCGCTCGAAGGGCGAAGCAGGAACCGGGAATGTGGTCGAAGCAGTTCGCCATTTGCGCAATATTTTGGGAGACATTCGCAAAATCACACAGGCTGATAACGCCGAATTGTTTGATTGGGCAAAGAAGTTGGGCGCGCCATTGCCCTTAGTTCAGGAAATCAACCAAACGGGCAAGCTGCAAGTTCCGCTATTTTGCGCCGGTGGCATTGCCACGCCAGCCGATGCTGCCCTTGCAATGCAACTTGGAGCCGAAGCAGTGTTTGTTGGATCGGGCATTTTCAAGAGTGATGACCCAGCTCCTCGTGCAAAGGCAATCGTTGAAGCAACAGCACACTTTCGCGACGCAAAAGTGCTCGCCAAAGTCAGCCGTAATTTGGGCGCCCCAATGACAGGCATTGGTATGGACCAGATCAACGAGCGCTACGCCGAGCGTGGCTGGTAAATGACAAAAGGCCCCACGGTGGGTCAAACGATTGGTGTCCTGGCATTGCAAGGTGCTTTCGCCGCGCATCAACTTGCATTCGAGTCTCTTGGACAGAAAACAATGCAGGTACGAAATGTGGACGATCTAAGTATGGTCGACGCGCTTGTCTTCCCAGGCGGCGAATCAACGACTATGTCTCATTTGTTGCGCACATCGGAGATGTTTGAACCAATTAAGTCAAGACTCTCCGAAGGTATGCCTGCTTTTGGCACGTGCGCCGGAATGATCATGCTGTCAACTTCGGTGATAGACGGAAGACAGGATCAGCAATCGTTTGGTGTGATCGATATCGACGTTCAACGCAATGCCTATGGCCGTCAAGTGGACAGTTTTGAAACAGACATCGACGTTGACGGCTTGGATTCGCCATTCCATGCCTCATTCATTCGTGCTCCGCAGGTAGTGCGCTGCGGTGCTGGTGTAAACATTCTTGCCAACCACGCAAACAGCCCTATCCTCGCAAAACAAGAATCGGTTATGGTTGCAGCGTTTCACCCCGAACTTGGTGCAGACATTCGAATTCATGCAATGTTTCTAGCGATGCTGTAGAGAGGATCAGTTATGTCCGGTCATTCCAAATGGGCAACCATCAAGCACAAAAAGGGCAAGGCAGACAAAGCCCGCGGCAAGACGTTTGCAAAACTTTCGCGTCAGCTAGAAGTCGCAGTTCGCGAGGGCGGCGGCCCAGACCCAGCATCAAACGCGTCGCTTCGCACGGTTGTACTTAAAGCAAAATCTGTACAAATGACCAACGATGCGATTGATCGTGCGATAAAGCGGGGTGCCGGAGTACAAACCGGTAGCGCATACGAAAGTATTACGTACGAGGGCTATGCCCCAGGGGGGGTGGCGCTTCTTGTCGACGCACTTACCGACAATCGAAACCGCACGGCATCCGATGTGCGCCTTGCCTTCAGTAAATCGGGTGGATCTATGGCCGAACCAGGTGCGGTGGGTTGGCAGTTTTCACGACGCGGAGTTGTGTTGGTTGGTAAAAATAAGACAGAAGATGATGTGATGACAGTTTCGCTCGACCACGGCGCAGAAGACATCGTTGATGATGGCGAACATTGGCGAGTGTTGTGCGACCCACATACGCTCTTCGATCTGAAGGCGTCTCTCGAACAAGCCGGAATGACCGTTGTGTCTGCTGAAAGCACCATGGTTTCATCGATGTCGGTTGCGGTAACAGACATCGCTGATGCAAAGGCTATTTTAAAGATCATGGACGATCTTGAAGAGAATGATGACGTACAAGATGTATATTCCAATTTCGACATTTCTGACGAGATTCTGAACGAGGTTGCATCATGAGTATCAAAGTTGGCGACAAGGCACCCTCATTTGTTCTTCCAGGGACTGGTGGGGCGTCGTATGCACTTGAGCAATTTGCTGGAGCCCCACTGGTATTGGTGTTCTATCCTGGCGACAACACGCCAGTATGCACAAAGCAATTAAATTGCTACAACGACGAACTTGCACAGTTCACACAGGTTGGTGCGCAAGTCGTGGGTATCTCCGCTCAGGGTGTATCGAGCCACGATGAGTTTTCCCAAAAGCACGGGTTCGGTTTCCCATTGCTTGCCGACACCGACAAAGCCGTCGCCAGCGCGTATGGGGTGCTTGGTCCTCTAGGTTTTCCACGTCGCAGCGTTTTTGTGATCGACGCCAAAGGCATAGTTTCCTATGTGCATAGGGCCTTGGCAGGCATCACGTTCAGGCCAGTTTCCGAGCTGGTGGAAGCCGTCGAGCAAGCCAAGAAAGCCTAAATCTCGGCAATAGAGCAACTAAGATGAACATATGTTCGCCCCAAAGTCGGATACCAATGCAGGGTCTGGGTCCGTCGTTCTGGGGGTTGATCCGGGTCTCACTCGGTGTGGCTACGCGGCAATAGAAGTTGGTCAGTCTCGTGTGCCGACACTTCTGAAGTTGGGTGTCGTTTCCACCGATGCGTCTGCTGCTTTGCCAGATCGCTTAGCCACATTGCAGGCCGACTTCGAGATACTTATGGATGAAGTGCATCCCGATGCGATTGCTGTCGAGCAAGTCTTTTTTCAAAACAATGTGCGCACGGCAATGGGTGTCGGACAAGCGAGTGGGCTGGTGCTTGCAATGGCTGCACGGCGTGGCATTCATGTTGTGCAGTACACGCCAAGCCAAGTAAAGAGTGCGGTCACAGGTTCGGGTACTGCTAACAAATTGCAGGTGCAACAGATGGTTCAACGCCAACTGAAGCTTCGGTCTTTGCCCCAACCACCTGATGCCGCCGATGCTGCTGCACTAGCGCTTTGTCACCTGGCAGTCTCGCCTTTGCGTCAATCAATCGCGCGTTCAACAGTGGGGGCGCTCTCATGATTGGTTCGCTACGGGGCAAAGTTATCGAGCGCAATAACAACGGAACTGTGCTGCTTGAAGTTGGTGGCGTCGGCTATCTGGTGCACGTTACGCCGCGAACACTTGCCGAACTGGAGCCAACAAGCTCTGCTTTCGTCTATGTCCACCATCACATTCGCGAGGATGCTCAGACATTGTTCGCATTTCTCGATCGTGACGAGCGTCGCAGTTTCGAGATCCTCATCGCGACCCATGGCATAGGGCCTTCAATGGCGATGTCGATACTTGCCACCCATTCGCCACGGGTACTTATCGATATTGTCGCGACAAACGATCATGCCGCTCTCACGATGGTTCCAGGCGTAGGCCGAAAGACGGCGGAACGGCTTCTTGTCGAGCTAAAGGATCGTCTCAATTTGCCGCTCATTAATTCGCTCGAATCTTCTGGCACTGTTAATCATTCTGCGGTGGTGGATGTTCGCGAGGCACTTACAGGGTTGGGATACTCAAGCGAAGAAATTAGAGAAGTCTTGCGCGAACAGCCTGCAACCGAATCAGCCGAGAACATGTTGCGCAATGCACTCAACCAGTTGGGGGCTCGTCGTGCGTGAAGAGTATGTTGATCCAGAAATTCGTTCCGGCGAGGAAGTTGACGCCACGGAAGATGGCGGATTACGACCTCGAACATTGGACGAATTCGTTGGACAAAGGGAACTGAAAGAGCATCTCAACATCGTGCTCGAGGCGGCACGTCGGCGTGGTCAGGCCGCAGACCATTTATTGCTGGCTGGTCCGCCGGGGCTTGGCAAAACCACCATGGCATCAATCGTCGCCGCCGAAATGGGGGCGCATATTCATGTCACTTCCGGCCCTGCACTGGAACGTGCTGGAGACTTGGCAGCAATACTCACAAAGCTCGAACCCAACGATGTTTTATTTATTGACGAAATACATCGATTGTCTCGCAGCGTTGAAGAGATCCTGTACCCAGCAATGGAGGATTTCCAGATTGACATTGTTGTTGGTAAGGGCCCGTCGGCGTCTTCAATACGTCTGACATTGCCCAGATTCACCCTGATCGGCGCAACTACTCGGACAGGAATGATTACTGGTCCTCTTCGTGATCGATTTGGTTTGGTGGCGCGGCTTGATTTCTATGACGACGAGGAACTGCAGCTGATTGTGCGGCGAGCAGCATCCATTTTGCATGTAGATATAGACGGACAAGGTGCCGGAGAGATTGCTCGGCGCTCGCGTGGCACTCCACGCATTGCCAATCGCTTGTTGCGCCGAGTGCGCGATTTCGCCGAAGTGCGAAAAGATGGAACGATTTCTCAACAGACTGCAAACGAAGCACTCGTCGTGTTCGGAGTGGATAAATTGGGCCTCGACAAGGTGGACCGTGCAGTTCTTGGTGCGCTCTGTCAGCAATTCAATGGCGGTCCGGTCGGTCTTTCCACCTTGGCAATCAGTGTGAGTGAGCAAACCGAAACGATCGAGGATGTATACGAACCCTTCCTCATACAACAAGGTTTGCTTGCACGAACACCACGTGGTCGAGTAGCAATGCCTGCTGCTTGGGACCACCTAGGTCTTCCCAGACCAGAATTAGACCCGCAACTGTTTTCTTAGTCTGCTCGTACATTTAGTACATGCAATTGTCCGACATCGACTACGTTTTGCCGGTCGATCTCATTGCGCAGACGCCGATAGAGCCCCGCGATTCGGCTCGACTGCTTGTGGATCAAGGTTCGCAGCAGCCACTTCACCAGCATGTTCGAGACTTGTGTGAATTACTTCTACCCAAAGATGTCCTCGTACTCAATCACACACGCGTTCTTCCCGCACGTTTGCGTGCACGTCGTTCAACTGGAGGTGCCGTAGAGATTTTGTTGCTCAACCAGGTCGGTAGTGATGCAACCTCGTGGGAAGCAATGATTAAGCCAGGTGGAAAACTACGCAAAGGAGAACTGCTGACAGTGGACCAATCCGAAATGATGGTCAAACTTGGCGACCGCACCATTCACGGGGATACCTTTGCCATCCAATTACTCGGGTCTAGTGTTTTGGCAGAGATTTTAAGAGTTGGCGAAGTCCCGCTTCCTCCATACATCACTCAAACGCTTCAGGATGCAGAACGATACCAAACAGTTTTTTCTCATGACCAGCGTTCGGCCGCAGCACCCACTGCTGGCTTGCACTTCACGCTGGAGCTCCTTGATCGAATTCGCGGCATGGGGGTTCAAGTACTCGAGGTGGAACTCGTAGTCGGATTGGACACATTTAAGCCCATTTCTGATGAAGATCCTCTCAATCATCTCATCCACAGTGAAGCGTATTCGGTTCCCAAAGATGTTCTAACAACATGTATTGAGACTCGGGACAATGGCGGTCGAGTAGTTGCGGTTGGTACAACGGCTACCCGGGCGTTAGAGAGCGCTGCCACAACGGGATTGTTGGCGGGGAGTACGACGTTGTTTATTACTCCTGGCTACCAATGGAAATTGGTCGACGTGATGATGACAAATTTCCATATGCCGAAGACAACGTTGCTTCTGATGATTGAAAGCTTTGTTGGAAAGCGCTGGCGATCCCTGTACCAACATGCAATTGACAAAAAGTATCGGATGCTCTCATTTGGTGATGCGATGCTGTTGCTGCGACAAACGGATACCGTGTGAGCAATGTTTCCTGTTCGGTTTGCTACTGAAGCAACTGATGGCCTCGCGCGTGCAGGCATTGCATTCGCTCACCGAGATCAGTACACAACACCCACTTTCATGCCTGTTGGAACACGCGGTGCGATTAAGTATCTGAGTGCATCCGACTATGAAGATCTTGGCGCGCAGATCGTGTTGGGCAATACCTATCACCTGATGCTTCGTCCTGGGGCAGAAACCATTGCAACTTTGGGAGGATTGGGCAAGTTCGCAGGATGGGGTGGCCTTACACTCACTGATTCTGGGGGGTTTCAGGTGTTCTCGCTGAATCCGTCCGTCGATGATGACGGAGTCACATTCCGCTCAACGTATGACGGTTCATCTCATCGATATACGCCCGAAAGCGCGGTCGAGACGCAACAGTTGCTCGGTGCCGACATTCAGATGGTGCTTGATGTCTGCCCGCCTTTGCCGTCCGAACCATCAGTAGTTCGGTTGGCGCTAGAGCGCACATCCGTATGGGCGAAGAGGGCTCATGCGAAACATAACCGTCTGGATCAATCTTTATTTGGCATTGTTCAGGGCGGTATAGACGTGAACATGCGAGCGGAAAGCGCGAAGCGAACGGTAGATCTGGGCTTTGATGGCTACGGAATAGGCGGGTTGTCAGTTGGAGAGACACGGGAGCAAATGATTCCTGCACTCGCAGCAGCACTCGCTCATCTTCCAATTGACCGACCTCGTTATTTGATGGGTGTGGGGGATCCGGCATCGCTGGTTGAGGCGGTCAATCTGGGTGTCGATCAATTCGACTGCGTGCTTCAAACAAGGCTTGGCCGTCATGGCACGGCGCTGACGTCGGCGGGCCGGATCAATCTTAAGCGGTCGGAATTTACACTGAGCGAAGATCCGATCGATTTGGCTTGCACTTGCGTGGTTTGTGGTCGCCACACCCGCGGTTACATCCGCCACCTTTTCCAGGTAGGCGAGCCAACGGCGTCACGGTTGGTTTCGATACACAACATTGCGTGGACAATCAATTTTATGAAGTCCATGCGAGAAGCCATATTGGGGGCACGTTTTGAACAATTCAGGCAATCAACATTGGCAATCTGGGGCTAGTCCGCTGACCGCGGCATTGCGTATAGAGTGACACCTTATGTTTAACGCACCGAACCTTTTATCCGCAGCAGAAACAACCAATAGTGGTGGCTCCATCTTAGGAATGCTGCCATTGATTGCGATTTTTGCGGCCATGTACTTCCTGTTGCTGCGTCCACAACGTAAGCGCCAGAAGGAAACTCGCAACCTGCAATCCAGTTTGCAAGAAGGCGACGAGATCGTTATGTCATCAGGCATTTACGGTTGGATTTCGTCGGTTGAGGACGACTACTTCTGGGTCGAGATTGCCAAGGACACCGAAATTCGGGTTTCGAAGAGCGCGGTTACCAACCGAATCTCGACGAATTCACAAAGTTCGGATACTTCGGAAGAAAAAAAATAACGGCCGCTAAAGCGTCGTTATTCAATTCATGGTTCGCCGTCTAGTCGTATCCCTTGTTGGGGTAGTAGTTATTGTTTTTGGTTTATTCGCCGCCAACTTGGTTGCGGGTAACGTGCCCTCACTAGGCCTTGACTTGCAGGGCGGGGCGTCGATTACATTGCAGCCCGAAGGCGAATATGATCCCACCGCGCTGGATGTTGCGATCAACATCATTCGCTCCCGCGTCGATTCAATCGGAGTCGCTGAACCCGAAATCATCCGCCAAGGCGACACGGTCGTGGTCAACCTGCCCGGCGTGGATGATCAGCAACGAGCGTTAGACATCATCGGCAGGCAAGGGCAGGTGCTACTTCGTCCTGTACTTCAGGCTGGAACGCTTGATACGTCGTCAACAACAAGCGTTCCAGGTCAAACCACAATTCCAACGGAGACAACACTGCCAGGTGCCGCTTCTGGCCCAGGTAACACACGCATACGAGGTGCTGCAACCACAACTGTGCCCATAACTTCCGAGACAACTGCACCGGGCATTCAAGTTTCGGAAGACCCAAATGATCCTTCGGCTAATGCCGTGCTGATCGACGGGAGGGGTGGAGCATTCTTGGTTGGCCCAGCGGGTGCAGATGGTTTGGTTTTCACCAACGATGCTGTTGCGGAGATCAATAGCGGTAACTGGGTAGTCAACGTTGGGTTGCGAGACGGGCCTGCTGGTGCTGATCTTTGGAATGCTTTGACGACAAAGTGCTTCAATCGTGATGCTGTTTGTCCAACTGGGCAGATTGCAATTGTTCTTGACGGCAGGGTCATTTCGGCGCCAGTGGTGCAAGAGGCAATATTTTCCGGTGGCACTGTGCAAATTTCGGGTGATTTCACAGAAGGCGAAGCACGAGACTTAGCCAAGATCCTCGAGTTCGGTGCTGTCCCCGTTAAATTCGCGGTCGCCACGGTTCAAACCGTGTCCCCAACTCTCGGTGAAGATTCGCTTCGTGCCGCAATTATTTCTGGTCTAGTCGGGGTTTTGCTCGTCGTGCTGTTCTTCTTTTTCTACTATCGCTTGCTTACGATCGTTATTCTCGGCGGTCTTACTGTTTCTTTTTCTCTGTTATGGAGCGTGGTGGCCTTCCTATCAAAGACCAATGGACTAGCGCTCACTCTTTCTGGTGTCGCAGGAATCATCGTTTCAATCGGTGTAACCGTGGACTCATATGTAGTGTTCTTTGAGAAGATGAAGGATGAACTACAGCAAGGCAAAACCTTGCGTGGTTCTGCTCAGCGCAGTTTCAGTTCTGCTTGGCGCACCATCCTGGCTGCCGACACGGTGTCGTTTCTTGGGGCTCTCACGCTGTGGTGGCTAACCGTCGGTTCTGTTCGTGGATTCGCGTTTTTTCTTGGCCTTTCCACTTTGTGCGACGTGATTGTCGCATATTTCTTCACCAGGCCATCTGTTCTGTTGCTGGCTCGCACGCGTTTGCTTAATGGGCGACGGATCTTAGGGGTTCGGTTGCCAGAAGGGGCTACACAATGAATGGCGTTTTATCGCGCTTGTATCGTGGCGAGACCACATTTAACTTCGTTGGTCGCCGCTGGTGGGGTTTCGGTTTGTCGTTGTTTTTTATTGTTGTAACTACGTTGTCGTTATTCACTAGAGGACTCAACCTTGGAATCGACTTTAAGGGTGGAGTCGCCTGGGAGGTTTCTGCTGCATCAATCACTATCGAAGACGTAACCACAATTCTTGAATCGAACAAGGTCGATACAGCAGATGCAAAGATTCAGTCTCTGAACGGTTCGGATGGGCCGCGCATTCGTGTACAGGTTGCCGAGCAAAGTGGAGCCACCAAGTCGGCTGTTCAGGGTGAGCTCGCTGCGAAGGCGAAGGTTGATGTGCAAGACGTGAGCGTGTCTTCAGTTAGTTCGTCTTGGGGTCGTAGCATCACCGAAAAAGCGGTGCGAGCGCTTCTTATATTCTTCGTTCTGGTTTCAATATTCATCGCGTGGCGTTTCGAGTGGAAGATGGCACTTTCCGCAATTTTGGCAATGGCGCACGACGTGCTGATTAGCGTTGGCGTGTATTCTCTCACCGGTTTTGCGGTTACTCCTGCCACAGTTATCGCGTTTTTGACCATCCTCGGCTTTTCG
>SXGQ01516126.1_pt1 | contig 22457 bp, 45 predicted proteins | sample 3178371 | NCBI WGS metagenome assembly SXGQ01 (sample SAMN11356859, study PRJNA531348) | freshwater metagenome | isolation source: freshwater sample F1-20 | place: China: Fuxian Lake, Yuxi | collected 2017-12-25 | reverse complement strand
GGATCAACAGGTGGTACTACCGATAGTGGTACTACTACTGGCGGTACAACAGGCGGCACTACTGGTGGAACTGCTGGAGGAGGAACCACTACTGGCGGTACAACAGGTGGAAGCACAGGCGGCACAGTAACAAGTAATACAGTTACAAATGATGTAACGCTATCAGTCACATTGCAGTTAGATGATAATTCTACTAATGTAGTTAATTTGCCAGCTAAAACTGTATGGATTGATAATAAATTAAACAATATCATATTTGATATTGCAAGTGTTCCACCTAATGCAGTTATTATTAGAGTCAGAATATTAGATTATATTTATGATCCACAAGGAAATTTAATTGGGCCAGTTAATAATGGAACCAATACAAATGGCGGTACTGGTTCTGGAGGCGCAGGAACTGGCACAGGTACAGGTACAGGTACGGGAACTGGTGGAACTGGAACGGGAGGTAATACAGGGACCATAAGTGCAGACAGCGTACAATTTCCAGTAGAAGTTTTGGGCGCTGATCAACATACTGAGCAAATAAAATTAATATTAAACGATAACCCTTCAAATGTGCATGGTATTAAATTACAAGTACATAATTTAGGCTTCACTAACAAAATAGCAATTAGCATAAATAATTCACCTTGGCTGAATTTGAATAATACTAATGTATTCTTTACAAAGCAATTTGATAAAGGAATGTATGGTATGGGTGGTGGTCATAATACATTAACATTTGTTGTTCCATTTGCTAGTAATAATATTGTTGCAAGTGTCACGAATTATATAAAGTTTAAGTTTAATGATATAAATAAAGAAACTATAGGATATAGAGTATTAGATGTAGATTTAGTAAAAGCTGAACCAAATGGTTATGAACTTAATTTTAAACATGGTACAGCTAAAGATCCAAGTTGGGGAGTTAGAACAAATTATATTAACAAATATACACCTGTAAATTTAGCAACAGTTAAAACAAAAGATGATCCTAGTAAGTGGACTCCAATGTCAACTGATACTGCTGTAATTAATAAAGGCAAAGATATTTGGTTCAACGGTAATATTTCTGAACGAGGAGTCGCCTTGAATTCCAAATGTACTGATTGTCATACAAGTGATGGTTATGACTTAAAATACTTTAATTATAGTGATAAATCTATTATCGCAAGAAGCAAGTATCATGGGTTAAGCGACAACGATGGCGTTGCTTTAGCATCTTATATTAGAAGCCTGAATGTACCTTATCAAGAAAAAGGTCGTCCTTGGAATCCTCCATATCAACCCGGACCCGGCTTAGATAGTAAACCAGTAAGTAGTTGGGCGGCTGGTGCTGGTATTGAAGCTGTAGCTGATTATGATTTACAAACTTACAAAGCACTATTTCCAAATGGAGTTGAAGGCGGTATTAAATATGATGATGGTTTAGCTCCAATTAATTTTGGTAAATCAGTTAATATGCGTGAAATACCTATTGTAATTCAGTTTCCAGATTGGAAAGATTGGTTGCCCAGACACCATTTAAAAGATGCAGCACCTGATGTTTGGGATTATATTAGTAAAACAAATGGTTATAAATTGCCAAGTTATTTTGCATATGCGCTAAATAACTATAAAACAAACGATCCAATTTGGAATTTAAAGAATTTATATTGGACTCATGGCGAAGCAATAGGATATGCTTGGGTACATACACGCGAATCTGGACTTTTAAAAAATCACGCACAAAATCCAAACGATATTAATGCTTGGGAAAATGTCAAAATTCGCGATATAATTCTACCTGCTTGGCATCATTTTACCACAGTCAAACACTGGGAAATAATGAACAAACTGGGATTACAAGATATAGGTCACGAAATATTTAATGTTAATAACAAAGATAATTGGAACAATCCACTTTGGAAATCTTATTATGGTGGACATGATCCGGTAGCATTTGAAAACACATATGGTATACCAATTACTAAAGCTATACAAAAAAGAAGATGGTATGATACATTTACATTTCATCTAGCTCCACATATTATGGGAAATAATCAAATTGAAGATATGTCAAATCCATTGTGGAATAAACTCACTTGGGGAACCAAGAGTTATATGTGGTATCAGTTACAAATGGTACTTGATGATACTAATAAAACGCCTGATAGAAATATAGTTGACTGGGGATATTTACACGCTTTAAGTAATGCTTCTGTAACACATGGCACAGCAGAATTTGATATATTTAAAATTAAATCTTGGGCAATTCAATTCTTGAATGGATTAAAAGCAGACGAAGCATTTTTTGTTAATGCTGGTAAACCAAACAATCAACTATCATTAGAAGGTCGTTACTATCCTCTTAGATCTGAAAGTCATCATTTAGGTACTAGAACTGAACCTTGGGATGGTAGAGCTAACAGTTTAGGTTGGTATACATTCCAAGTATTTTCAGGTTCTGTTGCTCCTATTTATCAAATTCCAGAACAATGGGATTATGTTGTAAAATCCTCAACTGAACTTATTGACACAGAAATTGATTTTATGAATAAATTTGATGCTGCTTATTTGATAGAACAAGGTATAGCTAAAGTTCATTTAGATTGTTGGGATTCTGGCATAAGATATATTGGCGGTGACAATAACACACTAAACAAAGTAATTAATTTAAGAAGTCGTTTATGGCCTGATTATATTTTTGTTAGTAAAATGAATCATGTTTATCCAAACCCTTGGCCTAATTTAAATTAAAAAATAAATCTTGACAAAGTTGTAAATGCATTTTATGTTTTAATTATGTTTATTTTCGAACAATTAAATAGCGATAGATATTTAATCAAATCTCATGATAAAATTAATGGCCGTCTTCTGAAAGATGATGACGGCTATTTTTATTACTGGCCTGAATTCCGACATGAAAAGTGTTGGGACGCGCTGACTATGAAAGTGATTGCTAAAAAACTAGATGAATTAAATAAAGATTGGGACCGCGAATTAAATGATAATGTCATTTCTAAAATAAGAATTATTTCTTAATGTTTATGGATGAATATACATATAGAATATCTACAGAATTAGTGTTTACTATTTTTGCTACGTATGCGCTTATTATTTATTTAATGAGAAAAAATAAATGATTTGTGTTGACTTTTTGTAAAAGATGTGATGTAATTGTTCAAAATCATGAATGTTAAACTAATAGCTGTAACTTCACCAAAAATTGAAGGTTTAAATAATGCCGAAGATATTGTATCTTATTGTGCCAGAGTAAGCAATCCATCTAATCAGATGAATACTGAAACTGCTCCAAGACTTCTTAAATATCTAATTAAGCATCAACATTGGAGTCCATTTGAAATGTCAAGTGCTACAGTTGAAATCGTCACAAGTAGAGCTATTGCTGCTCAAATTCTAAGACACAGGTCTTTTGCGTTTCAGGAATTTAGTCAAAGATATAGTACAGCTACAAACTTAGAGGATATTCAATGGCGAATGCAGGGTAAAACAAATAGACAAGTTGGCGATGCTGAAGTTGACCTTTCACCGGAAAAAAAAGAATTAGTAAATAAAGCTCTGAATTCGAGTTTAGAAGCATATAATACATTAATTCAAGCTGGAGTTGCTAAAGAATGCGCTAGAATGATACTTCCGTTAACCACGCAGACTACTATGTACATGACTGGCACATTACGCAGTTGGATTCATTATATTGAATTAAGAGCTAAGGAAGATACTCAAAAAGAGCATAGAGAAATTGCAATAAGTATTAAAAATTTATTTATTCAAGAATTTCCAGTAATTAGTGAAGCCTTAAATTGGACTTAAAAAACATAGAAGGCGAACCATTTAAACACACGATAGCGGCTTTTAACTTGTCATGAATTTGGATCTGTTAAAGATAGAAGGATATGATGATTGTATAGAAGGTGTTTGTCATAAATACGGACAAGAACCTTTTATTGTTTATAACTTTGATAAAGTAATTACAAAATTAATGAAAGACGGTATGACCTATCATGAAGCTGTTGAGTTTCATGAATTTAATCAAGCATGTGTTTATATGGGCGGTCAAACTCCAGCTTTTTTATATAGAGATGAGTTATAAAGTTTATTTACCTGTAATTTGTTATAATCATACGGTTTTATCTCATTACATGTTTAGCATAATGAGGTTACTGTTCGAGGGAAAAAGCAATAATGTGGGTTTTACTCTTGATTGTATTTATTTTGATAGTTTGATAGCGAGAGCTAGAAACGCTGCTGCTGTAAACTTTCTTAATATGAAGGATTGTGATTATATGATGTTTATTGATACTGATATATCATTTAATCCCAAAGATATTTTTTCTCTTTTAAAAAGAAACAAAGATGTGGTATCAGGCTTATATCCTAAAAAATATATAAGTCATCAAAAAATGAGTCGCATGATACTACAGAATGGTCCTGTTCTTCCAGACGATTATGAAGAATTATGCACAGACTTTGCAACAGAAATAAATAATAAAGATAAAATCAATGAAGTAGAAGAAGTTAATTATGCTGCAACTGGTTTCATGTTGATAAAGAAAAAAGTATTTATTGAGTTAGCGCAAAAGTTACCCCACATAGCATATAAAAATGATATCGATGGATACATGAGTTATGGAAATACTTTCTATGACTTCTTTCCTTGTAAGATAAATCAAGAATTAAAAAAATACGAAGCTGAAGATTATGGTTTTTGTAGTTTATATAAAAGCATTGGCGGTAAAATACATGTTGATACAACATGCGAACTAACACATCACGGTTGGAAAGCTTACAAAGGCAATTTAAATAAACAATCACAATTTTTTAAAAATGACATTAATAATTTGCCTACCGGGAAATAATTTTTCTGGTGCTTTTTTAGATTCGTTTATTAATTTTCACGGTTGGTGTATACGAAACGGAGTAAACGTTATTGTTTCAAGACATTATGAATGCAATATTTATTACGTTCGTAATATGTGTCTTGGCGGTAATAGCATTAGCGGAGAAAATCAAAAACCGTGGCAAGGAAAAATTAAGTATGACTATATTTTGTGGGTAGATAGTGATATCATTTTTCAAATCACTGATTTTATAAAACTGTTTCATGCAAAAAAAGAAATTATTTCTGGTTTATATCTTATGCAAGATGGTAAACAGTTTGCAACAGTTAAGGAATGGAATGAAGATTTCTTTGAAAGAAACGGCAGATTTGAATTTTTAAAACCTGATTTATTAATAGATCAGAAAAAACCAATTGAAGTAGATTATACAGGTTTTGGTTTTATGTTGATTAAATATGGAGTTTTTGAAAAATTAAAATATCCGTGGTTTAGACCGCTATGGAAGAAATTTGGAAATGTTACTGAGTTTACTATGGAAGATGTTGCGTTTTGTCATTTAGTGAAAGAGTTAGGAATGAATGTTTGGATACATCCTGAAGTTGTTGTGAAGCATGAAAAAAAGATTTTACTTTAAATGAAATATCAATATCAAATTAAAATACATCTTGCTAAAAATAATGATGAGTTAGAATCTATTCTTAATAATTACGGTCAAAAAGGTTATCGTGTTTTTCGTGTCGAGAAGACAGATCACTGTATTTATGAAGGCGGAGCCTGTAAATATACAATATATCTAGAACAAAAAATAAAAAATGAACAATCGCCCAATAAACATATTAAAAATAAACGATAAAGATTTAAGGAAATATAATAAAGTCAAACAAAATGATTTCTTTAATGCTGGCGACTTCTTACATATCATCGATGATGAATACGCTGAGATATCAAAAGATTCAAAACTTCTAAAGATGAAGGTCAATGACTCAAATATAGTATATAGAAAAAAATGAAAAAACCATACTATATTTTTTTAGACGATAAAAGATACCCTGCACAAGTAAAATGGACACAAATTCCTGATTTACCTTGGACAGTCGTTAGAACGTATGGTAATTTTAGAGCTTTGATTCAATTAAAAGGTTATTTACCACAATTCATATCATTTGATCATGATTTAGGTATAGAACATTATAAAAATCTTGTTAAAGGTGAATCAGATTATGAGAAATATGAAGAAAAAACAGGTTACGATTGCGCGAAATGGCTTGTGCAATATTGTCTTAATAGTGAACAATCGTTACCCAAATATACAGTTCATTCATTGAATCCAATAGGATCGCAAAACATTAAATGGATTTTAGAAAGTTATGAAAGTAAAATTAATAATTAGTTTATTATTAATTAGTATTTGTTGCGGTTGTCTTTTTATGCGGTATGAATTTGAAAAAGCGATAAATAATTTACCACCCGGAAGTAAATTAATTTCAGTTAATAATTATACAATTATCTATAAATACAATAACGTTATATATAAATCACGTTATTGGCCTAATGGTGAAATATATAAAACAGAAGTTATTTTTCAATAGTTTTTGTTTCTGTATATTTTTGACCAAAATACCATCCAACTGCCGCTGTGGTTATGGCATTGAGAACTTCATTTTTAATATCAAGAAAAACTGTTGCCGCAAAAACAGCGATTAGTGTAAATACTAATATTGCTCTAATAGAGACACCACCAATAGTAGATTCATTATCCATATTTTCTTTTACACCATGACTCAAGAAAGATATAAAGAATTAAATAATAATATTAATAGTGAAGTAACTGAAGCTGAATTTGCTGAAGGTTGGCATTTTTGTGCTGAATACGCTTCTGATTTGATTGGACCCGGAATGTTTCAAATGCAATTTTGCAGATGCCCCGGAGTCAACAAAAAACTTCACAATGAACTTCTAAAACAAATACCTTATCAAGGTGATTCAGAAGATACTGAAATCTTCTATCAAAGTTAAATTAAACTGGGATCAAATTTAAAAACATCCCAGTACCAAAAATCAAAACTCAAAAACCTATCTTCTTCGTCGCAAATACAATTTTTAGCGATAAAGTATTGTTTTATACTATATTCTTCTTGACAATAATCACAAACCATGCTAAATTTTAACCCGTAAAAATGTCGAATAGTGAACGATATTGTTACAAATATACAACAAAATAACTATTAGATTTAATTTTTATATCATTTATAATATTTATTATGAATATTCAACAAGCTAATTTTGTAAAAAACCTTTCAAAAGAAGGCTGTTCTTTAAATAGACTTGCTGAAGAATTCTTTGACAAGTTCGGCGCAACGGAATATTGCACAGGTCCGACTAATTATTATTCAGTACGAGGAAAAAAAATACCTCAATTTTCAAGTCTTGACGGTAATGATATAAAAACCAGTGCAGAAATTTTTCTTAACGAAAAGTTATGAAGAAAAAAGTTTTGAAAAAAGCTATTGACATTGCTTATGCTATGTGTCCTGATATGCGGAAGAAAGGTCTTAGAGCCTCTCATGTTGCTTTCCTAGTAAAGAAAAATCGCATAGTAAATATTGGTTGGAATAAAGCTAAAACAAATCCAAACAGTAAAAAATATCCTTACATAGGTTTAACAGGAGAAAAGATCGAGGTTAATACTCATGCTGAGTTGGATGTTATTTTAAAATCTGGTCAAGAAAATTTATCTGATCACGAAATTATTGTTTTAAGAGTTGACGGCGAGGGTAAATTAAACAATAGTAAGCCTTGCAACGGCTGTCATCACCTACTAAAACAAGTCAGTATAAAAAAGATTTATTATTCAAATTCTAAAGGCGAAGTAAACAATATATAATATATGGAAAAGGAACTATTTATGAAAGACAAATATAAAATTGTATCTGATGATTTGAAGTTCGATGGTAAAAATATCATCGTGCCAAGTTATTGGATTGATAATCTTTGTGATTACATCAAAAACGCAGACATACATGATCTAAATGATGCAGACAAAGATGATTATAAGATTTTTAGAAAATTCCTTTGGGATGTACAAGAGTACAAAAACGGAGGTAATTAATGAAACTCGAATACAGAAATAAACTAATCGAAAGTTTTCCAAAGATTTTTGATTCAGATTTTTATTTTGAGTGTGATGAAGGATGGTGTAATTTACTGTTCGATCTTTGCTCAAAAATACAAAGTTATTGCGACGAAGGAAAGTGCGAACAAGTTAAGGCTACACAAATAAAAGAAAAGTTCGCGACTCTTCGTTTCTATCATTCAGGTGGAGATGAATATATATATAAATTGATTGATGAGGCAGAAGCTAAATCTGCTGAAACATGTGAGATAACAGGTGGAAATGGTATTCTTCACAGAAGAGGTTATTACTATAAAACTCTCTGTAAGGAAACTGGCGTTCTTATGAAATTCAATGAAGTTGAATCTAAAAAACTATTTCAACAATAATTAAAGAAAGGGCAAGGGTAAATCTATCGGAATGTACGACAGCATAATTTGTAAATATCCACTTCCAATGCCAGAAGATCCTAAAGGATATACTGGTAGCGAAGAATTTCAATCTAAAGATTTAGATTGTGCTTTATCTTTTTATGAGATCCGTGAAGACGGATCAATTTGGGAAGAAGAGCGCGAAACTGAATATGTTCCCGGTAACGATAAAGGCAAAACTTTTTGGGATAAACTTGGTCATTTAAAAACCATTAAGACTTGGTATGAGCCGCGCTTGTTAAATGATTTTATTAATATCTACAATTACCAACAAAATAATAATGGTGATTATGATTATGATATTGAGTATAGAATACGATTTGAAAATGGTAAAATAGTCGATACTAAATTAGTTTCTTTCAATGCAATGGATAATACTGGTAGAAAGAAATTGCAGGAAAAAAACGAACAAATTTGGCTTAAATGGATTGAGTATAAAAAAACATATAGATATAAATATGTCACGCGCCCATACTTATTTATAGGTAGAAAAACTTTCTACTATGCTCATAAACTATTAGAAAAGATCAATAATTTTCTATATAAACTTCAGAGAAGATTACATTTATGAAATTTAAAAATTTCGAAGACATAGAATACGAAGTTGTATATAAAGTTCCTGTTTATAGTAGGGCGGTTGAAGGTCTTTGCGACAGTCCAGATAATCAATATCCAAAAATAATTGTTGATCCGCAACTTTTTAAACGTAGAAAATTAAATGTTTTGATTGAAGAAGTTTTTCATGCTCATTTATATGATTTGCCTGAATGGAAAGCGCGAAAGTTTGCAGCCAATCTCGGAAAATTAATTTATTCTGAATTTTTAAAAGATAAAGAATGAAAATAAATGATTCAATTATTATATCGGACGATGTGTTAGCTTCTGAAGATTTTTTCAATTTAAAAAAAGAATGCACTGAAAATATTAAATTCGAAGGAATTGAACGCGGTGATCATATTTATTTTGTTGCTGAAACTCCCAAATTTTTAGAAGAAAAAATATTACAAACACTTGAAGAAATACATCATAAGAAAATAGACGTAGCGATTTCTTTTCTAAGAATCGCTAATTCCAAAATAGATATAAATTGGCGCATACATTGTGATAATGGAAACGTAGGAGGTAAAATTAATCCGACTCATGGAGCAGTATTTTATATTACTCATGATCCCAATAATTTAAATGGAACTGCTTTTTGGAAACATAAAAAATTTGGATATACTTGTCCAGATCACTTCAGCAACGAAGAAATACAAAATAAAATTATGATAGATAAGGAAGATCCTATTAAATGGGATCTTAGTACTATTATCGGTGGTGTTGAAAATAGAATGGTAACTTATCCAGCAAAATATTTTCATTCAAAATATCCTAGAGTAATGTCTGGAAAAAATATGCAAGATTCAAGAATTATAGCGGCAATTTTTTATAGAATTTAATTATGGAAAAACTAAATAAATTTTTCAAAAATAAAAACATTTACGTTGGCGATTCGCAAGTTCATGGTAAAGGCGTTTTTACTGAAGTTGATATTCTGCCGGGTGAAATTATAGAACAAGCTTACGTAATTCACCCAGAAAATAAAAATTCAGACAGCACTGATAAAAATTTTCAAAGATACTTTTTTGCTTGGCCGTATTTAAAAGACAATTGGAAAGAAGATGTCAATAAAAATGGATTTCTCACTTTAGACCAAGTTACATTTGCAACTTGTGTTTTAGGTTTTGGAATGATTTATAATCATAATTTAAATCCAAATGTTTTATTTGATGTTGATGTTGATAATAGCATGGTTGAATTTAGAGCGAAAAGAAAAATTTTAGCTGGAGAAGAATTATTTATCTGTTATAATGAACAACTAAAATTTGATGAACAACACAGATAGAGTTACAACATTACTTCTTGATTCATATTTTTTGCCTTATACTTTTTTAACAGCCAAAGCGACGTTTTTGCATTTGCTAAAAAATAATATTAAATGTTTTGATGCAGAAGGAAATATAATAGAATCTAATTTAGATTGGTTTTCTAATAATGTTGTTTTTTACGATGATCAGCCATTTTTACGCTCCAAAGATAAAGTTTGGTTCATACCAACTTTAGCAGTTATTAAAGCACGATTTTTTTATAATAGACGTAAATTACCTAAGACATTAAACGTCACTAAGTTATGTCATATTTTTAATTTCACTTGTCAAATCTGTTTTGAAAAGTTTGATAAAAAAGACTTAACAATTGAGCATATTTTTCCTAAAAGTAAGGGCGGAACAAAGGGAATAGAGAATATTAGTTTAAGTTGTCACGGTTGCCAACAAAAGAAAAAAGATATATATCCTTTTTTCGATAAATTTGGTAAATCAATAAATTCTATTCCAACCCCTCTTCCTGTTATGCCTAAAACATCTGTAAAAGTAAGAGAAGAGTGGGAAAAATTTTTTATATATAAAACTATTTAATTTATGCCATACGAATATAAATTCACATTTAAAAAAGTAATAGACGGCGATACAATAGTAGGAGATATTGATTTAGGATTTGATGTTGTGTTGGCTAATCAATATATCAGACTGATTGGAATTGACACTCCAGAAAGCAAAAGCTCTGATAAAATAGAAAAAATGTTTGGTAATTTAAGCAAACAAGCAGTAAAAACTTTCATGGATTTAGCAACTAAAAATCCAATTATAATCAAAACTTTTTTAGCGGAAGATAATTCTGATAAATATGGTCGCGTTCTTGGTGAAATATTTAATTCTGATAATGTTTCTTTAAACGATTGGCTAATCGCCAGTAATTATGCTGTTAAATATCATGGTCAAAATAAAGATTTTATTAAAAAAGCTCATTTAACAAATCGTAAAATATTAATCGATAGCAAGGTTATTAATATTAGTTACGCAGAAGCTGGAATATCTTAAAGTTATGCCATCTATATCTGAATTCGAACGTACAAAACCAGTCATTACAATGAAAAAAATTAACGATTTAATTTTGCTTGTTGAACAAGAAATGGTGAAAACGGAGATTCTGTACAAAGACAGAGTTAGAAGTTTACAAGATATAATTAAAGAATTAGTCGAAGTAAAAAACACTTTAAAAAAAGGCGAATAATGAGCTATCTATCTGCAAATATACCAGTCCAAATTGCGTATTTGGATACATCTTTTTTGAATAATCTTGAAGCTGGTAGTACAAATGAATATATACCAGTTGAAATATTTTCTGTAGTATCTATTCCAAGAAGATGTTTACTATTTAATGTAATGAGTGAATATGGCGCTCAATTCGCAAGAGTTCCTATTCATTATCTTTCGGATATAGATAATTGCGTAACTAAATATCCTTTAGATTGGTTACAATTATGGGATAGTTTTAGTTATTATTTTACAGTTGAACGATTTGAGTATTTAAAAAACGCATGTGCATATGTAATTTTAAAAAACAAATCTAAACAAAAAGCAAAATACGCTTTTACTATTGATTGGTGTAATGGTGAAAATTATAATTTTGGTTATTCTGAGATAGCTTCTGGGCATAAGTGCGCTCATATATTCTGGGGAGAAAATGGGCAAATGTTTGCTCAACCAAATAACAGAATTATATGGAGAGATTCTGGCGCTTGGATAGGCAAGAAACTGCCAGAAGAAAGTAAAGATTGGAAGGTGTTTGGTAAGGAATTTAGTTGTGAAGGGTTAGCTCATAAATGGACTGCTGGTGATGAAGAATTGATGTATTATGAATTCAATGAATCGACTAACGAAACCTGAATATGGTTGTTATTTAGCTTTAGCTGCAAGATCTCGATCAGAAGATCCTCATACTCAAGTTGGCGCTGTGTTGTTTGATGAAGAATGGAGAACAGTATCTACTGGATTTAATGGGTTTGCGCCGCAATTAATTCCTGAAACAGAGATTATAGAAAATCGATCATTAAAATCAGATCTTATTAATCATGCTGAAATAAATGCTATTCTTTATTCTTCTCGACAACCTTTTTTTGCTTGCATGGTTTATAGTCCTTGTATACACTGTGCGAAAACAATCGCAGCCTCAAAGATAAAACATGTTTTTTTTCTAAAACAATATAAAAAATCCAATAGTGAACACGAAGATACCAAATATATGGATATTTTTAACTTCTGCGATATAAAACACACAAAGCTAGATAAAAATAGCTTACAAAAAATTCTTTATTGGATAGAAAAAGATAAAGAATTTATTAATTCTCTGCAATGAAAAAAAGAAATTTATATTTATTAACTGGAGACTTCCTAAAAAAAGAATCAGATAGAATACTTTACGCAATGCTCAAAGCAAAAAGCGAAAAAACAATTCAAAAACGCCGTATTGAATTAGAATGTATTAAAAACAGAATTGCTTATGAAATTAAATTAATAGAAAAAGAAATGGGTTCTGATGAAGAAAGTGATTGACGAGCGTTGCTTTTTCTGATACTCTAAGCTTAGAAAAATTCATAAATGATTGTAGTATTCATTGTAATCTGCGGTATCATAATGGGTTTTAAATGGATTTTAGAAGACACGTATGACAACAAATTCAAATAAAAATATGACTAATGATAAAAACTCACAGTGGAAGGAGCGCGAAGTAGGTGCTCTTTGGAAGAAGAAGAACGATAAAGGTTCTTATTGTACTGGCTATCTCGTTGTAGACGAGTTGGGTCAGAAGACCAAACGTCGTGTTATCATGTTCGCGAATAAGCAAAAGAATAAGGAGACAGCGCCTGATTTTATTGTTTATTTGAGTAATGAAGAAAACGGCGATGAAAATAAGCCAACCAACCAAGCTAAACCAGTTAAAGCGGTTGCCGCAAATAATGATGATATTCCTGACGATCTTCAATGATTCGGGAAATTACAGGAAAAGATACAAAAATAATCCTAAAAAAAGCTAGTTTTTTTTGGGATGAAATTAAAGGAAATGACCTGCTAGGCGATTTAAGTCTAGCAGGTTTTTCTAATTTTTTAAAAGCATCTTTTGCTAAACAAACTATCGTTGGCTGGATCTATGAAGAAAATAATATAGAATATGGCGCTATTTTATTCCAAAAAGATTTTATTTTTTTTGCTAACAAGACTTGTTTATCAGAAATATTTTGGTATATGAGTCCAGAAAAAAGAAACTCTATCGCTTCTTATAAGTTATTAAAAGAAGCTGAAAAATATGCTAAAAAAAATGATATTGATTTAGTAATGATGGCTTGTATGCAACATCCAAGACCAGAAAGATTAATTGAATTTTACGAAAAAATAGGATATAAATCTTTAGAGCATCATTTTATCAAACATATTAAATGAATTATCAAGCACAACAATTGAATAAATCACCGAAATCTTTGGAAAAATTTCATAAATTATATTTTATATCTTTTCCTGATTTTTATTGCCAATTAGATACAATGGCTATTTCACCTCAATTACAAAAAGAATCAATTATTTTTAATTATTTTGTTAAACCAGCTATTCAAAACGATCTTGTTGTGGTGCTTATAGATGATCAAAAATATATTGGATACGAGTTTGTAACTGTTTCGCCATTTGATGAAACATGCATTATTGGAGCTTTTACTTATATTTTACCAGAATACAGGGGCAAAAGATTGTCTTTTGTATTAAGAGAAAAAATGCTTGAACTTGTTAAAAAACAAAAAATAAAAAAATTTGTCTTTACGATAGCAAATAAAAATATTATATCTAGCAATAACCTTCAATCATTCGTTAATACTTTTAAAGTACAAGAAGTAGCAAAAATTTATTCTTGTGAATTATGAATGATTTTTTAGAGAATTTTTTCCAAGAATTAACAGGAAAAAAAATTTCATCAAAACAAAAAATATTATTAGAAGCGGCTTTTTTAGAATTTTTTGATTTTCAAGAAGATAAAATAGAACCACCGAGTTCACACGTAGCAATGCTTTCATCCGCATGCGGAATGAAATTGCCTCAAGTTTTATCTTCTACTATTAATACTTTTGGTAAATATCATTTTTGTTTTTCCGATGCTGCTGAATTTATATTACATAACTATTATACCACAAAAAAATATTTTCCGGGTTTTGGACATTCAAAATATAAAAAATACGATCCAAGAGTTAAAAGATTACTATCAAAAGCAAATAAACTAAATTACACAAATCAATATTTAATTAGTTCATTAGAATTTTCAAAAAAAAAATAAAATATTATTGAATTTTAGTGGATTTATTGTTTGTGTTTTATTGGATTGCGGTTGTAATATATACAATATAGATCTTTTTCCTATTGTTTGTAGAATGGTTGGGTTGACAAAAATATATGAAAAAGTAAACGTTAAAAAAATAAAATTCGCCAGCGCATATGAAATCGCTACAAAATTTAATTCAACCCGTCGTATTTAACGGTGGTAAAAATATTTATGTTTTAGGACTTTCATTATCTAATGGAAAAATTAGTAAAATTAAAATATATAATAAAATTTATCTTCACGATAATATATACGATAATTTTTTAAAAACATTTGGCGGTCAAGTATGTTTAAATAGTTATTATAACACTAATGAATGGAAAAATTCGTATCCGGGTTTTTCGGGATTTACGGTTGGTGCGGAAATCACAAATGATAACCAATGTAAATATGGGTATGGATATAAAAACAAAAAAGAAAATGAAATATTTTTCGAATGTTTTTATTTGGATGAAGAAAAGAACATCATAGCAAAAGAAAAGTATTTATATCTTGAAACCGAAAAAATACTTGCAAACAATAAAATGAAAACAAAATTAATAGAAATCAAAGAGAATGATTTTCAGTGTTATTGTTATTGCCCTAAAATCAATTTAATAAACGCAAAAGAGATAGAAAATAAAATCGAGTTATGCGTTTCAAAAATTAATCATCAGACTTTTAAGACAATTAAAAATTATAAAGAAGAATTTTATGTCTTGAACTACGGCGTAAATAAAAATGAAGAAAAAATATATTTACTTTCAGCAAACGATTCAAAAAATATAAACAATATTTTGTTGCTACTTGAGTATTTAAAATTTCCAGCTTGACAAGGTCGATAATTTCCCTATAGTACGCACCTTATGAAACTAGGATTAGTTTGTATTTCCGAGTTATTGCGTGAAAAATCACCTGATTTGGCATTCAAAGTAATGACGCGCACTCAGTTTAAAAAAGGTAATCGTGAAGACTTTATTCGAGAACTTTCGCATAGAATTTCTCATAACCTCACGGTTACTTTGGAAACCATCAAACATTGCGCTGAAATTGGAATCAAACATTACAGACTTTCTTGTAAGTTGTTTCCTCTTATTACTGATAACACTCTTGATTTAAATCTAGAACTTTTTCCAAATTATCAGGGACTTCTTGATAAACTTCAAGAGATTGGTCGAACGGCAAAAAATCTAAATATTTCTTTGTCTATTCATCCTGATCAGTTTGTTGTGCTTGGTTCAGATTCAGATGATGTTTGTCAAAAATCTATAGAAGAATTAAATTTTCATGCAAAAGTAATGGACGCAATTGGTTTGCCACAAGATCACACTTGCCCAATCAATATTCATCCAAGTCTTTCAAAGTTTGAGTCGCCAGAAAAGTTTGTTGACAAGTTTATTCGTAATTTCTTTCGATGTGATATTGGTGTTCGAAATAGATTGGTTGTGGAAAACGAGCACCACGCCTTTTGGAATTGCGCTAATTTATATCAATATTTTTATTTGTATATGAAGCAAGCGTATAATTTTTATTTTCCTTTGACTTTAGACAATCTCCACGATAAATGCAATCCATCATACGATATACATAATAAAAAAATAGAATATCAATACTGGTTTATTAAATTTCATCAAACATGGAATTGTACTCCTGTTTTTCATTGGAGTGAAAGCGATGATAATTCATTTAAACACGCAAAAAAAGTAATTAATCCACCAATTGATTATGGTTTAGATTGTATTTATGAAATGGAATACAAAGATAAAGATAAAGGATTTAAGCATTTACTACCTAAATTTATTTCCTTTGCTTAAATTTTCAAAAGCCCATAAAGGTTGAAGATTAGTGTAATGATTAGCTTTTTTTAATTCGTCTTCATTTAAAATATTAAACAATGATAAAGGTTTTATATGATCGATATGCCATTCTCCATAATTTTCCCAACACATATTTTTTTTAAATTGTTTTTCAATGTGTAATTTTAATTCTAACCAAGAGCAACCTATTAAATTTTGAGTTGTTTTATTTTTATAAAACCCTTTAAAAGCTGCTAAAACTCTTCTTCTAATATTTTTTCTAAGCCTAAATAAAGGATCTGTTTTATATTTAAAATTTTCGTATTGTGAACGTTTATTTAAAATAAATTCTTTATTATTTAAATAATACTGTTTTTTATATTGCAAAATTTTTTCTTTGTTTAATTCATACCATTCTTTTCTTTTTTTTAAATAATTAATATCATTTTTTAATTTTTTCCATTTATTTTGATTATATTTATTAATGTGATTTTTATTATTTCTTCTCCATTTTTGATTGATCAATTTTTTACAAGTTTTACATTGCGCTCTTCCTTTTTCAAATTGATTAATTTCCACATATAAATTACATTTTGTACACAATTTCGTATCCATTCTAATATATAATACACCTTTTCTACTACGAATCAATTAAAATTTACTCATCTTCTTGATAAAAATAAGCAGTTGAATTCTTGATCTCTGATATAATTATATAGTAATGAATAGTGTTACAGTTTATATCAACGATGAAGAACTTAAAGTTCTAGATGAAATCTTTAAGGCAGAGCCCGATTTCGCTCCTAAGACTAAAGAGGATTATGTATTAGTTGGATTAATGCGTCAAATTCTAACTAACACAAAGATTAAGGACGTACAAGTTCTTGATGTAGAAGAAAAGAAGGATTAAAAATGAAAGCTGTTCTTCATATCGAGGGAGTGAACCAAGGCGGTGCATATCTAAAAGATTACGATGATCAAGAAATTGACATTCGTTCTTTATATAAAGATATACATGTTAATAGCCCGCCACTTAGTATAATTCAAACACAAGATATGAAGCAACATAGTTTTCAACTTGTAGATATCAGATTTATTGATGAACATATTTTTATTCAAGGCTTTGTAATGAATGATGAAAGCCAGACCGGCGGCAAGGTATTAGTACGATTGACGCCTACTAAATGAATGAAAATGTTCACGTATTTATTTTAGTGGTCGAGTTTACAGATGAAGTAATACATAATCTCGTGACATATCATGATATTTTATGTATGCAAGTATTTGATACTTTTTTAGATTCAGAAGATGCTGAGTATGTAATGACAACACAAGGTATTTCTGATTTTTTAAAACTAATAATCGTTAAACAAATTAAATACTTCAAAACAGAAGACACAATAACAATGGCGGTTCAACTTGATCGAGATTCTTGGGAACCCGATATATAATTTCAAATAGTAGAAAACCATTGACAACAACATGATTAGCTGCTATTATAACCCCGTTCGAAGTTAAAAAGACTTCAACAACTAAAAAATATGAGCGATACTACTACGCAAATACAGTCAGTTGCCTTGCTTAATGCTATCAGTAAGGCTACACCAGAACAGATCGATACATTGTGGTCGATTCTCAAATACCGTGAAATTGGTATTTTTCGTAAGATCAAGTGCATTTCTAATGTGCTTAATCTTAATTTTGATAATATTATAAACGAATTGCCAAAGGATCAATCTGGCCGTCTTCTTGATCATAAGACTCGTCATTTGATCCATGATACACTAATTAAATACTCATGAATCAAAGATATATAGTAAGAGATAAGAATGGTGCGTATCAGTCCGCTTACAATTTAGCTTTCGGAAAAGACAAAGCATACGATTGGGCCAAGCAATGCGCTAAATCAGTAGGGGGTGTTATCTATTATGTGGAAGGAGATAACGCAAGAGAGCAGGAAGTATTCAGAACTCCTGATCCAAAGAAAGGTTAGTTAAATAAAGGTTCGCGATTATCCTTCTAAAATCGCGCTTTTTCATATAATGAAAGTGTGTGATATTTGTAGTAAACCTACTAACTTTTTAGAAGATTTAGATTATTGTATGGTATGTAGTGATTGTTATATCGAAATTACTACAGAAGAAAATGATTTAAACAAATATTTAAACGAAGGAAAAAAAGATGATAACAGAGATAATGAATAATATGTTTTATACTTTTATACATATACTTTGCATTATTTGTTTTCAAGCTTTTGCTTTACTAATTTGGTTTCAGAGCGATATTGTCAAGACTTTGTCTAAGATTAAGTTCTTCAATAAGCTTTTTAAATATGATGAATATTTAAAAATGGAAAGTTCAGTAGCGGCGACTTTTTTAGATTATCCAGCTTATTTAGGTGTTACTTATGATAATCCATTAGCAAAGCTTTTAAGTTGTCCTATTTGTATTAATTTTTGGATGACTGTTTTATTTTGTTTATGTTTTTATATTTATTTTTGGCCGGTTGCTTTTATTGTTTATATTTTTAGTATGTTGCTATATACTTCTATTCAAAAAGGATTATGATTATACATAACATGGTAGAATTTGATAATTATTTGCATGCAGATGTAAACTTTCCAAACAGGCTGAATTTTATAAATACATTCTATATTCACAAAAAAATGTGCTCATCATGCCGAAAATCTTCTCACGCTAGGGCTGTTGGAGAAATAAAGAATTTATATAGAAATCTAGTATTATCAAATACAGAATATATTCGCAACTCTTTAATCAATAAAGATGATAAAGAAATTAAATTCTACATCGACGGCGAACTTATTTTCGAATTTATCCAAAAATAAATTTCACATTTGCAATGATTATTGTAATAATAAGTTACAAATGAAAAAATGTCTTTATTGTTCTGATTTAATTGATATTAAAACCGATGACTTTGAAAAGATCGGCACAAAATATATTTGTGTTTTTTGTTATGAAGATCATGCACATGAATTAGATTTCTTTGATGAAGAAGAGGATCACAAAGAAGATAACGAGTATTGATTTTATAAAATCAGTGTAATATTCTATATAATTAATCATGAGCGATAATATCGATATTACATGGAAAGTTGGCGTTTTAGAGTGTTATCCAACTTTTAGCGGTCATCAAGATTATGTTTTCACTGTACATTGGGATTGTTTATCCTATTATTCTGGTACAAGCGGCGGTCCTTATAATGGTAGAACTTATTCTTGTACATCAGTACCTTTAAATACAGGTGAATTTATTCCATACGACCAATTAACACAAGTACAAGTTTTAGATTGGGTATGGGATGTTATTGGAACAGGTCAGAAAGAAAGTTATGAAGAATCTGTTAGACAACAGATTCACAATCAGATTAATCCTCCTGTTGTTACACCTCCACTTCCTTGGCTAACAGGAAGCGGAATAATTTAAAAAATAGTTTTTCCTTGCTTTATTTTAATGTGTAAATAATAATAGCGGCAAATAAAACTGGTTCTAATAAATACTTGCTATTTATACCAGTAAAAGCGACTAGCCGCGTTGAAAACTCCCCGTGATCAATAAGTCGCTTTCTTTTATATAGACATAAAAAATTTTCTGGTTAAAAGATTTTTTTTTATCTCAAAAAAATACCTCGAAAAAATTTTTCAAAGAGGTGTTGACAGTACCCTAAATCCTGATAGTATAGCCCCCGCATGAACAACATTGCAGAAGCCCGAAAGCGAGGACGGGTCAAAGGTTCCTCCGACTCCACCCAAATCTCTGTTGCTGACCTTTGCAAGAGGTTTAGCCCTGAGACCTTGATTCCTGTTCGCAGGACTTGGCTTGACAAGCAGACGCCTGTCAAGCAGACTGTGTCGTCTCAAGATGGTGATACGCTCCCTGCTAACCTCCATGAGGTTGACGAGGACGTTGCCGCCATCAACGAGAAGATTCAGTTTGAGATCCGCTAACTAACTCCGGTGGAGGGAGGCGATCCCTCCCTCCACCATAAAATCTATGCCATTCGAAAATCTTGTTGGTCAGTCTGAAGTTAAACGTAAGCTTTCTTTTTATCTAGAAGCTTATAATAAGTCGCGCACGATGCCTTTTCTTAATTTTATCGGGGCGCGAGGACTTGGAAAAACTAATTTTGTTCGCGACTTCGCGAAGCACCTGATTGATATTGATGGTGTTAAAAAGCCTCTTGTTGAGATTAACAGTTCCAGCATTAAAACTTCACAACAGTTTTTTGAACAGGTTTACGCACCGTTCGTTCAAGATAAAGAATCAGTCATCTTTTTTGACGAGTGTCACGCTCTTCCTAAAGATTTTATTTACGCTCTTCTTACTATTCTAAATACAGAAGAAGGCCATATCAAAGAATATAATGCAGGTAATACTGTTTATACATTTGATTTTAAAAAGCAAAACTTTATTTTTGCGACTACAGAATCAGATAAGATTTTTATTCCGCTGCGGGATCGACTCACGATCATCGAATTTGCTGACTATTCGAACGATGAGTTGAAGCAGATTTTTATTCGCAACGTAAAGAACGTGGAGTTTGATGAACAGAGTCTTGAACTACTGGCAGACACTTCGCGTGGTAACGCTAGATCTTGTGTGTTGCGCGCAAAAGAAGTAATGATCTTTTGTGAGAATTATAATATTAAATCTTTTACAGTTGAACATGCTCATCAACTATTTCATATTCTAGGCATTCTTCCTCATGGATTGAATAGAATTGAATGGCAGATCATGAATATTCTGCGTCGTGATGGTCGCTGCTCGCTATCTGCTCTAGCAGCAAAAACAGGCTTGTCAAGGACGGCGATTCAAAAAGATCATGAATTGTTCTTGATTCGCAAGGGTTTTATTGCTATAGATGGTCTTCGTAGCATCACTATGCGTGGTGCTCGCGTCATCGAAAACTACATGCAGAAGCAAGCAGTTCCCGTGCCATGATTATTGATCCAGATAAATTTGTTTTGACTGATAAAATTATGCTAATATTAATTGTCATTGTAATCGTAATAACTATTCTATGAATAATACTGTTCTAGTACAATATGTAAAAGATAAGCATAAGAAGATGCGAGGTGTTTTGGTTGCAGCTAAAATGCCTTTTCATTTGGAAAATCCTGAAGCAATCGATTTGGTTAGTATCGGTTGGAGTTATACCAACTTCAAGGCTGGTGACAAGTTCGACAAGCAACGTGGCATTGATATTGCTTTTGGTCGGATGCATGCTGCCACCAACAAGCGTGTTCCCTACCAAATCAAAAACGCAAGCAAAAAATTTATTGACAGAGCCGCAAAATATTATAAGATCGATAGAAAGAAAATTGTACTAGTAGGAGATGCTAGTGTAATTTAAGTAATCCGCCTTCTAAGCATAGGTAGCGATGCAGGGGTTTTGTAAACCTCAGAGTTCGGCGCAAGCCCGGAAGAAGGCTCGTTTTTGATTGGTAGGTAGAATAATGGTAATTCACAAAATTGTTAATTTTGGCGATGCCTGTTCGAATCAGGCCCTACCAGCCATTTTATTTTAATTTGTTATTAATTATCTCAGTTATAATATTTAAATATTTTTTAGCTTTTTCTGGTTTGAAATATTTTAAACCAGATAGTAAAAAGAGGGGTTTCACCGAATGGTGAAAGTAGTAAAAAAACTGAAAATCTCTTGACAAGTGAAAGCAGTTAGGGTAGAGTTAGTAAGTTCTTTAAAATGCGCTCGACGCCACAGTAGACCGGCACCGGACTTTTAATCCGATTTGGTGAGGTTGCAACTACCTCCGGGCGCACCAATTTCTTAATTTGTTCTTTTGGGCCGTTAGCTTAAACTGGACTTAAAGCAGCATTCTCATAAAATGTTGATTGTGGATTCGATCTCCACACGGCCCACCAATTTTATTCTGTTCTTTTAATGGTCCTGTAGTTTAAAGAAAACCGCTGACCTTATAAGTCAGTTAATCGCTAGATGAGCGTAAGAACTTGGAGCGTTACCAAGCAGGGCTACCAATTTATGCCGCTATGGTGGAATGGCAGACACAGCAGACTTAAAATCTGCTG
>SXGQ01680103.1_pt1 | contig 22460 bp, 17 predicted proteins | sample 3178371 | NCBI WGS metagenome assembly SXGQ01 (sample SAMN11356859, study PRJNA531348) | freshwater metagenome | isolation source: freshwater sample F1-20 | place: China: Fuxian Lake, Yuxi | collected 2017-12-25 | reverse complement strand
TTCACAATACGGAATTTATTTCTTAAGAACTCTACTAAGACTGCATTATCGCATCCAGGTGTACCGAAGGGTATCTTAAACTTATTAAGGTCCCATGAGCGGCTTAGCACACTGTCGCTATGGAGGACCCACGTATCTTGAGAGTCCGCGCGAGGCCCATACAACTCAGGCTCACCAGAACCACTTGTACCCTCTTCCTCCCACCGTAGCAGTGCCAGACAGACATCGTGTATATCAGACGACCACAGATTAGACCAGCTATTATCCAGATAAATATCGGAGTTAGCAAATGCCACTAACTTATTATTACCCACTCTGTCTTGGATTAGTTGAATACAGTCGGCATATGTAATACGCGCCTTCTTTTCTATGAATACCAGCTTAGGATGCTTTGGTAACTTCATATTCTTGGACTCTACAAACAGATAAATTTGGTCTATGAGTGGATTCTGTAAATTCTTTGCAAGGCATTTGTCAATCTCTCTCGCCCTCAGGGCTTGTAGGGGTTTATAGTATTGTTGGATTAAGACAAGTGGCTCTGGGGCATCACATTTTTCTGTGACCTGAAGGGGCAATGGGTCCAAAAGGACTTTTGAAAGGCGGCTATTTTCAGCTTTGATACCAACTAGCCGCTGATACCGAAAAATTATGGAGGCGCATAAAAATGCATCTTCTACAGTGCCATCCCAAGTGGGCCCTATGAAGGGGTACATCTCAGAAAATTCTTCTAGACACAGAACATTTCCCAGGCCAAATCCATGAAATTTCTCTTCACCAATGGAATTCACTAGATTCCGTGATACAAGAATAAATCGCGTATTCTTAGCAGCAGGTGTCTGAAGCCACTTAGTAGCCGCGGGTGTCTCATTTATCAGAGCCACCATTTGCGGTTTCCAGGCAAGGAGTGTAGGATCTAATCCTTCTACAGCAATATCCCATCTAGCCCATCTAGCCGTCTCACTTGTAGGGGGCTCTTTCATCCACACAAGTGTTTTTCTGTTTTTCCAAATGGATGACTCGGATTTCATAAGCCGAATTGTAGCCCCTGTTTTAGGGTGCGTAGTCAACATCTAGTATTAGATGTAGAGAGCAGTTTAGACCATTTTCAGAAGGGCGTAAATAGTTTGTCTTATATCTTGGCAGATGGCCTGGTGCATTCTGATAAACACGACACCCAAATATATGCCTCTTGCGGAAGTGCAGGTGGCATGTATTCGTAGGTATGCGCCTAATCTAGACGAGGTGCCAATCTTTTTAGCCACTGAAGTTGGCTTACAAGACTATTATGTACATGCTATATTGGAAAGTAAAAATACACACTATATTTCTTTGCAAAAAGAGGAAGCAGGCTTTATAGAAAGTCGCATAGCAGCTACAGCATATCTACCAGAAGAATATGAATTTGTCTTACCACTGCAGGAGGACTTTTGGTTAGACCGAGCACCTGATTATTCTCTCTTAAATGAAGCGATTGACATTATGAAGACCGATACGAAAGTACAGAGTCTTCGGCTAATGCCATCTCCTGGACCAAATAGACTAGATAAAGTATACAAGGGTCTATGGAGAATTATAAGCCAAGCTGATGAATATAAATTTACATTCCAGGCCAGCTTATGGCGCCGAGATTTATATAAGGAATTCTTGGAGGCAGTCTTGAAATCAGCTAGCAAAGATTTCAAAGAATCTGGTCTTCCTGAGAAGGACTGGGCCAAATTCTGTGTAAGGATAAATGTCGCTGAAAACCTTAAGGGCCAAGCGACATTTAGTAGGCTATGTATGGATTTAAATAAGCTGCATCTTGCGATAGAGCGCAGGGGTTCTCAAGCCAATGCAGTATTCTTGGCACCCTGGCCCTATAGACCCACTGCGGTTGTACAGGGGAAATTAGAACCTTGGGCCTTAGAGTTCGCTTCTAGAGAGGGCTTCAATTTACATGGATGGAATTAGAAGATAGACCCATATGTCGTCCAAAATCCGCTATATGTGCCTGCTGGGCCAGGCCCAATAATATCAAATTGATTTGATGTTAATATATTTGCCTGTAAAGGTATAGTCTGGGTGCCTGCTCCATTATATGTCAATTGTACAACATAGCCAATATTTTTATATGGTGTTTCTAGTGTAATTGTACTAAATGCATAACCAGCACCGAGGCCAGCATAGAGTGATCCTGCGACATCAGCCCCTAATGCAGGACTTAATCCATATTGTATAAATGGCTGTTGATAACCGGCCACTTGTACGGATGAAGTAAATAGAGTACTTGTACGAACTTCAAAAGACAAACTGCTTACTTTGTATGAAAGTGTTGAAATAGTAGATGCGTTAGAATTATTTATATAGTTAAACAGGCTTGTGCTGAGAGTATTAACATTCGTTACTATTGTTGAAATAGTAGAAGTAGTTGCAATCTCTAGTAGACTTGTGCTGAATACATTTGTATCTTCCACCATGGAAGAAGTAAGATCAAGAATATTAGTGTAGAGTGTAGAAATCGTAGAATCGGAAGATGTACCATATTGAATGAGACTGCTGCTGTAGTAATCAAGAGAACTACTAATGGAAGATAGTAGCTCTTCTAGACCCGCATTCATCGTGGAAATAGTAGAATCCGAATTGGTGTAGATTAAACTTGTACTATAGGCATCAATAGAGGAACTTATTATATTTGTTAATACTTTTATATTTCCAATCATTGTAGAATCATATTGTATAAGAGTTGTGCTATATATGTTAATATTAGTACTGACTGTAGATGTGAGTAATAATATATTTGTATATATTGTGGAAATAGTAGAGCTATCCAATTCATATAGTTGCACATTATTTATGGATGAAATATAAAGCGCAGTTATAGCACCCTTTGAACTTGATAATTCAGAAAATCTAGCTTTGGAAGATGATATTATATCTGTATATACAACAGACGATGCATAAACCAAGGGATTAACATCATAGCTTTTTACTTCTTTAAAGATTGAACTAATATTTAATGTTTCATTATTTTGTTGACGCCCAAATACTAATTGTAAAGTGTAGGGGCTATTTGGTATAGGATTTGCGAAACCATAATTAAAAGCATTACTTGCAGAAAAATTACTACCCACATTAGATCTTACACCCTGACTCAAATCTTGGCTGAATCCAGATTTCTTAATTTGACTTGTACTTTCTAAGAAACTGATGGATGTGTAACCATAAGATGAAATTGGAATTGTAGTATTGCAACCGCTCAGATAAAATGTACTGGCAACCATCATATACGTTGATAATTCTAAATATGGAGATATGGATGGATTACTAAAACTAGAAAACGCTACTGGGAAACTTGTTAAACTTTGTGAATATAGTGGTGCATCCCGTGTATTGTATCCATATGCTTGATATATAGGAGCAAGAGAATATGACTCTATAACATTGCCACTGGCATAATCTGTAAAATTAGTTAAGGTTAGATAATCTTGAGGATCGATCTTAGAATATGTGAAATTTACAATATAAATGTTTGCACCAGTATAAATAGAGACAATTTTATTATTACTAAAATCTGATTGTCTTGGATATGCCGCATTTGGAGAACCTACAATATAAGTGGATAAATTTGCCTGGGTATCATATGGTGCGATATTCATAGATAAATTGCCAGACCATTTTACTTGGATTTCATGGGGTTCATCGTTCGGGTAAAAAACGAAGGCACCCTTTAATGCGTACATAGACGAAAACAATAGGCCTGATGGAGTACTCATCGTGGAAATCGTGGTTGTACCTGATCTAATATCAAAATTGGTAGTGTAGGTAGGGGGTGATACGGGATTACCAAATGGTTGACTATCGTTAAATACATTGTAGAAACTCGTATATGTTGGATAGTATGTAATATTTAAAGGATTTATAGAAGTAATAGGTGTATTTATAGAACTAGTTGTAACAGCTGCTAATAATACTTGAGTTGAAACTGCAAAAAAGGGTGTTTGAATTGTTGAGGCTATAACTGTATTGAATCCTGGGTAAACAAAATTAGACAGAATATTGATATCATTTTGTAAACCAGCTGATGTAGATAATAGATTTGCACTTGTAGATGTTCCCGTATAAAATGTTTCTAATTGGAACTGTCTCCACACAGTAGAAATACCTTTAGAAAATCTATCTAAATCACCATATGTTGTTGATACTGTGCTTATATTTCCATCAATCGCTTTTGCAGCAGTAGATAAAATAGTTTGAAAGGCCTGAAACGATAAGATTTGTTGATACGTTGTAGATAGTGTGGATAAATCAGTTCTGGTAACATATGTGCTTACTACAGTATTTACATTACCTATAATCGAACTAATAAGCGGTAGCGTGAGTGTAGAAAGTTTAAATTTAACCTGGTTATTTTCATAGTTTGTATCAATAACAAGAATATCTTCACCTACAAAACTGATAAGTGACGATGGGCCTTGGGCTTGCATGATCAAACTTTTATTCAAAGTACTCGCATAAATTGTATTAAGAGGTGCATTACTAAATACTTGAAATTGATTAAATGAATAGGGCATGGTACTTATAAAAGGGAGTTCACGGCCATCAAAATACATTGTGTTTGTTTGCGGATCACCCTTGATATTAATACCACCTGTTCCTACAAATAACACATTGCTATTTACTTGTGCTGTAACTGGATCAAATGCTACAATAGAATTACCACCACTGATATCAAATTGTCCAAAGGCCTTTGCATATAAACGAGCAGTATTAAGCGCCGTAGGATCATTTATAAGACCAGCATTTGGCCCATCTAGCAGAGAAAAGGTCGCATTTGCTGCATTATCTGCAGTATATGTTTCTAAACTCGTTTTAATTGTGTGGAATCCAGCACCATATTGCAGTGAAGAAATAGATGAAAATGTCATCCACATTGTCCCACCCGCTCCATCAGTAGTAAGAACTCGGTATGCGGGTATATTTGAATTATTATTACCTGTTCTTGTAAAAAGGTTATTTATAGTTAAGGAATCTATATATTCGGATCTATTGAACGATGCCATACTATCTTGTTCTAAGATTCTTTCATTAGGTATTTTAGTCGCATCTGAAGACTAGACACTCGTTGAATCAGATTCTGTGTGACTGCAAACTTTGCCTTTGTTATTTGATCTGTATCAAGACACATAAAATTGGAAAACCCATGCTCTGGTGATTCGGTTACAGAATCTGGAAATACAGCTTTAACTTCTTGACTCAAAAATCCGAGATTTGCGTCTGAAGAGAGACTGTTATTTTTCCTATAATCTTCATTCCATTTGTAGGAAACAAGTCGGAGGCTTGATACCTTTTCTATAACTTCCTGGTAATCAACCGGTAATATGCACTCTTTAATACGATTATCTGATCCAGTAATCCAAGTTGTGCCACTCGGTTTCCTAGCATCTCCACCAGCCCCTATATCTAGCGAATACGCCGGTGCAAAAAAATTAATCCCTACACGCCCAAATGCATTATTATTACGTAGGCGGTTTATCGCAAGATTACTAGTATTGAATGAAATTGTAGAGGAATAGGATAAGATTGCCGTTGATGTTATAAAGGTCTCGGGATTGGCATATGAATATATTTGGAAATTATTGAATTGTACTGTTGGATTTAAGTTATTTATGCTGCTGGGTTGAATTGAAATGGCACCATTTACAGCAAAACTATATGCGCCTGTTGAACTTGTTTGAATGCCGGCTACCACATTTGAAAATGAAGAAATGGCTACATTCACAGAACTGAGTGCCGTAATAGAATAGAACGTGGTGCTTCGTGAAATATATGTGGGTGCCACCGCACCCTTTGCATATAAACTAGTACTATAGTTAGCTATAATAGGTAACATCTGATAATAGGTAGTAGAACCGGCAAAGGGTCTTAAACTATCACTAAATGTTGAGGCAACTGTATCATATGAACTAAAATTTTTATAGATAGACGATATTTGACTGCTTATAAATATATTTGTATTAATTACAGTACTTGAAATATAACCAAATGTAGACAAACTTACAGCGTATGATGATATACCAGCACTGATAAAGTTTGAATTATTTATAGTAATTTGTTCAATAATAGATGCATTTGTTGATTGAATTGCCAAGTATTCAGAATTAAATCCACTGCTTGTATAGGCATACATACTGCTTGTTTGCCAGAGTATGGACGAAGTATTCCTATATGCTGCAGTAGATAAAGTACACATCCCTAGAATAGAATTAACATTACTGAGACCTTTCACCAATGCATTATTTAAGCTAGATATTATATCACTATATTTGTAGTATGAGACCGCAATATTTGTACTGAAATTAGAATACATAGATGAAATACCGGGTCCAGTTATGAATGGTACAGGTCTGCCATAGATGGTACTCGCATCAAGAGTAATGGATGTAGATAGTGTTGAAATACCAGAATTAAGTGTACTTAAGCTACTGAGCAGCCCCTGTCCAAGTATATAAGGGAATAATGTAGAATATGTACTGAATACAGCCTTTTCATACGAAGATAAATTTAGAAAACCATTATAATTTGTAGAAACCGTGGTTGATGTGAAAAATGGTGCGAATGAACTATATGCTATATCACTAATTTGATATACTCCTGGAAAAGCATTTACACTGTTGATTAATTGTGTCTGAGTGCTTATTGTGCTATTAACAATTGTTGAGAAGACTGTAAATGGTGCAATAAGTGTTCTAACACTGCTCATAGAACTATTCAATGAAACTATGTATGATTGTTGATTAGAATTTAGTAGTATATCAGATGTGCTAATATATTGTGCTATGGAAAACCCGTCTAAACTAGGAATGATTGCATTTTGTATTTGTGTTACTGCAAATGTAGAGAGTGTAGAAACAGTAAACCCAAATGTGGATGCATAATTTAGTATTCCAGAACTAAATGTGCTATTGTCAATATCAAAGGAAGTAGATATACTTGAGCCGCCGTCTATGCTAAGATTGGCGTTTAATACTGTATTTACAATAGCTTCCCTATAAATATTTAGACTTGAATTGGAGTATGACCATCCAATGGATATACTGCTTAATACATAATCAAAGCCTGAACTTATGTTGGCGTAAAATGGATACTGTGGGGAATCTTGAAAGATAGATGATATAGAGCTTATACCGGGACCAATAAAACGAATTGCAGGACCTTCTGCTGGAACATAGTAATAATTGCCTGTTGTCAATATACTAGAAGCAGTTGATGCAAATAACTTATCATAAAATGTGCTGGGCGGGTTAATCGTTGTACTAACTCCAGGAACAATACTAGAAAAAAATAGGTTCGTAGAAAGATAATTTGAGCTTACTATGCTAGATTCGTAAATATATATATTTGAAAGACTACTAATTGTAGATGGGCCTATTGTACTTAGTGACCCTAGTATGGAAAAACTTGTACTATTATAACTTGAAATAGGGGAATTGATAAATGTAGCAGAAGACGATGTTAGATTTTGAATGGCTTGTATAGAGGAGACAGAACCTAGTAATGGTCCACCGCTTGAATAATTATAAAATACAGAATCATATAGATCGGCTACAGGTACATTTGTCCATTTTGAAAAGGCAACCTTTGAGAGTGAGTCTACAAATGTAAAACTACTAAGAATGGGAACATATGCTTGGCCAGATGACAAGGGTGAACCTCTGTTATATAGGGTCGCTATTGTCAGCGTATCTATGTCAAGACTTGTTTGGGCTAAGGCCGCCATCTATGTTTATAATGCTTTTTATTATCTAATTTAGACGGGCTTCTAATGTAGAGACTTGGGCCTCTAACTTTTGAACGGAGTGTAATAAAAATTGTGTAGCTCCAAATTCTGCTTTGAATAATTGGTCTGTATCTAGAGAATGAAAGTCGGGTATTCCATATTCATTTGTATAGTTAATAGAGCGGGGTAGAGTCTGTTTAACTTCTTGAGCTATAAATCCATATTGTATTGTTGAATCTACGCCTGTCTTTTCTTGAAATTGTTTTGTAAAACTATATGTGCGTAGGGGTATTTCAGATACAATTTTAGCACAACTAGCTAAATCCGCCGTTTCTATGCAAGTTTTTACACGCATATCACTAGGATTTACCCAAGCAGTTCCTGCGGGCTTTCTTGCATTACCAATCGCAATATCCAAGGCGTACTGTGGGTAAGTAGTATTTATACCAATATTGCCTGCGTTTTGATTCGGTGAGTCTTGTTTTCGGATTGTCAGAACACCATCATTTAAATAAATTGTAGAGTGTATCACGTTGATGCGATTCTTTTGATCTAACATAACGGGTACATTTCCCGAATATATATCAAAGTTGGAAAGCTGAATAGAGGGTGTTATATTAGACGAATATGCGATTGTGTTTATTTTAGCGGTAGTAACTCCTGTAGTTATTTCTGTCCAAGTAATTGCGTCGGCAGATGTTAAAATTTTTTGGGTACCTGCTGTATTACTACCAGCAATATTCCACATTATCCCATCCCACGTAATAGCATTTACCTGATCTATTTGAGGTACACTCGTAAATGTCCAATCAATGCCTGTAAAACTATACATGATATTAGAAGAATTTCCATTTGATCCACCTGCTACGAATTTATCACCATTCCACGCTACACAATTGGCTGTAAGAAGGCGCGGGCTAGTTGTAGGTGTCCATGTACTAGGAGGTGAATTGGAGCTATACATCATTGTAACTGTTCCAGAACCAACTGCTACCCATGTACGTCCATTTGTGGCTACATCGGCGCCAGCTCCAGAAAATGTAGGATTTCCTGCGCCAGTCTGCCACGTACCATTTGCATCTGTGTATTTAATATTTGTAAATGGAGCGTCTCCTCTACTGGAATTCGTGCCTACTGCCACCCAGTTGTATCCATTCCAAGCCAGGGCATTTAAGCTATCCATTTGCGTATTTATTGGGAATGCGGCATCTGACCAATTGATACCGTCATAACTTCTTAAAAGGTTCAATGTGTATAAAGAGGTACCTGCTAACCAATATGATCCTGACCACTTTACAGTATTTACTGCGTATGGACCACTACCACTGGGTATAATCGCATTTGACCAACCAACGGATGGATTTGTAGTGTACTTAATGGAATTACCCCCTCCCGTGTTAGAGCCTACTATAACCCACATTTCGCCATTATATGCGATATCATTTGCACCTACAGTAAAACCTGGATCAGAAGGGCTTATTTTATAGGTATAAGATATAGTTGAATTAATAAATGTAGTTTTACCTGTAGCATTTGATAAACCGGCGATAATATGATGAATAGATGGATCTGGAGGCGGCAGAATTTGTGCTGCTCCGCGCATAGAAAATGGATATTGTGTGGTAGTAGATGTTTGGATACCGAGAGATGATACATATATTTCTCTGTTTACTGTTAAATTTGACGTTGTAATCATATTGGTTGTAAAACTAGAAAATGTAGGTGAATATATATTGGATTCTACAATAGAGGAAATGGCAGTATAACTACTTACTACGTTTGATAATGTAACAAAGAATGTACTTCTTACCGCAGTATAAGAAGAAATAAGATTTTGTCCGCTTGTACTTACAAAACTTGACAAATTAGATGTTTGACCATATAAGGATGAAAAATTCACATTTGTGTAATTTGAAAAGGTTGATATCGTGCTATTTAAATTCGCTATAAGCGGGGATGGATTATTGCTATTATAGGCATCTGCATTAGTAGTACTTAAATTGTAATATAATTGAACAATGCTCTGATTTCTAAAACTCAGATTATTAAAGCTACCATATAAAAGATTATAGTTTGTAGAAAATACACCAAGATTTTGTGTTACAAATGTGGATAAGCTAGATACACCTGGATCCAGTCTTACAGAAGATATTCCGCTATTTATCGCATTTGAAAAACCTGTAAAGACTGGTGCTAGACTTGTGCTTATAGATGAAAAATTGGGATTTATAATACTAGATAAAGATGAAAGGCCTGGGCCGCAAAATATAGTTGGATATACACTCGACATAAATTGTGTGGTTGTGGAAATATTAGAGCCTTCTACTGTTGATAGAGTTTGTAGTGTTGAATAGGGTGTCTGTAGACTGAATACTCGATCTATTGTAGAATACGCAGCAGGCAGCATCGTAGAAAATGTAGAGAGATTTATCAGATTATTATAGTTTCTTTGAAAACTTGTGGAAAGCGTCGATAGTGAGTTTCTTACATCTTCTTGCTGAAGAATGATATACGTATAACCCACAGTTGTCAGCGATGTGCTAACAAGATCTAATTGTTTCTGAAGAACCGTAGAAAGCGTCGAGACAGTAGGGCCTTGAGTAATCGCTATTAGTTGCTGCGTTGATCTAAAAATGCCAGTTAGAAATGTACTCATCGTACAGAGCCCAGGTGTCCCAGCAATTCTCTGCGCATTTAGAATACTGGATATATATTGTCGGGCTAGCGCAGTAGACATGGAAGAAATACCACTTACACCTGCCTCTATGATAAAATATGATGAAAGTGATGATATAGACTCATCTACGTAAGAAGAAATTGTATTTATACCGATAGTAGGATCATATGCTGCAATTATACTACTATAATTAACAAGTGTAGTTGTTATGAAGGTGGACAGAGTACTTACACCTGGACCCGCAGCTGCCTGAATAATGGTTTGAAGTTCAATATTATATCCAACTAAGGTGGAAGCATCTTTGATTGATGTTGATAAAATATCACGACCTATATTTGTACTATAGGTTTGTATATTAGTGCTTATAGTAGTATAATAGTCTGTAAAAAACGTAGAAAGTGTAGAAACAGCGGGGCCTTGATTAAATGTGGTTTCCATTGTATTACTAAGGCCTGTAAATGTGGGCTGAAACTGACTAGATATAGTTGATATAGAAGTACCTAAATTTAAAATCGCACGTTGAAGATTCAGAGTTTGAATATTCTGACCCTGCAAAATATTATAGTTATCAACTAATTCATCATATGCTGTATTGTATGTGATATTTTGTACAGTACTCAGTACATTATTTATATTGCCTTGCATACTTGAAACCTGGTAGCCTGCAGACGTTGATAGAGTACTTAAACTTATAGATAAACTTGATTGATTTGATGCTAAATTTATAATAGCATTTGATATATCGGGTATCGTTGATGTATTGAAAATAAGGCCACCAGAACTAAGCAATTGTTCGGGTGTCAGGTACTGGAATAATTTATATACATTACTACCCCCTGGAATAACAGGGATCGTATAGGAACTGATTTGTTTCCCCGATTGTGCTTTCATATATAAATCTTGGTATGTAAGTGTATCTATATCTAATGTTTGTCTTGAAGATGCCATACTCTACTATCGTAAACCATGAAAATAATAGTTTATATTATCGCACGATGCGATAATATAAATAATTGATTCTATTTATAGGTATAGATGGGAGGCCAAGGCGGACTTTTACAACTTGTGGCCCAAGGTAAACAAGATGTATTTTTAACCGGTAATCCTCAAATGACCTGGTTTAAAATGGTATATCGGCGTTACACAAACTTTGCAGTTGAGAGTCAACCTATGTATTTTGATGGTACTCCTGATTTTGGTAAAAAGATTACTTGTAATGTTCCTCGTCGGGGAGATTTATTGAGTCAAGTCTTTTTGGAAGTAACTCTACCGGCATTAAATTTACTAAATGCAGACGGCAGTATTGGGCCAGCTGTATCCTATGTAAATTCCGTGGGACATGCTTTGATACAGGAAATTACAATAGAGGTCGGCGAACAGGAAATAGACCGACAAAATGGCGAATGGATGGAGATCTGGTCAAATTATACGACTACCAAAGATAAACAGACTGGATTTTATAATATGATTGGCAAGGTTGACGGATATTCTCCACCGACCCTTTACGGGCCTATTAAATTATATATACCTCTGCATTTTTGGTTTTGTAGAAACCCTGGTTTGGCTTTGCCACTCATAGCACTTCAATATCATCCGATTCGGATCAACTTAACACTTAGACCCCTAAATAAATTATTTTTCAGTCAAGCTCTAACAACCCCAGCATGCTCTACATTGCAAGTGGCACCGGCGCAAATTACCGATTTGATGTTGTGGGGGGACTACATATATTTGGATCCTGAAGAACGCCGTAGATTTGTAAGTTCCACCCATGAATATTTAATAGAGCAAGTCCAATATACTGCACCCATAGCAATTGCCCCCGGTTCTACATCGGCTTCATTAAGACTTGAGTTTAATCACCCGGTTCGTGAATTATTTTGGTTTATAAAGCGTGATGATATGAATAGATATAATGAGTATTTTAACTATAGTTCACTAGGAACATTTGAAATTGGTACTCGTACTGATATTTTATCAGATGCAGTTCTGCAGTTAGATGGATTTGATAGATTTAAGGTTCGGGATGCTGGATATTTTAGACTTGTTCAACCATGGCAATATCATACGGTAGTACCTGAAGAAAGTTTTGTCTACTCATATAGTTTTGCTTTGCGGCCTGAAGATGTTCAGCCAAGTGGTTCTATGAATGCAAGTCGCATGGATTCTATAGTTTTACAGATATCTTTAAATCAGACGCTCGTAAATACCATTGGCACACTAACAAGCCGTGTATACGCGATTAATCACAACGTCTTTCGCATCGCGGATGGATTTGGCGGCGTTCTCTTTACGATATAATAGGTAGAGATGGTGCTGTTTGATGTGGGAATAACACATGGCAGTTACTGGAAAGGAGGACAAATACCGTATTGGTTATATGTAGTATTTGTCGTACTGTTTGGAATTCTAGGTTGGGACCATTTGCTCTTGAGAAGCCCTACGACGGCAATATTGAAATTTTTAAGTTTGGTACCGCTCCTTGGATTTTGGTACTTTTATGATATAGCACAGGCGATTGGTGAACGCGAGTTAGTAGAAAAATATGGTATTGGAGTACCATTTTACGGGCCGATTGGTCTGGGGGCAGGTATGTTTATAGATAAAGATAAAACAAATATTGCTCCACCGGATGTACCCAAGCCTTGGATATTTATGTTGTATGCCCTAACTACCATGGTATTCATTGCATTTCCATTAAATAAATTGGTAATTGGTGACTCTTGGGGTCTATTAATACAACTCTCTATGTATACATGGATGGCCATTTTTACACTGGGTATAAGTATTTTCATTGCGATTGCATGGGGTATATATGATATATATAATCTTATATTTAAAACACGGGATATTCTTGAAAATGGCGTGCCCCGTATACCCCCGGCTACTTGGTTGGGCTTAGACGCGCGTTTTAAAAGGGATGCGCTTGGGCCAGGAAAACCACTACCACCTCAAGGGCCAACAACGCTTATTGGAAAAACCATAAAGGCTGTATCTGAAATTCCATTGAACGCGGCAAATGCTGCATCCACTGTAGTTAAAGCATACGGCGATACAAGCGCGGGCTTAATAAAGGTGAGTGGCGGAGTTGCTAAGGGTGTAATTGAGGCTACGGAGGGTGTGACTGTTGGATTAGTAAAAGAAGGCGTAAAAGAAGCAACCGATGTGATGCAAACGAGTACAACAACGGCTACAGATCTAATTAAAACGGGTGCAACAACCGCTGGTGATATTATTGAAACAAGTAAGAATGCTACACAAAGTGTAATTGGTGCTACGGCTGGAACAGTGACAAAAACGGCCGCAGCTTCTGGTGCTCTCTTGGATGTAGTAACAACATTGCCAAGAGTTTTGGGTAAGATAGAAAAAGCCTCACAAAAGGGTGGCGCTTTAGACTTATTGGATTCTGTAGGATCTGCGCCATCTGGGACTTCTACGGCCTTGTTGTTTAGTGTAGCCCTATTGGCATTTGGTGGATACGTATTATATATGACAAGAAAAACACTCTATACATCTAGAAATGACCGACAGGATGATTCCCCTCCAGACCCAGGAGCAGTTCGAAAACCTTCTGAAGCCGGTACAAGATAATGGGGCCCTTGCTGAGGAGGCAGTAGTGGTATATTTTACGGCATCATGGTGTGGTGCATGTAAGAGGCTTGACTTTACGAGCTTATTATCCAATACTCCTAAAAATATAGTATGGTATAAGTGTGATGTGGATGAAAATAATTACACATTGGGCTACTGTGGATTATCTAAGCTTCCATCTTTTGCAGTAATTAAAAATGGTAAATTTGTTGGAAAATTCAGTAGCTCTGATACTATGACTGTGTTTGATAATTTAAAAGGTTTCTTAGCCTAAAATATATCTTATAAGGTAGAATGGATAATTTATCCAATGAAGGAATGCTAGTGCCGGTAAAAAAGGCTGCGCCCAATAAAAGGCCGAGTATTTTAACGAATATTCGTGGCCGTTTGAATGCTGGCAACTATAATGTCAGCAAACACTTTAAAAAGAACGAAAAAAATTTGCGTGAGAAAGTGAAGTTTTTTGAAAAGAAGGAGGCAGCTGGTCAGCTGAGGGCCGATATGGCGCAGAGATTACAGGAGGCACGCGAATTATTGAGTCGTGTTCAGGCATTGAATCCTGGGGGTGCACGGCCGTTGAATATGCCTGTAGCTGCTGCGGCACCCCCATCGCCATTTGCAGCCCCATCACCCTTTGCAGCGCCATCACCCTTTGCAGCCCCATCACCCTTTGCAGCTGCTGCGGCACCATCGCCGGCGAATGACCTGTCATCCGCTATGGGCGGCCTATCTCTATCTCAGCCAGTCCAGCCAAAAATGTCTCTTAAAAAGCGTACAACGGCTAAATCTAGAGCGCAACTAGTGGCTCCGATGGGAGAATATGTGCCCCCAGAATTTATCCTACCCCCGGCAAACAGGGTTCCAGCGCAACTACCAACACGTGGGCATTATAGCCCAAATGGGACATATCACATAGATGGTCTTGTAGAACAACAACCAAATGCAAATAATAGTGCCGCGGTAGTTGATTTTAGTCGGTATGGTTACAGTGCTGTAAAGCCCCCCCGTGAAAAGGGCGCGACCAAGTCTAATATTCGTAAAACAAAGAAATATCGTGGAGTAATAAAGCCTGAAAATTGGGAATATTATGAAAGGGCGGTTGGAGAAATAGAAGTGCCTCCTTTATTCCATCCCTTGACGGGACAGCCGATAACTAAAGAAGAAGACGCGATTGACATTCTTCAACACGCAATTGATATGTTGGAGGGGCTAATAGAAAAAGCTGTACGTAGAGCCTATACTTTAAAAAAACAGAATAAAAAAAGGGCATCCAGCGTAAAACCAAAAGCGGGTGTATAAATAGGTAATGGAGTGGGACATATGTATAATAGGTGCCGGCATAGCAGGCCTCTATTGTGCATTAGAGTTGAGCAAAAAGTATCCAACTAGCAAAATATGTGTTTTAGAAAAATATAAATATATCGGTGGGCGTACATCCACATTCAAAGATAAGGCTAAAGGTCTGCAGTGGGAAGCGGGGGCTGGTCGTATTCACAAATCACACCATCACGTTACAAAACTGATAAGCCAGTATAGATTAACTAAGATACCAATACCGAGTGAAATAGAGTGGAGACCATCTCCAGGTAATGTAGAACCTATTAAAATAGAAGCGTATGTCAACAATTTTGGCTTAGACTCTCTCAGTCCTGACGTTTTAAGGGCACATACCCTCAAAGATTTACTGACTCAAGTATCTGGAAGTAGTACCACGAAAAAACTAATGGATCGGTATGAATATAGATCAGAATTTGATACACAGAGGGGTGATAAGGCTCTAGAAGCCCTGCAACATGAATTAGGAGATGATGAGGATTTTTTTATTATAAAAGAGGGCTTTTCCGCTTTGATAGGCCATATGAAACATGATATAGAAAAGGCCGGTGTCCGAATACTCAGAGAAAATGAGGCAACTGATATCAAGAAACATACTAAGGGCTACGCGGTAGAAATACGCAATGCAGATTCTATTAAAGCTAGCAAAGTTATCGTAGCATTAACACGTGACGCAGTAGCGGAATTACCGTGTTTCAAAGGTTTACCCATTTTGAAGCAGGTAAAGATGCGCCCTCTTGTACGTATCTATGCGGTATTTCCAAATACGGGAGGTAAAATGTGGTTTGAAGGAATGGCAAAATTCGTTTGCCCTAAACCTGTTCGGTATGTCATACCTATAAATCCTAAACTAGGTACGATTATGATTTCCTATACGGATGGAGAGGATGCAGAATACTGGCTTGGTAAGATGAAAGGGGCAAACCATATTGAGCAAATTACAGGCGAAATCATGGGACAAATACGGGCCCTCTTTCCTGATATAAATATTCCAGATCCTACATTCGTAAAAATACACCCATGGGCAGATGGGTGCTCCTATTGGACTCCTGGAGACTATGACTTTAATAAGGTATCAAAGGCATCTGTAAGGCCTTTACCAAAGTCTATGCCTGGTCTCTATATGTGTGGTGAATCGTGGGCTTATAATCAGGCGTGGGTGCAATGTGCTATTGATCAAGCAGTTCATGCAATTGATGCATTTGTTGCCGATATAACGCATTAAACAAGTGCCGCTGTAGCCAAGGCGTCCACCTGGTGATTAAACATCCAAGGAAATTGATTTTGTGCACCCCCGCCTTTGTGCCCTTTCAACCACTGATATTTTAGTCTAAACCCCATTTGCCCTGTCTTCTCAACGAGCTGTTTCACGAGATCCAAATGTTGAATGGGTCCGCCCTGTTTTGTCCAACCCTTTTTACGCCAAGAAGGTCCCCAGACAGATGCGCAGTTAATGGCATATTGACTGTCCGACCACATTTTTATAGATCCCGGGTACTTATTTGCGGCTTCTAGACCCATTAGTAATGCCATGAGTTCGGCACGCTGATTCGTTTGTTGCTCTGACTTTACAATTGGCCCGGACCCCCTGTCAAGCACTCTATAGCCATTATCGGCGACGATAATATAACCCCAGGCTGCATTGGCGCCGCGCTTTCCATTATTTGTACAGGCCCCGTCCGTAAATATATGAACTAGGTTACTATTTGAACTGGGTTCGTTTATCGGCGTAAGAATAGAAGGCGGTAAAGTAGGATGGATAGTCACACTCTCTTGGCTTTGTTCCACGTCGGTATCGTCGCCCCCTTTCTGATATATGTAGGCGTCCAAAGGGCCGCTACGCCGGAATTTATATTTAACGGGCTGCTCGGCCTCGCCGGTGCAATACTGCTTTATCATCTCTATAGAGCTTACAGTAAATGGATAAGCGGGAGTTCAAGTTTATGGGTTAACTTAATTCATATAGTGTTAGTGGTTCCCATACTTGTGTGGATCGGCTACTATAAAAAAGAGACATCCAGGCAAGCATTTGAAATGCTGCTATTACTAGCATTTGCTGCACTAGGCTATAATTTATACAGCCTCATGCTAGAGATCAAAACTGTTTCAGGGGATAAGCCTAAATGATGGCGAGCCTTGCCTTTAGAATAGGGTCAGTTGTCTGCTTGGCGTGATCCATCACATGATATAGAATAGATGGATAAGACTTACATACCTTCTTACAGCAGTCGCACGAATATGATGATGCGTTCTCTGATTTAATAATCCAGGGCTTGAGAATCTCAGAGATATGGTTGCGTGCAATATGAACACGCAAGTACTCCTTTTTGTGAACTGTGTGATCGCAGTTTTCAAATGGGCACTTGATTTCTGGGACCTTGTCAGAATGTTGGATTTTCGTGTGTGTATCTAGGGCGTATTTTTGTATGAAGGTCATGTCACAGTGGCTACACTTATGGGGCCGAGACCCCTCGTGTTTTTGCATGTGATAGTGCATTGTATTTTGATTTTTCTTTACACAGTTGCAAACCGTGCAAACATAATGGCCATCTGCATTTTTCTTGTATTCATACACCATGCTTACTTTTATAGGCGGCGGGCTGGAGTTCAATTTTTATGTGAATAAACTGTTTAAACAAATTTATAGTAAAAACTATAGAAAATGGAGGAGTTGGTGCTTATCAATAAATATGTAACCGTAAACACCCTTGAAACATATATAGAAAAATACCCCGAAGATGCGCAGAAGTGGATTGATCACCTTGATCCTGTGCTATACCCTCATAAGTATAATAAGAGAAAACAGGCATTACGGGTAAATAATAGGAGAACACTAAGTGAAGAAGATTATTTGCGATACAATATTATAAAACGAGAGGGTGAAGAATTTACAAATTCTGATACAATGTGTGCTATTTGTAAACATTCATGGGAACAGACACCTGCTCATGCGACAACTACATTGCTGTGCGGACACAAATATCACACCGTATGTTATTTTATGATATATTATGAGAATAGCGAGGGATGTATTATAGATGGATGTCCTTCTGATACGGCACGTATTATTAGTCAATTACACAGAAGACGAGTGAATCTTAGAGATACACTTGAGACAACATTGGTTAATAGTCTAAAAGATACTAATGAATTCAAAAGTGATCTTACAAAAATGAAGAGTAAAATATCAAGTATTGTTAAACATTTATCAGCCTTTAAAAAAGTTAAGCAGGAACTCAGGAAAAAAATCATTAAAAAACATGAGTGTAATTTGAGCCAAATACAGTTTGATATAAATAACACTGTAAAATCCTTAAAAACTACGAGTGAAGCTAGGGCATTCAGGTCAGAGATAAGTAAATATAGAAGTATAGAACGTAAATTTTATAGAAAGTATCATATAAGTTTACGTGACTTAATAAGATATGGATTAGTGAGGGACCTTAATTGGACAATACGGGGCATTATAGTAGGGCATAATACTTATAGAAATCGGCGGGACTTTGGTATAAAAATATATCCTGGTAAAAGAACCTGGTTTAGGCCAAATAATCACGAGAAAAATGAAGAGGAAAATGAAGAGGATGAAACTGGAGAAGAAAGCGTGGAAGAGCAAGAGGAAGAGGAGGAAGTAGAACTTGAAGGCGAGGATGCCTAAATCCTATTATGCTTTTTAATAACAGGAATGTCGGTACATATTTTCACTCTAGCGATTGGCGAAGATTTTCGTAAATCGCTAGCGAAGGCTCTTGAGTCAAAGCGGCTGTATGCAGAGAAACACGGCTATACGTATATTCAGGCTGGCGAAGAATGGTGGGATCGCGCACGGCCAATTGCCTGGTCAAAGGTCCCCTTTTTATTGGACCAGTTGAATAAATTGCCAGAAGGTGCGCTTGTATGGCAAAGCGATGCCGACGTACTTATTACGAATCCTAATTTAAAATTGGAGGATCATGTTGCGCCTCTTCTTCCTGAAAATAAGGATATGCTTCTTATTTATGACGCGTGCCACAATTTGAACAGTGGCAATATTTTGATGAGGAATACAAAGTGGTGCAGGGATTTTTGGAAGAGGGTGAATGCGCGGACGGATTGCACATATCATATTTGGTGGGAGAATATGGCGATGATCAAAGAGTTGGATGAAAACCAAATAGACAAGGACAAGATTTACATTACAAACCAGCACAAGCGCTTCAATGCGTATGTGATGGGTATTCCGAATGAACCTTTGTGGGAGCCTGGTGATTTCTTAGTGCATTTTGCGGGTGTTTACAAACCGGAAAAGATGGCTAAGCTGATTGAAGATATTCAGAGCGGTTCAATACCCAGACTAGATATGTATAACCCTTAATTCTTTACTCAGCAGATTCTATTTTCATAGCAAGTTCTTGCCGGCCCCTGATTTGCTCGCCCTCTATTTCTTTGACACGACGGAATCCGTTTTGTCGCAGAAGTTCGCGATATGCTTTATCTCCTATTATACGCTCAATTGCCTGACACCATCCATCTATATCATCTCTCTGGCACATGATACCTGCTCCACCTACACATTCCACAAGGCCATCTGCTTCACTATGTATAACAGGTACACCAGACGCCATCGCTTCTACTGCAGCGCGGCCCCAGGTTTCGCTTTTGGATGGCATGAGTAAGATACCGATTTTTTTGAATACGATACGGATATCCTTTTGATTTTCCATATATGTGAGATTCGGGGGGCAAGGATCAAGTAGGTCTTGATCACCATAGCCGCCTTTTACACCTATGAATTGCACCTGTTTCATCTTTTTTACAATTTCATTGAATTGCGCAACCCCTTTTGTTACATTGCAATTTATTAAACACACGACATCATTTTGAATGGTTTTTTCGCGCAGGGGATAAAACGGTTTTGTATTCACATAGGGTATCATTCTCATGTTATCGTGTATGGTTGGTAGTGCATCTTGTGTTGCCCGGCTATTGAATACTACGACAATCGGGAATGATACCTTTTGTGTCAATATCCAATGATATGCTTTTGCGACGTGAATGGATATAAACACCGGTTTCTCTCTTTCTTGTATTAAATTAAAATTGTAATAATGGTCTGACATTTGATATAGAACTATGTCAGCTGTAAGAAGTGTTTCTTTACAAAATGGGTTGCTCTCATCATATTTATACAATTTAAACCCGTCATATTCTTTTGCGGCCGGTTTATGTATGAATACTGATATACTGTGACCCCGGTCTCTCAGATATTTTATAGTTTCATAGGCGGAAATTTCAGATCCTGCAAATGAGCCTGGCAAAAATGTGTCACCAAGCAGTACAATTTTTTTGGAATTTTCCGATTTAATGGTGGCATTTTTTTGTGTCAGGAAATTTGTTCTTAATAGCGGTGGCGGCCCTTGATCTGGCTTGTCATTCACTGTATTATTTAATATTTGTAACTTGGATTCTTTGAAAAAGGGGCTTATCATTATACATATCACGGCAAACGCGCCTATCACCAGAAGATCTCTGGACATTCTATTTAGTTGCTATTATTTTTTATTTATATATAGTATAATGGCTCAGACGCGTAAAGTAGTTGCGGTAGGATCAAAGGCAATGGTATGGCATGGAAGCGCTAATCATACTTCCGGGGGTCTGACAAAGAAGGATCTAATGAAGACAAAGAAGGGTCGTATTGTCAGCCGTCGGAAGCATGCGATTGGTATGCGCCGTATCAAGACTCTTCGCAAGCTTGGTTTCAAGTCAAAGAAGGGTACCTTTAAGCTATTCCGCAAGTAAATTATATCGGCTCAGCCAGCCGCTCTGTAACCGTTCGCAGGATCATTCGCAAATCCGATGTATGGAGTCGTAGGGCTCCATTTGCTTCCGGATAAAACCACATAGAATGGTAAGCGCCCATGCGTGAATCGGTCAGCGAAAGACAGAGACTAGCCCCAGCCCCCCGTAGTTCTCGGTACAAACTACGAAGGTCTAGAGATTGCATAGATTGTTGGATTTGTGAAGATAGAATGCTTGGTAATTTTGTAAATTGTGATTCTGAGATTATGTCCAGTTTAGGAAAAAATATGGTATTCGGAATACATGCAGCTGTAGTTTGACCATCTTTTCCTGATAGTTGGCTTAGTACAGCACATGTGGGCTGGGGCTGTATCTGCGCCAGCTTCTGCCAGAGTACATTCGGCGCATTACAGTTTGGAGCACAGACGATTAATATGTGTCGTTTCAGATGCTGTACTACGGATAAAAATAGGCTCCAGTCGGAGGGTTGCTCGGCCGTAAAGCACATATCCCAGGGATGTGATATCAGCCATGCCTTGGAATCTTGTTTTGACATCAGCAGAATATTCATTTGGAACCCATTCGGGCCGGATAAAAGCTGGTCTTGAAAGCCTTGTGGAAGTACACAGGGGCTATCAGTGGGTATTAACCACTGACTTACCTTGCCTCTTAGATTCCCATCAAATGCTTCAAGTGAGATAGAACTCATCTAGTCTTTTTGTATTCAATCAAAATGACAAAAAAACGTACAGGGGTTACAGATAGACATGAACATAGTTGTAAAGATTCTAGTTATCGCAATTGGAATGGCTATTCTAGATCTTCCCTGGCTGTATATACAGGGTCCGTGGGTACAGGATTTCGTGCGTGATATACAGGCGGGGCGGTCTATGAATGTGCGTATGTGGGCAGGGATACCTGTGTATTTGGCTCTAGCATATTTGGTGACTCAGCAGATTTCTGCTCCCCGGGCGTTCTTGACTGGTCTATGTGTCTATGCGGTATATGACTTCACACAACTGTTCGTGTTTGATCAGTACCCAGTGACCTTTGCAATTCTAGACAGTTTATGGGGTGGGCTTCTTATGGCTCTGGCGTGGTGGATAAGCCACCGGGCTGGCCTTGTTGCTGCCGATAAGTGAGTTCTAGATAGTGGGCCCGACAGAGGGGCATGTATATAGCTGGGCCACCGACGTAGACCGTACTAGATGATTGAAATGCGCCGTAGGTGAATAGTGCAGGTACGGCTTTGCCATCCTTTCCACAAATTTTACAGAATGCGGTGATTTTCGTGATTTTGTCGGCGAGAGGAATGAGGTT
>SXGQ01185951.1_pt1 | contig 22462 bp, 8 predicted proteins | sample 3178371 | NCBI WGS metagenome assembly SXGQ01 (sample SAMN11356859, study PRJNA531348) | freshwater metagenome | isolation source: freshwater sample F1-20 | place: China: Fuxian Lake, Yuxi | collected 2017-12-25 | reverse complement strand
GGCGAGGGAGGAACTTTGGCCACTAGAAAACCTGCGCTTTTCACGGGAGTTGCACTCCCGGCACCTCCTCCATGAGGTGCCGCAGGCTGTGTGGCCACAGCCTGCTAGCGCGTTGCCGCCTTGGCGCGGGGCTGCCGCTTCGGCTGGTCGCGCTCCGGGTCGTGGCCCGCGTTCGGGGTCGGGAGCTGGGCGCCGACAGCCGCCAGCCAGGCGTCGAGCCGGGCCGTCAGTTCGGCGACACGGCGCGGTTCCTCCGTGGCGCGGTCACGGGTTTCGCCCGGGTCGCTGGCCAGATCGAACAGCTCGCGCCGCCCGTCCTCGTAGAACCGCACCAGCCGCCAGTCACCCGCCCGGATCGCCGAGTAGGGGGTGGCACCGCCGGGATGGTAGTGCGGGTAGTGCCAGTAGAGCGCGTCGCGATCGAGCGCCCCGCCGCGGAGCACGGGCGCCAGGCTGACGCCGTCGAGGGGTTGCCCCGGCGCCGCACCCACTCCGGTCAAGTCGAGGATCGTCGCGGCGATGTCGGGGGTGATCGCCGGCACGGCGGTCGTGCTGCCCGGCGCCGTCACCCCGGGCCACGACACGATCAACGGCACGCGCACGCCCCCTTCGTAGGCCGAGCCCTTGCCGGCGCGGAGCGGGGCGTTGTCGGTGATCGGGAGGAGGCCGCCGTTGTCGGCGGTGAAGACGATCGCCGTCGACTCGCGGAGGCCGAGCCGGTCGAGCGCGGCGACGATCCGTCCCAGCGCGTCATCGACGCTCTCGACCATCGCCCCGTACTTCGCGTTCGCGTGCCGCGGATTGCCCCCCGGCGCCGGGCCGGCGGCGTACGTCGCGACCACTGCCTCCTTGGCCTGGAGCGGCGTGTGGACGCAGTAGTGAGGCAGGTAGAGGAAAAACGGCGCGTCGCGGTGGGCTTCGATGAACGCCACCGCCTCGGCCGCCTCGCGGTCGGTGAGGTATTCCCCCGCCGGGCCGTCGGCGAGCGTCGCGATTCCGTAGGGGGAGAAGTAGCTCGGTGGCTGGCCACGGTCGGTGCCACCCCGGTTGATGTCGAAGCCCTGCTCCGTGGGCGAGAGTCCCGCGCCCCCCAGATGCCACTTGCCGATGCTCGCCGTGGCGTAGCCGGCCCCCTTGAGCCGTTCGGCGATCGTGACCGTCTCCACGGGAAGCTGCTTCTGCCAGTCGGGGATCTTCAGTTTCGCGAACGGCCGCTCGTGGCCGGCGATCCAGTCGGTGACATGCAGCCGGGCGGGGTACTGCCCGGTGAGCAGCGCCGCACGCGTGGGGCTGCAGACGGTGCAGGCGGAGTAGCCGGCAAGGAATCGCATCCCTGACGCGGCGAGACGGTCGACGTGCGGCGTCTTGTAGAACGTGCTCCCCTGGCAGGAGAGATCGCTCCAGCCCATGTCGTCGACGAGGACGACGATCACGTTGGGTGTGCCCGCGCGGGCCGAGTTCCGCGCCGGCTGTGGCGCGGCCCCGGGCTGCCCCGCGCCCGGCTTCTCGAGCGGCACGGTCACCGGCCAGCCGGGATACTCCTGCGGCACGCCGCCGACCCGCTCGGGAAAGCGCGGCCAGCAGTGGAACGCCACGGTTTCGGCGGGAAAGTCCCAGACCGCGGCGCCGAAGCCGTCGCCCCGTTTCTTCTCGTCGGTGCGGTCGGCGGGATTGGCGTAGGCGGCGATCGAGATCCGGTTGCCGAGGCCGTCGCGGTAATCGCCGGTCCAGGGGAGCGGGCTGCCGGCGACCGGGTTGGCGCCCGGCTGTTCGTCCGCGGGATGCCACCAGCGCCCGTAGACGGTGTTGACCAGGGCGGGCGACGTGAACGCCCAGGGCCCGTCGCGGAACGCGTCGATCCCGTGCTGCACCACCACCGCGAGGTGCTGGTCGCCGCAGAGATGGACGGCGCCTGCGCGCTTGATGAGCCGGAGGGCGGCGTTGCGCCCCGCTTGCGGCCAGCCGTTGCAGTCGAGGTCGGCCAGCAACCGGTTGCCCGGGTCGCCATGGAGGTGGACCGCGCCGCAGAAGGCGGTCTGCGAGAGGACGGCCTTGGCGCGGACGCCGGAGGTGTCGCCGGCCCAGTCTGCGAGCCAGTCGAGCTGGCGCTGCCCGAGGAGTTCGAGTCCCGCCAGGTCGATCGCTGCCCGGTCGTAGGCCGGGTCGGTGATGTGGTCGGGGCGCGGGCCGAGCTGCGGGATCGTGCCCGCCGGTCCGGTCTTGAACTTCCGGTCTTCGAGGATCGCGAAGTCGACGCCGCCGAGCACCAGGCGGGTGAAGTAGACCGTGATCCCCTGCCCGACCGGTGCCGGATCGACCGGATCGGGGAGGTGCCAGGTCTGCTGGCGCTGGACCATGTTCACGTAGGCGGCGGGGTAGTAGTAGCCGCCGTCGGCGCCGTTCTTGTCGAGGGCGCGCTTGCCGCCGGCGCCCCACAGGTTCGGGTGGCCGACGTCGTGGTCGTCGGGGATCGTCACCGTCGGCCGGTCGCGGATCACGTCGCGGAACTGGAGGCCGAACTCGATCCAGCCGACCGTGTGCTGGGTGTGGCGGTAGGTCTGGTCGCCGGCGAAGAAGAGCAGGTCGGGGTCGGCCTCACGGAGGCTCTTCACCAACTCCTCGCGCGGCCCGGGGGTGCTGGTCGAGTTGCAGCTCATCACCGCCACGGCGATCCGCGCCTTCTCCTTCGGGTCACGGCGGACCGTCCCGGAAAACGTCGCCTCGGCGCCGTGCCGCACCCGGTAGGGGATGTCGCGCGAGGTGTCCCAGTCGTCGACGCGGAAGTGGGCGTCCCAGCCGGGATAGAGCACCGGGCTGCGGGCGACTTCCTTCCACCCACTGCCGTCGTCGATCTCGAGCCTGGCCTCGAGCGCCTCCCCCGGCTTCAGTGGAAAGAGCTGGGCCGTGAGCTTGAGCGTGCCGCGGGCCGGATGAGGTGCGGCGGGTGGAGGCACGGTCACGGTGTACAGAGCGAAGGCGATGACGTCGCTCCGCGGCACGTCGAGGGGAAAGGGGCGGGCGGCTTTGGCGTTTTTCCGGCCGTCACCCGGCTGCGCACGCTCCGGGGTCCACCAGGCCCCGGTCGCCCAGCCGTCGAGCGCGGGCCACTCGGCGCCGAACGGAGCGGGGTCGGGCAGATCGGGCACCGGCGGCGCGGCCGGGCCCTGCGGCGAACCGAGCAGCAACGCACCCAGCACGGCCCCGGTAGCGAGGAGACGATTCATGTTCACAGCCCTTGTTTACAAGCCCTCGTCTGCAAGCCCTTGTCTGACAGGGGGTTGTCTGACAGGGAGTTGTCTGACAGGGATTTCGGTGGTCCCCCGTCGGTCGCACGGCGGCCGGCCACGAATCGCGGCAGCGGCGTCGGTCTCTTTCCGGGCGACCGCGAAGATGGGTTATCACGGGGGCCGCATCCGGTGTGCAACCCGCGTGCTGCGTCATGCCAGTCCCTGAGCGTTCCGTTGCCGGCCCCGATCGCGGCATCGTGCGGCCACGCGAGGACGTGGAGTCGTGCCGGCGTCGATCGGCTGATCGGACGTGACCCGGAGCGACTTTCCAGTCATGATCGGTTCTCGCCCGCTACCAGCCCGTGGCCAAAGTCCATCCCTGGCCTTTGGCGACCCGAAATGCTGCGCTTTTCACGGGAGCTGCGCTCCCGGCACCTCATCCGTGAGGTGCAGTAGGCTATTTGTCCGCAGCCCGCTACCCCCAGGGAGTCCTCCACGATGCGTGTCCACACGGTGTCTTCGCGAGTGTTGACCGGATGGCTGTCGCTTGCCGGTCTTTCCTCGATTGATCCTGCCAGGGCTGACGACGCCGTGGCCGCGTCGCCTCCGGCGGTGGTCGCCGTGCGCGTGGCCGACGACCAGGCGGGTGACGCGGCCCGTCAGGTGACGATCGTCGCCGACGACGTGGCCGGCGCGGAGGGGGCCGCGGGAGCGCCGACCTCCAAACGGATCACGATCCGCGTCGTCGGCGACGCGGCGACGGTGGTCGCCGACGCTGGGGCCGGCGGCGACGGCGCCGCGAAGAAACGCGTCCCCTACATCGGCGTGGCGACGAGCCCCGTCTCGGCTCCCGTCCGTGCGCAGACGGGGTTGTCCGAGGATATCGGGCTGGCGATCGATGCCGTCACGCCGGGCAGCCCCGCGGCCGCGGCCGAACTCGTGCCGTTCGACGTGCTCACCAAGTACGACGATCAGATCCTCTGTGCCGCGGTGCAGCTCTCGGCCTTGGTCAAGCGCACCGGCACGGGCAACACCGCCACACTCACCGTGCTCCGCGGCGGCAAAGAGATGACAGTGCCTGTGAAGATCGGTGAGCGGGAAGCCGACGTGACGATGCAGGTGATGGCGGCGCCGGGAATGCCGGGAATGGGGTTTGGTCAAGGTGGTGTCGCGATCACGAATATCGTGCCGGGGCAGGGGCTCGATCAGGCGGCCCTCGAGCGACTCACGGAGTGGGCCAAGAGTGGTGGCGTGTGGCAGGGGCAAGTGCAGGGGGTGGTGCCGCTGCCCGGCGGTCCTCCCGGGATCATGCCCCCGCCGGTGCCTCCGGTGCCGGTTCCCGGCGGCAACCAGCGCTGGCTGTTCATCAATCCCAATGGCCCCCCTGCGGGAAGTGGAGTGACTCCCGGAACGCCGGGCGCGGTGCAGTCGCAGAGCCAGTCGATCTCGGTGTTTTCCAGCGCCGAGGGACGGGTCGAACTGCGGACCGTCAACGGCAAGAAAACCGTGAGCGTGTTCGATGCCGCAGGCAAGGAGCAGTATGCCGGTCCCTACGACACCGACGCCGACCGGGCCGCCGTGCCCGAAGCGCTTCGTGACCGCGTCGAGAAGGCGGTCGCTGCTTCCGACGGGGTGCGGGTCGATCCCGCACAAGCGACCGGGAAGCCGGCCAAGAAGATCAGCTTGTAGGTTTCCTGTCCCCGCGTGCGACGGAGCGAGGGGATCGGTGCGAGCTCGAGCGAGTGGGGGCTCGGTCCTCCGAGGCCCTCGAAGCGAGACTCGTACCGTCCCCGAGAGGGGCACCGCACGATGTCAAACCGGGTCCGCGCGGCGGTGCACCGCCCGGGATGGCAGCAGTTCCTGCTCGCGGCCGGGGCGGCCGGACTCGCGACGAACTGCCGCCAGTCCCGGGCTCCGCCGGCGACGGGGTGGGATCACCTCTGCCCCCGCGCCCCGCGCGCGACCGAGCGAGGGGAGCGGCAAACGCTCGACGAGCGTGAGGCCGCCCCGGCCTCAGCGAGGAGACTTTTGCCGTCCCCGAGCGGATCAACCCGGCTGTGCGTGAAGACGAGCGTTGCGAGGGCCCGTCCGCTGGAAGAAGCGAGGCACCGCCGGACCCTGGGGTCGCTGGCAGGCACCGTCGCGCGCGGTGACAATCCCCCAGGGATCGCCGACACCCGGGGAGTCGTTCGATGGTCGTTTCCAAGACCGTGCGGTGGTGCATCGCCGCCGCGTGCGCCGTCGTTGTGTGTGGCGTGCCGTGTGCCCGGGCCGCCGAACCCGCCACGCCGCCGAACGTCGTCCTCATCGTCTCCGACGACCAGCACTGGCGCGACTACGGCTTCATGGGCCATGAGCACCTGCGCACGCCGCACCTCGACCGGCTGGCGCGGGAGAGCCTCGTCTTCCCGCGCGGCTACGTCACCAGCAGCCTCTGCTGCCCGAGCCTGGCGGCGCTGATCACCGGCCGCTATCCGCACGAGACCGGGATCGTCGGCAACGATCCGCCGGGCACCGACGGCCCGCGGACCACCCCCGCGGCGAAGGGCGCGTTCGCCGCCGGCCGCGAGGCGCTCAACCGCAAGCTCGACGCCTTCCCGACGCTGCCGAAACTGCTCGCCGGCGCCGGCTACGACAGCCTCCAGACCGGCAAATGGTGGCAAGGGGATTTCCACCGCGGGGGCTTCACCGCGGGAATGACGCGCGGCGAACGCCATGGCGACGACGGCCTGGCGATCGGCCGCCGGACGATGGCCCCGATCGAGGAGTTCGTCCGGGCGACGCGCTCGGCGGGGAAGCCGTTCTTCGTCTGGTACGCGCCGATGCTCCCCCACGACCCCCACGATCCGCCGGCCGAATTGGTCGAGCACTACCGGGGGCTGACGCCGAGCGTCCACGTGGCGCGCTACTGGGGTAACGTCGAGCGCTTCGACCGCACGGTCGGCGACCTGCTCGGGTTTCTCGACCGCGAGGGGCTCGCCGCCGACACGCTCGTGGTCTACGTCACCGACAACGGCTGGATCCAAAACCCCGACAACCCCCGCTTCGCGCCGCGCTCCAAGCTCTCCCCCTACGACGGCGGCCTGCGGACGCCGATCATGCTCCGCCAGCCGGGGCGGGTTGCCCCCGGCACCTGCGACACGCCGGTGTCGAGCGTCGACATCCTCCCCACGGTGCTCACCGCCTGCGGCGTGGCGCCGCCACCGGCTCTGCCGGGGGTGAATCTGCTCGATCCGGCTGCGGTCGCGGCGCGGGAGAGCGTGTGCGGCGAGTGCTTCACCCACACGCTGGTCGCTGCCGACGATCCGGCGCGGAGCCTGCTGTGGCGCTGGATCGTGCGCGGGCGCTGGAAGCTGATCGTACCGGTGGCGGCCGATCGGGCCGCCGCCACGGTGCCCCCCGAGGGGCGCCTCATCGACGGGGAGTCGCGGGCCCGTCTCGAGCGCGGCGAGGTCGAACTCTACGACGTCGCCGCCGATCCCGCCGAGGCGACCAACCTCGCCGCCGCCCACCCCGACATCGTCCGGGAGTTGCGGGGGGCGGTCGACGCATGGTGGAATCCCTTTCCGCCGGCGGTCCCGGCGGGGCCCAGGGGAGACCACTGACATGGTGCGCGGCAGCTGCGGCGGGATCGTCGGCTGGCTGGTGGTGGCGATCGTCCCGGCGGCGCTGGCCGACCAACCGGCGGCGCAGAACTGGCCCGGCTGGCGCGGACCGACGCTCGACGGCGTGGCGGCCGGCAGCGGCTATGCCACCCGCTGGAGCCCCACCGAGAACGTCCGCTGGAAAGTGACGCTTCCCGGGCTCGGGGCGAGCACGCCGGTGGTCTGGGGCGACAGGCTCGTGCTCACCTGCAGCATCGACGGCCACGACGCCGCCGTCTGCTACTCGCGCGACGGCAAGGAACTGTGGCGGACGAACCTCGGCTCGGCGAAGCCGGGAAAGCACAAGAAGGCGACCGGGGCCAACTCCTCGCCGGTCACCGACGGCCGCCATGTGTGGGTCTATTTCAAGAGCGGCGAACTGGCCTGCCTCGACCTCGCCGACGGCGCCGTGCGCTGGAAGGCGAATCTCCAGGAGCAGTTCGGCGAGGACACGCTGTGGTGGGACCTGGGGACGTCGCCGGTGCTTTCGGCGAAGGCGGTGGTCGTGGCGGTGATGCAGAGCGGGCCGAGCTACCTCGCGGCCTTCGACCGCGCGACGGGGAAGCTCCTCTGGAAGCAGGATCGGCTCCTCGGCGCGCCCGAGGAGGCGGCGCAGAGCTACTCCACGCCGCTGGTCGTGGCGGGTGATGCCGCCAAGGGGGAGCCGGCCGAGATGCTCGTCGTTCTCGGGGCCGATCATGTCACTGCGCACGACGCCGCCGATGGCCGCGAGATCTGGCGGGTCGGCGGGCTCAATCCCGGTGGCGAAAGGTTCTTCCGTTCGATCGCCTCGCCGGTGATCGCCGGCGACCATGTGATCGCCCCCTACGCCCGTGGCAGCACGCTGACTGCCATCCGCCGCGGTGGGAAGGGGGACGTGACCGCGACCCACGTCGCCTGGGTGCGGAAGGACCTCGGCGCCGACGTCCCCACCCCGACGGCGAAAGACGGCAAGGTCTACGTCTGCACCGACAGGGGAACCGTCGCCTGCCTCGATGCCGCCACCGGCAAGACACTCTGGAGTGGCGAGGTGGAGAAGAACCGCAACGCCTACAGCGCCTCGCCGATCCTCGTCGACGGCCGCCTCGTCGTCACACGCGAGGACGGGGCGACGGCCGTGATCGACGTCGGGGACGGTTTCAAGGTGATCGGCGGTGGGAACGTCGACGAGATGACGGTGGCCACGCCGGTCTGCGTCGACGGCCGGATCTACCTGCGGACACACGACAGCCTGTGGTGCATCGCCGGCAACTGACGGCCCGCCGGGCCCACCGTGGTGAGACCGGGCCGATCCTGGGGAGACTGTGATGACGATGGCACATGGTTCGTTGCGTCGGGCTTGGGCCGGCGCCCTCGCCTGTGGGCTGCTGGTCGTCGCGGGTGCGGCGCGGGCCGCCGATCCGGCGCGGCTCTTGGTGGTGACCGTCACCACCGGGTTCCGCCACGGGTCGATCGCGACCGCCGAGCCGGTGCTCGAGCAACTCGGCCGGGAGAGCGGCCTGTTCCACGTCGACTTTCTCCGCCTTCCGCCGGGGCGTCCCGGCCGGCCGGCCGATCCGAAGCGCGGGGCCGGCACCTCCGACGCCGACTGGGAGAAGCAGCAGGCAGACCACCGCGCCGCGCTCGAACAGCACCGTGTCGCCGACGGCGCCTGGTTCGCCGGCTTGAAGGACCAGTTCGCCAAGGCGTTCGCCCCGGAGTCGCTCGCCCATTTCGACGGCGTGGTCTTCGCCAGCACCACCGGTGACGACCTGCCGATCCCCGACCTGCCGGCGTTTCTCGGGTGGGTGCGCTCGGGGAAGGCGTTCATCGGCGTCCATGCCGCCACCGACACCCTCAAGCGGACCGACGCCTACGTCGATTTCGTCGGCGGGGCCTTCGCCGGCCATCCGTGGAATGCCGGCGGCGAGCACGGCTTCGTGGTCGACGAGCCGGGCCACCGCCTGGTGGCGATGTTCCCGGAGCGGTTCCGCTGGAAGGACGAGATCTACCAGTACGACCAGCGCTTCAAGCCGGACAACGTCCGCGTGCTGCTCAGCCTCGACATGGCGGCGAGCAACCCGAAGGAGCCGTGGCACGTGCCGGTGAGCTGGATCCGGGAGGAAGGCAAGGGGCGGGTGTTCTCGACGAACCTCGGCCACAACGACGCCACCTGGAAGGATCCGGTGTTCCAGAAGCACCTCACCGAGGGGATCGCCTGGGCGCTGGGGCGGTTCGACGCCCCGGCCACCCCCAATCCCCGGGTCCAGGCGGCGGAATACCTCCGCTCCGTGCTCGCCGCCGCGTGCGCCGCCACCGGGGCCGATCACGACGAGCTGCGTGCGAAAGCCGATGCCCGTATCAAGGCCGAGCCGGGCTGGGCGGAGGGACTGAGGCCGCGGCTCGTCGCCCTCCGCGACCAGCCGGCGGAGAAGCGCGCCGAGGGCTACGCCGCGCTCGTCGCCGAGATCCGTGCGGCGCCGGCGAAGGCGGCCGCCGCGGGGCGCCGCAAGAACGTGCTTCTCGTGATGTGCGACGACCTGTGCTGCGCGCTTGGTGCCTATGGCGATGCCACCGCCAGGTCGCCGGCGATCGACGCGCTGGCCGCCCGCGGCGTGCGCTTCGACCGGGCGTATTGCCAGTTCCCGCTGTGCAATCCGTCGCGGTCGAGCATGCTCACCGGCCGCCGGCCGCAGCACACGACGGTGATCGACAACGCGGTCCACTTCCGCACCGTCGCCCCCGACGTGGTGACGCTGCCGCAGGCGTTCCGCGGGGCCGGTTACCGGGTGGAGCGGATCGGGAAGCTCTACCACTACGGGGTGCCCAAGGAGATCGGCACCGACGGCCTCGACGATCCGCCGAGCTGGGATGCGGTGTTCAATCCCAAGGGTCGCGACGTGGCCGACGAGTCGCTGATCTTCACGCTCGCGCCCGGCCAGTTCGGCGGCACGGTCAGCTGGCTGGCCGCCGACGGTGCTCCCGAGGAGCAGACCGACGCCATCGGCGCCGCCCACGCCGAGCGCCGCCTCGAAGCCTTCGCCCAGGCCGGCACGCCTTTTTTCCTGGCCGTCGGCTTCTACCGGCCGCACACCCCCTACGTGGCCCCGAAGGCCTTTTTCACCCGCCACCCGATCGACACCGTCCGTCTGCCGGATGTACCGCCCGATCACGACGCCGGCGTGCCCCCGGCCGCGATCGCCAGCCGCAAGAAGGAGCAGGACCGGCTGGTCGGCGATCTCGGCCGCGAGGCGCTCCAGGCCTACCGGGCGAGCGTGAGCTTCGTCGACGAGCAGGTGGGCAAGGTGGTCGGGGCGCTCGACCGGCTCGGTCTGGCCGACGACACGATCGTGGTCTTCACCAGCGACCACGGCTACCACCTCGGCGAGCACGGGCTGTGGCAGAAACGCAGCCTGTTCGAGGAGAGCGCGCGGGTGCCGCTGGTGATCTGTGCGCCGGGCGGGGCCCGCGCGGTGCGCAGCCACACCGTGGAGCTGATCGACCTGGCGCCGACGCTGTGCGAGTTGGCGGGGGTGGAGCCGCCGGCCGGCCTCGACGGCCGCAGCCTCGCCGCGCTCGTCCGGGCCGACGGCGACGTGGCCCGGTTCCCGGACCGCCCGGCATTCACCGAGGTCGATCGGGGCGGGCCCAAGGAGCGCGGGGCGGGCGGGCGCAGCGTGCGGAGCGGAAAGTGGCGCTATATCGAATGGCACGACGCCCAGGGGCGCCCCACGGGCAGGCAACTCTACGACCACGACACCGATCCGCACGAGGCGCGGAACCTGGCCGCCGACCCGGCCCATGCCGCCACGGTGGCGGACCTGTCGAAGGCGATCGCCACGTGCTACGCGGCACGACCGCTCGCGCAGGCGGCGGCAGTGGGCCGCTGACCGCCGGTGCCGTCGGACTTCCGAGGAGGACCAGGGATGAGCCGATGGCAGATGTGGTGCGGGCTGGCAGGGTGTCGCACGACCCGGTCAGCTGCCCTGTTCCCCGCGATCACGGCGGCGGCCAATCCGGGCCGCACCGCGGTGAGCGCAGCCCTCCGGCCCGGCTGGCTGTGGGTCCAGGTGCGGCTGGTGGCGGCATGCGCGGGAATGGCCCTCACGACGCTGCGCGTCGCGGTGACGGTCCACGGCCTGCTGCTGTTCACGCTGTTGGCCCGCTTTGCGGCTGCTGACGCTCAGCCCGGCGCTGGCGGCACCGCCGCCCGCCCCCCCGACGTGCTCGTGATCCTCGCCGACGACCTCGGCTTCTCCGATGTCGGCGCCTACGGCGGGGAGATCGCTACGCCACACCTCGATCGTCTTGCGGCCGGTGGCGTGCGCTTCACGCAGGGCTATTCCACTTCGCGCTGTTGGCCAAGCCGCGCGGCCCTGCTGACCGGCTTCTACGCCCAGTCGGTCAACCGCGACGCGCTGCCGGTTGGAGCCGGGGCGGCTGGGGGGCGGCCGGCTGCGAGTGGGGCCGGCGGCAAAGCCGGTAGCCAAGGGACGCGGCCCCCGTGGGGGAAGCTGCTGCCGCAGCGGCTCGCGCCGGCGGGATACCGCGCGTACCACTCGGGCAAATGGCATGTCGATGGCGATCCGCGCGGCAGCGGGTTTGCCCGCTCGCTCGACGTCACCGGCAAGGGGCAGAGCAACTTCTTCGACCCCACCGGCATCACTGACGACGGCCAGCCGATCACCGCCGGCGAAGGCTTCTATGCGACGACCGCCATCGGTGACCACGCGGTCGCGTGCCTCGACGAGCACCTCCGCGACCATGCGGCCAGCCCCTTCTTCCACTATGTCGCCTTCACGGCCCCCCACTTCCCGCTCCAGGCGCCCGCGGAGCGGATCGCGGCCGTCGGGGCGCGCTACCGTGCCGGGTGGAACGCCATCCGGAAGGAGCGTCAGGGGAGGATCGCCGCCGCGGGGATCGTGACGACCGCCCCGGCGGCGCTGGAGCCGGCGATCGGCCCCCCCTATCCGTTCCCCAAGGCGCTCGAGGCACTCGGGCCGGGGGAGACTGACCGGCCGCTGCCGTGGGACTCGCTCACGGCGGAGCAGCGCGACTTCCAGGCGGCGAAGATGGCGATCCATGCCGCGATGGTCGAGGCGATGGATCACGAGATCGGGCGGATCATCGCCCGGCTGGAAGCCGCCGGACGGCTCGCCAACACGCTCATCCTCTTCGCCAGCGACAACGGCGCCTCCGCCGAGATCATGGTCCGGGGCGAGGGGCACGACCGCGCGGCACCGGCCGGGTCGCGGCCGACGTTCCTCTGCCTCGGCCCGGGCTGGTCGAGTTGTGCGAACACGCCGTTTCGGCGGCACAAGACCTGGGTCCACGAAGGGGGCATCGCCTCCCCGTGGATCGTCCACTGGCCGGCGCGGATCGGCGCCGGGGGAGGGCTGCGCACACAGCCGGTGCATCTGATCGACGTCACACCGACCGTCCTCGAGGCGGCCGGGATCCCCTCTCATGATGCGCCCCCGGCGGCCCCCGGCAGCACCCCGGCCGTGCCGCCGTTGCAGGGGCGCAGCTTCCTCCGGGCCCTCGCCGATCCGGCGGCGCCGCCGGCGCACGAGAGCCTGTGGTGGTGCCATGAAGGGCACCGCGCGGTGCGCGTCGGCGACTGGAAACTCGTCGCCGCCAAGGGAGACCCGTGGGAGCTCTACGACCTCGCCACCGACCGCTGCGAGACCCACGACCGCGCCGCCGATGAGCCCGAGCGCGTCGCGGCGCTGGCCCGCCGCTGGGAGGAGATCGCCGCGGAGTGTGCGGCGCTGGCGGCGGGCCCTCCGGCCGTGGCACCGTCCGACAAGTCACCGTCAGCAGCGGCCCCGCCACCGGCAGGCGCGCCGCGTCGGCCGCCGAACGTGGTGATCGTCTTCGCCGACGACCTCGGCTACGGCGATCCCGGCTGCTACGGCGGCACCCGCGCCCCCACGCCGCACATCGACCGCCTCGCGCGCGAGGGGGTGCGCTGCACCGACTTCCACGTAGCCCAGCCGGTCTGCTCGGCGTCGCGCGCCGCGTTGCTCACCGGGTGCTACCCCAACCGCGTCTCGATCGCCGGCGCACTTGGGCCGAACGCGCGCCACGGGATCGCCGCCGCGGAGACGACGCTGGCGGAGCTGCTCGCCGGCCGCGGCTACGCCACGGCGGCGGTGGGCAAATGGCACCTCGGCCACCATCCGCAGTTCCTGCCGCTGCGGCACGGCTTCGGCGAGTATCTCGGGCTGCCCTACTCCAACGACATGTGGCCGCATCATCCCGAGACGAAGCCGGGCAGCTACCCGCCCCTGCCGCTGATCGACGGCGAGACGGTGATCGATGCCGACGTGACCCCCGCGGAGCAGGCCACGCTTCCCGCCCGCTACGCCGCCCGGGCGGTCGACTTCATCGAGCGGGCCGGCCGTGGCGAGAAGCCGTTTTTCCTCTATCTGGCCCATGCGATGCCGCACGTGCCGCTGTTCGCCGGTGAGGCGTTCCGCGGGACGACCACCGGCGGGCTCTATGGCGACGTCCTCGCCGAGATCGATGCCTCGGTCGGGGCGGTTCTCGCCGCGCTCGAACGCACCGGCCATGCCGACGACACGCTCGTGATCTTCACCAGCGACAACGGTCCCTGGCTCTCCTACGGCGACCACGGCGGCAGTGCCGGGGGCTTGCGCGAGGGGAAGGGGACGGTCTTCGAGGGGGGGGTGCGCGTCCCCTGCGTGGCGCGCTTGCCCGGGGTGCTGCCGGCGGGCCGCGAGTGTGCCGCACCGCTGATGACGATCGACATCCTCCCCACGGTCGCCGCGCTGACAGGCGCGCCCCTGCCCAGCGACGAGGCGGGCTCCTGTCTTCTGGCCGGCCGGCGCATCGACGGCCACGACCGTCTGGCGAGCCTCTGCGGCCGCGACGATCCGGCCGGCACCGAGCCTGCCTACGGTTTCTGGTATGCCGACAACCAGCTCCAGGCGGTGCGTCAGGGGCGCTGGAAGCTCATGCTCCCCCACACCGCGCGGACGATGGCGGGGCAGGAGCCCGGCAAGGGGGGCACGCCGGGAAAGTACCGGCCGCTGCCGGTGGCGCAGATGCTCTTCGATCTCGAGGCCGATCCGGCCGAGGAGCGCGACGTGGCCGCCGGCCATCCCGCTGTCGTGACGCGTCTCGAGCGCCTGGCGGAAGCCTACCGCGCGGAACTGGGCGACTCGCTCACGAAGCGCAGCGGTGCGGGGGTCCGCCCCCACGACACACTGCCCGCGGCCGACTCGCCTCCGGCAGCCCTTTCGCCTCCCGCAGCACGGGCCGCGCGCCGGCCCAACATCATCTACGTGATGACCGACGACCAGGGCTATGGCGACATCGCCGCCCACGGCAACCCGGTGATCCGGACCCCGAATCTCGACCGGCTCCATGCCGGGAGCGTGCGGTTCACCGAGTTCCATGCCAGCCCGACCTGCTCCCCGACCCGTGCGGCGCTCTTGACCGGCCGTCATGAATTCCGCTCCGGCGTCACCCACACGATCCTCGAGCGCGAGCGGCTCGCGCTGTCCGCCACCACGCTGCCGGAGCTGCTCCGCGCGGCCGGCTACGCGACCGGGATCTTCGGCAAGTGGCACCTCGGCGACGAAGACGCCTACCAGCCGGGCCAGCGCGGCTTCGATCGCGTGTTCATCCACGGCGCCGGGGGGATCGGCCAGACCTATCCCGGGAGCTGCGGCGACGCGCCGGGCAACCGCTATTTCGATCCGCTGATCCGTAGCGACGGCACGTTCGTGAAGACCGGCGGCTACTGCACCGACGTGTTCTTCGACGCGGCGCTCGCCTGGATCGACGATCGGCGCCGGACCGGAGAGCCGTTCTTCTGCTATCTCACCCCGAACGCGCCGCACGGCCCGCTCGACTGTCCGGCGGGGAGCGACGCGCCGTATCTCGCCGCGCTCGAGGAGGCGGGGATCACCGATCCCGCGAAGCGCGCCGCGATCGCGAAGTTCTACGGCATGATCGCCAACATCGATACCAACGTCGGCCGGCTGCTCGCCGCGCTCGACGAGTGGGGGATCGCCGACGACACGCTCGTCGTCTTCACCACCGACAACGGCACCGCCACCGGCCAGACGGTCTGGAACGCGGGGATGCGCGGGGCGAAGGGGAGCCCATGGCGCGGCGGCACGCGGGTGCCGAGCCTGTGGCGCTGGCCGAAGACGCTGCCGGCCGGGGTCGACGTGGCGGCGGTGACGGCCCATGTCGATGTCCTGCCGACGCTCTGCGAACTCGCCGGGGTGGAGATTCCCGCGCCGGTCGCGGGGCGGCTCGAGGGACGGAGCCTCGTGCCGCTCCTCTTCGATGGCAACGCACCGTGGCCCGACCGGCCACTGGTCACCCACGTCGGGCGCTGGGAGCGGGGGAAGGCTGCGGAGAGCGCCCTGCGCGCCTGCCGGGTGCGCGAGGGGCGCTGGAGCCTCGTCAACGTCGGCGGCACCGCCGCCGACTGGCAGCTCTTCGATACCGTCGCCGATCCCGGCGAGACGACCGACCTGTCGAGCCGCGAGTCGGCGGTGCGCGGACGATTGATCGCGACCTACGCCGCCTGGTGGCAGTCGGTGCAGGGTGACCTCGTCAACGAGGATCGCGATGGGCCGGCGGAGAACCCGTTCAAGACGGCGTTCCACCGGCAATTCGGTGCCGACGCGACCGCGGCGACCGTGGCCGCCGTGCCGCCGCCAACCGGCGACACTCCCCCGCGGCAAACCGCGGCGCAGCGCCGCAAGGCGCAGGCTGCCGCTGAGGCGCCGCCACCGACTCACGCCGACGTGCCCTACGGTCCCCACCCCAAGCAGGTCTTTCATTTCTGGCGCCCACCGGGCGCGACCGCCGCCAACCCCGCTCCGCTCCTGCTCTTCATCCACGGTGGTGGTTGGAACGCCGGTGACCGGCTGAACGGTCTGGCCCCGATGCTGCCGGCGCTCCTCGAGAAGGGGATCGCGGTGGCGAGTGTCGAGTACCGATTCATCAAGGAGGCGATGGACGCCGGGATCGAGCCGCCGGTGCGGGCGCCGCTCCACGACGCCGCCCGGGCCCTGCAGACGCTGCGCCATCGCGCGGCCGAGTTCGCCATCGATCCCGGGCGGGTCGTCGCCAGCGGCGGCTCGGCGGGGGCGTGCACGAGCCTCTGGCTCGCCTTCCACGACGATCTCGCCGACCCGGCGAGTGCCGATCCGGTCGCCCGGCAGTCGACGCGGCTCGCGGGTGCCGCCGTGACCGGGGCCCAGACGACTCTCGATCCGCAGCAGATGCGCGACTGGACCCCCAACAGCCGCTACGGCGGCCATGCCTTCGGCTTCATGAAAAGCCCGCAGGAGCGCGACTCTCAGTTCGCCGAGTTCCTCGCCGCGCGGGACCGGATCCTCCCCTGGATCGCCGAGTACTCCCCCTACGCCCTCGTGACCGCCGACGATCCCCCGGTGGCGCTCTACTACACGGCGCCGCCGGCCCTCGGGCAGGAGCAGAAGGACCCGACGCACACCGCCAACTTCGGCGTCAAACTCCGGGAGCGCCTCGCCGCGGCCGGGGTGCCGTGCGAACTGGTCCATCCCGGCGCGGCCGACGTGCGCCACCCCACGGTGCAGGCGGCGATCGAAGCGCTGCTGTTGGGCGCGCCGGTAAAGCGGTGACCGGGCCCGTGTGACGGGGTCGGCGTGACCTGAATGGGGGAGAAACGAAGCATGAACCGTTCGCTGATGGCCGTCGTCTGGACGGCCGTGTGGGCCGTGCTGGGGATGCCGGCGGTGGTCGTGGCGGCGCCGGCCCGTCCGCCGAACGTCGTCTTCCTGCTCTGCGACGACCTCGGCACGGGGGATGTCGGCTGCCTCGGGTCGAAGGCGGTCCGCACGCCGCACATCGACTCCCTCTTCGCGCGCGGCACCGTGCTCGCCCGGCACTGGGCCGGCAGCGCCGTCTGTGCGCCGAGCCGCTGCGTGCTGATGACCGGCCTCCATCCGGGGCACGGTGCCGTGCGCAGCAACCGCGAGGTGAAACCGGAGGGGCAGGCACCACTCCCGCCGGGCACGGTGACGCTCGCCGGCCTGTTCCGTGCGGCCGGCTATGCCACCGGCGCGTTCGGCAAGTGGGGGCTGGGGGCGCCGGGCAGCGGATCCGAGCCGCTCGACCACGGTTTCGCGCGGTTCTACGGCTACAACTGTCAGCGCGAGGCCCACACCTTCTATCCCCAGCACCTGTGGAGCGACCGCGAGCGCGTCGTGATCGACAACCCGCCGGTGCCGCGCGGGGGCACCGTGCCGGCCGATCCTCCGCCCGGTGACGAGGCCTTCGCCCCGTACCGTGGGAAGACCTATTCGGCCGACCTGATCGCCGGGCAGCACCTGGCGTTTGTCCGTGACCATGCCGCGGAGCCGTTTTTCCTTTATCTGCCCACCACTGTGCCGCACGTGGCGCTGCAGGTTCCCGCCGACGAGCCGTCGCTGGCTGGGTACGAGCGCATCTTCGCCGACGAGCAGCCCTACCTCGGCGGTAAGGGCTACGTCCCCTGCCGGCGGCCGCTGGCCACGTTCGCGGCGATGGTCACGCGCCTCGACAGGGAGGTGGGCCGGCTCGTCGCCCTGCTCGACGAACTGGGGCTGACCGACGACACGATCTTCGTGTTCACCAGTGACAACGGCGCCACGATGCCCGGCGTCGGCGGCCTCGACACGCCGCGGCTGGAGAGCAACGGCAGCCTGCGCGACTGGAAGGGCTCGCCCTACGAAGGGGGCCTGCGCGTGCCGACCGCGGTGGTCTGGCCCGGGAGGATCGCCGCCGGCGCGCGGATCGACGTGCCGACCGGGTGTGAGGACTGGCTGCCGACGCTCCTCGACCTCGCCGGCCTCGCCGAGCGGATCCCGGCCGGGCTCGACGGCACGAGCCTCGCCGGCCTGCTCACCGCCACCACACCACCCCCGGCGGAGCGGATCCTCTACCGCGAGCTCACCGAGGCACGCTGGCAGGCGGTCCTCGCTGCCGGTCCCGGAGGGCAGTGGAAGGCGATCCGCCGCGCCGTCGGTCGGGATCGCGCCGATGAGGCGAAGCCGACCGAGCTCTACGACCTCGGCGCCGATCCGGGTGAAACCCGCGATCTGGCGGCGGAGCGGCCGGAGGTGGTGGGCCGTCTCGAGGCGCTCCTCGACCGCGCGCACGTCCCCCATCCCGACTGGCCGCTTCCCTTCGCCGATGCAGCCAGCCGCGCCCGTCGCGGGGCGGGGGCGGGCCGGCGGCGGCCCAACATCCTCCTGGTCGTCGTCGATGACCAGTCGCCGTTCGACCTCCGCTGCTACGACCCGACCTCGCGGCTCGACACCCCGGTGATCGACCGGCTCGCCCGCGAGGGGATGGTGCTCGACGCCGCCTACCACATGGGCTCGTTCTCGGGGGCGGTCTGCACGCCGTCGCGGCACATGCTGATGTGCGGGCGGACACTCTGGCACCTACCGATCGGACCAGGTGGGCGGCGCGCCGGTCCGGCCGCCGCCCCGCACTGTCCGACCGACATCGCCGACCATTCGCTGGCCGCCGTCTTCAACCGCGCTGGCTACGACACGATGCGGACCTGCAAGGTGGGCAACAGCTATGAGGGGGCCGACCGGCTGTTCACGACGCGCCGCGATGCCACCAAGCGCGGCGGTTCGGCAGCGGAGGGGAGCGCCTGGCACGCCGAGCAGGTGCTCGCCTGGCTCGACGGGCGCGCCGCGGCCGGCGACGACGATCCGTTCCTCGTGTTCCTCGGGTTCTCGCACCCGCACGATACCCGCGATGGCACACCGGAATACCTGGCCCGGTATGGGGCGACGAACCATGCCGATCGGGGCACACTTCCCGTGCTCGATCACCTCACCCCTCCGCTGCCGAGCAACTGGCTCCCGCGCCATCCCTTCGACGACACCGACATGCGGGTCCGCGACGAGATTGCCGTCAGTGGTGTCTGGGAGCGGCGCGACGAGCGCACGATCCGCAACGAGATCGGCCGGCAATTCGCCTGCAGCGCCAACATCGACCACCAGATCGGCCGCGTGCTCGACCGGCTCGAGGCGGCGGGGCAGCTCGACGACACGTGGGTCATCTACACCTCTGATCACGGCATCGCCATCGGCCGCCACGGCCTCCAGGGGAAGCAGAACCTCTACGAGCACACCTGGCGGGTGCCGCTGGTGGTCCGTGGTCCCGGCGTGCCCCCCGGCAGCCGCGCCCCCGGCAACGTCTATCTCCTCGACCTGCTGGCGACGGCGTGCGCGATCGCCGGGATCGATCCCCCAGCTTCGAACGAGGGGCAGAGCTTCCTCCCCGTGCTCCACGGGGCCGTGCCCCGGATCCGCGACCGGCTCTACGGCGCCTACTGCGGCGGGGCCAAGCCGGGAATCCGCAGCCTCCGGCGCGGGAAATGGAAGCTGGTGAAGTACCAGGCGGGTGAGGGAGCGGCGGTGGAGACACAGCTCTTCGACCTCGCCACCAATCCGCACGAACTGCTCGCCGAGCACGGCGCGGCGGAGGTGACGGCGATCACCGGGCGGCCCGCCCGGGTGCCCGGCGGCAACAGCCTGTGGCCAGAGTCCATCCCTGGCCTTTGGCCACCCGAAACGCTGCGCTTTTCACGGGAGCTGCGCGCCCGGCACCTCATCCGTGAAGTGCAGCAGGCTGTGTGGCCACAGCCTGTTAACCGCGCGGCCGACCCGGCGGTCATGGCGACGCGGTTGGATCTCGAGAGGTGCCTGCTCGAGGAGATGGAGCGGCTCGACGATCCGTACCGCTATGCCGATCAGACGGTATCCCCATCCCCCGGTGAGGAAAAACGATGATGACCGGTCGTGCTTGGGTCGCGGCGCTCGCCTTCCTGCTTGCGGGGTTGCCGGCGCGCGCTGCCGAGCGGCCCAACATCCTCTGGTTGGTCGCCGAGGATCTCCCGCCGCGCCTCGGCTGCTATGGGCATGCCGCCGCACGCACCCCGACGCTCGACCGCCTGGCAGCCGGGGGGGTGGTCTTCGAGCGCTGCTATGCCCTGCCGGTCTGCGCCCCGTCGCGGTTCACGCTCGTCACCGGCCTCCACGCCGCCTCCTGCGGGCCGGCCCAGCACATGCGCGCAAGCGCCACACTCCCGCCTGGCATGGTCGGTTTTCCGGAGCTGCTGCGGCGGGCCGGGTACCATACCACCAACAACGCCAAGACCGACTACAACGCCCCGATCGACATCGCCGCCTCCTGGGATGCCTCGTCGCGGAAGGCCGGCTACCGCGACCGGCCCGATCGGAGCCGGCCGTTCTTCGCCGTCTTCAACCATGAGACGACCCACGAGAGTTGCCTGTTTCCCGAGGCCGACGAGCTCCCCTTCCCGCCGACCGACCCGGCCACCGTCGTCCTCCCCCCCTACCTGCCCGACACACCGGAGCTGCGGGCCGACCTTGCCCGGCAGGAGGACCGGATCGCGGTCCTCGATCGGCAGATCGCCGCGAAGCTCGCCGAGCTCGAGGCCTCGGGGGAGGCCGACGACACGATCGTGTTCTTCTACGGCGACAACGGCGGGGTGATCCCGCGGAGCAAGCGGTTCCTCCACTCGACCGGCACGCGCGTGCCGCTGATCGCCCTCTTCCCGCCCAAGTGGGCCCACCTCGCCCCGGCGCCGCCGGGGAGCCGGATCAGCGATCCCGTGGGGTTCGTCGATTTCGCCCCGACTGTGCTGGCACTGGCGGGGGTGGAGATCCCGGCGCGGCTCCCCGGCCGGCCCTTCGCCGGGCCGGGCCGGGCCGCCAACGACTACGTGTTCACCAGCCGCGACCGGATGGACGAGCGCTACGACATGGTCCGGGCGGTGATGGACAAGCGCTGGCTCTACATCCGCAACTTCCGCCCCGATCTCCCCTTCGTGCAGCCGCTGGCCTACAAGTTCCGCGCGCGGGGCTACCGATCGTGGGCGCGCACGGCGCGCGACGGGGGTCTGACAGCCGCCACGGCGGCCTACTGGGGGGAGAAGCCGACCGAGGAGCTCTACGACATCGATGCCGATCCCGGCAGCACGGTCAACCTCGCCGCCGACCCCGCGCACGGCGACACCCTCCGCCGACTCCGCGCCGCCCTCCGTGACCACATGCGCCGCATCCGCGACAACGGGCTGGTGCCCGAGGGCTCGGCCGCCGAGGGGGCGGTCGCGGCGGCGGACGAGGCGCGCTTTCCCATCGAGCGCACGCTCGAGGCCGCGTGGCTGGCCGGCGACCGCGCCGCCGCCGACGTACCGCGGCTCGTGGCCTGGCTCGACGATCCCGCGGAACCGGTCCGCTGGTGGGCCGCGCAGGGTCTGGCGATGCTCGCCAAACGCGGCCCGCCCTCCGCTGCGCTTGGCGAGCGCATCGCCGCGGCGCTGCGCCCCCGTCTCGCCGACGCGAGCGGCGCCGTGCAGGTGGCCGCCGCCGAGGGGCTGATCGGGCTCGGCGAGTCCGCCGGCGCCCTCGCGGCGCTCAGCCGGCAGATCGAGGGACCCAATCCCTGGTTCGCCCTCGCGGCGGGCAACGTCGTCGATCGGATCGGCGCCGCCGCCGCCCCGCTCGAGCCGATCCTCGCCCGGTTCGTCGCGCGGCCGGAGCAGCGCATGGAGGACAAGCGGCCGGCCGCGGTGCGCTATCCCGGCGACGTCATCGCCCACGCCCTGGCGGTGATCCGCGGCGAGACCGAGGCGCTCGTCTACCCGGCCGCCACGGCACCGACCGCGGTCGGCCACACCTCCGGCGCACATGCCCGCGGCCGTTGACGCGCCGCGGGCAACCCGGCGGCGTTCGGCTGCGGACGAGTGACCGACGCGCACTCGTCGCCGGTGTTTGCGGCGCCGGCCGGAGCATCGGTTTCCCCGCGCCCGTTCCTTGCGATCGTGCGCGGCGGGTGTAGGAATGGATGAACCGGTCCGGGGGCGTGGCGCGAGGGGGCAGCCGCTCCGGTTGGTGGGCCGGTCTTTTCTTCACTCGTTTCTCGAGGTCGGAACTCCATCCATGAACGGGGGCCCCCATGTTCGCGCGCGCATGGTTCTCATCTTTCGCCGGGAATGACAGCCCGAATCGCCCGGCCGCCGATCGGCGGCCGACCCGCCAACTCCGCCGCGCGGCCGCCCGCCGCACGGCCACCACGAGCCTCCGCTGCGAGGCGCTCGAATCCCGGGCCCTCCTCGCCGGCGTGGTGCCCGGCTACGAGGTGACCCAGAACTGGGGCAGCGGCTTCCAGGCGGGGATCACGCTCGACAACCAGACCGCGGCAGCGGTTCCCGATTGGAAGCTCTCCTTCGATTCGACGGCGCAGATCACCTCGATCTGGGACGCGAAGATCGTCTCCCGTGTCGGCTCGACCTACACCGTGGCCAATGTCGGCTGGAATGCCTCGATCGACGCCGGCAAGCGTGTCGGCTTCGGCTTCATCGCCACCCCGGCGACCGCCGGCGTGCTGCCTCCGGCCCCGACGACGTGGGTTCTCAACGGCACGGCGCTCGGCGGGACGACACCGCCACCGACAGCGACACTGCCGGTGGTGTCGGTGGCGGGGACGACAGTGGCGGAGGGTGCGGCCGGGGCGGTGGGCCGGGCGCTGTTTGCCGTCAGCCTGTCGCAGGCG
>SXGQ01241852.1_pt1 | contig 22466 bp, 21 predicted proteins | sample 3178371 | NCBI WGS metagenome assembly SXGQ01 (sample SAMN11356859, study PRJNA531348) | freshwater metagenome | isolation source: freshwater sample F1-20 | place: China: Fuxian Lake, Yuxi | collected 2017-12-25 | reverse complement strand
TTTCTTAGCGTATCTTGTCATTATACCTTTGATAGGTGTAAAGTTGAATGGATTGTACATTGTAGGTGTCAATTGTAGAGGTACATACGGAGCGTAAATGTAACCTGTATCTAACAATGACGTACCTTTGTGTCCGATGATCAACTGGTTTGGTGGGAAGTAAGGATCCCTATAAACCTGATATCTACCAGATAGTGTACCAATTCTTTCGATACCCATATTGTACTGATCTTGTTCAGGAGCCGCGTTTGATACGTGGAAGTATTCCAAATCATCAAAAATCGCAGAAATTTCCGAAGAACAAACGATCCAGTTAGCACCACCTCTTAAAGTTGACTTGTGAATTTGAGCAGACAACTGGTTGATAGCGGTGATAAGGGTTTGATTCCAATCCTTCTGAGTGTAAGGAGTTGTACCAGTAGAAGCTAATCTCTTCCAACCGTTGTAATCCCATCTCAAATTCCAAGCAGCACCTTTTCTCAAATCTCTTAAGATTTCTCTGTCGATTTCAGCAGCAACTTGCTCAGAAAGAAGAGCTGTTAACTCAGCTTCTGCATCAATATTGTGGAACGCTGAAACGTCTTGAGCAAGTTCAGGAGACCATTGCGCTCTCAATTTTCTTTCAGTTACAGATACTGTTACTGACTCCAAATCGAAAGAAACTTCACCAATTTGATCTTCGAATTCGAGTTCTTTATAAACTCGGTAGATAGCGATAAACGCACTGTTATTCGCAGTTGACGAAGAGAATGTTGAACCTGTATAACCATCAGGTGTAGTCTGTCCACAAGAAACACATACTGGTTGTTGTAAATCAACCTCAAGATAAATAACACCGTTAGCGTCACATACGTTGTTGTAAGCACCACCAGAGTTGTTTCCAATTGGCCATGTTGTGTTTGTTTGTGTACCATATTGTACGATACCCTTACCATATTTCTGAGTTACAACTCTGAAAAGATAAGGATTACCAGCACCAGGTGCTTGACTTGACGTTGTTGTATTTGCATACGCACCAAAGATATTCAAACCTGAAAGGAATTCTTCAGTATCCATAGTGTTACCGTTAGGTCCGATCAATTGACCAGCACCAGCATTCGAGAAACCACTCATAGCCAAAATAACTTTACGATAATCCGTAGAACCATAACCAGATACAACTAAGTTACCACCAGCATTCCAAGCTACTGTAACAGTGGTTGCTGTAGTTGCTGTCCACTTACCTTTCGAATAGTCAAAAAGACCTGGAGGATTAAGTGTTGCCTCGTCACCTTCGTAGAATAAGTCGTAGAGATCTTTTTGATAATAAGGGTTGTAAGAACCAGTACTATCAGCTGCAGTGTAACCAGCATTTTGATTACCAGGATAGTTTCCAGGTGATCCGATTGGAGCATAGTGGTCACCACTTTGTCCTAACCAACCTAAGTCGTTTGGTGATGTACCACCAGAATAACCTTGAATCTTTGGAACGAAGTAGAACAATTTACCAATTGGTAAGTTCATAGCTTGAACCGATACAATATCGTTCGCCAAAAGTTTGGAGAAAACCCTTCTTACGATAGGGAATACAACAGTTTCAAATGAACCGCTGTCTGAAGTTGATGACGCTTCGTTTATCAAGAAAGACGCTTGGTTCTCATACAATTGAGCAACGTTTTCTTTCATGTGGCCTCTAAGTCCTTCTAAGAACCCAAGTTTGTCCCACTTGTTAATTGTGTCTTCTTTGATAACTTTGAGGTGTTTTAACCCAATATTACCAACTAGACCGCTTTCTAATAATGCACCCATTTTAGTTTTATTTAGTTTTTTATTTGTTTATTTGTTAATTTTTTGCATGATATCCTTCATTCTCATAAACTGAGGATTTTCATACGTTTTTGATTCGATCAAATTTTGTGCTGATCCAGATGAATGTGTTTTTTCAATTTTTTCCATAGATTCAGTCACAACATTTGTTGTTGAATTTGTTAATTCATTTTTGATTGCGTTGTACAAATTTTTTGATTCTTTGATTGTTTCAACTTCATCAAATCTTCTTAAGATGTTGATTTTTTCTTGTTTAGAAGTCGAATGTTCTGTGAATAATCTTGTGGCGTAAGCTAAATTGGAATTAAACACAGCAACCTCGTTGAGTTTTTCTCTGAATACATTAAGTGCCTTTTGGTACTCAACATTTTTTTGTCTCAATGATTCAACCTCCTCTTTGATTGCAGAATTTGGAATGACTTTCATCTTCGGTAAACCTTTTCTCAATGCGTAATTTCTTGTTCCATTACTCAAAGTTCTTGCAGCCTCCTTGGTTTCTCCTTTAAAAGCTCCAGCTATTCTTCTTTCAACTGCGGAAATGTCGTGTTTTTTTCCTTCTTTGTATTCGAATTTCTTCGGAGAAAGATTCATTCCAATTCCTTTAGGTTTGATTTTACCCATACCCTCTTTAGTTTCATGTTTAGCCTTTGGTGCGGTTTTTTCACCTGGTCTATGAAAAGGACTCTTTGGTTTTTTTTCCTTATCAGTTTCAACCTTTTCTTTAGGTTTGGTAGTTGTTGATTCTTTCGTCTCAGCTTTAGTACCAAGTGCTTTACCTTTTTTCCAGTCGGAAAACATAATAGGTTTCATACCAAACTTGGATTCGTATACAGGTTCGTCATCTTCACCAAGATCACTGTAATCCATCATATCTTCATTAAGATCATCGTCTATGTCCTCGTCCATTGAAATTTCATATACAACTTCGTCATCTTCACCAAGATCACTGTAATCCATATCTTCACCAAGATCACTGTAATCCATATCTTCACCAAGATCACTGTAATCATCTTCAGTCATATCTTCACCTATTTCTTCAGAGAAAATATCATTCATAAGTTCATCTAAATCCGTATCTGACATAGTGCCTGTTTCTGAAATTGATTCGTTAGTTGTGATGATATATTCAACATCTTCATCTTCATCGTCAAGGTGAATTTTATCACCTTCTTTTTTAACGATTATTCTATCTGACGGCCCCATTTTTTTGAATACACTAAGAACATCTTCCATTGAAGCATCGTCTGGGATTTCCACCACATCGTCTTCAATGTCCATATTGACCTCAGGTTTCATATCCATTTCATCATCAGGATCAGCATCCACGTCATCAGGATCAACATCCATGTCATCAGGATCAACATCCATGTCATCAGGATCAACATCCATGTCATCAGGATCAACATCCATGTCATCAGGATCAACATCTATGTCATCAGGATCAGTATCTGGCTCGTCTTGTTCCTTCAATTTATTTTTAGCCTTGTTTTTCAAAGACTCTTTTACCAATTCTGAGATTTCTTCCTTCATTGTTGAAGCAAGTATTCCTTTTGCGTTTTCAGTAACAACATCCTCAAGATTTTTCATCTGAAGAAGTGCTTCCTCTACTAATGACTTTTTTTCTGCCATAGAAATATTAAATTTTTCCATATAAATATGCCCATAGCGTAAAAAATATTGATTTTTACAATTTTTATTTCAAAAAAAATGTCGAAAAAAAAACCCCACTTTTTGGTGGGGTTTTTTTTTAATCGATCACTTCGTCAATTTTACTTTCGATTACCGATGTTATTCGCCAATCGTGTTGGAAACCTTGATACTTTTCAGTCACTTTAGCTTCAACATCTGTAACTGAAATTGCTCTAACAAGTTTCATTTCAGTGATCTTTTTGATCTTACCTGAATTTTCATCAGGTAGGTCATATTGTACCTTTGATACAAAATACTTTGATTCTTCCATAGATTATTTTCTTAGAAAGTTATTCAATTTATTCATTAAGTCAATAGAGCGGTTCATAGGATTACCGTTATTTGTTGATTCTGTAGGCATTTGTCTCATTCTTTTTTCTTCTTCAATATTTTCATCAAATGAATGTCTGTCATCAATATTCGAAAATAAATATGCACCCGGAGTTGATGGTGAAGAAACCAAATCGAAACAAATAAGTTCGAAATCTTTTTGAACTTCATTTTGTTCTCCAACTTTTTTCAATGAACCAACACCTCTGGAAGATATACCTAAAGTAACACCTTGTCTCAATAAGTTTGCTGCTTGGTCTCCTTTTGTTGAAACAATTCCTCTTTCGTGAAACCCAGGTGAAGTCAATAATTTGAGTTTACCTAATAACATTTGATTTTCCCACCAGAGATCTGTAATAATATGAGAAACTCGATCAAGATCAATTAGTGATGATTCTGGGTGATTAAGTTCGGAGAGTGCAACACCTTTTTTGATTAACTTTTTATAGTTTTCAGCTTCTCTTTTGAGAATTTCTTCTGGGTAAACACGACCATTTCTATTTGGTGTATTGTACTTTTGTAGTACGGCATAAAATTCAAAGGGTTTGGAATAATCTAACTGAGTTTTTTGTTCTTGAATAACTTTTAAATTTCTTTCATCGGTTGCTGAGATATACCCAGCATCCATTTCAATCAGTATTCCTCTACCTACATCATTAGGTCCTAATATTTTCATAAAAAAATTTATTGATAAATATTAGATAATATCAATTGTTTTCAGTTTCTTAGTTTTTTCGAACTCGAAGTTTTTGTTTTTAGTGAAATTAACCGAATTAATGATTGATGTAAGGTTTTGTAGATGTGTCCTAAGAGTTACTGACTTGAACTCTACGTTTTTTTCAACAAAAAAAGTGATCTCTAAATTCATAAAACTTTTTTTACCAACCACTAATCCACTTGTTCTCAGATCCAAATCTAATATAAATTTTGGTTGTAGTAGACTTGTATCTAAAAATTCATTTATGGTCTCCTTTATTTCTCTACTTAATATATTTACAACCCTTGACCAATTTTCAACACTTCTTTGGGGTGTTACCCAACTTTGTATATTCAAATACAAAGATTTAAATGTTTTGGAATCTACAGTTCCGTACGTACTTTTTAATTTTGTAAATCCATTCAATTTACAAGTTTTACCTTTTTTCATATATCCATATTCAACAATCGTTTATTTTGTAAAAAAATAACACAAATATTGATACAAATCAAATTTTTTTTAAATTTGAAATAATTATATCACATGATTAAAATTAAACTTAACGGAACATCAAATCTTGATAAATCCTTGAAATTATTGAAGGGAAAAATCATTAGAACTAAACAAAATGAGCAATTGTTATCTAGATTATCTTTTGAAAGTAAAGCCGAAAAACGAAGAAAGGAAATTTTAAAAGCTCGGTTTGTTCAGAAGAAACGTGATTCAGAAAATTGACTTTACAGATTATCTGACAAGGATTTCAATCTTACGTAATTAATTTTATCAAATGACTCTCTGTCTATTTGATAAAGTACTTGTTCAATTTTATCGTAAACTTCACCTGAATTTTCTGATAACTTTTGTCTCAACTTTTCTATTGTTTCCTCTTTCAACTTGTCGTATTTGTTTTCTAATACTTGAGCATCTTCTGTAAGAATGTTTGATAATTCTTTTTTTGTATCTTCATCCAAACTTTGTACATATTCGGCTGTTGTTCGATTAGCAATCTTGAATAAAGTCGTCAAAGGTATGTTAACTTTCTCTTTTGGTTTGACTGTTTCTGTAAGTGTTGAAATTAATTTTCTTTTAGATTGTACTGTTTCCACTAAATTTGAAATGTCTGTGTAAATCAAATTGTCTATGTCTTTATAGATATTTTTTGTTTTTACATTTTTTACCCATAATTCCGCTAATCTCTTTTTGGTATTAGATTTTAAACTGTCAATTTGTCTAATTGTCTCTTGGATTAATAATTCCGCCGATTCCCTATCTAGAGATTTTGTTTCATTCAATTGATTGTAGAGATGAAATATCGATGATAGTTCTTTATTTTTCAAAATTAAATTTTTGAATGTTTTAATTTCTGATTCAAATATTCCCTTTTCGTAAGAGGATATCAAATGGTTTTCTACGGCTGAAAATAATTCTCCAAATTTCATAGTTTTTTTTCTTATTAAATAGTTCAATCCGATAATTTGTCTAATTCACTTTGAATAGATGTTAGTATTTTTTCACCCTTATCAAAATCAATTTCCTCCCTTTTTTCTATACCCATTCGTTCTAGAATAATATTCGGTGTTTTGTTCCTACTTTCTGGGGCTAATGTGGGTTCTTCTGGGATTGGTGGTAATTCTCCAACTCCACCAGTCTCCCCACCTAGTCCGCCACCCATAGGAGGTAATGGTTCCGCACCACCCATAGGTGTAGTTTCTGACGTAGAAGTTTCACCACTCAATGTTTGTTTTCCATATAACTTATCAATGTTATCAAATAAACCAGTTCTGTTAATAACATTAGGTGTGTTTGTGAGTTCTGCGGCAACCGCCATTTCCATTCTCTGTTGTTGTAAATCAAGTTTGATTTCATCGTCCGAAAACCCAAGAACGTGTTTTTTAGCCCAAGCTGCCGATACTGGAGCAATCCCTTCTATTTTTGTAACCGCGTCTCTATACAATAACATTTTTTCTTTCCACACTTCAACGGCAAGTAAATCTGCTTGTTTTGACGGATTAGTAAGTGATAATTGGAATGATCCTAATTCATCTTCAAAACCAAGTAAAAACAAGTGTATGATCGCAATTTTATTTAGCTCCGAAATCATACACTTTTGAATTCTATTAATTGTTCTTGCAAAACGAATGTCTTGTAGTGATAAATTTTTACCATCACCTACTGGTTCCTCAAATCCCAAAAATGCTTTAGGAATTCTAAGTGCAGTCAAGAGTTTTTTCTGAATATATTCTATATCCGCGATTTCTGATAGATTTTGAGCACCAGCCAATGTATCGATAGGTGTTGGTGCTGCTGGATCACGAACAGGTATAAAGAAATCTTGGTCTACAGCCATTTGATTGAACCTCATATCAACATTTCCTGTTTTTGGGTCAGCAATCTGATCTTTTTTGAATTGTTGTGCAAATCTTTGAACATATGGGTAAACATCAGCATCGTCCATATTACCTACGTAAACTTTAAATACTCTCCTCTCAGGAGCTCTAGATGTTCTATAAACAAGCATTGCATCTTCAGCTAGTACCAATTGTTTCCAAATTCGTCTAGCTTTTTCTGTCATAGCTGTTCCGTAAGGTAATTTACGGTCATCACCCAACAATCTGAAGTGAGCTATTTCCCAACTATTAAAATCCAATTGTTTGTTCTTCCAAGTGAATGTTAGACTTTTTGTGTCAGCATTCGAAGCTTGTGCTGCACCGAACCCTGATGTTGCCCGTCCCTTCATTCCAACCTCAATCCTTTCTATTTCAATATTTGGGAGTTGTAAACAACCAACAACACCTTTTTCAGGATCTAGTTTTAAAAACACGAAATTGTCGCCATATTTTGCCGTATTACGTGTCCACATAGGTAAGTTTGTGTTGATGTCAAGTGCGTTATTGAACAAATCAGCAAGAATTGATTTAATCCTTGGTGAATCTGAATAAATTTGTAACATAAAACCATTTTCATCGACTGTAGTAGATTCTTCAGCATATGTGTCTAGTGCTGACGCGATTTCTGGTGTGTTATGGGAAAATATGGTGTCAGTAGCAAAGTTTTTATATCCAGGTACACTCAAATCATATACTGGTACAACCCCATGTGGCTCAATACTTACAATTTTATGGTTGAACACATAACTATCACTTTTAACTTTGGCTGTTGAGTATTTTGATCTTTCAATACCATAAGCAAAACAAAAAGTACTCCAATCTTTATAACCAGCATAGGTTATTTCTCTTTGTAATTTTCTATATGAAATATTAAGAGCTTTCGCAGTTCCCATTAAAGTTTTATGTTCAGTTGCTTTTTGAACTATCAAGTCGTACGGTATGTGAAAATAAGATGGATTTTTAACTCCAGCTCTTCTTCCATTCCAACTCAATTTGCCTTTTCTTTTAGCAACGATTGACATTTTTTCCCTATACTCTGGATTAGTCCAAAGTTTTTCATTATTCAATTTCCTATGGTAAGCTCTATGCTCTGAAATATTCATAATTTGCAAATTTTCAGGGTTATTATTTTTACCATTAAAATCCTTATGATGAACTTCTTCGTCACTACCAACTTTTGTGTCGTAATACCATTCAGCAATTAATTTGTGTTCAGAAACCCATCCGTGATGTCCTTCATTAGAGTTACACACGTATATCCAATTGTAATTTTGATTGTTATAGAAGGATTTACGATAAAATGGCATCATAGAATCACCCGGTTTTAGATTTTCAACAACCTCGAAAACACCGTCACGTTTCAAAAATCTGTGACCATATGTTGCAATTATATGTGATCCATCATCAAATGTTATTTTATAAGTCATTTCATCACGTGTGTAATGAGCATTTCTTGCTAATGCTGGTACAACTTTTTCGGTGTTATGATCGTAAGCGTATACAATGAATTCGTGGTCTCTACCTTTATCCGCAAGGTCTTTTATAGTTATAAAACCGTCTGGTGTTGCTATAAGTGTTTCAGAACTTAACGAATATTCCATACTTTCGAAATCATAGTATGATGCTAATCTAGTAGGTTCGTAGTATACTGCTTGGTTGTATAAGTTATTTTCAACTTTAGCCCATTGACTTACTAGATAGTAAGTTTGTTGTGCTTGAAGTTTTTGTTTTTCGTATTCATCTTTACTCTGTGTTCTGAGTAACTCTTTTTTATCAAACTTGTAAGTGGGTATATCTTGACCTAAAAGTGAGTTTGGTCCCAAGGATTGAGATAACCTTTGCCATATTGTTAGATTTTTATCTTCCATCTTTTAACAATAAATACTTCAATTAATAAATCAACGCTTACCACCACCGAACAACCAAGAATATTGTTCATAATCAGCTCTTGATGGTTGATTTTTAAACGCTGGATTTTCTTTATAATTTGTGTTAGGTAATGCGGGATTGAAATGTTGAGATGATGGTTGTTCGTATGTTTTTACTTCCCAAGATTCTAGTAAAACTTTTGCTTGTTGTGATACTTTTTGTAATTGAGTAAATGAGTAATCAGCAACATATACCGCCATCGCAAGCGACATAATTAAATCGTCGTGTTGTCCTTTCATATGGTCAGGACGACCGTTGATATAAACAAATGTGTTCATTTCATTGACAAGACGAATCGAATGTATTTTCAAACCATGACGAAAATATTCCTCTAAGGCTGAAATAATTTGTACTCTTTTATTGTTAAAATTGATACCAGGTATTTTATCTTGCATTTTCGGATCAAATTTCCATTTGTTTGCAATATCCATACCATCAACATATAAATCTTTGTAACCTAGTTCTTGAAGTTTTCTAGCCGTTGACACACCCATACCACCAGTAATATCAATAACAACAAACGCTTTATACATTGTTGCCCACTTATAAACAATATCCGCTAGATTATCAGGTGGGAGTTTTCCCAAGTACTCTACAACCTGCTCTTTATCGTCAAAATCAAAAATTTGAAAAGTTGAAAAGTCTTCACTATCACCCCTACTCACGTCAACCCCCATAATGTATCTGTGTCCTAAAATCGGTTCTTTCCATAACCACAAACCACCACTCACCATTTTATTCAGTGGATCTTTTACATCATTTTCCAGTATTTTTTGAACTAGATTAGAATCAAATACGTTATCTCCTGATCCTAAAAAATTACATTCTAATTCTTGTGCAACTTTTCTTTTATCATATTTTAATTTCTTGACCATTTTTTCAAACCAATTCGAAGTTGGTTTGTATCCAGTATCCATCAATTTTTGTATCTCATCATAATCACGGTCTGAAGGTAAAGTTTCAGAAAAATCCACAATTTCTAAATCTGGGTATTCATCTCTATTGAGATAGAAGTGGATGAGATCATCTACTTTTAAAAATTGCAAATCTTTGGTATATCTTGGATCTCTCCACCAAAACATTTCAGTTATTTTAAAATCATTGATTCCTCTCAATGATTGATCGTAGATTTCATAATAAATTGGATCATATCCATTTGGTGTTGAAATAACAATTACTTTACCACCAGTAGACAATGAGGCCATACAAGCTGCCCAGAAATCACTGTCCGCCTCGATGTATGCTGCCTCATCAAAAATAAGAATTGTTGGTGTATAACCCCTTAACGCATCCTTTGACGTAGCAACGGCTTTGACCTCACACCCATTAGAAATTTTAAAATGTCTTTGTGAATTTTTTTCATTACTATAGGTAATACCAACCCAATTTGGCCATTGATCAATGAATCCCCTTACTTTGTTAGCAAATTCAACCGCAGTATCCAATTTATTGGCAATACACAAAACCTTTTCGGGTTTGTTTTTAAGTGCAAATACTAATTTTTTACTGATCCAAGCAGCAGTGACTGTAGATACACCTGCTTGTCTATATTTTTTTGCAATATTTTCGTTGTGTTCTTCGTAATCTTTTATGAGACTCACTTGATCGGGAAAAAGATCTAAAGGAACATATTTTGACTGTGTGTTATCGTAAGTTTGTAAATATGTTTTTAAAGCATATTCGGTATTTCTTACACACTTGGTATATTCAAGTAAAAGTTGTTCTTTTGTAAATCCCATTTCATTTCAGTTATCGATTGAATATATCATCAATGTTAATATCACCCAATCCATCATCCTCGTCTTCTTCACTAGCTTGATTTTCTAATTCTCTTAATCTTTCAACTATTTCTTTTACCATTCTGTCCAAAATTTGATTTGCCTTAGGATTACCCAAAAGAATCATTTTTGTAAGATTAATGAAATCATCGGTACTCATCATAACAAATTTTTGAAAGAGGTAATTTTGTATAAATCTTTGACCTGATTCAAAAATTCTATCAGGATATGCTTTCAATAATCTTTCCCAAAAAATCGGTCCGAATCTCAGATCCCAAACTTCAGCAGGAAGTGTATCCTCGTATCCTGTAATCATTTTTTGTTTTTCAGGATTTGATGGAAGACCAAATTTACCTATAACTTCGAAAGTACCTTTTACTAATTCGTGTAGTAATACTGGAAAAATGACTCCTTTTGCAATAACTTTTGGGGGGTCTTGATTTGTATCAACCTCCACCGAACCTGCTTTACTACCCATCAAATCTTCTAACATATTTTCACTTAATATCCAATAAAGTATTTCATTGATGGACATTAATGTTCCATATAAATTTAATAACCTTGGATCTAGTTCATTCAATTTTTCCTCAATCAAATGGTACATATATTGGGCCTTAGCTCCAGCACCTTGAATAAACATATTAATCAATCTCCTCTTACTTCTCTCGATATTGAATTCATCCAAGGCTTTGAGTAAACTTTCGACTGGATTTTCTTCTTCGGTTTCTTCGGTTTCTGGAGATTGAAATAATTTTGCTATTTCTTCTGGGGATTTCTCGTCGGGCTCCATTTGAAAACCTTCATTGGAAATATCACCAGGACTAACTAAATAAGATTCATACTCTATTTCTGAGGAAGTTATTTCCAACTCTTTTCTTACCAACTCGATTGACAAGTTTTCTAAATATTGTTTGTGTTGTCTTTCAATTCCTACAATCTCACGTAGTGCCGACATTAATAACATTTGTAATTGACCAATACTTCGTATATCAACTGGACCTGGTATATCAGCATACCTACGAATGTTTTCAATTACTTGTTTAAATCTTTCGGATGCAATAACTTCCTCGAAAGTTTGTGGCCCTGTTATTTTGGGTATAAAGGGTTGTTTTGAAATAGGAGTTTGTCCAGTTTCTATTTTCCTTTGCATACCAGGATCCATTCTTTCTGGTCTATCACCATAATCAATTGGTGCTTCTTTTATAAATTTTTTGTTCGACATTACTTTTTAAATTTAATGTTAAGTTGATCAAAAGTTAAGTAATCTGGAATTTTAACTTTACCAGGGTTAGGTGATAACTCACGTGTTTTTCCCTCTTTTTTTTCCATCTCTTCAACTTCACTTTCAAGTTCTTCCTTGGTAATTGAAAACATTTTTCCAATCGGTTTGTCCATTTTTTTTGTTTTATTTTCGAGTGAATTATAAAGTGGTCTTTTAATAATAGATTGGTTTTTAGCAACCATCTCAATCAATGAGGCTTTATCCATTTGCGGTAATAAACTAGTTTCGATCTGTTTTCTAGTTATATTTTCTAGTATTGGAAGTATTGGATTTTTATTTTCTTTGATTTGTTTTTTAACATCCAGTACACATCTCTCATATTCTTTCATTTGTCTTTTAGACCAATCACTTCGTTCTGTTGTACCAAATTTTTTACCCATTGTTGCTGTACAAATTGCCCAAGGATTTTTATTTTGTTTTTTTTCGGTCATTTCCCCTTCATCCATACCATCCCCATAATTACCAAAACCGTCATCTGTTGATGGTCCGACTTGATGTGGATCTTGAGTTCTTTCTCCTTTTTCAAAATTCATAGGATCTTCCTCATCCTCAGTGACTTCTTTCTCGTAGACCGCGAATATTTTTTTTTGGTCTTTTAATTTTTTAATTGTCGCTTGATCTCTAGCGGGAACCATAGTTGTTTGTTCGTTCAAAATAAATTTTTGAATCAAAACATCCATTTCCCTTTCGGACAACTGTGAAACCATATTTCTACTTAGTCCAGCTTTTACTAACTTATTAATTTTAATTTTAGACATAAGACATTTGTTTTTCAAATTCCAATACGATATCTCTTTCGTATAGTTTATCTTTAATATTTTGTTCAGGTTCACCGAACTTGAAGACTAACCTTTTATTTTCACCACAACTATCATCTGTTTCCCAACCAAGTGCAATTATATCTTCCATTGCATCGATGACACCCATATAGTCAGAATTTTGTACTAGATCTAATACCACTTCGGTATTACGTAAAACACCGACTTTAGATATGTATTTCATTTCAGGTGGTAATGGGTGTCCGTGAGCTGGTTTAGAATCCCAGTTGTCACCCCATACATCAAAAGAGTCACTGAAGATAAATTCGTAAATGTTATCTCCTTTATAATTCGGACCTAGTCCGTTGATATAAATTAAATGACTCATAAAAATTGTCCATCTAAATCAATTTTCAAAATTTCACCGTTATTTTCGAAGACTAGGTTCTTAAGATTTGTTTTACCTTTGAATTTAAATCCTTTGGTTTCATTTACAATAAACTCAGCACTATCTTTTTGTTTTTTTGATTCGGCCAATTGTTTGACTTGATTTAGAACTACTTTTTTGTACTCACTTAGTTTTTTATTCTTTAATTTTTTCTCATTTTCATTCACACGATAATATTGAGATAAAAGTTTTTCAACCTCAGATTCTGTAAAAACGGAGTCCATAATCGAACTGATTTTTTTACGCATCATTCCATCTTCATCTTCTTCACCAAATTCTTCTTTCTGAGTGCCCATTTCTGGTTGTTGAATATCAACTTCAGTATCAACATCAATTTGATCACCCATATCATCAGACCCCATCATATCTTCATCGTAATCCTCTTCAAACTTAGCTAAAATATCTTCACGATCCTCATCTTCTAATTTTGATAAATCAACGGCCGATAAAATTGAGTTTAGTACGTACTTCACATCTTCAGATGTCATACCAATAGTATCATCCAACATTCTGAGTTTTTGACCTAATTTACCTGTCAATTTTTGGATTGTACGAAATGAGACTTCTTCTTTTCCACCCATATCAGGTCTTTCTGAACCCATATCAGGCATCTCATCACCCATATCAGGCGTTTCATCACCCATATCAGGCATTGGTGTTTCTTCACCTCCCATATTTTGACTCATATCTACAGGTGGCATATCATCGGCAGAGGTGACATCCCCCATAGGAGCGGGCATTTCAGTTGGTGCAACTGGCTGATCTGAAACAGGTGCTGGTGGAGGTGTTTGTGATTTTGGTGTTTTTAATGTAAATCTTTTTTGTTCTCCTAAGTTAAAAAGAGGGGTCTCCTCTTCATTTTCAGATAGTCGATTAACTTCTTTGGCTATGAAATTCAAACGTTTTAAAGCCGCTGAATATGAATTATAGTGTTTTCTATTTTTCATTGGTTCAATGTAATCATAAGATTCGTCTACCCTTTTTTTGATTACATATCCCATTTTTTCTTTAACAATTTCATATTCTTTTCCATCAGATAAAACTTTACTATACTCAGTTCTTGCTGTTTCATTGATGTTATTTGGAATGTTTTCTTTGTAACGAGAAATTTCTAAAATTCTTTTGATTTTAGACTCACCTGTCAATTTTTCACTTCCAATTGGTTTTAGATCTGCCATTTTATTATTTTTAAGTTTTTTTTATGAATTTAAGCCGTGCATACCACCCAACTGAACCATACCTAATTGGATTATAGCAACTTCTCGATTGGATGACCAAATAGGGTGTGGTAAAGTTTTTTGAGTCAAAGAAGTACAAGTACAACCTGTACTACTGTAACATTCTCTACACTCGAAATATTCTGTACCTGCGCTGAATGCTCCTTCCATAGTTTTTTTATGTTATAAATATACTGAAATGTTAAATAATTGGTTTTATTAATAATCAGAGTGAAAGTTTCCTATCCATCAACTCATTTTTGAATGTAAAAAGTTTTTCTAAATATCCATTTCGTCTTAAAAACTTGAATATCATATTTTCATAGGAAAGTTCACCACCTTTATCTAATCCCGATTTTCTGTACTTTTTAAGTTTGTCGTTGAAATTTTTTATTTTTCTCAACGCAGTATCAATATCCAAATCTTTTACATCAATCATAAGATTATCTATTCTATCCATCATTGTGTCTGCCTTCTTCAAGAAAAATTTTTTATCTATGTTAATTTTTTTCTTTATTGGCTGATGAACCCAGTCGTTAAATAAAACCGAATACACTCCTGACGATACGTGTTTTTCTGTGATATCCTCAGCATACAATTCAACTTCATAGCCTTTAACTCTGATATTATGGTTTTCATTAAAAAGTGTTTTTTTCAGATTGAAAAGTTCTTTGTATAATTCTCTTTCCGAGGGATCGAATTGTTCAAAATCTATAATACAGTGTAAATCAATGTCTGAAAATTTTGACCAATTATAATTTGCTAGAGAACCTGTAAATCTTACATCGGAAATAAAAATATTATCACCCAAGTATCCTTGAAACTCAGATGCTATTTTCAATAAAACCTTTCTAATTTGAGGTTTTAGTTTTGGGTTGTCCGTGAATACGTCATTCCATATCTCACCATTGAGTATGTCCCTTGTCTCAAAAGATTTGAGTATTTCTTGGTAACCTTCCATTCACGATAAATATATTATCAAGTCAGTTTTTTGTATTTGTATACTTTTGCAATTTTAGTATTGAAAAAATTTCCTTGAGACTCTGCTAACCTAAATTGGGCATAGATTTTGTGTGGAACATTTTCATAAGAATATTTCGTTCCGTTTTTGAATTCTACAATTAAACTACTGTCACTAGTATCATATTCGGTTCTGACTAAATTACTAGATTGTACTTCGTTTATGATCTTTGTACCCTCGATTGTTTGTTTTGATATTGCCATAGTTTTGAAATTGAAAGACCGACCTTTTTTAGGGGTCGGTCTTCCATAAATATACTCAAACTACTTTTCTACATCTGTAAATTCGACATCTTGAACATCATTCGGCACATTCATACCATCTTCTGGTTTCATTGTTGAATATATCTCATTCGAAACTTCAGTGAAAACTTTATTGAGTTGCTCTGAATATTCTTTACATTTTTCCTCATTTCTTTCAGAGTATGCCTCCTCCAAATTCTTGAGACATTCATTCAATTTTGTAGATTGATCGTTAGTAAACTTATCTTTCCAATCTTCCATATTTTTTTTCGTGTTGAAAATTTGATTATCACATTGATTAAACAATTCTACTTTTTGTTGCGTTAATTTATCTTGTTCCAAATTTTCTTGAGCTTCACGTTTCATTCTTTCAATTTCTTCTGGTGTTAATGAAGAACCACCCTCGATTCTGATTTTATTTTCTTTACCAGATGCTTGATCTTTTGCGGTCACGTGAAGAATTCCATTAGCATCAATATCAATTGTAACTTCAATTTGTGGTACACCACGTGGTGCGGGTGTAATACCTTCCAAGAAAAATCTACCCAAAGATCTGTTGTCATTCGCCATTGGTCTTTCACCTTGTAAAACATGAATGTCTACAGTCGGTTGATTATCAACAGCTGTTGAGAATGTTTGTTGTTTTTTAATTGGGATAGTAGTGTTCGCTTCAATTATTTTTGTCATCACACCACCCATAGTTTCGATACCAAATGACAATGGAATAACATCCAAAAGAAGCACGTCGTTGACATCTCCAGTAAGAACGGCACCTTGAATGGCAGCACCCAAAGCAACCACCTCATCAGGATTCACTGATTTATTTGCCTTTTTACCGATGAAATTTTCGACCGCTTCTTGAATTGCTGGAATACGAGTAGAACCACCAACCAAAACTACTTCGTCAATGTCGGACGGTTTCAATTTAGCGTTTTTGAGAGCTTTTTTCGCACAAGCAATTGTTCTATCCACTAGGTCTTTTGTTAACTGTTCAAACTTACTCTTAGAAAGTGATTTGACGAAGTGAACAGGAACATTTTCACGAGCGGTAATATAAGGTAAATTAATCTCACTACTTGAAGATGATGATAATTCAATTTTTGCTTTCTCGGCGGCTTCCCTAATTCTTTGTAGTGCCATTGGGTCTTTTGTAAGATCGACACCATATTCATTTTGAAACTCAGATGTCATCCAATTGATAATCGCGTTGTCGAAATCATCACCGCCCAAATGTGTATCACCGTCAGTGGATTTTACCTCGAAAATTCCATCACCAATTTCAAGTACCGAAACGTCATGAGTTCCACCACCACAGTCAAATACCAATATTTTGGAATCTTTTGATTTTTTATCTAACCCATAAGCCAATGCTGCGGCTGTCGGTTCATTGATAATTCTTTCAACTTTCAATCCTGCAATTTCACCAGCTTCGATGGTTGCACTTCTTTCTTGATCACCAAAATATGCGGGTACTGTGATTACTGCTCTAGTCACTTCATATCCCAAATAATCCTCCGCAGTCTTTTTCATTTTCTGTAAAATAGTTGCAGAAATTTCTTGTGGTGTGTATGTCTTATCATCAATTTTTACACCCACAAGACCAGTTGATGTTTTGGTTGTTTTGTAAGGAACTTTCTTCGATTCAGCTTTACATTTGTCAAAATCTTTACCGATAAATCTTTTTATCGAGTAAACTGTCTTTTCTGGATTGGTTACCGCCTGTCTTTTTGCGGGATCACCAACCTTTCGATCTTTATCAGTAAAAGCAACAATCGATGGTGTAGTTCTCTTACCTTCTGAATTAGCAACCACAATAGGTTGACCACCTTCAATAATTGCTACCGCCGAGTTTGTGGTACCTAAGTCGATACCGATAATTACATTTTTATTCATATCTTTGTTTTTTAGTTTTATTTTATCCTAACATATACAAACAATATACCAATAAAAAAAATAAGTCAATATGACATAAAAAATTTATTTTTTCTGACAATATGACAAAGATTGTTTTTTAATCAATAGTTCACTATATTTGTAAAAAAATAAAGAAATGATAGAATCAATGGACGAAAACGAAAAAGAACAAGATGTTCGTAAAAAAAGTGGTGGGACACCTGTATTAGATAATTTCAGTCGCGATTTGAATAAACTTGCTTCTGAAGGTAAGTTAGATCCAGTCATTGGTCGTGATGTGGAGATTACACGAATTGCTCAAATTCTTTCTCGTAGAAAAAAAAATAATGCTATCATCATCGGTGAACCGGGTGCTGGTAAAACTTCAATAGTTGAGGGATTAGCCATCCAGATTTATGAAGGTAAATGTCCTAGAAACCTTCGAGATAAAAGAATTGTGAATTTAGATCTCACTTCTATCGTCGCTGGCACAAAATATCGTGGACAATTCGAAGAACGAATGAAAGCAATTATTGAGGAAATTGCCGACAATCCTGATGTAATTATTTTTATCGATGAGATTCACACTATGGTTGGTGCTGGAAATTCATCTGGTGCTATGGATGCCTCAAACATATTCAAACCAGCTTTATCTCGTGGTGAAATTCATTGTATTGGTGCGACAACTTTTGATGAATACAGACAAAACATTGAAAAGGATGGAGCACTCGAAAGAAGATTCCAAAAAGTTGTGGTGGATCCTCCATCTAAAACAGAAACTCTACAGATTATTAAACAATCAAAGTCAAGATATGAGGACTTTCACAAGGTCACCTATTCTGATGAAGTCTTAGAACTTTGTGTCAACTTGGCCGATAGATACATTACTGACCGAGAGTTTCCAGATAAGGCTTTCGATATTTTGGACGAGGTGGGATCTAAGTCTCAAATTGATATCAAAGCTCCACCAATTATCGAAAATCTCAAAAATAAGGCGGCTGAAATCAAAAAACAGAAATTAGATGTTGTAAAAAAACAAGATTATGAAAAAGCGGCCGACTTGAGGGATGCTGAAAAGAAAGTTCTCGATAAACTCGAAGTTGAAAAAAATAAATTCGAACAAGAACTTTTAATGAACAAACGTCCGATTGATATTGATGTTGTTCTTGATGTTGTATCCAATATGACAAAAATCCCATTGAATCGTCTGACTTTGGATGACAAAAATAATTTATCAAATCTCGAAAACGATTTGTCAAAAAAGGTAATCGGACAAAATGAAGCCATAACTAAGATTTCAAAATCTATCCGTAGAAATCGATTAAAATTCAAAGATCCGAACAAACCTATTGGTAGCTACATTTTTTTAGGTGGTACTGGGACTGGAAAAACACATTTAGCAAAACAATTAGCCGAACAAATTTTTGGTTCTCCTGATGCATTGATTCGTGTTGATATGAGTGAATACCAAGAAAAACACAATGTATCTAGACTTATCGGAGCTCCTCCTGGATATGTTGGTTATGACCAAGGTGGACAACTCACAGAACAAGTCAAAGCTAAACCCTATTCACTTGTTCTTTTCGATGAGATCGAGAAGGCTAACAAAGACATCTTTCACACACTTCTGCAAATGTTAGACGAAGGTCACATCACCGATGGTTTAGGTAGAAAAATTAGTTTCAAAAATTGTTTGATTATAATGACATCAAACATCGGTATTAAAAAGATTCAAGATTTTGGCACTGGTATTGGATTTACTACAAGTAGGTATGCTGAAGAGGAAAAGAAAAAAACAATTCTTCAGTCTGAAATGAAAAAATATTTCCAACCTGAATTTCTCAACCGTATAGATGATGTAATCGTTTTCAATTCACTAAGCAAAGAAGATGTCAAAGAAATTGTGAAGATTGAAGTTGGAAAACTTCTAAGTCGTCTTAAAGGATTGAAAATTAATATCAACTGTCAAGACTCTGTAATCGAACATATAGGTGAAATCGGATTTGATGAGACATATGGGGCGAGACCTATCAAAAGAGCAATACAAGAAAAAATTGAAGATCTAGTATCCGAAAAATACTTGTCAGGTGATATCGTGGAAGGTAAGAATTACTACCTCACTTACAAAGATGATGAGATTAAGATATCAACAAAAAAGGGGACTTGAAGTCCCCTTTTTTTTACCATTGCCGTCCGTTTGGTTTCATCTTATGAGTTTCGTATCCAAGTGACTCGATCATTCGTTTTGCAACTTCAATCGAGTTGTAAAGATCATCTAAGACAATATACTCGTTTTTGGTGTGGTAATTGTAATACCCACAAGAAATGTTGATGGACGCCAGTCCGTGTTTTAGAACCATTTGAGAAACATCGGTATATGGATGATACATATATTCCGCATCGATCATCATCTCAGAAATAATTGGATTTACCTTGGAAAAAAATTCTGATTTTCTATCAAACAACCTCACACCAGTACAAACTTCGGAAATCATATAATTCTCTGGTGCGTCTAGTTGAATCGTGTATCCAACATTTTTGAAAAATTCTGGGTCACTATTTTTTGAACCGTGACAGCCAGTTTCTTCACTTACAAAAAAAGCAGCTTTAACGTGTGGTAAATCTAACAACATAGTAAGTGCACCAAAAATTCCACATTTGTCGTCACCACCAATCCCTGTTGGTTTACCATATGCGTTAACTGCTTTTAAACAAGTTTTGGATCTCTGTTGTCTATCTTTACCGATAAATTCTTCAACAATGATTTCATCCCCAAGTTGATGTACTGTGTCAGTGTGACAAATCATACAAGGGAAAATTTCATCATTAAACCTTTCAGAGGTTTTAGTTGCATAAACATTTCCATAATCATCCACATAGTGTGGAATATTCTGTTCGGTCAAATAATTGTCTAAAAACTCAATCATTAGATCCTCTTGATAGGTTTTTGTCGGAACTGTCAAAAGAGTTTTCAACAATTCATAGTTTCTGTATTCCATAGTGACACAAATATAGTAAACTAATTTGACATTTCAATTTTTTTCCGTATATTTATATTCACTTGGGGCTAACAGGAATCGACTGGTTTCAACAGATCTGAGAGGGCATAACGGGGCTGAATTAACCTCGGAAAAACTGGTTCAAACAATCAAATGGCGATGTTTTCGCACGTATGGAGACAATCGGACTCTTGAAGTCTGATGTCGCGGTTGTAGCTTAATTGAGACAATCACCAGGGGCTACGGACTAAGTGCCTTGCAACAGAAGTCCTTAAGGTGTGGTTTCTACCATAAAAGGAATAAAGGTCTCGTTAGAGGTTCTACCGACTTGAAGTGAATCTCCCATAGTTGTTGGTAATGATGGTAAATAAGAACCAACTATTTGTCGGTTATGAATAATCGAATAATTATGTAGACCTCTCGTGAAGTAATTCACAGGACGGTGGTTCGAATCCACCTAGCTCCACAAACTAAACCCATCGAATTCGATGGGTTTAAAAACAACCAGCAAAAGAAATGTATTGGTTCTTGCCGTGTTTTTGTAGAATTTGAACTACTACCTTCCCATCGATTTTGGAACTTCCCTTCAAAAATTGTTTGAAATCCTCAACAGCTAATTTGGCATCTCTGTCGTTATCTTTCATCAAAAGTTGAATCAGAGCAACAAGACCACCAGCATAAGTTTTAGGACCACCAAAACAATTTTCAGGGACATGAACTTCTGGTTTTTTGTTTTTAGATTCCTCTCTTATATGTCTCTTAAGATTCTCTCTCAAAATTCTTTTTAAATCATTCATAAACATAAATATCGTATAGTTGTAAATATTTTGTTTAATCAAAAAAATTATTAAATGTCCAATATAATAGACACTATAAAAAAAAAATAAATAATTTTTTGGACAGTTTGTTTGACATTTATAACTTTAAGTGTATATTTACATCATAAACAAAACAAATTTATGAAAAACATTCTTTTCTTGGCTCTCATCGCCACCGCTCTCGTTTCTTGTCAAGAAGCCGTAGAGGAAACAACTGTTGAAGAAACTGTTGTCGAAGAAACTACTGAAACTGTAGATACTACAACAGTAGCAACTGATTCCACTCAAACTATTCAGTAATTCTGAATGTTAATGAATCATCAAAGTCCGATTATGTCGGACTTTTTTTTTACATCAAATTTTTTATTCTATTGATTTGTTCCATTAATCTAGATTCTTGTGCTAAACCTGGTAATGCGGCAAAAATCATAGGACCAGTTACAGCTCGATAATAAGCTTTAGTTATCGGATCAAGTTTTGTTTTTTCAGGGTCTTCAGGTTTATTTTGATTATTTTCTTTGTTTTGATCATTTTCTTTGTTTTGATCTGTATTTGTTAAAGAACCACCACCAACAATTGCCCAAGTTTTAAAATCTGCATAATTTCTAACATCTTTATTTTCACTTGCAATATGTAGATGTGGATCTATGTTAGGACAATCCTTAGTTATTTTTCCAACCAAATCTCCTTTTTTTATCGTTTTGTTTGGTATTAAGTCACTATCGATGTGTGTATAGAATAGTCGATCACCATCATTAGTAAGAATAGTGACTCTGTTACCATACACACCTTTTTTACATTTGGGTTCGTTCTTATTATTTGCTTCTATTTTACCATCTGTCAAAGAATAAACACTAGTTCCTGGTGGAACATGTAAATCATAACCCTTTCCACTATACCAACTACCATTATAGGTTTCACGCCCGCTTTGATCGCCTGAACTTCGTCGCCCAGCCCGGGCGCCTCCACCAGCACCACGGTGTGCACGAGGGCAGCAATGTCCAGCTCAGACTGGCCAACCCCCACGGTTTCAATCAGTACGCGATCAAACCCGGCCGCATCCAGCACATCGATGGCGGCTGCACTGGCACGCGCCACGCCACCCACCGCACCGCGGCTGGCCATGCTGCGCACAAAAGCGCCCGCATCGTGCACCAAATCCTGCATGCGGA
>SXGQ01543280.1_pt1 | contig 22472 bp, 18 predicted proteins | sample 3178371 | NCBI WGS metagenome assembly SXGQ01 (sample SAMN11356859, study PRJNA531348) | freshwater metagenome | isolation source: freshwater sample F1-20 | place: China: Fuxian Lake, Yuxi | collected 2017-12-25 | reverse complement strand
TAGTATATCCATCCGTGTCGAGAGGTTTTACTGCTCTCATAGAACCTCCCTTTGTTCATTAGAAGTCAAGACGAACGCGGATTAATGCTTCCTTGTCGAATGACTTTTCTAATGGACGACTGAGTTTTGCAACTGCTAATAGTTCGTTCTTACCATTATATAATCCAATACTTGTTGCGTATACACGTGGGTCTTGTACGAAGTCATCATTCAAAATTTGACCATTTGTATTGTTGTAGAATGTTGGATTATTTGTATAGTTAAAGTCCTTATTTCTCAAACGAACGAAATAATGTGTTGACGAAATTGTTTCTGCTGAACGTGCTTGGAAATCTGCACCCAACTTAATTGAACGAAGTAATCCATCATGTGCACGTTGTTCACGACCAGCACCACTATTTGTTGTTAATGAACCAGTAAATGGTGCGAATGGAACTACTGTGTTTGTAGTATCATATGTAAAATCTTGTGAACCTGCATTACCGCAACCAAATCCTGCCGATGCTGATTCAAATCCAACGGTTGGGATGATTGCATCTGGATTTAATACGATGATACCTAAATCTGGATATACAAGACCAAATCCCTTTCCTGCTGCTGATTGACTGGTTAATACAGTACTGCCACTTGCACCAGTTAATGAACCAGATGCTACGTTGAATACACGACCAGATTTACTTGTCTTTGACTTTGCACTTAATGTTTGACCACTATCATCGATGAAAGTAAATTTACCTTGTGAACCAGAAAGTGTCAAGAGCCAGTTACCTGGGTCGAGTTGTTCACGTAATCTTGCACGTTGCACATTAACAACGTAAATGTGGTCTGAGTTTGTTGTACCAAATGTAAACAAGTCATCAGATGGGTCTAACAAAATGTTTTTATATTGTAGGTATGTTGCCTTAGTTGCTAATACTGCCAAATCATCTTGTGCTAATGTTGGAGAACCACCACCAGAAATATGACCGTATGCTACAGCGAATTGAACTTCTGCTGTAGTATCGGTTGCTGGGTTCTTATCATATGCATCAAAATAATATTCACCACTAGCAGAAATCTGCGTGGTTGATGTGAAGAGGGTAGTTAAACTACCTGTGTCACCAGACCACAAACCAGTTGTTACTGTGGTTTGGTTCGCTGGTACCACATCTTCATCAATGTTGAATGGGACGAAAGTTCTAATTGCCATATGTTAAACCCCTATTATACTGTTGGCTTAGCAGCCACAGAAACGGTGACCGTCTTGGTTGCGCCAGTAAGATTGTTTACAATTGTTAATTGTGTTGTACGGTCAACTGTTAATTCCTTGGATGTTAAGTTGAAACTAAATCCTTGGACAACAACTGCGTTAGCAGATGTTGCTTGGTTGACTTGGAAGAACGGAACTGTTGTTCCAGCTGCCAATGGTTGGTTGGTGGTCAACGTTGCTACGTTTCCATCATAAAGAATTGCTGTGTATCCAGCTGTTGCTAATTCTGCGGTTGTGGTTGGACTTACTACAACCGAGTCGTTGTAGTTAAGTGAGTATGCAGAAACACCCAATGAAATAACTGGAATTTCCTTGGTGCCTCTGTCTAATGAAACAAGCTTATAACGCATTGCTTGTGTTTCATCAGGAGAAGCTTCAAGAACTGGCATACTTTCGATAATTGAACCATAGTATGCAGAACCAAGTGGGTGAGAAGTAGTATACAAAGTATAATCTACTTCGTCGTCAGCCACTGCAAATTGAGTGATTTCGAATTCACTTCTTCCCTTGGATAGAAGTTCTCTACCCTTTTTCGTTAACACCGCATCAACTGTGATTGTTGACTTGTTTAGATATCCCATAATTTGTACCTCTCCTGACGTAAATTGTCTAATATAAATATGTTATAGTTTGGTTTTAGTTCACATTTAGGTTAATTCCACCCAAATTATCTTCTTCTTGGAGGATATTTGGAGATACCGTAATTGTAGTACCCGCGGTGAATGTGACCTCAACTGGTGAACGTCCATCTGTTGTTGTGTCTTGTGTTTGTAGACATCCCACATAATTTCTACGCTTTGTAGCTAAAAGTGTGTCTCTATAGAACTTATAATGTCTTGGTAGATATCCAATTGGCAGTTCGATAGGTGCTTCAATAGCGAAGTAGTTGAACGTAACGATAAATCCGTTACCGTAAGTATTACCACCCAATTCATCAACCGTATAATAAATGATAGGACTTGATGCCAATCCCGTGTCATTATTTACCAAAGTTGCTGGTGGGTACAATCCAATATTTTTACTAACCGACCCAGACCCAAACTTCATATCGAATAGAACACCGTGGTCACCAGTTGGTTCTATACCAAATACTCTGTTTAGGTCTGCATCACGTTTGTCAGATCTATCGTACAGTCTTATACGAATATTTGGTGCTGGTGAGTCACCTACACCAACATTTACAGAGAACAATGATGCAATTGCCTGTAGACGAATAAGACCTGTTTCTCTGGTGTTTGCCGAGAACGAACCAAAACTTAACTTCTTAGAATATCTACCAGGTGTAACAATTGGTCTACTTACTAGTACTCTTGTTATCGGTAGTGTAAATACCGATTCATCACCTTGTGCCTTATTAATATCAAAGATAAGACGATATGGTGTATTAACTGCTTTACCACGATAAAATACAGGTGCCCATCTATTTTTATCTTGTGATGGGAGATTATATGACACCGAAGGTGCGTCTTGGGCGATATATCTAAATAGTTTACCGTTTGACGTTTTAGCCGATCCTGTCGCACCGTATTGAACTACCACATCGTTTCTGTTGTATTGTGTTCCAAATGACCACGTTGCAGACGCACCTGTTAAGAAGTTAAGTTGGTTTTGCCCAATAATTTCTTTATAAACTGTTTCAAATGAGTAAATACCACTATCTCTAATGAAGTAACTTACAACTCCCAAATCTTCAAAATCTGCTCGTGGTGGAATGACATTGATTAGACTTGCATATGTAAGGTTATCGTTCAATCCAATTAAATCACCAATATTAATGATGTTACCTGGTTTGTAGTTGACCGCAGCTTGTCTTGCTTCAGTTGGGGTCATACCTGCATAAGTTTGTAAGTAATTAATATAACTTAATTTATCAATATCGGAATCAAATACATCATATTGCGATTCAATAGAACGTGATGTGTATGGATGGAATGCTGGTCCTTCATAATAGCTATAGTCACCCAACATTACCCCACCAGCGTTTTCAATTGTAACACCATCCATCAATCCAGTTAATATCTCACCTTCTGGCATTGATGATGTGATAAATAAAGTTTGTGCGTTGTATGTGTTATGGTAATCACCCAAAGGAACAACTAATGAACTTGTTAGTTCTGTGGTAAACGTGTTGTTTGAATCACCACGTAATACCATTTCATCATTCATATTAAGCGTTGTATTATAATCCGTAAAAAATGCACTTTGACTTTCACGTGCTCTAATATTAATTGTAGTTTCTGTTGATACGGTTATATCAAAATCACGCACATAAGTTTTTTCTGTGTTTGCAAACGTGCTGTTCCTTCTTGTATTTGCACCACTTAATTTTACTGGTTTTTCAAATGTGACTTTTTTATGTTCAAGAATATTTGGTTCAATGACAACACCCGAACCTAGCACTGTTCTTGCTGGTATTAATTGATTTGCTTGTTCAAAGAGTGTTGGTGCAAGTTGGTCAAAGAAACGAACAAACTGTGCAATATTTACTGTTGCATTGTAATATTGTTTGTAATAATTTTGTATTGCTTCTATACCTTCATATTTTGATTTATATCTTGGGTTAATACCTACAAGTCCACGTACATCAATATTACCCAGTGAACGAATTAATAGATTGTTAACTGCATCTGTTGGTGATACAAAAAATCCAAGATACTTCTTTGTTTGCTGTTGTTGTCTACGAGTTTCGTTATCAACGATACTCTTTGTTCTGTGAAGAACCAATCCACCATCAGTAGAGACTTCTGTAAATACAGGTGGTGGAGCTATCAATATGTTATTACTACCGTATGAGTATGCCCCAGCATTTGTTGTATATTGTTTAACTTTTCTACTTACCCGAGCCATGCTGTACGGATACGATGTTCGACTTGTGAACCCAACTGCTACAACACTTGTTAAATTTGGTAACAATGGTAATAGTGGGTCGGAGGCACCATCTTTATTTCTATATGGTGATTCGTTTGTTACGCTACCAGACCATAAATTTTTTGGTTGATGAAATGAAAGTCGTGTCCACAACTTTTCAACGGGTGATGTATAACTGTTACCGACAAAACTACCTGGGTCGAGTACTTGGTTATAGAATGTATTATTACTTATCTGTTCACCCCAAACACGAACTTCGTCAATATACCCATCAAAATTATTCAAACTTAGTGAACCCGATCCACCCAAATAGAAGTTTTGGGTAGCTTTCCATGCGTCACGTAAGTACGAACCAGTGGTACTCATACTTGACGAATATAATATTTCTTCGCCATCGGAGTGTGCCACTAATAAATCTACTGTATTTACTGTGTATCGTAACATTACATCGTAGTAATCTTCACTATCGAACATATCTGCATAGCTACTACTGAGTAGAACTTCACCAATTGTGTCTTTAACAACTACACGACCATACGGTGATGATGCAGATGGATATGTTTGTAATTCAACTGTCCAAGAGCCAGATGATACTCCTGTACTACCTACACCCAACGTTGTATTTGCTTGTGTGGGGTTATTAAATCTAAATTGTAATGTGTACGTTTCACGTTGAGAAGCACCACTCATTGGTAATACTAGGTACGAACCAGTATTAAAGTTTAACGCATTAGTTACTTCGTCAAATATTTCGTAACTACCAGTGCTTGTAGTGTCAGTTTCACGAATACCAACAACTTGTTCGTTCAATCCAAAAATACTAAGTAACGCTTTAAGTGAATTTACAGTACCACGTGTTTTATTAAGATATGGAGCATTATGTAAGAAACGCTTCCAAAGTTCTGTAACTTGTTCTCGTTTCTTAGTTAATGATGTGTCTGTAGTGAAGCTGTATAATGATGCTGCTGAATCTGGATTTGTAAGTGTTAAACCGAATGATTTTGCAACTTCCCATACCAAGTCCTGCGATAATCCCTCTGTTGCATTAACTTTTCTGTCATATATATTTGGTAGTTGGTCAATGTATACTTTGATATTATCAAAAAGATGACCAATCATTTGTGTAAACTTAATAAATTCTTGTGAATTTACATCGTCTACTAGATATTGCGGTATTGCATTTGATAATAGGTTTACATTGTTTTCATCATATCTTCTTGCAATATTAGATTGAATTTCGTACCAATCTGCTACTTGTGCACTGGTTGGTGTGTATAAGTCTCCATTCGAATTTTTCTTCGGCCAAGTACCATCGGCATTATATTCTGTTCCATTTAATTGCCAGTACACACTTGCACTATATGCACTACCCGATTGGTTGAATAGATATCTTTCATAACCATCAAAGCTGCGAATAATATTTTCTATTTCAAGAGCCGCAACTTTAGCACCTTCCACGAGATATACCGCAGCGGATGGAATTGTTGGAACAGAATAAATTGTTAGTGTAGATCCTGACGATACTGTTGCTGATCCCGATTCGTCAATTAAAACTGGACTTGCTAATGTTGTATCTTCGTAGTAAATCGTTGGAACATCAATAACTGTTTCTGAAAATCCAAATATTGATCCTGACGTTCCTGTACTGTAAAATCTAGATTTTGTTTCTAGCTCACGTATTTTTGTAATTTTTTGTTTAAATGCGTCCAACCGTAATTTTGCAGAACTATACGTGACGAAATTTGCGTAGTCTGTATAATCTATATTAAGTTCTGCAGAACGATAATCATCAGTATACCATTTGCGTAATAGATTGTCTTGGAATGTAAATCCACCATACTGATCTTCTGACCCTGTTATATCTATTCCAATACTTGATAGTGTTTGATTTGCAACTCGACGATTTTGAACGTTGAGTAATTCAATATCAGAACTACCAATATTTGTTAAGTCTGTGTTTTTTGTTCGTAGTACAACCGATGTGGTGTCTGGTTGTGGTGGTGCATCTAGTTTGATTGTGTCTACAACTGTATTTACTACTTCACGACTTAAAAATACTCTATTACCAACATCCAAATTAAAATCAAGTGGTGTTAATAGTTTGACTAAAAGCTTTGTGGAGTCGTTTGGATCTAGCTTCCAATTGGTAATAATACGTTGGGTATCATCACCAAAATTCAATAACGTTTTTAAGAAACGTTCTTTGTCATTATACGCACGTATTTTGGAATTAACTTGGCTGGTAAGTGCTTTTACCAAAGCAGACCGCAAATCAATTACAACAGGTTCGTATTGTTGTAAATTAATTTGAAGTGATACCGACTTTTGTGATTGGTCTATATCTGCTTCGTAAACTGCTATTACAGTTTTTAATGATTTAATACCAGATGCAAGTGCCATATTTTATTATAATTCTGTGTTGGTGTCAGGTATTGTTTGGTTTGTTTCTGATACAACTACTCCACCGCTAACCGATTGTCTTTCTGCTCTGTCGATACCTGCTTGTACTTGTTCACGCAATCTTACAAATAATGCTTGTTTTTTCGGCCCACCTCTAACACTAGTGATAGTTCTAATTGTATCTTCGGATACATTTAATCCCAAAGATCTTGCACGTGAAATTAATTCGTTAACATTTGTAGGAGCTAATTCTTTTATACGAGCTACAGATTGTTCTGGTAAACGTTGTGGTGTTATCTCCGCTTGACGTGCGTTAACAAACTGCTCTTTTACAGGAGTTGTACTTGGTGCTGGGTCTGTAAATGATGGTTTCCTTACGAAATCTTCACCTCTATCTGGTGTTCCAGGTATTCTAGCTGCTATTGGTGGAACTGAATATACTGTATTTGTTACCCCACCAATATTAAATTCTTGTGGGCGTCTTTCTACTACTCTCTGTCTTAATGCTGCACACGACCCACGTTGACTGATTGCACCAACATTAATATTAATCCAATTACCATCTTCTGTTTTGTAAAATCCGTCTGCTGCTACTTCAGAGCAACTATCAGTGCTATACACCGTAGCATTTGGTGAACCCAAATAGTATGTACCAAGTGCTCCAAATTGAGCACACGCTGTTTCAATACTACTTTGTACTGTACTAAGTGCTAAAACTGCACTGTAGCATTTTGGTACAGAAGGTACTGGATTTACTGTAATTGTTGTTTGCTGTACGATTGGGTTTCCGTTAGGGTCCACTGCTCTAGCCACCAGAGTTAATGCACCTATTCCATCACCAGTTACGTATCTTGTAATTGTCATAAATAAAATCCTTCTATATTAAATTGCGTTTTGCCCTTGGTCTATAAATGCTACTTGGTCAAATTCACCTCTTGGTATAACTCCACCAGATGTTCCTGCTGCACTAGTATCTACTATTGTACCACCAGTTGCCGTTCCCGTTTGTGCAGCTACGGTTGCTGCTACAAATGTTGGTTGTTCTTGTGGTGGTGTTATTGGTGGTTGTGACCTTAATTCTCCTGGTCGTTTACTAGATATTATTCCTGTACCGCTTGCTATTTCAATTTCTACAGGAATATTTGTTTCTACACCGTCTTGTAATACTACTGCTGTTAGTGGTGAAGATTGTCCTATAGTCAAAGTTGATGGTGCAATTAATTTGATACTATATTCTGTTGCACGATTTGCAGTTAATTGACCCGTTACAGATCCTGCAGATTGATTAAATGCTGTTATGTTTATTTCACCTGGTTGTGTAACTGTAAACAATACTTTGTATGTACCGTCTGATCTAGATTGTACTGTTTGTACACCCTCTTGTGTATTATTTGCAGTAAACTGTACATCACCAATATTTGCTACCACACCATTTCTGTACGTGTTTGCTACAACAACTATTCTTTCACCAGTTTTAACTGTTTGTCCTGTTTGTAATACGTTACCAGCGGAGTCGGATACAGTGACTATTTGAATTGAGTTTACATCAGGCGGTAATTGTTTGGTGTACTGAATTGTAACTTCTGCATTTTGTCCTGGTGCTACGTAAATTTCACCACCACCGACTGGATTATAATTTACTCCACCAGCAGTTACAACATTTGGTGTAATTGTGTAATTACCTGCTGGAATATTATTAAACGTTGTTGTTTCGGTTATTGATTGGTTTATACCAGATATTGTTACACTTGCTCCTATATTTCGCATCATACCATTAACAATAACTGTTAAGTTACCTGTGGTTGGTACTGGTGTTCCTCCAACAGGAGCCACCACTGCTATGTTCGATGCAACAATCGATAATCCTTCCGTACCCAAATATTTTGTTGGTGTTAATAATACAGCTTTTACGTTTGCTTTTGTAACTCCAGGAGTTAACGCTTTAACAACACCAGTATTTTCGTCTATTACAAATGCATCTGCTCTATTGTTTTCTAAACTCCATCGGAACGTAGCAGGTGTTGGTACATCGTCAACATACAATACCGCATTAAACTGTGTTGTTTCACCAACTTCGGATAATGTGAAGTTTGTTGGTAAAATTTGTATACGAGAAATAATTTGTCTTGGAGCGTCCGGAAGGTCTGGTGCTGGTGGTGCGACTGGTATTTGTGGTATAACAACAGGATTTGCAGAAACAGCGATTTCAAGTGAACCTTCAAGTGTTCCTGCTGGATATACTTCTAATTGATTTGTGTCATATTCTACAGATATAGTAATACTCTCATTTGGTTGAAGAGTAAACGCACCTGGAGTTACAACTACTCCATTTAAATTTGATGTTAACACTGCTGAGAGAACATAATTTGGAGCTGAGTTTCTAGCTACAAATGTACGAGATTGTATACTACGAGTTCTTAACTTGTAGGTATTTATCAGTTGCGTTGTATCTAGTATTAAATAATCTGCTGCGTTAGCCATATATTACCCCAATGCCAATGATGTTGCAAACGTATCTGCAACCAAATTAGTTTCATATCGTACTGTGTCTTGCGTATATAAATTTAAATTACTATTTCTAAGGACATTATCTATTGCTTGTGTTACCAACACCGTCATTTCATCTTCTTGCAATCTATCAAATTGCTTGGAATTTTTTGTTGTTGATAACAAGGCAACCATCTCATCATAAATAGAACCAACTAAAAATTCTATGGTAAAATTTAAGTTTTCTGGAGCATCTGGTTGTAAATCTGCTAATGCTCCTATAATATCTGGGTTTACTGCTACAAGTTGCTCCACAACAGTATCTATAAACCCCTGAATTGCCGTTCTTGATGTATCAATCAGTGTTTGTATTTCTGCATTTATTTCTACACCAGTGCCTTGTTGATTGACCCCAAGTGTATCTGCAACTAATCCAGCTGCAATCACCCGAGGAACTGCTGGTTGTACGAATTCAAATAATTCACCTCGTTCTGTACTTGTAACCGTATTGTTGGCAAACCCTAATCGTAATTCCGTTCTTGATGGTGAAACTTCTTCAACAATCATTTTTGGATCGGTATATGACCCAATTTCGTTTGAAAAAAAGTTTATAGATACATTATAGTTTCCTGGTGGTACTAATAAACCAAGTTCTTGTTGAACTCTAGTCATATCTATAATAACTTTTTCATCGGTCGTTCCATCTGGTAGTACAATAGTTTTTGCCGATATTATTCCTGTACTTACTGGTATGACTACCGACCCCACTAGACTATTTGCTGTATCATAGAAATGCATTTCAACTGTATCGTCTGCGTCAAACCCAAATTGTCCAGGAAGTCTACCCTCCAAAATATCTTGGTCGGCATCCGATTCGGCAATACGTGATACTGGAAATGATCGTGGGTTATTAGGAATAACCTGAACGAAATTATTTTGATTGGGCATTAGTCACAATCCTTATTCAATATTTTTTCTAATTGTTCTGATGTTTTTCTAAGTACTTTTAGATAATCATTTTTTCTCATCAATGTGTATCCACGAGGAATGACCAAAGCACCTGCAGCACTAGTTGCTACACCCCCAACAATACCTGCTGCTGTGGTTCCTGCTGCTGCGATTAATCCACCAGCCAATCCTCCTGTAGCTACTGTTGCAACCGCACCAACTACCACTCCAAGAAATCCTGCACCTTTTGCAAATCCGGCAACTGCTGATCCAAATGCCGCTAATCTACTAATTTTTACAAGTGGTTTGACACCACTTTGTGGATTTTTTAATATTGTAGTACTTGCTTCTTGTGCAGCGATATCTTCTTTAACCAATTTCAATTTCTTTTCTGTTTCTGCACGAGATACCTTGCGTTCACTCTTTTTACCGATACCCAAAAATCCTTTCTTTTTCTTAGCTACGGTAATAAACTTACATTTACCATCTTCATCAACACCAGTTTTTGTCGATTCTTCAACTGCTTGAATACCTTCATTAAGTAAATCAATTGCTTTGTTGATTGTATCAATACCTTCAATCTTATCGTTTCCAGGAACTCTTGGAAGTTTCTGGATTAAATCGTCATATAATACTTCTGGTGTTGGGTCAATAATATCGTCTGCACCATCGGTGACACCAGATGCGTCCGTAATACCCACTAGGTCAAGAGCAGCTAATTCATCCGCTTCTTCTGGAGTTAAGATTGCTGCTGGGTCTGGTTGTTCCGCTGGAACTGCTTCTGCTAATCCTTCTGTGATTGCATCATCGGCTTCAGCGAACAATTCTGGGTCTGATACTTGTGCTGCTGCGGATAAATCTTCTAATGCCATTGCTGCTTGCATTGCTGCTGCTCGTTGGTCACGAAGTTGAGTAAGTGTAGGATCTTCCGGTAGTTCTAAATCATCCACCAATTCTCTAAAAAAGTTGTCAATTGGTGCATCAATATATACATCACTTACAACTGAGATGGGATAATATTGTGTAGCAGGTATTTCAGCATCACCCAAAGGAAGTTTCACTACGGGTATACTATTTGCTGTGTATTCTACAACACTTTGACTTGGCAATCCTAATACTTCTGATTTACTAGTTGCAATTTGTCTTGGTGTAAAAAATTGTGTTTCGGCAGTAAACTGTACAACTTCACCAGACGTTAGTGGTATACGTAATACTAAGTCTGATGATCCTGTAGTGAAGTCGGTTGCCTCAACTGTTGTTTTGTTAATTGCTGTCAGCTGTGCCATATCAGTTTACTTCCTTGACCGAAAGTTGTCTATCTGTTGTCATATTTTGTAAATTTGCCAACTTTTCCATATATCCTGCTCGACGTAATAACTTAAATGCAAGATTTTCTGTTGAAAACTCTCCACCTTTGTCTAACCCAGATTGTCTAAACTTACCCAATTTGTCTCTAAATTTTTCAATCTTCTTATCTAATCCGTTTAGTTGTCCAGACTTGTATTGATTTACTAGTTGGTCAAATATACCAACAATGTGTTTTACCTTTGTCATTACATCTTGTTCATCATATACTGGTGTTTCTTTCTTTGGTTCTTTAATCCACTTATTTTTCAATACGCTATACAAACCCGTTGCAACGTGTGGTGAACTTGCATCTTCTGCGTAAACTTCTACATCATATCCTTTGATGGTGATGTCATGCTTATCATTCCACTTTGACTTTGCTAACAAGAAAAATTGTGATAATACTTCTTTATCCTTCCCAAAGTCAAATAATAAATGAAGGTCAACATCCGAGTATTGTGAGTAGTTATAGTTTGCCAAACTACCAGTAAATACAATATCTTTGACCTTTGGTTTCTTTTCAAGGTCAATACTATCGTAAAACTCTTTTGCAATCTTCATTAGAGCTGCACGAATAGTTGGATTTAACTTGTTGTCAGATGTCCAGAACTCTCTATTCAAGTCTGGTTGCACCTTAAACGTTTTAATCAAATCATCAAACGACATTACTTCACCAAGAATGTAAATATTTCTGGAATGGTGGTAGTATCTTCACTTCCATTATTTATTTCTAAATTTACAGCGTAGTATCTATTTTTGTAAAGTGGTGATGTATCTAATACAAAGTATGACCCCGTTGCATCACAACTTAACTTTGCAAAACTATCTGCTGCATAAATTGTTGTTCCTGCTTGTCTGTCCACCACACTAAAATACGATGACGTTGGTAAGTAATATCTACTTGCATAACGTAAGGTGCTATCAAAGTTTTTACGTGGATACTTATCACGTACTACAAAACGAATTTTTTCTTTTGTATTACGAATGTAAGTTTCCTTTGCGTTTTTAGGAACAACTTCAATGTCAGTAGTACTTGGAATTGGTTTTAATGAACCAGTTGAAAATGTTGATGTATTCCATGCTGCTTCTAGAACTGGTGCGTGAATAGTGTGTGTTTGTTTTGAGAAAAATTTTATATTTCCTTCGTTAACATAATCTGCTTCTGATGCAGATGAGAACTTGACAATAAATCCTTTGAAGTTTCTATTGTTAACTAATACATCTTGCATAATATTTGATACATCAACACGTAAATCTTGCATTGGGTATTCATTTAGTATAACACTTGTTGATGGTGATGCGTAATAATCACCACCTAATATACTCCACGATATACCTGCTGCTGCATTACTACCACTCCACGTTGCACCATCACGAGGATTTACACTTTGTTGAACAAAATATCCACTACCTTCTACCCACGAACCAGAAATTTCGTATATTTCTAGTTGTTGCGAGTACGGCATTTTTTCTGCATTCGCTATCTTCAAGTTAAGATAGAATGATGCTGTATCTGGAATTGACCCACTTGCTGGTAATGTAAAGTTAACCAATGCACGTGCTGCACTGGCGCTATATGCAATATCCAAATCTTCTGGTTTTGCTACCTTACCTACTTCTATAATTTCATCCAATCCAGCATTATTTAATGGATATCTCTTATAGATAGTGGTATCTGCGGAGGCGGTTAATATTAATCTCATTGTCTTGCACTTCCTACGATATCATCTTCTGGGTATCTAACTTCAAAGATGCATGGGTCAAGTGATGGATATACTATTCCATCAACGGTTGCGTCGGCAATATCATAACGGTATGGTTGGTAATCTCTACCATCTTTAAAGAAATATTTATTTACTATTTCTACAAGATTTACACTTTGTACTCCATCTTGTGCTTGTATTAACAGTGCCAAATCACCCAATCTAATTGGTTGATTGATATTCCACTTAGTACTATCAAAATATTCTTTGATTGCACCCAGACATACTGCCAATACGTCTTGCATATTGTAATTTTTGTATACGGTAATATCAAAGTTTACACCAATGTTGACAATAAATGCGTCAAGAATATTTACTTGGTCTGTCAACATTCTGTATTGTGATAGATATTGCTGTAAATTTGTCTTTACTAAACTGTTTAGTGTCGTAATTTTTTTACTTTGATTATATCCCAACACATACAAGTTAATTGCGTTTGGTTTTGGAACGTTTACTTCTTGTTGTGTTGATGTTTGTTGCGATTGTATAGTTGTCTGTGAGGCATCTGTAACCGCCAATACTTTTGCTACTGCTCCATATTTTGACGGCATAGATAATACACGTGCTTCGTAATCTCTTCTGGTAACTACGCGATTTTGAGAACTGTATATTGCAAGTGCTCGTTGACGAATTTCCTCAACAGTTTCACCATCTTGACCACCTGTTGCTGGCATTTCATTGTATACCGTTACAGTTTTTACTATATCGTTAAATAAATCTGTTTCTGTTTGGTTAAACTCTGTTGTTCTATTTAAAATATTTAATTGACCAACGTTTACTATTGTTCCTGATGCGACATTACTTGCTACTCCACCACCAGAAAAATATGTAATCGTAAGTGTTGTATTTGCTGGTGCTATACCAAAGTTGTCTGTATTTAACAAATCCGTATTACTAAGTGACACACTCGCTAATTGTGTACCGTATTCACTATTTGCTACCTGTTGTGAATCTAAATATACTATATCTTCCGATGCGTTTCCTCGACCAGAACCAAATATTACCTGTGTTCTTTTATCTGGTGTTAGTCGTGTAACGAATCTACGTGGAACTGTTCTGTATTTTATAGCGTATGTAGGTGCTACGGATTCACTAACACTTGACACATAGCTTACTTCTTTGTCATCAATTATTGTATCTTGTGCTAAGTAATCTACTTCATAAAATTTATATCCGTCTGCATCAACTACATCACTAATAGCCGTTACATTTACATCACCTATGGTAATTGCAGAAAATTTTTCTGGATCACCAAATGTAAATGTTTCTTGACGAACATCACCGGCTATTACTTTTACTTTTTTAGTTACTAAATAGGTAACTGGTAGTAATGTTGTAGAGTCTAATTGTCTTGGAACTACAGACCTTCCCGTTGGGTCAGAAAAATCTACAAGTTCTGTTGTTCTAAATGACACTACATTTGGTGCTTGTGTAAAAACTGTTGAGTTTTTGTCAATTTTCAAAAAATATGTTGCATCTGGTATGTATCCATCTTCTGCACCCAATGCCGGTACTACTTGTGAAATTAAAACTTCTGCAGTAGCAGGTACTATTGTTTTTGGTTTGTACCCTAGAGCTTGTGCAATAGTAATTACATTTCCTTCTTCTTCGGCGTATGCTAATAAATTTTCTTTAAATGAGTTATCTACATAAAAAGATAACACATCACCAACATATGCTGCTAATTCCAACATAATCATACCTGGATTGGCTTCATTAAAGTCCGTCCAGGTTGTGGGATAGTAATTTTTTACAAACGTAATTAGATCACCTTTAAAGTCGGTAAACGACTTGTTGAGGTAACTTACCTCTTTAGGTGCTACTGACAGTTTATTCAATACATTGTTGGTTGTAGCCATTTGCTATCTCTAAATTAAATAGTTTGACCGTTAGAGGTAGTTCTTCTTCCTAACGAACTTAAAACGTTTGGGTCAGTTTGTGTGTCAAAAATGTTAGAACTAACAGTTCTACCAGAAGTAACTAATTGACCCGATGCATTGGTACCGAGTGATAATTCTACTGAGTCGGATGCCAACGGATTATTTGTAAACCCATATCTAACATATAGGGTAATAAAATTATCATTTAAAAACGTATCTGTATTTGTGATTTGTATTTCTTGAAGTACTAAATATGGCATAAACCTATTTACCGCATCTAGAACATATTGTTTTGCCAAATCTTGGGTATCACCATTCTTTTGTTCAAACAATAGTCTCCACAAGTCGCATCCAAATGTTGGATTTGACACACGTTCACCTTTTTTTGTCAAAATTAAATTGATAAATTTTGACTTTTCATTTTCCAAAGGGTCTGTCGTAGATTGAAAATATCCACGATTAGTTCTTTGTAATGGAAGTGTTTGTCCTAGATAGACGGTTTTAGCCATATTACTTACTCAATCCCATCTTTTTCATTAAAGCACTGTAATCTTTGGTGATTGCTTCAACTGCTGGTTTTACTGATGGATTATTTAAATCCACACCTTGTGGAATATTATCTGGGAGAACCATGTTTTTTGTGGTTGCTGTGATAGTGTCTCCGTGACGTTCCAACCCCATCATAGCTGCTAACTTTGAACGGTCAAGCTTTGGCTTACTTGGGGATGCAACAGTTTCGTTAACTTGTTGTGTTCCCTTGATTTGTGCCACTGCTTCACCTAAAAGGTTGGGAAGAATTCTATTTACTTCTTCTTCCACGATGGTTCTGATGTATGCCTTTAATAATGTTTTGTCCATTTGTCTCTCCTAATAAAAAATAACCGTTTTAGCCCCTCTATTTAAATATCAAAAATATATGATTTAGAACGGTTTAGACCGTTTTTATGCGATAAGCCCACCACCTTCTTGTCTAGTTTTGAAGGTATTGAATGTAGCTTGGTTTGATGGATTACCCGCTGTTCCATCCTTATACACTGCACGTATTCTAACCGTGTAAGTTTTGTCAACTTCTAGACCAAATACAACTATTGGTGAACTTACAGCCTCCCCTCTACCATTTGACGGCAGTGCATTAAACCATCCCGAGTTGTCACTACGAGTTGTAAATTGATAGTTTTTTATATCATTTGCTGTAACCGAGTCGTCAAATATTATCAACACACTAGTTGATGTTGCTGGTTCTGTTCTTCGTATGACTGGTTGACTTGTGCGAATGACTACCGCTTGTGGTTGTGATGGAATTGTTTTTGTACCATCCGTTCGTATACCTCGTACTCTAGCAGCATATATTCCATTGTCTAGGTCACGTATCACCACATCACCTGCTCGTGATGGTGGGTTTAATATAGTCCATGTTCTACCATTATCTAAACTATATTCTATGTTAGAAACTCTACCAGCATTAAATGAAAGTTTTGCAGTATTACCTGCCGACGTAACAGAAAGATTTGGTCTAGTTGCTTCTTGTGAAAATTCTAATTCGGGGTCTTGTGGTAGTTGTAAATCTGCTGGAAGCTGGTTTGCTACTCCTAATACTTGTCGTATTCTTACTTTTTCTTCATCGGAAATAAATGGACTATTTAATCTATTATTTAGTGCTTCTATTTCAAACACCGATAATTTACGTGGTGTTCCAAATATTGACTGAGACTGGTCTATATCAAATCCTGGTGTTGCAATCGGTGATGTAGGTGCAGGAGTGGATGTTCTCGGGCGAGTTGGTGGTGTTTGTGTTCTTGGAGTTGCACTAGCCGCAACAAATTGTGAAGTTGGTACTTCTACTTGTGGTGAAACTGAAATTGGTGCTGATGCTGGAACTGAGGTTATCGGAGTTCCCACAGTAGCCGTACTCCTATCGAATGCTACAGCCGACTGCTGTTGTCCTAATTGTTCAAATCTAGCTTGATTTAATCTATTAAAATCTTTATATGTTATTGCTAATACTAGTTCATATATGTTTTGACCACTTACATTCAATAGTTTTGGTCCACTTGGTCTGATAGTTAACGGTGTTGTATATCCATTGAATTCGGCGGTTCTTCTATTGTAAGCAGTTGCTTGGTTAGTAGCTTCTGATGCAGATAATCTTCGTGTAATGGTTGTTACTGTTCGTGTTTCTGCATCTATTGTGAATTCATCAGCCAATACAGGATTTTGCTGTTGAGTAACTTGATTTGTACTTTGTCTTGCTTCTCGTGTTATATTATTTACATTTTGCGCTTCTTGTAATAAATTAATACCAAATTCTGCTTTTAATACTTTACTATTCATCGTAGCTTGAACTTCTGCTGCTGTCGCTATTGCGGTATTGATAGTACCTATACCTGCGGTAAATTCTTGAGCATTTGCTTGCAAGCGATTTACTGAGGTGGCTGTTAGCTCACGAACACGGTCTTGTGGTGATTGTATTACATACAACTTATCTGTTCGTCTGTCCTTATATACAGTTCTACCATCAGGAGTTACAACAATACGACCGTTTATAGAATATGATAAATCTCCAAATGCATTTGTTGTACTACCAGCAACTCTACTAGATGGTTGTATAATACGTTGTTCTTCTGGTGTAAGATATAATCTTCTACCAGCGATATCTGCCAATCTAGCTTGTGCTCTAGCAATTGCATTTTTTGCGTTTCTTTGTAATCCAGTATCACCACGTGCAATACGTTCACGTTCACGTTCTGTGACCTGAGTTGTCTTTCTAATATTATCAATAAGTTGTGTTCTTGCTCTGTTGATTGCTTCATTACGTACAGCTTGTCTTGCTTGTAATTGTGCTCGTGCTTCTTTGAGAGCATTTCTTGCTTTGGTTAATCCTTGTTGAATTTTATCTTTGTTTGGGTCAATAATTTCCACACCAGATTGCTGTATAGCTGTGTCTAAAGCTTTTTGATAGAATTGACTGTTCTTTTGTTTTAGAGTTTCGAAAGCTTTTCTATACTTTTGATAGAAATCACCAATCGTCCAATTCATCCGTGGGAACTTAGGACGTTTTGGGAACCGTAATCGTAAAGATATTTCAGGTAGCTTCAATATTTTTGTTAATGCATCAAATCCAGTTCTAATTCTAGCTATACTTTGTGGAATATCTTTGAACAAAGCTTTTGTTATTGCTCTTACTGTGTTTTCTATTGTTTTCTTGACCAATAATATCAAGTTCTTCGCAGAAGTATATGAACGTTCTAACAATTCTATTTTATTAATCAAACTAGTCAAAAATGCAGACGCAATTGCATCTGGTCCGTTTACAATAGCATTAAATATGCCTGTGTATTTTGCGATTTCTTGTTCTAATCTAGCCGCTATTGCTTCAAGCTTTGCTTGTAGTTCTCGTAATTTCTTTAAATCTTCCAAATCTTCAACTAACTTTCTAGTTTTTGGGTCTAGTCCAGCTAATACTCGTTGTCTTGCATTTAATCCACGGACAACACCATTTACTCTTCTGTCATTTGCTGTTGGATTACCACGTGTTTGTATGGCGTTTCCTGCAATAGATGGTACAAAGTTTGATAAATTTGTTATGTTTATATTTGACGCTTGTAATCTAGCTCGTATTGCGTCTTGTACACTTTGTATATTTTGTGGAGATGTTTGTGTTACTGTTCCTGGTGACGTAGTTGGGCGAAATGTGGATAATGCCACCAACGTTTCTAACGGTACATCTGATGGTACACGAGAAACTGATGCTATCTGCGATACATCATTGGTAGCATTCTGTATATATGACGCAAAGTATGGATTTGTTTGCGCGCTTCTTGTTGCACTTCTAAGGTCTTGTAAAAATGTCATAAATTATAGCTTAGAAATAAGTTCTTCACCATACAACTTACGTAGATTTTTTATTCCAGCATTATCTGCTACTTGACCAACTGTGGTAAATGCATCTTGACTACCTCTAGTTCCAAGACCAGTGAGTTGTTTAAAGTTTTGGCTTGGTGGTAGGTCTGATGCTGCGGTTCTGGTATTCGTTTTCATTACAAAGTTATCATTCGACGCCCATAGTGGGTTAAATGGATCTGGTAATACCATATACTTTGAAAACACTATCAACATTCTAGCTATCAATGCTGGGTTTACTATACCACTGGGTCCAATTGTCAATGGTGATGTTGACATTAAAGTACGTAAAAGTTCGTACATAAACAACTTCAATGGTCTTGCCATTACAATTGGTGATGCTTGTACACTTCTGCCACCTAAGAATATCTCGTTTCCGTGAACTACAATGTTTCTATCACCCGAAATGGTCACATCACGTTTAGTACTAATGATTATATCTTCCTTGGTACTGGTTAAACTTACAGTTTTACCCGACGAAAGCGTTATGTTGTTTGGGGTAGTTAATGAAAGTTGTCCAGATGTATCTAGTGAAATACCATCTTCTAGTGAATTTAAATGTATACCTTTTTTAGCAAATAAGAAAATAGATGTATCTTTTGAATTTACAATAATCCTGTCAGAGTTTAATAGTATAGACGCTCCACCGAATACTGTAGGTTTTTCAAATAATGACGCCAAATATACATTGGTGTTAAAGGTGGATGGTACTACACCTAGTATTTGTTTTGATACCATCCATATAGAACTAGCGTCAGTATTTATTGATTCGTTTGTTAGTGATTGTGGACTACGATCTTCATTAGTTAATGATGTTGCTGGTCCTTGTCCTACCCGCATAATGATGTTTGGGTTCTGTTCACCTAGTGCAGAACGTATCATCTGACTACTTCCAAGACGAATTGAATTACCATATCGTCCTTGGAATAACACATCACCTTCAAATACTTTTAATGGGTTTACTTTTAATGATTTGAAAGTAGTCCCTACTTGATTTATATTTTCTTTAGGTTGTGTAAGTACTCCGGCAGCTTGTGCACGTTGATTTTTTACACTATTATCTTTTCTGGCTTGTAATTTACCAATAAGCGGTGCCGCATTTTCAGTAATTTTTCTTTTTATGTTGACAGGACCGATATAAAAGTATGTTGATATAGCCTTAAATACCAATACATACTCTCCAATTAAAGGATATGTTGACTGGTATGGAAGTAGGGGGTCTGCCCAAGGTAAATCTTTTCCTTGCGCACCCTTTTCAGTATTAACAAATCTAATCTTTACTCTTCCTACATTAGCGGAACTACCAGTTTTACCTGATCTATCGTCCGCTTCATTTGTTACAATATCTTCCACTTGTGCAGCTTCATAAATAAAGCCGTCCATAATCGCTTGCACTGGTTGAGAACCTGGCGCACCTGGAAGTATGGTTTTTACACCGTTCGTTCTTGTCTGTATTCTAGCACCTGTGCCAGTAGCCATTACTTAACTCTTTTTGAGATTGCAAAAATATCTTCTTCGATATCTTTTCCTTCATCTTCTAACTTTTCTACTTCCATTTTTAAATCACCAAGTAAAGCTTGCTTCTCAGCTTCACTTAATAATCCGTCAATGGAGTCACCTTTAGAAACTGCTCCCACCAAACGTTGTGCAATCTGTGCCACACGGACTAAATGTTCATCGTTCTTGACATTGACTTCGATAAAGTCTTTGATGACGGGTCCGATAACTGCTGCATCTTCTGGAGTACGGATAAGCATAACCAACTTAGAGACAAACGTATTAATTTGTTGTCTCTTAGAGTCGGTATTCTTGTAAATTTCTGAAAAGAGGTCGGAAAGCGTCTTTCCGTCAAATATTTCCTTGTCTAAACTCATAATAACCTCCAAGTTACTACCATATAAATAGTTAGAGGCTATTTTTTATACGTAAAATAGGCGGATGGGTCGGAAATATGTCCTGTTCGTCTAAATTCGTTCATTTGTTCCAAAACATGCACCCGCATCTTATTGATGACCTTGGTAATATGGGACGTTTTGTGGTTGGTCATCTCTCTAATCATAAGGTAGAGAGCTTTTTTGTTAAAATTGTCGATATTATCAACTCTACGAAGAAGTTCGACCACGGCGTTAGCGATTTCTATGTCTCGTTTCTTCTTAAAAATCTTGGTAGTGTTAAAATCCCAGTATTGGACCAAGAGTTGGGTAAAATCACGCATATCACTCTTGATTTCTTGTTCTTCTGGTTCCGAAACGAGGATTTCTTCAAGAGCAAACGTTTCGTCGGTCTTGTCTGCAAGGTATACTGACCGCTTTTCTTCCTTGTATGCGTTGTTATTGTGTAATATAAGATAGTTTTTTGCAATTACACTAAAATACGAGAATGCTTTACCCTTCCCCGCAGCGTATTTGTGTAGGTTGATAACCAAAAAGGAAACCACCTCTGACTTTACATCGTCAAAAGAGCCTTCCATATAAGGAAACTTAAATCTGTTGATTACGTTTTCTGCTAATTTATCGAATGGTGCCCAAATATACTCACGATATAGGTTTTCTCGTTCTTCCATATCGTCACTTTGGTTATACTTGATGATTGCATCTTCTGTTTCTTGTGTAAAGTAGACTTTACCGAGTTTCGTTTTCTTTCTCCCCATCTTCTATATCACTCCCGTATAGAAGCGGGCGTAAGTCATTGACTGTATCCACTATTTGACCGAAAACTGATCCAACCTCATCATCTTTCTCAAACATTTCTCGTGTGTCAATCGCCCGCATAGTTTTTAATGTTCTATCTAATCGGGCGTAAAAGTTATTTATGGCATCTTCCATCATCTCGTTCTTACGCAACATATTCCAACAGGCGTAACCGAGTGCTCCATTAGCTAAAATACTGATTATGAGTAATACTATCATATCTTCTTTAAGTTGTAGATTGAGAATGTCTGCATATATTCACGAATACTCGTGCCGTTTGCATCTGTTCGACCATTCCAATCTGCGTTTTGGAAAAAGAGCTTCACATTTGCCGAACCTGCTAAATGTGCCGCTGCCAATACACCAGACCGTGTAACTTTTACTCCCTTTACTACTTTATTTTCGTATTTAGAGATTAATGAGTTTAGTTCTTTATTGTTTGCTCGTAGGTATGCAACCATTACAGAGTCCTGAAGTTCTGGATTGGTTAAGAACTGATTCTTATTTACACGATACCCCAATACACGGATTGTGCTTGGTGAGAACTGATACTTTCCTAACATACCGAACCGATTAACGGCGTGGGGAGTGTTATCACTTTCCCGATATGCCATATGTGTAAGAAACTTTTCTAACTCTGTTGGTTGTGACCGAACAATACGGTTCGGTATATAACTTTCATTTACTTTTAACAACACCAAAACTGTTATTATAGCGAAAACAGTTATTAAGTTTTTCATACTATCCTCCTGTTTAGAGAAGATGCGGTCGTGCCTCATTTACACCAGCTTGGGTCACTACCACATATTCAGGGAAATATTCCGTGAGATTGTTTGCTCCTGCGTATGATAATGCTGACCGCAGACCATCTAACAAACCATCTACAATGAACTTTACACCACCTTTAAACGGAACGACTGTGGATTCACCTTCCACATTT
>SXGQ01094241.1_pt1 | contig 22479 bp, 20 predicted proteins | sample 3178371 | NCBI WGS metagenome assembly SXGQ01 (sample SAMN11356859, study PRJNA531348) | freshwater metagenome | isolation source: freshwater sample F1-20 | place: China: Fuxian Lake, Yuxi | collected 2017-12-25 | reverse complement strand
GGCCGCCAGAAGGGCCACACGGAGATCTACCGGGGGAGCGAATACACCGTGGATTTTCTGCCCAAGACCAAGATCGAAGTCGTCGTGCCTGACCCACAGGCCAAGGCCGTGGTGGAAGCCATCGTGAAAGCCGCCCGCACGGGCAAGATCGGCGATGGCAAAGTCTTCATCTCGACGCTGGAAGAAGCTGTCCGGATCCGCACTGACGAGCGGGGTGATCTGGCTTTTTGAGTGCCTAGTTCCGCCCAGCCCGTTGTCCCCTCGCCCATTACTCGCATGAAAACTACCCTGACCCTGTCGTTACTTGGTGTTTTGCTCTGGCTATCCCCGGCCCCTGTGGCCGCGGCGGAGGCTTCGAAGAAATTGCCGGAAGCCTCCCCCGAACAGCGCTTGGGCGACCTTGAGGCTTACGTGAACAACGGCACGCGGGTCACGGACGGCAAGGCGGAGTCCAAGATCGCCGGCGGCGGCCCCGGCCACAACGCATGGATGATGACCAGCGCGGCACTGGTGCTCTTCATGACCTTGCCGGGTCTGGCGCTCTTCTACGGCGGGCTGGTGCGGAAGAAGAACATCCTCTCGGTGCTCGCGCAGTGTCTCGGCCTCGCGGGGGTGGTCACCCTGCTGTGGTGGGCGTGCGGCTACAGCCTGACGTTTGGCAAGGGCAACGGCTGGCTGGGCGGTTTACAACACGCGTTCTTGAAGGATGTCGGCACGGCCCCGAACACGGATTACGGCGCGTGGGTGCCGCACAGCCTGTTCATGGTGTATCAACTCATGTTCGCCATCATCACCCCGGCGCTGACCATCGGCGCGATTGCCGAGCGAATGAAGTTCTCGGCCATCATGCTCTTTAGCGTGTTGTGGATGTTCGTCGTGTATTTCCCGGTGGCTCACTGGGTGTGGGGGATTGATGGCTGGATGAACGGCTTGTGGAATGATCAGGCGAGCATCAAGGCCATCGATTTCGCCGGCGGCATCGTGGTCCACATGACCTCGGGCTGGAGCGCGCTGGCGCTGTGCATCGTGCTGGGGAAACGCCTCGGGCACGGCAAGGAGCCGATGCCGCCCCACAGCCTTGCGCTGTGCATGGTGGGCACCGGGATGCTGTGGGCGGGCTGGTATGGCTTCAACGCGGGCAGCGCCGTGGCAGCGGATGGCGTGGCGGTGAACGCCTTCGTCAACACGACCCTCGCAGCGGCGGCGGGGTGCATCACCTGGCCGGCCATCGAATACCTCGTGCGCGGCAAGCCCTCCGTGCTGGGCTTCTGCTCGGGCGCGGTGGCGGGCTTGGCGACCATCACGCCGGCGAGCGGGTTTGTGACGCCGGGGGCGGCGGTGCTGATCGGCCTCGTGGCCGGGGCCGCCACGTGGTTCGCGTGCAACACCCTCAAGGCGAAGTTCAAATATGATGACGCGCTGGACACGTTCGGCGTCCACGCCGTCGGCGGGACGATTGGAACCATCCTCGCCGGCGTGTTTGCCAGTGTGGGCGCCAATCCCAATCTCGGCGCGGACCGCATCAAGGCCTACGTCGGCAGCACGCTCTGGCTGGAGCAACTCAAGGCCGGGGCCATCGTCCTCATCTGGTCCGTGGTGGGCACCCTCATCCTGACCAAGCTCGTCAGCGCGGTGTGCGGCGGCCTGCGCGTCAGCGAGGAAGTCGAGACCATCGGTCTGGACCTCACCGAACACGGCGAAGAAGGCTACCACGGTTAAAAGCGGGGGCACTGGCCGGCCGGACTGAATGCAAACCCCTCGGTGGGTGGCCTCGTTTCCGTCGCGGGCGGAGGCCGCGTTCCGCGCAGCCCTGACCGCTTTCTCTTCCCCGATGCTCCATCTAGGAAGAGTGGGGGAAGGCTTCCATTCAAGGAACGGTCGCCACCGGACAGCCCCGACCTCACTTCGCCCGGGGGTGATGCTGCTCATGCACGTCGCGCAGGCGCTGGCCGGCGACGTGCGTGTAAACCTCCGTGGTGCTGATGCTGGAGTGGCCGAGGAGTTCCTGGATCACGCGGAGGTCCGCGCCGTGCTCCAGCAGGTGCGTGGCGACGCGGTGCCGCAGCATGTGCGGCGTGATGTTGCGCTCCAGCCCCGCCTTCTTCACGCGCTGGGTGATGCGCAGCCACATGGTGACGTGCGCGAAGGCGGTGCCGCGTCGCGTGAGGAAGACGGCGGCGGGGGATTTCGGGCGGACGAGCTGCGGTCGCGCGACGGTGAGGTAGCGGCCCAACGCGGCCACGGCGAACTTCCCCACGGGCACGACACGTTCCTTGTTGCCCTTGCCGATGACCGTGACGAAGCCGGCTTCGAGGTGGAGCTGCTCGAGGCGCAAGTTGCGCAGCTCGGCGAGGCGCAGGCCGCTGGCGTAGGCGAGTTCGAGGATGGCCTGATCGCAGAGGTCGGCGGGCGAGGGTGTGGCGAGGGGCTTGAGGATTTGCTCGACCTCGGCGTGGGAGAGCGACTTGGGGATGCGCTTCCAACGGCGCGGTAGCGAGAGGTTTTCCGCCGGGTTCGCGGGCAAATGTTTCTCCGTCTCGGCCCACTTGAAGAGGGCGCGCAGGGCGGCGATTTGGAGGTAAAGGCTCTCGCTGCTCAACTTCGCCGTGGACTCCTCCGGCGCGCCGCCCAGCCGGCGGTCGCGCTCGTGCTGGAGGAACTCGGTGAGGTGCGTGAGCTGCACGTCGCGCCAGTTGGTCAGCCCGTGCGTGCCGGCCCAAGTGGTGAACTTGTCGAGCAAGCCTTGGTAAGTCTTCTGCGTGTGCTCCGCCTGCCCGCGCTCGTGGCGCAGGGAGAAGAGGAAGTCTTCGACGAGGGCGTGCATGGATTTCAGCGCAGCCGGTCGCGGCGGCGGGCCAAGCGCCCCGGTTGCCGACTGGCATGGAAAACCGCGGAGATGACGACCTCGTCCCGATGCAGGTAATAGAAGACCGCATAGGGCCGGAACCGTTTCAACCGGACACGGCTCACATCGGCAAACACGACGGTGTGCTGAAGCGGACTGCGACCGAGCGAACGGACCACGGCATCCACCTCCTCCACAAACTCCTCGCCCAGCCCACGCCGCTGGTCGTCATACCACTCGGCGGCGCGGATGAGGTCCAGTTCAGCGGGCTGAAGCTTTCTTAACACGACGCTCATGGAGGTGCTGGCGGACGCGCTCGGCGGTGCCCTCCCACGGCTCGGTGAGCGAGGGGTCAGCGAGGAAATCGTCGCGCCGGCGCAAAAGCTCGGCCTGCTGGGCGGCGGACAACCCGGTGGCCTCGTCCTGGCAGAACGAGTCGAACCAGTTGGCGAACCGCTTCAGTTCACGCGGCGGCAAAGCCTGCACTCGGGTTTCAAGTTCCTTCACGCTCATGGCGGGAATGTAGCGTGGCGCCAAGTCGGCGCGAGAAAAAGATGATGGTCACTGCGGCGGCGGATCCACGTGCGGCTTCTGCTATTGCAGGTAGTCCTCCAGGGTCGCGCCTGTTGCCGGGCTGCTTTTGGCCGGCGGCCGATCGAGGCGAACGGTGGCTTTTGTCGGAGGCTTGGACGGGCGCGGGAGGCGGACGGTGTCCTTGGCGGAGGGCTGCGTTGGGCGCGGAATTCGAACGGTGTCTGACATGGATTGAGCTTGGCTTCAGTTTATTGCACCGCGCGTCGGACGTGCTGCGGGGCCGTTGCGCTTCAATTTCGAGGCCCAGCCTCACGCCTTCTTCGGCGGCTCCGGCGCCTTCGGCGCGAGCTTCGTGAGACGGAGCTTCTTTGAGTAGTGGGCGGTGGCGATTTGGAGGCCGTCGGAGTGCAGATCCAGTTCGCGGGCCATGTCGGGGAGCTTGAAGGCGGGCGCGGGCTTCTCATCGTTCGCGCCCCAGAAAAGCAGATGCCCGCCGCTGCCGCCGCCGCACCCGGCAATGACCGTGCCGTCGGGATGAAAGAGGCAGTTCCACACGGTCGAGTTCGTCAGGCCGTCGGCGAGGTGCGTCTTGAGCAGCTTGTGAGTATCCCAGTCGAAGCGCTGGACGATGGGTTCGTGGACGTTGCCGAGCGGGTTCGTGGCCTTGTGCAAGCCGCCGCACGCGAGATGCTTTTTGTCCGGCGAGATGGCGAGGCCGCGCACGCCGCCGAAGTGGACCTGCTGGCCACCGTTGAACGAGTGCAACTCCTTCGCGTCGAGGACGCGGACGGATTTGCCGGTGGCGAGGTCCCACTGCTGCACCTTGCCCATGAGGTCGCCGGAGAGAAGGAACTTGCCGTCGGGATGGAAGGCGACGCTGTAAACGTCCAACTCGTGACCGGAGAATTCCTGAACCAGCTTGCCGTCGGCGAGGTTCCAGAGCTTCACAAGTCGGTCGTTGCCGCCGCTGGCGAGGAGCTTGCCGTCGGGGCTGACGGCGAGGGCGCGAATCCAGCCCTTGTGCGCCGTGACCTTGCGCTGCGGCTCGGGCTTCTCCGCCGTGGCGGGCCACCAAATGAGCGTGTCGTCGCCGCCCGCGCTCACGAGGGTCTGGCCGTCCTTCGACAAGGCGACCGCCCATACGTAGGAGTCGTGCGCGGTAAACACGGTCTTCTTCTTCGGATCGGCCAAATCCCAGCGTAGGATGGCGCGGTCCTCCGCCGTGGCGAAAACGAACTTGCCCGTGGGGTCAAAGCGGCAGGTGATGAGCGGCGACGTGTGGTCGAACTCGGCGGCGACGTGGGCAGCTTTGAAGTCGGGTTTCACGCCGGAGCCGTCTGGTTGGACAATAACTCCATCCGCACGATGTGCTCGTAGGGAACGAAGCTCACTTCACCTGGGACCCCGCCGGGAAGTTCGCGGGCAACCACGGCCATGTCCGGGCTGGCAATCACGAAGTCCGGGTGCGGCACGCGAAGGCTTTTGCCATCCGCCAAGTGCAGCGTGAACGGCTTGAACGGCGACTGAACGATGAAGTCCCGAACGTCCTTTTGCTTGAAGCTCATGGGGTAGAAGTAACTACGCTTGGCGAAGCCGGTCAACTGACACGAGCCTCACGCCAGCAATTCCTTGATCGGCCCGCACGCCGGATCGGCCATGAGCACTTGCCGACCGGCCACATCGAAGTTGCCCTTGGAGCTGAGGCCCAGTGCGCGCAGGTAGGTGTGGAAGAGATGGCCGCAGTCCACTTCGCGCTCCTTCACCTCGGTGCCGTTGGCGTTGGTCGCGCCGATGACCGCGCCGCGCTGGAGGCCCGCGCCGCCGAGGCAGACGCTCCACGCCTTGCCCCAATGGTCCCGCCCGTAATACTGGTTGATGCGCGGCGTCCGACCGAATTCGGATAGCACCACGACGAGCGTGTTCTCCAGCATCCCGCGCTCGTGCAGGTCCGTGATGAGAGTGGCGAAGGGCTTGTCGAACTCGCCGACCTGCTCGAAGTGGAAGTTGAAGTTCTCGTTGTGCGTGTCGTAGTTCGAGTGGGACACCTGCACGAAGGAAATGCCCTTCTCCAACAACCGCCGGGCCATGAGGCAATGGCGGCCGAAGTCGTGCTTGCCGTAGCGCTCGTGGTCCTTCTCCGGCTCCTTGCTCAACTCGAAGACGTCGCGCTGCTTCATCAAATCCAGCGCCTGCTCGTAGCTCTGCACGTAGGCGTCCGTCATCGCGGTGCGACGGCGGGAGAGGAACTGGTCGTTGGCGAGGCGGCGGAAGGCGTTCTGCTCGGCGAGCGAGGCGTCGGTCAGGCTGTCGGGCTTGGTGGTGTTCTGCGGGGGCTTGCCACCGTCGAGCGAGATGCTGGCGTATTTCGGGCCGAGGTAAGCGGAGTCCGCGCTGCGTCCACCGCCGCCACCCGCCGTGATGCGGATGTGACCGGGCAACGTGCGGTCTGAGGAGTCGAGGCACTTGGCGACAACCGCGCCGATCTCCGGATAGGTCTGCCCCGGCATCTGGCGACGGCCGGTGAGCATCATGAACGTGCCCTTGCCGTGGTCGTCGTTCTTCGTGTTGATACTGCGCACGAGCGAGAGGTGGTGCATCACCTTCGCCGTGTGCGGGAGAAGTTCGCTGATGTGGATGCCCGGCACGCTGGTGGGAATCGCGCGGAACGGCCCGCCGGTGTCAGTGCCGGGTTTTGGGTCCCAGCTCTCCAACTGCGAAAGCCCGCCGTGCATGTTGATGACGAGCATCCGCTTCTCGGACTTGGCGAGCGCGGCGGAGACAGCCGGCTGCGCGAAGGTGCCGAGGCCGCCCACGACCGCGCCGGTCCCGAGCGCAAGGCTGCCGAGGAATTGCCGGCGGGCGACGATGTGCTCGGCCGAGTTGCAGGGGTATTGGCAAGGCTTCATGGGCGTGATGCGTGATTCGGGCTGTCGGGAATTCAGACTGCCGGGCGCGCGGCTGAATTCGCGGCGACTTTGAGTTCTTTGCTTTCCGTTGCCGCAAAAGCACCCAGCCGGACCGAAATAGTTGTTGGGGGTAAGCCCTCGGCATCGGCGAACCCAATGGCGCGACGGCAAGTATCAATTTCCCAGCCACCCAGCTCGCCTGATAGACCAGTCGCATGAAAACGACTCGTTCCGGCCTCACCAACCTGACCACCCCCCTCGCCATCGCCACCGCGACGCTCCTCGCGGCCTGCGTCACGCGCACAGACTCGGCCCAGAACGCGCCGGCCAGGCCGAAGGAGCGCATCGGCGTGTATGATTCCCGCGCCATCGCGGTGGCCTATGCCGGCTAGGCCTTTCAGCAGCAGAAGATGAAAGACCTGATCGCGCGCCACAAGCAGGCCAAGGACGCCCGCGATACGAAGGGAACCGCGCGCTTGGAAGCAGAGGGCCAAGCGTGGCAGGCGGCACTGCACCGGCAGGGCTTCGGCACCGCGCCGGCGGACGACCTGCTGGCGCAGGTCGCGGGCGAACTGCCGCGCATCCGCGAAGCCGCCGGCGTGACGACGCTCATCTCCAAGTGAAACCAGCCCGAACTGGCCAAACACCCACAAGCCGAGCGCGTGGATGTGACGATGCAACTCGTGGATGCGTTCCGCCCGAACGAGACCCAGCGGAAGCGCACGCTCGAGATTCAGAAGCACGCGCCGTAACGGGGACACTCTTGGCCCCGAGTCCAGCGCCACGACTCCGGCTTGGCACAGCGGACAGGAGTGTCCGCCTTACGGCCAAAGCGCGCGCCGGAGGCTGGACAGCGGGCGGGGTTCGGAACAGGGTGCGCTCACCGAACGGGTTGGGCTGCGCAGTGAGCAATCCTTCATCAGTTAGGCGGCAAACCCTATAATGACTATCCTCCGCGTTAAGGCTAAGGGCGACGGCCGAATTGTCAGTTGGTCCAGACTGAAGCAGGGCCAACCGGTCAATAAGAAACGGTTCGGCCCCTTCTCTATCACCACGATTCTTACCGATGTCATTACCGACATCTATGCCTTGTGCCAGTCCCTTGACGGCCAATGCCGACTCACGATGGTTTTCCCAAATGGGCCAACAACTGCTGCCCTCGATTTGACGATCATCGGTAATGGTTTTCAGGTAGTTTGTGGTCGCCGTCTGATACGGGGCTGGTTTCCACTGAATCCGTTCGCGGCGGAGCGCGGCGCAAATTACGACGTAATCGTGACGGTTGATGCCTCGTCGAATGAGGCGAAGTCGAAGATTATAAACTTGGTGCAAGCGAAGTATGCACCTGATGCTGTCGCCTAACCCGCTGACAGACTGCACACCCTTCCCTCGGTTCTGACACTTTCCGTCCAGTAACTCTCTCCGCCTCCCCCGCGTCTGTTGGCGCATTGCAACGTCCCCGGATTCCCGCATACTGCCCGCACCTTCAGCCATGAACACACTTCGCTTCCCCCTATCCATCCTCGCGCTACTCCTTATCGCTGCCCGGCTCGCCGCTGCGCCTGCCGATGACGCGCGGCAAATCCTCGCCACCTCCGGTGTGAAGGGCGGCCTGGTCGTCCACCTCGGCCTCGGCGAGGCGGCGTTGACCAGCGCGCTGCGGGCGAACAACAGCTATCAGGTCGTCGCGCTGGATGCGGACGCGAAGAAAGTCACCGCCGCGCGCGAGTCGATTTTCGCGGACGGCAAATACGGCCCCGTCAGCGTCGAGCAGTTCACAGGCGCGCAGTTGCCGTTCATTGACAATCTCGTGAACCTGCTCGTCGCCGAGAACCTCGGCAGCGTGCCGCGCGCGGAGGCGTTGCGCGTGCTGGTGCCCAACGGCGTGTTGCTCACCAAGTCCGGCGGCCAGTGGCAGAAGACGGTGAAGCCCAAGGACCCCGGCTTCGACGACTGGACGCACTACTTCTACGACGCGAAGGGCAACACGACCTCGAAGGACACCTTCGTCGCGCCGCCGGAACGGCTCCAGTGGGTCGGCTCGCCGCGCTGGTCGCGCCACCACGACCGCATGAGCAGCCTCAGCGCGCAGGTTTCCTCGGCGGGCCGGCTCTTCTACATCATGGACGAAGGCTCGCGCATCTCCATCCTGCTGCCGGCCAAGTGGCAGCTCATCGCGCGCGACGCGTTCAACGGCACGCCGCTCTGGAAGCTGCCCATCGCGTCGTGGAACACGCATCTCTGGCCCCTCAAGTCCGGCCCCACGCAGCTCACGCGGCGGCTCGTGGCGGACGGTGAGCGCGTGTTCGTCACGCTGGGCATCGAGGCGCCCATCAGTTGCCTCGACGGCGCGACGGGCCAGACGTTGTTCACCTGCGAAGGCTCGCGGGGTGCGGAGGAATTTGTGCAGGCCAACGGCGTCGTTTACGCGCTTATCAACCCGCGTCCGTGGGTGCTCGAGGAATTCGCCGTGAAGCAGCAGAGCGACCAGAAACGCGTCGAGACGGAATACAACTGGGACAAGAAACCGCGCGACCTCGCGGCCTTCGACGCGAAGACGGGCAAGCTGCTCTGGCGCAAAGCCGACCAACAAATCGCGCCCATCACGCTCGCCTGCGACGGCACGCGGCTGGTGTATCACGACGGTGATTCGATTGTGTCGCTCGACCCGAAGACCGGCGCGCAGCAGTGGGCGAGCGAGAAGGCCAGCAAACGCCAGCTCTTCGAGTTCAACTACTCGCCGCGCGTGCTGCTCGCGGGTGACACGGTGCTCTACGCGGGCGGCGACGGCGCGCAGCGCGGCGTGGACGCGGCGACGGGCAAGCTGCTCTGGCAGGACACGCACGAAAAGTCCGGCTACCGCTCGCCGGAGGATTTGATTGTCGCGGGCGGCCTCGTGTGGAACGCGGGCACGCTGCAAGGCAGCCAGAAAGGCGAGTTTAAGGGCCGCGACCTGCGCACGGGCGCGGTGAAGAAGCAGTTCTCGCCCGATGTGCCGGACGGGACCTACTGGTTCCACCACCGCTGCTACATCGCGAAGGCGACGGAGAAGTATCTGATTCCTTCGCGCACGGGCATCGAGTTCGTGGACCACGCGAAGGAGCACTGGGACCTGAACCACTGGGTGCGCGGCGCGTGCCTTTACGGCGTGATGCCGGCGAACGGTCTGACCTACGCCGGCCCGCACAATTGCGCGTGCTATCCCGAGGCGAAGCTCGACGGCCTCAACGCGATGGCCGGCGGCCAAGGCTCGCCGCATCCGATTCGCGCTGAAGCCACGCGGCTCGTGCGCGGCCCGGCCTTCGACTCACCGCTCGGCACCGACGCCGACGCGAAGGACTGGCCCACTTACCGCCACGACGCGAAGCGCAGCGGCAGCTCCGACCAGCCGCTCCTGCCCGACCTCGGCAAGGCGTGGGAAGTGAAGCTCGGCGGCCCGCTCTCCGCGCTGACCATCGCGGGCGGCAAGGTGTTCGTCGCGCAGGTCGACGCGCACACGGTCCACGCGCTCGACCACGCCACGGGCCTGCCGAAGTGGCATTTCATCGCAGGCGGCCGCGTGGATTCACCGCCGACGTTTTGGAAGGGCCGCGTTTACTTCGGCGGCAAGGACGGCGTCGTTTATTGCCTCCGCGCGACTGACGGCGCGTTGGTCTGGAAATATCACGGCGCGCCCAGCGACCGCCGCCATGCCGCGCATGAGCAGATGGAGAGCGTCTGGCCCGTCCACGGCAGCGTGCTCGTCGAGGATGGCAAAGTCAGCTTCGTCGCGGGCCGCAGCGTGTTTCTCGACAACGGCCTGCGTTTCGTGCGCCTCGACGCGACGAGCGGCAAGATGTTGAACGAGCAGACTTACAACCACGTTGACCCCGAGACGGGCAAGGACTTCAACGACCGCCACAAGACTCTGCAAATGCCCGTGGGCTTGAACGACATTCTCAGCAGCGACGGCAAGTGGACTTATCTCCGCACGCAAAAGATTGCCGCCGACGGCAAGCGCGTGGACATCGGCCCGGTGAGCAACAACGCCATTGAGCAAGGCGCGGCGCAGAAGGGCGAGGGCGCGCATCTCTTCGCGCCGATGGGCTTCCTCGACGACTCGTGGTTCCACCGCAGCTACTGGGTCTATGGCAAGAGCTTTGCGGGCGGGCACAACGGCTATTACCAAGCCGGGAAATACACGCCCTCAGGCCGCATCATCGTCCACGACGACAAGAACGTGTATGGCTACGGGCGCGAGGCGCAGTATTTCAAGTGGACCACCACGATGGAGCACCAGCTCATGAAGATGCCCAAGGACGCGCCCGGCGTCGCCGCCGACCTGACGCTCGCCACGAAGGCCGGCAAGCAGGCCGCGAAGCAAGCGGCGAACGCCGCGCCCGCCGCTGGTGCGACGCCGCTCGTCGTCACCTACCCGCAGACCGAGAAGAACAACATCGCGGGCAAGCCGTTCACGCTGGAGATTTGGGCACTGCCCGACGGCAAGGACGGCGTGCTCATCAGCCACGGCGGGCCGCAGAACGGCGCGGGCTTGGTGATTGAGCAGGGCAAGGTTGGCTTCGTCATCAACAGCAATTCCACCCGCGGTCGCGCCAATGCGCCCGCGCCGTTGCTCGAAGGCTGGCACCACATCGTCGGTGTGCTGGAGGCGGACAAGACAATGAAGCTCTATCTCGACGGGCAAATCGTCGCGCAAGCGAAGAGCGAATTCGTCGCCGCGCAACCGAAGCAACCGCTCAAGCTTGGCGGTAACGGCGACAACAACCTCGTTGGTGACGCGCTCGACGCCAGCTACACCGGCATGATGGACCAGTTCGCGATTTACACCCGCGCACTGAGCGGCGTGGAAATCCAAGCCCGCCTCGCCGACCCGACCGCGAAGACCGACAAGTCCATCGCGCAGTTCTCCTCGTTCGACAAGGGCGACGCCCGCGACGAGGCCGGCACGAACCACGGTGTCTCCGGCCCCGGCATCGAGACCGGCAAGGGCCGCAGCGGAGCCGCGCTGTGGTTCCGCCGCGCACCCGGTGCGCCAGCGCAAGTTGCCGGGAAGGGTGGAAAGAAGGCCGCGAAGGCGGCGGCTGCGGCGGCACCTGCCCCGGCCAAGCCTGCCAATCCTGCCCAACCTGCGCCCGCGCAGAAAGGGACGTTTGTGCAAAACGACTGGCAGCGTTACGTCCCCATCATCACGCGCGCCATGGCCAAGGCTGGCAACTCGCTCATCGTGAGCGGTGCGGAGGATTTGGTGGATGAGGAGTATGCCTTCGAGCGCCTCGCCGCGAAGGATAAGAGCATCCTCCAGCAGCTTCAGGAACAGGACGACGCCCTCGAAGGCAAACGCGGCGCCAAGCTCTGGGCCGTGGCCGTGGACAACGGCAACCAAAGCACCGGGATGGACCTCGCCAGCCCCCCCGTCTGGGACGGCATGGCCGTGGCGCAAGGCCGGCTGTATGTGTCGAGTTTGGATGGGGTGGTGAGGTGTTTTGGGAAGGGGAAGTGAAGGCGTTTGGAGCAGTCCATGCGCATCCTTTGTCCACACGTAGCTTCGAACTCTACGCCCTTGTCGCGTAGCGACATCACAACAGTAGCCGTGGGTGAAGCGAGCATCGCGAGCGCAACCCACGGTGTATGTAAACGAGGACAGGTGCCGCATAGCGGCACGACATAACCGCACCTCCCGACATGCCCAATTCCTACACGCAAATCCTCTACCACATCGTCTTCTCCACCAAGAATCGCGAGCGCGTCCTTGTCGCCGACCATCGAGAAAAGCTCTTTCGCTACTTCTGGGGCATCCACAAGAACCTCAACTGCCACCTCTACCGCATCGGCGGCGTCGAGGACCACGTTCACATCCTCACCGCTCTGCACCCAACCGTTTCGCTGGCCGATTACATGAAGGAAATCAAGACCGGCAGCAGCAAATGGGTGAAGGCGGAGGGTGTGTTCCCTGGCTTTGTCGGATGGCAGGATGGCTCCGGGGCATTCACGCTTTCGGTGAGCGAAAAGCAGGCAGTCAGCGATTACATTGCCGACCAAGTGGAACATCATCGCACCGTGTCATTCATGGAAGAGTATCGGCAACTATTGGAACGGGCCGGCGTGAAATACGATGAGCACTACCTGTGATTGGCTGGGTATGTCGCGCCGCTACGCGGCGCACAAACTTCGGTCTGGACGTTCCGTGGGTTTCGCTGCGCGTCACCCACGGCTACTGTTGTTGGGCCGCTACGCGGCCTTGCTTGCTCGGTTCGGCAGCACGCCTATTCGATGTCCATCCGCGTCCATCCGTGGTTAATTCCCTCCTCATGACCTTGCTCCGCCTCGCCTTCGTTCTCGCGCTCACCGCCCTCACCGCGCGCGCCGCCGACAACTGGTTCCTCGCCGTCGGGCACGGCGGGCACCGGATGCTTTCGCGCGACGGCCTCAAGTGGGAGTTGCACCAGGAATGGGGCAAGCCCGGCCACGACCAGAACGACCTTAACCTGTGCGTGAACTTCAAGGGCATGTTCCTCGCCGCCGGCGGTTACTTCAGCGGCCGCGTCACCGCCACGCGCGACGGCCGCGCGTGGTCCGACGGCGTCATCCCCGGCAGCTCGCCCATCTTCGGCTTGGAGATTTTCGGCGACACGCTCTACGCGGTGGACCTGCGCGGCAAGGTCTTCAAGACCACCGACGCGGAGAAGTGGCAACTCATCGCCACGCCCGAGATGCCCACCAAGACGCATTGGATTCGCGCCTCCGCTCAGGGCAACGGCCTCATCGTCAGCTCCGGCGACTTCGGCCCCGTCACCGCGTTCGAGCCGGCGACGGGCAAAATCACCGTCACGCAGATGGCCGGGCAGGTGGACAAACAGGCGGGCCTGCGCCGCGTCGCGTTCGGCAACGGCGTGTTCGTCATCGGTGGCCAGAACGGCCTGCTCGCGGTGACGAAGGACGGCGTGAACTTCCAGAACAACGCAACCAACGCCGCGCGCGCCGACATCCAGTGCGTCATCTGGACCGGCAAGGAGTTCCTCGCCACGACGCAGAAGGAAGCCTATCGCTCGCCGAACGGGCTCGACTGGCAGCCGGTTGCCACCGGCCCCATCCCGCGCCAGATTCGCCGCGTGGAAAACTGGTTCTATGGCTACAGTTGGCCGCCGCACAAAATCTCCCGCAGCACCGCCGGCGTGAAGTGGGAGCCGGTCCCGAACGAGAAGGAATGGCAGGCCAAGTCCTTCGCCCACGGCCCACTCGCCGGTGGTGAACCGCCGAAGCTGCCGCCCGGGCCGAAGCCGAAACCGGTGGAGCAGAAATGACCAGTGCCCAACGCCCAATGACCAATCAATGCCCAATGCTCAATGGAGCACGACGCACCTTCTTCTCCCTCGCCCCCATCGGGGGAGAGGGCCGGGGTGAGGGGGCGATGTCCCTTCGCTCCAAGCCGTCCGTTCCCCCTACCCGCATGGGTCATTCGTCATTTGTCATTGATTGGTCATTGCGTCACTGGTCATTGGTCATTCTCTTCGCCACCCTCACCTTCGCCCGCGCCGCCGAATGCTGCACCGTCCCCGTCTTCCGCTACGGATTGGACAACTGGCAGGCGGACATCTTCCGTCTCGAATTCCCCGCCGCCGCCACGCAGGACGCCAAGCTCGCTGACTTTTTCCGCAACCTCGGCACCGCGCTGCCCGTGAACTTGGAGGCCAAGCCCGGCACCGGCAAGGAAGCCCGCCTGCTCTTCCCACATCCCGAGGAGGCGAAGTCGCCCGTCGTCTGGACCGGCGCGCTCACACCCGCGAGCCTCGCCGCGCTGATTGATTCACCTGCGCGCAAGGAAATCGCGCGCCGCGTTCTCGCTGGCGAATCCGTCGTGTGGGTGCTCGCGGAGTCGGGCAACAAGGCCGAAGACGACGCTATCGCCGCGCGCGTCGAGAAGCGGCTGCGTTACTTGGAGCAGGTCGCCATTCTCCAGCCCATTGACCCGAACGACCCGACCAGCAAGCTCGGCCCCGGCCCCGCGCTGCGCGTGAAGTTCTCGCTAATCAGAATCCCCTCCCTAGCTCCCACCGGGGGAGAGGGGCGGGGTGAGGGGGCTTCCCGCGCCGATGAATCGCTCCTCCTCAAAATGCTCGCCGGCCCGAAGCCCGCCGCTGACCTCACCACCGGCCCGTGGCTCGCCGCGGTCTTCGGCCGCGGCCGCGTCCTCGGTGCGTGGCCCGCCGCCGACTTCGGCGACGCGGAAATCGAGGAGGCCTGCCTCTTCCTCCTCGGCGCGTGCTCCTGCCAGGTGAAACGCCAGAACCCCGGCTGGGACATGCTGATGAATGTTAACTGGCCGGAAGAACTCCAAGTCGCTGCTCAGAAAGCCAGCGGGGCTGCGGCTGCCCGAGTCACCAACACGGGTAGCAACCACACAAACGAATCGCAAACTGTGACCATCACCAGCACGCCAGCCTCAGTCGTGGTCGAGCAAAATGTCAGTCCATCCATCATGCTCTGGCTCGGAGCCGGAGCGTGCGTGGCCGTCGGGCTGTTCCTCTTCGCACGCCGAAGCTAAACTGTGTTCGCTCGATGAAGAAACTTGCCGCACTCCTCCTCACCATCGCCGCCCTGCTCGCGGCGTTGGCGCTGCTTCAGCGCCGGGGCACGACGACGGCCGGCACCACGGCCACCGCGCTCACGGTCTATTGCGCCGCTGGCTTGAAGCAACCAGTCGAGGCCATCGCGGCGAAGTATCGCGCGGAGTTTGGCGTGGAGGTGCAGTTGCAATACGGCCCCACGGGCGCGCTCATCAGCAACCTCCGCGTCGCCAAGCGCGGCGACCTCTTCATCGCCGCCGACGACGGTTCGATCGCCGACGCGCGGAAGTTCGAACTGGTGCGCGAAGTCCTGCCGCTCGTCCGCCAGCATCCCGTCATCGCCGTGCGCGCGGGCAACCCGAAGAACATCCGCACACTCGCCGACCTGCTCCGCGAAGACGTGAAGCTCGCGCTCACCAACCCCGACGCCGCCAGCATCTCGCGCGTGACCAAGGCGGCGCTCGGCGACACTTGGGCCAAGCTCGCCGCTCGCGCCACCGTGATGAAGCCCACCGTCACCGAGATTGCCGCCGACCTTTCCCTTGGCGCCGTGGACGCCGCCATCCTCTGGGACGCGACTGTCCCACAGTTCAAAGGCCTCGCCGCCGTGGAAGTTCCTGAGCTGAAGGACCGCGTGGAGAACGCCAGCGCGACCGTGCTCGCAGCCTGTTCACAGCCCGCCGCGGCGCTCAAGTTCGCGCGCTATCTCGCGGCCGCTGAAAAGGGCGGCTCTTTTTTCCAGTCGCACGGCTTCAAGCTCGCCGACGGCGACAAGTGGGCGGAGAAACCCGAGTTGATTCTTTACAGCGGCGGCGTGAACCGGCTGGCCATCGAGAAGCTCCTGAAGCTGTTCGCCGACCGCGAGGGCGTGAACGTCACCACGGTCTTCAACGGCTGCGGCGTGCTGTGCGCCACGATGAAAACGATGGATTCCGCGACCTCGCCGCGCTTCCCGGACGCCTACTACGCGTGCGACTTGTGCTTCGTGCCGCCCGTCGCCGCGCAGTTCCCCGAGGCCTTCCTGCTGACCGAAACCGAAATCGGCATCGCCGTGCGCAAGGGCAACCCGAAGAACGTGAAGACCCTCGCCGACCTCGCGCAACCCGGGCTCAAGCTCGGCCTGTGCAACGCGGAGCAAAGCACGCTCGGCTTCATGACGCGCGGGATGCTCAAGCAAACTGGCCTCCTCGATTCCGTCCGCAAGAACGTCGTCGTCGAGGTGCCCACGGCGGACTTCCTCATCAACCAAATGCGCGCAGGCGGACTCGAAGCCGCCGTCGTCTATCGCGTGAACGCCGCGCCGCAGGCCGAGCACATCGAGTTCTTCCCCATCAAGCACGAGGGCGCGCGGGCCATCCAGCCCTTCGCCGTCCGCGAGCGTTCGCCCAATCGGCAACTCGCGCGGCGGCTGCTGGACTTGCTCAAGGCGAATCGCGGCGAGTTTGAGGCCGCCGGCTTTCAATGGCGCGGCAACGAGCCATCGCTCAAGAGCAAGGACATCAAGGTGCCGGAGTATCTGCTCGAGAAGTAGGTCAGTGCGTCTCGCCTGACATCCGTTTGATACGGCACGCTTGCGCGAACCTGTCGGTCAGAAGGACAGGCGCGACGCGCTGTCCTCCTTGGTTTCCAAAACCACTGCCCCGCCCGTCTCGTGAGCAGTGCCATGGACTGTGCGCGCTTGTCCTCCGCGCCTGTGCGCAGACCGGCGGGGGCCGAACCGTTGGAACCTTCGAGCCCCAACGACAACCCCCCGGCCATCCGGCCGGCCGGTCTCGAAGTAATGCAGCGCGTTCGTCGGCGTGCTGGTTCACGTGACGGTCTGCAGGCCCTCGATGAAACTCCACTGGTTCGTCTGCGCCTCGCGGAGTTGCCGCTCAGCCAGCAGGAAACGGCTCGTCACGCCGCCCGGTGCGGTCAGCACCAGCCGCACGCGGACGCTGGTGGGCAAGTCGCTCTTGAGCCACGCGCGCATGACGTAGCGCTGGCCGGAGCCGTTGGCGAGCAGCGCGGCAAGGACGTTTTGCGCGAGGCCGTTGGTCGCTCCGTTGCGGTTGCTGATGGAGAGCGCGCTGCCGCCGGTGTGCCCGGGCGCGACGACCGTCCGCACCGTGGCTGGCGGGCGTAGTTCACCCAGCCCGTGAGCGCGGATTCGAAGCCGCCGTTGGCGAGCAAGTCCGCCGTCGGCAAAGCAGGTGGCGGCGGCGGCGCGACCACTGGCAGTTCCGCCTGCCAGTTCACCTCGTCGCGCGTGATGGCCAGTGGATGCGCGAGCAGGTTGCTGGCGCTCACGTTGTCCGCGATGGCTATCAAGTGAAGGTTGGTCCCGGCGGCGATGTTGTTCCACACGGCGATGAACGCGCACCGGGCAATCGTGTTCGTGATGCCGTTGAGATACGTCAGGTTGTCGAACGAACCGTCGCGCTTCTGGTGGCTTGGTCTGGCCTGTGGCACGGCGAAGATTTTCCCCGAGCGGCTCCAAATCTCGTCGCTGCGGTAGGGCAGCGCCCAGTCGTCGTCGTAGAAGTTGTGCCCGACGACGTCCACCACGTCGTCGCCGGGATAATAGTAATCCAGCGACGTGCCGGAACTTGTCGTGCCGCCCACGAGATGCACCGTCTGGTCCGGTTCGAAGACCCACAGCAAATTCGTCAGCCCGCGCGTCTGCGTGAAGTAGCCATGCAGGTCGCGCGACAGCGCGTGGTAATGGTCGCGCGGCAGGTTGCCCCACCAGAACCAAGTCCCGTTCATCTTCGCAAACGGCCGCCACAGCACCGGCATGCCCGCGTCGCGCAAGGTCGTGAGGTCGTTGCCGATGGTTTGCCGCCACGCGAGGTAATTGCTGCGCGCGACCTGGTTGGTGGCGAGCGCGGGCGCGGGGTTCAACAACTCGGGAATGTCAATCAGCGTGGGCACCGAAGCCGCGCCGAACTTGCCGCTCCACGGATTCCACGGCGCCCACTTGATGAGCACCAGCCCGCCGTTGGTCCACGTTACGAGCGCGTAAGGAATGACGCCCGCAGTCTGCACCGGCGTGTTCGTGACGGAGCTTTCGGCCGTGAAACTCACCAAGCCCAGCCAGCGCCCTGTGACCTGCTGGAGCCGCACGACGAGGTTCGCCCACTCCGGCGCGGTGTCCGTGAGATGCTGGCCGACGAGCACGCGGTTCGTCGCGGCGAGCGGGAGCTTGGCCAGATACTTCAGCACGGCGGTGGCGTTGGTGGTGAGCGCGGCGTGCGTAGGCTGGCCGGGGACCGAGAGCGCGTTCGTCGGGCTTGTCGCGGTGCGGAACTCCTGCCAGTTGGTGAACGTATCGTTGTCCGGGTCGGCGGTCGCATCGGCCACGAGCGGGTTGGGGCCGGAGTAAAATTCCCAGCCATCGGGCAGGGCATCGCCGTCGGTGTCCGCGATCGACGGGCTGGTGCCGAGTCCGCCTTGCGCCACGGGCACTTCCTCCGCGTCCCACAGCCCATCGCCGTCCGCGTCCGGGCGAATCGCGAAGTCATCGAAGATGGCGTCGGGATACGCCTTGCCCGTCGGCTCCTGCTTCATGCCGCACTCGACGTAGAAGAGCGCGTTTGACAGCGAACCGGTCCAGGCAAACGTCTGCGTGCCGGCGACGCGCTCCCACTGGTTCGTCGCGCGCACCACACGTTCGGCGAGCAGCAGCCGGTTCGTGGCGATGACCCCGGCGTTGTCCACGACCACGCGGAGCCACGCGCGCACGGTGGTCGGCGCGGCCACCTGCACGGCGAAGCAGGTGGTCCACGTCCCGCCATTGCCCGCAGCGGCGAGCGCGCCGGTCACGTCCTGTTGCGGGGCGTTGGTGAAGTTGGCGCGGCTGAAAACGCGCAACGCATTCGTGCCCGCGTAAGCCGTGCCGACCTGTTGGTAACGCGGCGCACCGCCCGCCAGCGACCAACCAGTGACGGCGGACTCAAACGAGCCGTTGGTGAGCAAGTCCGCCGCGACGGCGAACGTGTGAGTGAGGCAAACCAACCCGAGCGTGACAGCGGTGCGCGTGTTCATCGCAGGGTCATAGCGCAGGCGGGAAACGGTTTTACACGCAGAGGCTCAGGTGTTAGCTGTATTTCGGTCGCCTCAGGAAGGCGCGACTACGGACTTTTCCGGATGCGGAAATTGAGGGTGCTTAATAGTCCCTTAACAATCTGGTTTTTTAATCAGGACCGAACAGCATCAGGGCACAGCCACCGGCAACATCAGACCAGTTTTAGTCACGTAACCGCCCGCTGGATTCGTCGTCACCATGCACGGCAGCCACCCCAAAATATGAACCGCCTCTCTCAACTCGCCCTTTCTGAGGAGGGCTTCGTCTTCGACCCGCAGACGGGTGACAGCTTCCAAGTCAGCGAGACCGGCATCGCCGTGTTGCGCGCCCTTAAAGAGGGCCGCAGCGACGAGGAAACCGCGCAACAGCTCGTTGCCGACTTCGAAGTCTCGCTCGAAGAGGCGCGGCGCGATTGCACGGACTTTCGCAGCCAGCTCAAGAACTTCGGCCTCGCCTGACATGAAAGACCTCGCCATTGGCGTCTCCGGCATCAACGCCGTGGACAACCCCGGACCCGGCGTCGGCGTCGCCCGCTCGCTCAAGGAAGACGCCAGCCTCAACGCCCGCATCATCGGCCTCGCTTACGACGCGATGGAGCCGGGCATTTACATGGACTGGGTCGTGGACCGGTCGTTCATCATGCCGTATCCCTCGGGCGACGGCGGGGCTTACTTCGACCGCCTCGCCTACATCCGCGAGCAGCACGGGCTGGACGTGATTATCCCGAACTTCGACGCCGAGCTGCCGCTCTACGTGAAGCGTGCAGGCGAGTTGAAGGCGATGGGCATCGCGACGTTTTTGCCGTCGATGGAGCAGTTCAAATTGCGCGGCAAGGACAAGCTCGCCGAGGTCGCCGAGCGCATGGGCATCAAGCTGCCGAAGACGAAGGTCTGCACGTCGCTGGAGCAAATGCACGCGGCGGTCGAGGAGCTGGGCTTGCCGGTGATGGTGAAGGGCAGTTTCTACAAGGCCTACGCGGCCTACACGTCCGCGCAGGCGGCGGGGCACTTCCACGCGCTCGTCGCGGAGTGGGGGTATCCGGTCATCGTGCAGAGCATCGTCAGCGGCGAGGAGCTCAACGTCATCGGCGTGGGCGACGGCGCGGGCGGCTCGCTTGGGCTGGTGGGCATCAAGAAAATCAGCGTCACCTCGCTGGGAAAAATCTGGACGGGCGTCACCATCAAGCACACGGCGATGCTGGAAGCGGCGAACCGTTTCATCCGCGAGCTGAAGTGGCGCGGGCCCTTCGAACTCGAGTGCATCGTGAAAGGCGACGACGTGTATCTCATCGAGATTAACCCGCGTTTCCCCGCGTGGGTTTACTTCGCCACCGGCGTGGGCGTGAACCTCCCCGCCCGACTCGTCCGCGCCGCGCTCGGCGTGGACCAACCGCCCGCACCTGACTACGAAGCCGGCAAGCTCTTCGTCCGCTACAGCTACGAGTTGGTGACGGACATGGTGAAGTTCCAACAAGCGGTGACGCGCGGCGAGGTGGGTTAGCCACAGATTCACACAGATGAAACACAGATTGGAAACCGAGTCCCCAGTCCGCCCTGAACAACGATAAGCCGCCCAACCACCGCCCTATCCCCTATCCCATGAAGCGCCCCTACGAAAAACCCGTCATCAACAAGCTCCGCTCCGGCTTGATGAACAAGTTCGGCTGGAGCCCTGCCTACGCGCGCAAGGTCCGCACCTCCATCGACGGCGTGAGCGTGGACGAGCTGTGCGGGCAGTTCGGCTCGCCGCTCTTCGTTTACAGCGAGCGCACCGCCCGGCGCACGTATCGGCAGCTGTTCAATGCCTTCTCCACGCGCTATCCGAAGGTCGAGTTCGGCTGGAGCTACAAGACCAATTACCTTCAGGCCATCTGCGCGCTGATGCACCAGGAAGGCGCGATTGCCGAAGTCGTCTCCGCGATGGAATACGACAAGGCCCGCCTGCTCGGCATCCCCGGCGAGCAAATCATTTTCAACGGCCCACACAAGCCGATGGCCGCGTTGGAGAAAGCCGTCACCGAAGGCGCGACCATCAACGTGGACAACCTCGACGAAATCGTGGACCTCGAAGCCGTCGCCAAGAAACTCAACCACACTGTCCACATCGGCATGCGGCTAAACCTCGACGCCGGCATCTACCCGCAGTGGTCGCGCTTCGGCTTCAACCTCGAATCCGGCCAGGCCCTCGACGCCGCGAAGCGCATCGCGCGCGGCGGCAAGCTCAAGCTCAACGGCCTGCACTGCCACATCGGCACCTTCATCATGGACCCGCAGGCCTACGCGCGCGAAATCACCAAGATGGTGAAGTTCGGCTATGAGCTGCGCGACGCCTTCGGCTGCGAGATGGAGTATTACGACATCGGCGGCGGCTTCCCGAGCAAGAGCCGGCTCAAGGGCGTTTACCTTCCGCCCGAGGTCGCGATTCCCGGCATTGATGAGTTCGCCGAAGCCATCACGCAGGCGTTCTCCGAGGCCCTGAAGCCCGGCGATTTCCCCAAGCTCATCATCGAGTCGGGCCGCGCGGTGATTGACGAGGCCGGCCACCTCATCACCAGCATTGTCGCCGCAAAACGCCTCGCCGACGGCACGCGCGCCTACGTCGCGGACGGCGGCGTGAACCTCCTGTTCACCGCCTTCTGGTATAAGTTCAACGTCGAACTGGACCGCGAGGTTGGCGGCATCAACGAGACCAGTGTCATCTACGGCCCGCTGTGCATGAACATCGATGCGATTGACGAGGGCATCCAACTCCCGCCGCTCAAGCGCGGCACGCGGCTCATCTTCTCGCCCGTCGGCGCCTACAACAACACGCAGTGGCTACAGTTCATCGAGTATCGCCCGAACGTCGTGCTCGTGACCGAGAAGGGCGAAGTCGAAATCATCCGCGAAGCCGAAGACATCACCGACATCACGCGCCGCGAGCGCCTGCCGAAGCATCTCGAGCTGAAGAATGGGAAATGAGCGCCGGTTCCAAAGGCATTCGTAGCCGCCGACGCGTGGGGGCGGGAGAACGTGTTGCGTGTTGCGTGTTGCGTGACGGCGTCCGGCCACGCGCATTGCAAAACACGCCACATGCAACACGCAACACGTGAAACCTCTCCTCCACGCCGTTTTCCGCAGCTACGCCGAGGTCTTCTTCCTCCAGGGCGGCATCGTTGGGTTTCTGCTCTTCGCCGTGACCATGCTCAACCCGCGACTCGGCATCGCGGGCTTCGTCGCCGTGCTCGCGGCCTACGCCTTCGCCCGCGTCATCGGCATGGGCAAGGTCTTCCTCGAATCCGGTTTTTACACCTGCAACCCGCTCCTCGTCGGCCTCTCCGTCGGCCACCTCTTCCAGCTCAACGCCCTCGGCCTTTTCTTTTGCGTCGTCGCCGGCGTGCTCACGCTCCTCGTCACCGTCGCGATGGCGAACGTGTTCACCACCTACCTGCGTCTGCCGCTCCTCAGCCTCCCGTTCGTCGTCGTCAGCTCGCTCGTTTACATGGCGTCCCTGCGCTACGGCAACCTCCTCGCCGCCGCCTCGCACCAGCCCGCGTGGCTCTCCCACGACCTCGGCCTGCCGCTC
>SXGQ01174376.1_pt1 | contig 22486 bp, 16 predicted proteins | sample 3178371 | NCBI WGS metagenome assembly SXGQ01 (sample SAMN11356859, study PRJNA531348) | freshwater metagenome | isolation source: freshwater sample F1-20 | place: China: Fuxian Lake, Yuxi | collected 2017-12-25 | reverse complement strand
GCCAGGCCGGCAGCTGCGCGCGGGCCTCGGCTGCCGCCGCGTGCCAGGCGGGGGCGTCGGCCAGCGTCGGCATCAGCGGGCTTTCGGTGGGCAGCGCGTCGGCGAGGCGGTCCAGCCGCTCGCCCTGGTGGTAGGTGCCGGCACGCTTCTTGGCGTGGTGGCGGGCATAGCCGGCGCCGGGCACCAGCCACGCGGCCAGCGCGCGCAGGCGGGCATGGTCGGCGTCGTCGGGGCACAGCGCAGCGAGCAGCGGTGCGGCGGGGTCGGCGTCGATGTGGCCTGCGGTGACGAGCCAGCGCTGCGTGGCAACCAGACGGGCGTCCAGATCATGGCCATCCGCCGGGTCGCTCCACAGCCGCTCGGCCACGGCCAGCGCGCGGGGCCACAGGCGCAGCGGTAGCTGCGGCGCCTCCACCAGCTCGGCCCACAGCGCGGCCTCGCCGCCGAGCAGTGGGACGGGTGCGGTGGGTGCGTCGCCGGGCCAAGCGGGCGCGGCCACGTCGGGTTCGTCGGTACAGCGGTAGCGCTGCGCGCCCAGGCGCAGCCAGCCGGGCTCACCCTCACCATCGGGCGCCCACAGCTCCAGCTCGCCGAGGTCGCTGTCCACGCGCCAGCGGCGCGGGCCCACACGCTGCGGCGCCAGCCATTCGTCCAGCGTGCCGGTGCTGCGCAGGTGCAGCCGGGCGTCGTCGGGCCACAGCCGGCCGGTCACGGTCCAGGTGCCCACCTCGGCCGTCCACGCCCAGGCGGGCGCATCGGCCGCGGGCGCGGAAGGCCGCGCCGGCAGCTGCAGCGGGCGGCGCCAGTGGTAGGCGGCGGGGTGCATCTGGTCCAGATAGAACCCCGCGCTGCGCAGGCGGCCGGCGAGGCCCGGGGGCGACAGGCGCAGCGCCTCGTCGCCGCGCCAGCACTGCAGCACGCTGCCCGGCGGCAGGGTGGTGGACTGGCCCATCTCGTCCCACGCGATGAGCCGCTTGCCGTGGCGCTGCAGCACGGCGCCCACGCGGGCGAGGAAGCGTGCCTGCAGCTCAGCGAGCGTGATGCCCCGCTGCGCCGCCAGCGCCTGCCAGGCGGCGGGCGCGAGTTCATCACCACCCAGGTGCACGAAGGGGTCGGGGAACACGTCGACCCATTCGCCCAGCAGGCGGTCGAGCAGCTCGTACAGCGCGTCGCTGTCGGGGTCCACCGCGGTGCCGAACACGCCGAAGCCGGGCTGCGGCGCCGTGGGCGCGGGCGCGCACAGCAGCTCCGGCCGTGCCAGGCCCAGCGCCCAGCAGTGGCCCGGCAGGTCCAGCTCGGGCACGACGCGGATGCCGCGCTGTGCGGCTTCGGCAACCAACCGCCGCGCCTGCACCAGGGTGTAAAAGAAGCCGCCGCTGCCGCGCTGGTGCAGCCGAGGCTCGACCTGCGATTGCAGCCGCCAGCCCTGGTCGTCCGTCAGGTGCCAGTGCAGCACGTTCAGGCGCGCGGCGGCCATGCCGTCGAGCAGGCGCAGCAGCGCGTCGAACGGCAGCGGCCGGCGCGCCACGTCCACCAGCAGGCCGCGCCAGGGGTGGCGGGGCGCATCGTGGATCTCGCAGGCCGGCAGCGTGGCGGCGCCCGCCTCGCGCGCGGCGTGCCCGAGCTGGCTGAGCGCGTGGCGGCCGTGCTGCAGGCCCGCGGGCGTGGCGGCCGTCAGGCGCTGGGCCTGCGCGCTCAGGTGGAGGTGGAAGGACTCGTCATCGCCCAGCTGCGGCAGCCACGGCGCGAGCGCAGATTGCTGCAGCAACGCCCAGCCGGCCGCATCGCTGGCAGGCACCGCCGGGCCGTCACCCGCCAGTGGGGTCAAGGCTTGCGGACGCGGCAGCAGCGTGGCGGCGATCTCGTCGGGCGACATGCGGCCATCATCAGCGCGCTCAGCTTGGAGCTGTCTCAAGCCCATCTGAAGATTGCCTCAAGACGCACCGGCACAGAATGTGGGCGCCACCCCGGAGCCCTCCATGACCGACACCTCCCCCACCCAGCGCATCGACGCCAAGATCGCCGCCCTTGGCGACTGGCGTGCCGACACGCTCCAGCAACTGCGCCAGCTCATCCTGACCGCCGACCCGGCGGTGATCGAGACGTGGAAATGGGACGGCCCGGTGTGGGAGTGCAACGGCATCCTGTGCACGGGCGAGACCTACAAGGCCAAGGTGAAGCTCACCTTCCCGCACGGCGCCGTGCTGGCCGACCCGACACAGCTCTTCAACTCGAGCCTGGAGGGCAAGGTGCGCCGCGCCATCGACTTCGACGCCGCCAGCACCGTCGACGCGCCGGCGTTCCAGGCGCTGGTCCGCGCCGCCATCGCGCACAACCGCGGCAAGGCCCCGCGCTGACGCGATGGCATCGGCGCGGGCACGCGAATTGCCAACGCCCGCGCTGCACGCCATCACCGCGCCCTGCCCACCATGACCGCCACTTCGCCCAACGCCTCATCTCACACCCACGGCTCACCGCTGTTCGTCGTGTTCAACCGCGCCTCCGGCGCCGGCAACCGCGACGAGGTGGGCCCAGCCGTCGAGGCCGCCTGCACCGCTGCGGGCCGGCGCTTCGAGCTGATGCCGGTCGCCAAGCCCGGCGAGTTGCCCGACACCGCCCGCGAGGCGGTGAAGCGCGCCCGCGAGGTGGGCGGCACGGTGGTGGCGGCCGGCGGTGACGGCACCATCAACTGCGTGGCCCAGCAGGTGCTCGGCAGTGGCTGCCGCTTCGGCGTGCTGCCGCGCGGCACGTTCAACTACTTCGCGCGCACGCACGGCATCCCGCCCGATCTGGACGGCGCGCTGCGCGTGCTGCTGACCGAAGACACCGTGGACGTGCAGGCCGGCCTGCTCAACGACCGCGTGTTCCTCGTCAACGCCAGCGTGGGGCTGTACCCGCAGCTGCTGGAGGACCGCGAGGTGTGGAAGTCGCAGTTCGGCCGCAGCCGGCTGGTGGCGCTGGGAGCGGGCATCAAGACGCTGCTGCGCGGCCACCGCAGCCTGCGCCTCACCGTGGAGCTGCCCGACCGCACTTGGCAGGTGCGCACGCCCACGCTGTTCGTGGGCAACAACGCGCTGCAGATGGAACAGGTGGGGCTGCCCGAGGCGCAGGCCATCGACGCGGGCCAACTGGCCGGCGTGGTGCTGAAACCCGTGGGCCGCTGGACGCTGCTGGCGCTGCTGGCACGCGGCGCCTTCGGCCAGCTGGGCGAGGCCGACCAGGTGCAGGACTTCGCCTTCAGCCGCCTCACGGTGAAGGCAGGCACCTTCGGCTCGCGCCGCATCAAGGTGGCCACCGACGGCGAGGTGCTGCGCATGGCGCTGCCGCTGCGCTTCGCAGTGGCACCGCAACCGCTGAAGCTGGTGCGCCCGCGCGGACTGGCCGTGGAGCGGCAGGCCGCCCAGGCCGCCGCAGCCGGCCCGGAGGCCGGTGCATGACGGTGGTGCTGCAGGTCTCCGACACCCATTTCGGCACCGAACGCGCCGTCGCCCTGGCCGCGCTGGAACGCCTGAGCGAGGCGCTGCGCCCCGACCTGCTGCTCGTCACCGGCGACATCACGCAGCGCGCCCGCCCGCACCAGTTCGCCAGTGCCCGCGCCTATTTCGACAGCCTGCGCGTGCCGCAGCAGCTGGTACTGCCCGGCAACCACGACATCCCGCTCTACGCGCTGTGGGACCGGGTGCTGAACCCCTACGGCCGCTACCGCCGCGCGTTCGGCCCCGCGCTGGAGGGCGTCGTCGACCGCGACGACCTGCTGCTCATCGGCCTGAACACCACGCGCGCGCCCCGGCACAAGCATGGCGAGGTGTCGCAGGAACAGGTCGACCGCGTGGCCGCGCGCATGGCCGCCGCGCGGCCGGGCCAGGTGCGGCTCGTGGCCGTGCACCAGCCCGTGGCGGCCACTAACCCCACCGACGTCAACAACCTGCTGCGCGGCCACGAGCGTGCGGTGCGGGCGTGGTCACAGGCGGGTGTGGACGGCGTGATGGGCGGCCATGTGCACCTGCCCTACGTGGTGCCGCTGCGCCACCGCTGGCCCGAGCTGCCGCATCCGATGTGGGCCGTGCAGGCCGGCACCGCGCTCAGCAGCCGCGTGCGCGGCGGCATCAGCAACTCGGTCAACGTGATCCGCACGGGCCCCGGCCGCCGCTGCAGCGTGGAGCGCTGGGACCTGGACGAAACCGTGGGCGTGTTCCAGCAGATCCGCGCCACCGCCATCGCCGACGGGCATTGACCCTCGCCCGGCGCACGCCGGGCTGCTCATGCACACTGGACCGCATGCGCTCCCTGCCCTTCTTCGCCGCCGTTGCCGGCCTCGTTTTCCTCCTGGCGGGCTGCGCCAGCAAGAACGACTGCAGCGGCCCGTACACCGCGTCGCCGCAGTTCCAGAACTGCAACTTCGCCAACCCGCCCAACCCCGACACACCGCCCAGCGCGAGCGGCTGGAAGATCTGGTCGCGCTTCCTGTTCGCCGGCAAGGTGGGCACGGTGCCGGTGGACGCCATCCCCGTGCAGCCGCTCACGCCCGCGCAGCTGGCCGCGCTCGACCCGCAGGCCAACCACCTCGTGCGGCTGGGCCACTCGTCGCACCTGCTGAAGCTGCAGGGCCAGTTCTGGCTCATCGACCCCGTGTTCGGCGAGCGCGCGTCGCCATTCAGCTTCGCCGGCCCCAAGCGCTTCCACGCCCCGCCGCTGGCGCTGGCAGACCTGCCGCCCATCGAGGGCCTGATCCTGTCGCACGACCACTACGACCACCTGGACGTGCCCACCATCGAGTACCTGGCGCAGCGCGTGCAGCGTTACTTCGTGCCGCTGGGCGTGAAGCGCCGCCTGGTGGAGATGGGCGTGCCGCCCGAGCGCGTGCAGGAGTTCGACTGGTGGCAGAGCGCCACGCAGGGCGGCGTGAAGGTCACGGCCACGCCGGCCCAGCTCTTCTCCGGCCGCACGCTGGCCGACCGCAACAGCACGCTGTGGGCCTCGTGGGTCATCGAGAGCGGTGGCCAGCGTCTTTATTACAGCGGCGACTCGGGCTACTTCCCCGGCTTCAAGCAGATCGGCGAGCGCTTCGGCGGCTTCGACGTCGCCTTGATGGAGAACGGGGCCTACGACGCCTACTGGCCTGGCGTGCACATGACGCCCGAGCAGAGCGTGCAGGCCTTCCAGGACCTGCGCGGCAAGCTGCTGTTCCCGGTGCACAACAGCACCTTCGACCTCGCCTTCCACACCTGGCACGACCCGCTGGACCGACTGGCCGACCTGGCCGCGGCCAGGAACATCGAGCTGGCCACGCCGGTCATCGGCGAGGTGCTGACCGTGGGCCAGCCACGCACCAACAAGCGCTGGTGGATCGGCTTGAAATGAGCCGCGCCGTTGCGTGCAGGCCGCACGCATGAGGTTGGTCTTGGGGACACCGGCACCAAACGCCCAGCTTTTTACAAGACAGAAACGGCGCGACACGCGAAGTGTCTGAACACTGCGGCCGTGGCTGGGCAGTTGCCATCCCCAGGAGGTGAAGGTCTGGCCGCGGGAACGTCTCTTGCCGAACTCGCCTGTGTCACGAATCGCCCAACTTCTTCTCGCTGTTGTTGCCACCGCGGCCTTCGCCGGGCCGGCCGCCGCGACCGTGGGGCGCGGCACGTGCGAATGGAGCGCTCCGGCGCACGACCCGTTCCAGGGCGATGTGCCCAGCGCGGTGGACCGCTACACCGACATTCCCGCCGACACCCGCGAGCGACTGAAGGCGCGCATGAAGCAGCACGCCTACGACGACATCGTGTCCATCAGGCGCGATGCCATCGAGGGCCGCTTCCGCTACGAGCCCGAGCTGCTGGACATGCACTTCGGCAAGAGCCGCCTGTGCGGCACCATCACCCGCAAGACCTGGACCGCCGAGCACGAGGAGCGGGGCCTCGCCTACTGCGAGGACGGCCATTGCGTCGTCGTGCCGCTGGTGTGCCGCAACGTCAGCCGCATCACGCGCAAGGCGCCGCTCGTCTCCATGGGCGCACCGGCCGGCGGCAGCGACGGCCCGCTGGTGTTCGACCCGCCGGCCGCCGGCATTCCCGCGGCCACGCCGGAGGGTGACGTGCCCACCGCGCGCACGCTGCAGGCTGATCCGTCGTCCCCCGTGACCCGCCTGCCCGCCCCCACCGATGGCCCGCTGGCCACCGTGCCGGTGCAGCCGCTGCCGGGTGGCGACGGGCCGGCCGGCACCACACCGCAGCCGACCGTGCCGGGCATCCCCATCGACACGCCGGGAGACATCCCGCCGGTGGTTGTCGCACCCCCGCCGCAGGTGCCGGGGCTCATCCCGCAACCCGATCCCGTGTTCCCGCCCATCACCGGCCCGCCGGGCGTGGTGCCGCTGCCGCCCGCGGTGACGCCGCCGGTGCCCGAGCCGGCCACGGTGTTGATGTGGATCGCGGGCCTGGCGGCCGGTGCGTGGTGGCAGCGGCGGCGCGCGAAGGCTCAGGCCTGATCAGCCGCTGTCAGCGGCCGGTACGCCACCACGTCGATCTCCACCTTGGCCGGGATCATCAACCGCGACTCCACCGTGGAGCGCGCCGGCTTGCCGCCGGGGAAGTAACCCATGTACACACGGTTGAAGGCGCCGAAGTCGCGCGCGTCTTCCAGCCAGATGGTGGCCTTGCACACGTCGGCCAGCGTGGCGCCCGCCAGCGCGAGCGCGGCTTCGAGGTTGGCGAACACCTGGCGCGTCTGCGCCTCGATGCCGCCCTGCACGATGTGGCCTTGCGCGTCCACCGGCACCTGGCCGGAGACATAGACGAAATCGCCCGCGCGCACGGCGGGAGACAAGGGGCGGGGCTGGCGGTCGCTGGCCGTGGGCTCGGCGCCGAGAAAGATCAGGTCACTCATGGCGCGGCAGTCTGGGGTGGCACGGCAGCACGCGCAAGCCGGGCCTTTAGACGCCGTTCAGACGGGCGCGCGATGATGCCGGCATGACACACGACGACACCCCGCGCGCCGGCTGGCTAGGCCCGTGGCTGAAGGGCTTCCCCGCGCTGCAGGCGCCGCTGCCGCTGGCCGACGTGGCGCAGCGCGGCTGGCGGCTGGACGAGCTGCCCACGCCGCTGGCCGTCGTGCGGCAGTCGGCGCTGGCGCACAACATTGCGTGGATGCAGGCCTTTGCCGAGCGGCACGGCGTGCAGATGGCGCCGCATGGCAAGCCGACGATGAGCCCCGAGCTGTTCCGCCGCCAGCTCGAGGCCGGCGCCTGGGGGCTGACGTTTGCCAACGTGCACCAGTTGCGCCTGGGCCTGGCCGCCGGTGCGCGGCGGGCGCTGATCGCCAACCAGCTCGTCAGTGCGGCGGACCTGGCCGAGCTGCTGGACCTGCGCCGCCGGCACGCGGGGCTGGAGCTGGCGTTCTTCGTGGACTCGCAGGCGCAGCTGGACTTGATCGCCGCGCACTGGGTGCAGCTCGGCACCGGCGAGGCGAAGCTGGACGTGCTGATCGAGCTGGGCACATCCCGCTGCGGCGTGCGTGACCACGACACCGCACTGGCGCTGGCGCGCGCGCTGCAGTCGCACCCCGCGCTGCGGCTGCGCGGCGTGGGCTTCTACGAAGGCCTGCAGGTGGTGGGCGAGACCGCGCCGGACACTGCGCTGATGCAGCAATGGCAGGGCCGCATCGAAACGCTGCTGGCCGCCATCGAAGCCGAAGGCCTGATCGCCGTGCAGCCGCTGTGGCTGAGTGGCGGCGGCTCGGCGTTGTTCGACCTCGTCGCCCCGGTGCTGCGCGAACGTCCTGGCCGGGTGGGGCTGCTGCGCTCGGGCTGCTATGTGTGTCATGACCATGCCCACTACGGCCGCTACCTGCAGCCCATGGACGCACGCATGGGCACGCCACTGAGCCAGCCCAGCCTGCAGCCCGCGCTGGAGGTGTGGACGCAGGTGCTCTCCTGCCCCGAGCCCGGCCTGGCGCTGCTGAACGCGGGCCGGCGCGATGTGTCGTTCGACCAGGGCTGGCCGGTGCCCGTGTGGCACCTCGCCGGCAGCGAGCGCGTGGCCGCGCCGAGTGGCTGGCAGGTCACCGGCCTGAACGACCAGCACGCCTACCTGCGCTGGGACCCGGCCGAGACCGACGGCCCCGCCGTGGGCGAGCGCGTGGCGCTGGGCCCGTCGCACCCCTGCACCACCTTCGACAAGTGGGCGTGGATGGCCGTGGCGGACGACGCCGACCGCGTGGTGGACGCCATCACGACGCAGTTCAGCTGATGGCGTTGCTGCAGGGCGCCTTGATCGTCGACGGCACCGGCGCAGACGGCTGGACCGGCGACCTGCTGATCGATGGCGACCGCATCGCCGCGCTCGGCACCGCGTTGAGCGCGCCCGCCGACGTGCCGCGCCGCGACTGCCGCGGCCTGGTGCTGGCGCCCGGCTTCATCGACGCGCACAGCCACGACGATGCCGCCCTCATCACCGCGCCCGACATGGCGCCCACGCTCAGCCAGGGCGTGACGACGGTGGTGACCGGCAACTGCGGCATCTCGCTGGCGCCGCTGGTGACGGCCGACCCCGCGCCGCCGATGAACCTGCTGGCGCGCGAGCAGTTCCGCCACGCGTCGTTCGCCGCGTGGCGCGATGCGGTGGACGCGGCCCGGCCGGCCGTCAACGCCGTGGGCCTGGTGGGCCACACGGCGCTGCGGCTGCGCTGCATGGGCGATGTGAACCGCCCAGCCACCGCCGACGAGCGGGACGCGATGTGCGCGCTGCTCGACGACGCCATGCAGCAAGGCGCCGCCGGCCTGTCCTCCGGCACCTTCTACGCCCCCGCCGCGGCGGCGGATGCGGCCGAGCTGCTGGCCCTCGCCCAGATCGCCGCCCGGCACGGCGGCGTGTACGCCGTGCACCTGCGCACCGAGATGGCCGGCGTGCTGGACGCCATCACGGAGGCCGCCGACTGCGCGCACGAGGCCAGCCTGCCGCTCGTGATCTCGCACCACAAGTGCGCCGGCCGCGCGCAGTGGGGCCGCAGCCTGCAGACGCTGGCGCTCATCGAGCGGCTGAGCCAGCGGCAGCCGCTGGGGTTGGATGTGTACCCCTACCTCGCCGGCTCCACCGTGCTGCGCGAAGACCTGGCCGACGGCCTCACACCCATCCGCCTGACGTGGAGCGAGGCCCACCCCGAGCTGGCCGGCCAGTGGCTGGCCGACATCGCCCACACCTGGGGCTGCGCCGAGCCCGAGGCCGTGCGGCGGCTGCAGCCGGGCGGGGCCTGCTACTTCCAGATGCACGAGAACGACGTCGACCGCATCCTCACGCACCCGCTGGCCATGATCGGCTCCGACGGGCTGCCGCACGACCGCTTCCCGCACCCGCGGCTGTGGGGCGCCTTCCCCCGCGTGTGGGCGCACTACGGGCGCGAGCGCGGGCTGCTGACGCTGGAGCAGGCGGTGCACAAGATGACCGGCCTCACCGCCCAGCGCTTCAACCTGCGCGACCGCGGCGTGCTGCGCGAAGGTGCGGCGGCCGACCTGGTGCTGTTCGACGCCGGCCGCTTGCAGGACCGGGCCGACTACGGCCAGCCGCGGGCACGCACCGAGGGCATTGCGGCCGTGTGGGTCAACGGACAGCTGGCCCTGGAGGCGGGAACGCCACACGCCCGCGCAGGACGCGCATTGCGGCGTTAGCAACCCGCCCAGTCGCGCTACCCTCGCGGCATGCCCAAACAGCTGCCGCCCGGGTTCGACCAAGCCTTACTCGCCATCGTGCTGGAGCACGTGGACGCCTACATCTACCTGAAGGACCACGACGGCCGCTACCTGTACGTGAATCCCAAGGTGGCCGAGCTGCTGGGCCGCTCGCGGCTGGACATCCTGGGCCGGCGTGACGACGACCTGCTGCCCCCCGAGGTGGTGGCGCCCATCCGCGCGCTGGACCACGCGGTGCTGGCCGGCAACGCGCGCCTGGTGCGCGAGGAGATGGTGACCGACCGGGACGGCCGGCAGTTGCATTTCTGGTCCATCAAGCAACCCATCGCACTGGACAGCGGGCCGCCGGCCCTGGTGGGCTTCTCCACCGAGATCACCGAGCTGCTGCGCCTGCGCGAGACGCTGGAGGTCGAGCGCAGCTACGACCCGCTGACCGGCCTGGCCAAGCGCCAGCGCTTCGAGGCCGAACTGGCGCTGGACCTGCAGCTCGCCGCACGCGACGACGAAGGCGTGGCCGTGGTGGTGCTGGACCTGGACCAGTTCAAGTACATCAACAACAGCCTCGGCCAGCCGGTGGGCGACGCGCTGCTGCGCGAGATGGCAGGGCGGCTGCGGGCGCAGGTGGCCGCGCACGGCAGCTGCTGCCGGCTGTTCGGCGACGCATTCGCGTGCAGCCTGCCGCGCTTCGCATCAGCCAGTGAGCTGGCCAGCCGCGTGGAGTCGCTGCGCGCCGCGCTGGCCGCACCGTGCCGCATCGGCGAGCACGACCTGCAGCCCACGGTGAGCGCCGGCGTGGCGCTGTTCCCGGCCGACGGCGACGACCCCGCCGCGCTGCTCAGCCGCGCCGAGACGGCCATGCACCACGCCAAGAGCCTGGGCCGCAACCGGCAGCAGTTCTACGCCCAGGCCATCGGCGACGCCGTGGCGCAGCGACTGGCGCTGGAGCACGACCTGCGCGCCGCCGTGGCGGCGATGGACTTCGCGCTGCATTACCAGCCCAAGCTGCGCGCCGACGGCACGCTGGACGGCTTCGAGGCCCTGCTGCGCTGGCGCCGGCCGGGGCACGGGCCGGTGTCGCCTGCGCTGTTCGTGCCGCTGGCCGAGCAGACGGGGCTGATCGCCGCCATCGGCTCGTGGGTGGTGCTGCAGGCCTGCGCGCAGATGGCCGCCTGGCGCGAGCAGGGGCTGGGCGCGGTGCCGGTGGCGGTGAACATGTCGCCCAGCCAGCTGCGCGACCCCGGCTTCGTCGACTGGCTCACCACGCTGCGCGAGCTGCACGGCATCGACGAAGGGCAGCTGGAGATGGAGGTGACCGAGTCGATGATGATGGACGAGCCCGAGCAGGCCATCGCGGCGCTGCAGGCGCTGCGCGAGGGCGGCATCCGGCTGGCCATCGACGACTTCGGCACCGGCTACTCGTCCATGGGTACGCTCAAGCGCATTCCCGTGCACACGCTGAAGCTGGACCGCGTGTTCGTCGCGCAGGTGGACAGCGACCCGCGCGATGCCGACATCTGCGCCGGCATGATCGCGCTGGCCCACCAGTTGGGCCTCACCGTGGTGGCGGAGGGTGTGGAGACCGAGGCGCAGCGCGACGCGCTGGCCGCACGCGGCTGCGATGTGTTCCAGGGCTACCTGTACGCGCGGGCGCTGCCGGCGGACGAGGCGGCCTCGTTCATCCGCCAGCGTCAGTCCGCGGCAGGCTGACCTGCACCGTCAGCCCGCGGCCGCCCGGTCCGTCCAGCAGCTGCACGGTGGCGCCATGCTGCGCGGCGGCGCGCTCGACGATGGTGAGGCCCAGGCCGCTGCCGTGGCAGTGCTGGTCGCCCTGCAGGCGCACGAAGCGCTCGAACACGCGCTGGCGCAGCTCGCGCGGGATGCCGGGGCCGGCATCGCTGACGGTGAGCGTGACCTGCGTCTGCGTCTCGGCCAGCGAGACGGTGACATGCCCCCCCGCGGGCGAGTACTTGATGGCGTTGTCCACGAGGTTGTCCACCAGCCCGCACATGGACTCGCGGTGCAGCCACATCAGCTGCTGCTCGGGCGCCACCAGCTCCAGCTCGATGCGCCGCTGCAGCGCCAGGTCCACCGCCAGCGCGATGCGCTCGCGCACCAGCTCGGCCAGGTCGAGCCGGGCCTTGCTGAGGTCCAGCGTGTCGGCACCCGAGCGGGCCAGCGCCAGCAGCTGGTGCACGGTGTGCGTGGCGCGCTGCACGCCCAGGCGCAGGCGCTCCTTGGCCTCCTCGCGCGCACGGCCGTCAGACTGGTCCAGCCCCTCGGCCCCCAACTGGATGACGGCCAGCGGCGTCTTCAGCTCGTGCGCGGCGTCGGCCAGGAATTCATGCTCGCGGTCCAGCCGCTGCTGCAGCCGCGCCATCAGCGAGTTGACCGCGTTCACCAGCGGCGCCAGCTCCACGTAGCGCGTGGCGGGCAGCGGCGTCAGGTCTTGCTCGGAGCGGGCCGAGATCTGCGCCCCGATGCGCTTGAGCGGCGCGAAGCCGAAGCGGAACAGCAGCCACAGCGGCAGCACCAGCAGCGGCAGGCCGTACAGCAGCGGGCGGGCGTAGTAGCTCAGGCCTTCGAGGCTGAAGTGCCAGTCGCCGGGGCGCTCCTGCCAGCGGCGCACCACCAGCTCGCGGGCATCGTCTCGCACCTCGATGTAGAGCCAGCGGTGGTCCTCGCCCGGGCGGGTCTCGCGCGGCAGGTCGCGGTCGCGGCTGGTGAGGTCGGGCATCAGCTCGGCCAGCAGGTCGTCGCGCTTGAGCACCTGCAGCAGCCGGAACGGCGCGCGGTAGCCCTTGAGCCGCCACTCGCGGTCGCGCATGCCGTCCAGCGACAGCAGCGCGTCATGCAACAGCGCCACGTCGCCGTGCGTGTCGCGGGCACGCTCCAGCGCCAGCTCGGCCCACAGCACGTTCTCGGCCTGCCCGTTGCGGGCCTGCAGCATGCTGATGTCGATCAGCTCGCGGGCCACGAGGCCGGCCCAGGTCAGGAACAGCACGCCGAACACGGCGAACACGCTGCGCCGGAACAGCGAGCGCTGCGGAGCCTGCGCGGTGTCAGCCGCGGTCATCCACGCTCGACGAGATAACCCACGCCGCGCACGGTGCGGATGTAGCCCTCGCCGATCTTGCGGCGCAGGTTGGAGATGTGCACGTCGAGGCTGCGGCCGTCCATCTGGCAGGGCGCGCGGTTCTCCAGCTGGCGGCGCGTGACGACGCGGTCGGGCAGCTTGATGAGCGTCAGCAGCAGGCTGAACTCGGTGCGCGACAGCGGCACGCGCTCCGCGCCGCGGCGCACCTCCATGCGCGGCTCGTCCAGCACCAGGTCGCGCAGCTGCCATTCGGCGGGCTGGGCCTCGGCGTCGTCTCCCAGGCTGCGGCGGGCCACGGCGCGCAGGCGCGCCAGCAGCTCGGTGCCGGCAAAGGGCTTGACGAGGTAGTCGTCGGCGCCGCCGTCCAGGCCGTCCAACCGGTCTTCGATGGCGTCGCGCGCGGTGATGACGATGAGCGGCAGCTTGCGGTGGTTGCGGCGCAGTTGGCGCAGCAGCTCCATGCCATCGCCGTCGGGCAGGCCCAGGTCCATGACGACAGCGTCGAACCCGCCCTCGGCGATCCACAGCCGCGCGTCGGCGATGCGGCGCAGCCACATCACGTCGTGGTCGGCGTTTTGCAGCAGGGCCTGCAGCGAGCGGCCCAGCTCCAGATCGTCTTCGAGCAGACAGATTCGCATGGCGCGGACTGTAGTGACATTCGCGTTAAGGCGGCCTTAACAAAGCGTTGAAGCAACGCTGAGGCACCCGGGCGGACAGTCGCGGCCATGCCAGAACGCACCCGCTCCACACGCCCGCTCCGCGCCCTCGCTTCCCTGTCGTTCCTGCTGCTGCCGCTGACTGCCACGGCCAGCGCGGCCTTCCTGCCCAGCCGCGCCCAGTTCGACGAACTCTTCCCCGAGCGCATCGCGTTCTACACGTATGAAGGCTTCGTCGAGGCCGTGCGCCAGACCCCGGGCTTCGCCGACACGGGCAGCGACGCCGAGCGCCGCCAGGAGATGGCCGCGTTCCTGGGCCAGATTGCGCACGAGTCCGACCTGCTGCGCGCGCAGCGCGAGTACAAGCGCGAGAACTGGGACCACTACTGCCGCAGCGACGCCCGCCTGGGCTGCGCACCCGGCCAGCAGTACTACGGCCGCGGCCCCATCCAGCTGAGCTGGAACTACCAGTACAAGGCGGCGGGCGACTTCATGGGCATCGACCTGTGGAGCGACCCCGACCGCGTCGCGCGCGACTCCACCGTCGCCTGGCGCACCGCGCTCTGGTACTGGATGACGCAGCCCGGCGAGTCATCCCAATCCGCCCACGTCGCGCTGCGCAGCGGCGCCGGCTTCGGCGCCACCACGCGCGCCATCAACGGCCCGCTGGAGTGCGACAAGCCCGACAGCGCTGACGCCAAGCGCAAGAACGACCGCCGCGCCCAGTTCTACAGAAACGCCAGCCAGCTGTTTGGCGTCCCCCTACTGCACCCGCTGGGGTGCTGATCACCCGGAGAGAGAACCATGCGAGAGAAGAAGACGATGCATCGACAGTCCGCCATCGCCGCTGCCGCCGCGCTGCTGACCCTGTGTCTGCCGGCGCTGGCCCAGGAGCCACAGGACAAGGAGAAGGCCAAGAACGAGTTGCCCTCGGTGACCGTGACGGCCACGCGCAGCAGCACCGACGCGCTGAAGACGCCCGTCAGCGTCACCGCGCTGCAGGCCGATGACCTGGTGCGCGACAACGTCAAGGAGCTGCTGCAGCTCAGCGGCTACGTGCCCAACCTGCAGCTGGGCCTGTCCAGCGGCGACTCGGGCGTGCTGGCCTCCATCCGTGGCGTCACGTCCACCAACTTCACCGAGATCGGCGACCCCGCCGTGGGCATCCACGTCGACGGCATCTACTCGCCGCGCCCGCAGGGGTCGCTGGCGCTGATGTTCGACCTGGACCAGGTGGAAGTGCTGCGCGGCGCCCAGGGCACGCTGTTCGGCCGCAACTCCACGGCCGGCGTGGTCAACATCATCCCGGCCAAACCCGACTTCAAGTCCAACTACGGCTGGACGCAGCTGCAGACCAGCAGCTACCAGGGCCGCCAGCTGCGTGTCGTGCAGAACGTGTCGCTGGCCGACAACTTCGCGCTGCGCGGCGCGTTCATGGTGGACAAGCGCAACGGCTACATCGACCAGGAACGCGACCTGCGCGACCGCGGCATCAAGAAGCCCGACGGCACCTTCAGCCCCGATGGCAAGCCCGACAGCGACCAGCGCCTGAACCGACCGCTGGATGCCTCGGAGTACTACACCAACTCCGACCAGATGGCCGCGCGCCTGACCGCGCGCTGGGCCGCGTCGCCCAAGTTCGAGTGGCAGGTGGGCTACGAGCACTACCGCAACCGCAGCGCCGGCGAAGTGGGCCTGAAGGACTGCGAGATGGCCGAGGGCACCAAGTGGGCCTGCGGCCCCAAGGGCCAGTGGCATGCCGTCATCAACGTGCCCGGCAAGATCGACATGACGATCGACACCGTGCGCAGCAACATGACCTACAAGCTCACCGACACGATGGAGCTGGGCTACAAGCTGTCGTACGCCGTGCAAAAGCGCCAGCAGCACCACGACGACGACGGCGGCCAGCAGTGGCTGGACGAGGACGTGGGCATCATGCAGCCGTGGGGCAACTGGGGCAACCAGCACGCCTTCGACCGCGCCACCTACACGCTGGGCACCAACTACCGCACCTGGGTGCACGAGCTGCAGCTCAAGCAGCAGACGGCCAACTGGCGCTACGTGGCCGGCGCGTTCGTGCTGCGCGAGAAGAATGCCATCCAGTTCGCGCAGGACATGCTCGTCGAAGCGCCCTGGGCGATGGCCTACGGCCAGTACTACGACCAGCCGGACCGCCGCGTCGAGTCCAACGGCCTGTTCGCGCAGGGCGACTTCAAGATCACCGACCGCTGGACCGGCACCGCCGGCATCCGCTACAGCCAGGACAAGCGCAGCGACCGCAACGGCCGCTCGCTCGGCAACTGGGACGCCGGCACGCCCTGGTACTACAACGGCCAGCACACCGTGCCCTGCGAGCTGGGCACCTGCACGCCGCACAACGGCACCGATCTCACCTTCGGCATGGGCCCCTTCGCCGGCCCGGGCGCCTACATCACGCCCAGCAACAACGCGCACAGCGCCGAATGGAAGAAAACCACCTTCCGCCTGGGCACGCAGTTCGACCTGGATGCCAAGCAGATGGTGTTCGCCTCCATCGCCACGGGCTACCGCCCGGGCGGCTTCGGTGACCAGTTCGACACCGGCGGCGGCGGCACCTGCGTGGACGGCGGCACCCAGAAGTTCAGCTTCCTGGAATACAAGCCGGAGACCACCACCAACATCGAGCTGGGCTACAAGGGCCGCATGTGGGGCAACAAGCTCGACATCAGCGCCACCTACTTCAACACCGACTACAAGGACATGCACACCACCGGCATGACCGTCGTCGGCCAGAAGATCCTGCAGCCGGGGCAGACCTGCCCCGACTGGAACCCGGCCTGCGACGTGGTGACCGCCTGGAAGACCGAGAACATCGGCCGCGCCCGCATCCAGGGCCTGGAGCTGGAGTTCAACTCGCGCCCCTGGGCCAACGGCCGCCTCTCCGGCTACCTCGCCTACCTGGATGCCAAGGTGAAGTCGTACGAGACGTATGACGACAACTGGATCTGCGGCTACCGCGAGATGTTCGGCGCCGAGGCCTGCGCGCCCATCTACCTGGGCGCCGACGTGGACAAGCGCGGCCGCCGCATCCGCGACGTGCGCGGCAACCAGCTGCCCTATGCGCCCAAGTTCTCGTACGCGGTGAACTACGCCCATGACATCGGCCTCGGCAACTTCACGCTGACCCCGAGCGTCGGCATGCGCTACCAGAGCCGCATGTACTTCACGGTGCGCAACCTCGACAACAAGAACATCGGCGACTACCAGAAGGCCTACACGAACTGGAACGCCAGCATCCGCTTGGCGCCCACCAGCGACAAGTGGAGCGTGGAGCTGTGGGGCACCAACCTCAGCGACAACATCGTGAAGAACTGGATGGGCCAGGGCAACACGGGCGGCTACACCTTCAACAGCTACAACCCGCCCCGCATGGTCGGCATGCGCGCCACGGTCAACTACTGATCCGGCGATCTCGCGTTGATCCTCGTTGTGGCAGGCCTGTCTGCCGCACGTTGGGCGGTCCACCCGGACCGCCCTTTTTTGCTGTCGAATCCCGCCCCATGACCCCAACTCCTTCCGCACGCCAGCCCGGCATCGACCTGCTGCGCGGCCTCACCGTCGCGGTGATGGTGCTCGTCAACGAATGGGCCGGCGTGGCCGGCCTGCCCGCCTGGATGAAGCATGTGCCGGCCGATGCCGATGCGATGACCTTCGTCGACATGGTGTTCCCCGCGTTCCTGTTCATCGTCGGCATGTCGCTGCCGTTCGCGCTGCAGGCGCGGCTGGACAAGGCCGGCCGTGTGGGCGCGCTGCGCACCGCGGCCGAGCGCACGGCCGCGCTCATCGTGCTGGGCCTCTTCATGGTGAACGCCGAGATGGCCCCGGCCGGCTTCAACCGCTCGGGCTGGCTGCTGGCCGCCTTCGCCGGCGTGTTCCTCGCCTGGGGCAGCGTGCGCGGCGGGCCGCCGCTGGTGTGGCCGTGGCGCGTGGCGGGCCTCGTGCTGCTGGGCGTGCTGGCCGGCACCTACCCCGGCGATCTGGCGGTGCACTGGTGGGGCATCCTGGGCCTGATCGGCTGGGCGTATGGCCTGGCCGCCCTGCTGTTCATCGCCGCACCGGCACGGCTGCAACTGGCGCTGACGCTGGCCGGGCTGCCGCTGTGCGTGGCCTGGTTCGCGTGGGCCGCGCCGCTCGTGGGCGGCGGCGGGCACGCCACGCATGCCGGCCTGGTGCTGGCCGGCATGGCCTCGGCACTGCTGCTGCACGGTCGCGTTCCCGTGCCCCGCGCCACCACGCTCGCGCTGCTGCTGGCCTTCGTGCTGCTGGCCGTAGGCCTCAGCGTGCGGCCGTACTGGCCGCTGTCCAAGATCCACGCCACGCCCACCTGGGGCCTGGTGTGCGCCGGCGCCACGCTGCTGATGTACCTGGCCGTGCGGCCGCTGGCCGATGGCCCCGTGGGCCGCGGCCTGATGGCCGTGCTGGGCGATGCGGCCCGTCACCCGCTGCTGGCCTACCTGCTGCCCTTCATCCTCGGCGCCGTGCTGGCGCTGCTGCGCTGGCAGTGGCCGGCCGCACTCAGCGCCGGCGGGCCGGGCCTGGTGCGCGGCGTCATCTTCCTGGCCGTCATGCTGGTGCTGTTGCGGGTGCTGCTGCGCATTGGTGTGAGACTCAAGCTCTGACACCATGCAACGCCGTCACCTGCTCCACCTCGCCGCCGCCTCGCTGATGCCCTCTGCTGCCCTGGCCTCTTCCACCTTCGCGCCCCGCTTCCTGCACGTCGGCACCTACGCCCCGCTGGGCCAGGGGATCTACAGCTTCACCATCGGCCGCGACGGCGCGCTGACGCCCATCGGCCTCACGCCCAATGCGAACAGCCCGAGCTGGCTGGTGGCGCACGACGGCCGCGTGTACGCCGCCGAGGAAAGCGCCGACCACGTCGCCATCTACACGCCAGGCGCTGCCGGCACGCTGCAGTTGCTGCACCGCGCGCCCAGCGGCGGCAAGGGGCCGGCGCACCTGTCCGTGAACGCGGGCCGCGTGTGGGTGGCGCATTACGGCGATGCCCGCTTCTCTGCGCTCCCTCTGCAGGCCGACGGCAAGCTGGGCGCTGCCACGAGCTGGCGCAGTTGCGACGCCGACTGCCGGCCCGGGCCGACGAAGCCTGTGAAGGCGCCGCCCGGCAGCCAGGCCAACAGCGGCCACGAGGCACCGCATGCGCACGCCATCCAGGTCAGCGCCGACGGCCGCTGGATCGTCGGCACCGACCTGGGCCGCGACAAGCTGCTGGTGTGGCCGCTGGCCGACGTTGCGCCGAAAGCGGTGGTGCATGAACTCGCATTGAGCCCTGGCTCCGGTCCGCGCCACTTCGTCTTTCATCCGCAGGACGCCAGCCTGGTCTACGTGCTGCAGGAAGAGTCGTCCACGCTGTCCACCGTCGCGCTCACGGCGGAAGGCCCGAAGCTGCTCGACGAGATCAGCGTGCTGCCGGCGGGTTTCGCCGGCACCAACTACGCGTCCGACCTGCTCGTGGCGCCGGGTGGCCAGCACCTGTACGCGCTGGGTCGGCTGCACGACAGCATCGGCGTGCTGTCGCTGGAAAAGCCGCGCGCCCCCCGGTTGCTGGACCACCACTGGGTGCACGGCAACTACCCGCGCAGCGCGTGCGTGGCGGGATCGCACCTGTACGTGTGCAACCAGCGCAGCGATCAGGTCAGCCACTTTGACCTGAGCACGCCAGCCTCGCCACGGTTCACGGGGAAGCAGACCGGGGTGCCGGGCCCGGCAGGGGCGTGCTGGTTGTAGCGCTGGAATCAGACTCATGGACTGGTCGCGCGTTCAATGGCTTCCGCTCTCTTTGGGCGTGCTCGCCTGGGTAGTCACGATAGCCCTCATCTGGCTTCGCTACCGCGAGCCCAGCCCGTCGCAGCGCGAAGTGGAGTTCCTTCGATGGAAAACAGAACAAAACAGACCCGACGCCACGCATGTCGAGTTCGAGGCCTCTGATGACGCGCCTCGCATCTACTTGAGCCGCCGGTCACTTTGCGTCGTCGTTGCAGTTGTGGGGCTGCTGACACTTTTCAGCGCGTTTCGCGGCTGGGGAGTTTTTCATTGAGGACTTCAGAACGCAGTGGGCGGGCGTGTTGAGCGTTCAGGGTTGTTTCTGCGATGAGCCTTCTGGCCCGATGCCTTGTTGCCGGCAGTCCGCCCCGCCGGGCGGGACTCCCGGCAATGCATCGGGCAGCTTCGTAGGTTGGGGTGAGCACCACGAACCCCAACACCCCGCTCACCCGCTGTGGCGTCGCCCCAGCGACGCTGCATTCGCTGATGAGCCCGGCGTGCAGCCGGCGTTAAGCGGCGTGAAGGTGCGATCTGGCGGGCTCGTCACAGGGACAGCCGCGAGAGCGCAGCGGGTCGCGTCTGGGCGACATGCCGAAGTTTGTTTTCGCGCGCCGCTCCTGGCGGCGTTGCGCTCGTGTGCGGTTCAGCGCCTCTTCTTTGGTGACTTTCTTCTGGCGCCGCAGAAGAAAGTTACCCCGCTGCCGGGCGGGACTCCCGGCAATGCAGCGATCAGGCGCATAGCCTCAACAAAGCAACCGTTCAGCCGCGCCGCGACACCCAGCCGTGGATCAACCCCGCCTGGAAGAACTGCACCGGCCGCTCGAACCCACCCGCTGCAATGATTGACGCCACGTCCGCGGCTGGCAGCACACCCACGTCCTCCGCATAGGCCTTGCGCATGCGCGCCATCGCCTCCGGCGACACCTCGGCCGCCGCCATCATCCGTATCCACGCCGCGAGCAGTACGTCGTACTCGGGTGACCGCACATCCGACGCGAGGTCTGAGCTGGCCAGCAGTCCGCCCGGCTTCAAGCGATCCGCAATCTCGCGGAAGAAGGCCGAGCGCGCCGGCCGGTCCAGGATGAACTGGGACACCAGGAAACAGGTCGCCGCGTCATGCGCCGCAACAGTCGGCAACGATGCGACATAGCCCTCGTGGAACTCGCATCGGGCCGCGAACCCTTCCTGTTGCGCCCGCTGACGGCAGACGTCCAGCATGGGCCCGGAGGGCTCCACGGCCGTGAAGCGCCAGCCCCGGTTTCGCGCGGCCAGATGCGCCATCTCCGCGCCCGTGCCCACGCCCACACACAGGATGCGCGCATCAGCCGGCAGGCCAGCAAACTGCGAATCCAGCAGCAGGTGCAGGCAATGCCTGATCGGCGCCGTCCTGGCCCACTGCGTGTCGTAGCTGGCGGCCTGCTGGTCGAACACCGCCTTGACCTGTGCCTGGTCCATGCTCAGGCCGCCGGCACTTCGTTGCGCCGCCACCGCTTCGGCGTCATCTTGCGGATCGCGTCATCCACCAGCGTGAACACCACCGGGATGACCAGCAGGCTCAGGAAGGTTGACGTGATCAGCCCACCGATCACCACGATGGCCATCGGCGCACGGAACGACGGGTCGGTGCCGAACCCAAGCGCAATCGGCAACATGCCCGCGCCCATGGCCAACGTCGTCATGATGATCGGCCGGGCCCGCTTGTGGCACGCGTCGATCAGCGCCTCCAGCCGCGTCATGCCGTGCTCGCGCTCGGCCATGATGGCGTACTCCACCAGCAGGATGGAGTTCTTCGTCGCGATGCCCATCAGCATGATCATGCCGATCATGGCCGGCATGCTGAGGTCGGTGCCCGTCACGAACAGCGCCAGGATGGCGCCCGGGATGGACAGCACCAGCGCACCCAGGATGGTGACCGGCTGCACCCACGCGTGGAACAGCAGCACCAGCACGACATAGATGCAGGCCACGCCCGTGCCCATGGCGAGCAGGAAGCTCTGGCTCAACTCGGCAAAGGCTTCGGCGTCGCCGATCTCGGTCTTAATGATGCCGGGCGGCAGTTGGGCCACCGACGGCAGCGCCGCCACGCGCTGCTGCACGTCGCCCAGGGCCTGGCCGTTCAGCTCGATCTCGAAGTTGACGTTGCGGGCGCGGTTGTAGCGGTCGATCTGCGCGGGGCCGGTCCCCAGCGAGATCTCGGCCACCTGCTCCAGCGGCACGGGGCCGCGGGCCCCAGGCACGCTGAGCTGGCTGAGCAGCGACAGGTCGGTGCGCGCGCCTTCGGGCAGCTTCACGACGATGGGCACCTGGCGCTGCGCGAGGTTGAGCTTGGGCAGGAACTGGTCGTAGTCGCCCGCCGTGGCGATGCGCAGCGTCTCGGCGATGGCCGCGGTGCTGACGCCCAGGTCGGCGGCACGCGCGCTGTCGGGCTTCACGATCAGTTCGGGCCGCTGCAGCGCCGAGCTGCTCGTCACCTGGCCGATACCGGCCAGCCCGCGCAGCTCGCGCTCCACCTTGAGGGCGTGCGCGGCCAGCGCGTCGCCGTCTTCACCAGCGAGCACCAGCACATACTTCTCCGACGAGCCGCCGAAGGCGACCGTGAAGCGGGCACCCGGAATGCCTTCGACGGCCTTGCGCAGCTCGCGCTCGATGTCCTGCTTGCTGGTGCCCTTGCGCTCGCCGCGCGGCGTGAGGTTGATGGTGAGCGTGGCCTTGCGGGCCTCGGGGGCGCCGCCCATGGCGAAGGGATCAGAGCCCGCCGCGCCGCCACCGATCGCCGTGTAGACCATCTTCACGTGCGGGTTCTTCGCCACCGCATCGCGCGCGGCCACGGCCACCTTCAGCGTGTCGGCATAGGTGCTGCCCGGCTCCAGCTGGATGGACACCTGCGTCTGGCTCAGGTCATCGGGCGGGATGAAGGCGCCGGCGATCTTGCCCATGAACAGCGGCGAGCAGCTGGCCACCGCGAAGGCCGCCGTGACGGCCAGCGTCTTGCCGCGGTGCGTGAGGCACCAGCGCACCAGGCGCAGGTAGCGTTCCATCCAGAACGGCTCGCCCGGGTCGTGGCTGGGCTTCTTCAGGATGTAGGCCGCCATCATGGGCGTGAGCAGCCGCGCCACCACCAGGCTGAAGAACACGGCGATGGCCGCCGTCCAGCCGAACTGCACGAAGAACTTGCCCGGCACGCCGGCCATGAAGGCGGTGGGCAGGAACACGGCGATCAGCGTGAACGTGGTGGCGATCACG
>SXGQ01726023.1_pt1 | contig 22487 bp, 22 predicted proteins | sample 3178371 | NCBI WGS metagenome assembly SXGQ01 (sample SAMN11356859, study PRJNA531348) | freshwater metagenome | isolation source: freshwater sample F1-20 | place: China: Fuxian Lake, Yuxi | collected 2017-12-25 | reverse complement strand
GGGTTTGGTTCCTTGGGGTTGTAGTAGTCGTTCAGGAACGCCACGCCGATGCGGTGTGGGCCGGGCTCGAGCCGGCCCTGCCAAACCAACATGCCGGGCTTGGTTCGCTCGAATGGAACGTCGATGCCGTCGACCGCCGGTCCGGATGGCGGGCTGGTACTCGGTGCACCCTGCTCGGGTGGGGTGTCGCGATTCCCCGGCTTCTGCCGCGCATCACCAGCGGTTGGCGCGTTTGGCTGCAGCGCTTGGCCTTGTACCGTCGCTCCGTCCACGAGCACCGAAGCCCGCGCAACATCCGGCCCCGCGCGCGATGCCGAGACCGTGGCCTCAAATCGATAGGTCCCTGGCAGCGTGACCATGAAGCTGGCCGTGAGTGACCCATTGGTCGCGAGCATCTGCACGCCGTCGTGCTGGCCGCCCTGACCGCGGCGTTCGAGCGAGCCAAGCGCCGCGTCCATGGTGCGCTGCTGCGATGGCGGCAGCACCGCGGCGGCAGCGACGGCCTCGGCCGACACCAGGAACTTCTCGACCAAGAGCGGTGGCAACGCAAGCGTGGCGGCGGTGGTATCGAAGCCCTCGCCCACGTCATCGGCTGGCAACGTGGCGAGCGCGATGGCGCGCAGCGAATGTGCGAAGGCGGGAGGCTGGGTGATCGAATTTGCGCGCGCGACTGCGTTGGTTGGGTTGCTTTCGGATGATGCAGTCGCGGCGCTTGGTTCTGACGAGTTCGCAATGTTCGGCTCGGCCTTGGTTGCGGCGCTGGCGCCTGGTTTGGTTGCGGCACGTGGGGCAGCTTTAGGCTCTTCACGCGGCGCTGTTCCCAGGCGACCGATCGTGTTGCGAATGCTGTTGGCGACCTGCCAACGATTGAGCCGGCGCACGAGTGGCACTTCACGGCGTGCCGGCGGCACGGCGGCATCAATGGCCGCGATCATCGCCGCGTACTCGGCAGCGCTGGGCCGCTCGGTTTCCTCGGTCGGAGGCATGTCCTGCCGCACCAGGCGAGCGCGGATCGCACGCAGCGCCGACGGCTGCGCGCCATCGAGCACCGCGTTCAGGTCAAAGCCCCCCTTTCCGCGTGCACCGTCGTGGCAATCAAGGCAGTGAGTGCGGAGGGTGGATGTGAGCGCAGGCGGTGTAGATTGGGAATCTGCGTGATTCGCGATCGCGGGCGCATCATGCAGCGGTACAGAGGCCGCCGCCGTGCTCGGTATGCGCGCCTCAGCGTGCGGCAGCACCGTGACGCCAGCCACGACAAGGGCCACAACACAGCCAGCTGTACGCAACGCCATCACGGATAGACGATACCCCGCAAGCATCAGGAGCCAAGTCTTGCGCGAGGCCTCCATCCGAACTATGAGCCACCGGCTCGGAGGAAGTGACCCAGTCGCGGTGCAGATCAGCGCGCTAAATGGCGACAACGTGGGCCCCGGCGGCGCGGGCTCGCTGTGGCACGCGGGCCCGTCGGTGCTCGAGCCTCTCGAGACGGTGCCTGTAGACCGCGCGCTGATGCGCCCAAGACATGCGTACCGGAGGACGTGGAGCCCACGTTTCGAGACGATATCAACTGCATCCGTGACGACGTGAGCTGCTGCGTCGGCGAGGACCAGGCGGTGATGCTCAGCGTGACGTGCGACATCGTCTGGATGCAGGAGCAGCCTCTGACCCCGAGGCACCGCTTACTGCCGCGGATGGGCACCATGGCCATACGATGCATAGTCCGCCGCATCCGCTGGCTGCTCGACGTGGACACGCTCGCCCACGACCCCGCGGAGAACTCGCGCCTCAATGAGATCGGCCGCATGCAGCTCGAATGCAAGGACCACGTGGTAGTAGACGGCTACCGTAACTGTCGCGGCACTGGCGCGCTGGTGCGCGCAGATGGCCTGTTCGACGAGGGCGCCGCGGACGTAGTGTTCGATGCACGACCGCGTTCCACCTAGCGCGTGCTGCCGAACACTCTCTCAGGCTCGGGTTCGGGGCCACCCCCTGCCGTCCGACTTCGCGACGCGCGGTTCTGCGCAGGCCTAATCATCCTAGTTGCTTGTTCCGCGCAGTATCGCCCTGTCGCAGACGGACAGCGCGGTGCGAGAGTGGTCCGAAATCCTAGCGGGCCTTGTGGGCTGAAACATCTGGAAGCGGCAGAACCGCCTTGCGCGGGCCCGCAAGCAGGCCCGATGTAAATCCAACGAGTGGCTTCACTGATAGGTGCCTCGCCGACGTCACTACAGCCGCTGCGCAAACCCCGACGAGCAGCCACGCGAGCCAGGCAACGTCGACTGCACGCGTCGGGCGGGTTCGATAGAACGTGATGAACTCGATCACCTTGCGACGCTCGCGCGTACCCATCGCGGCGCGTCCTGCCGGCGCGAAGTGGTGCTCAAGCCGGGCTCCCGGGAGGATCGCCAGGCGGTCGCCGAAGCGGGCACGCACACGGGTCGAGAAGTCGAGGTCCTCGAGCATGTGAAAGCCGTTGGCGGTGTCGAAGGGGACTTCGTCAAAGACCTCCTTTCGCCAGGCAGACAGGCCTCCCGAGAGGGCATGGCTTGGGATCGCGGAGGCACCCCGCCCCTGAAGCGTGACATAGATCCATGGGCGGGGATCGTCGAACACACCTCGGTGGAACAACGCATGGAACGCCGCGTAGGCCTTGCCGAACGGGACGTCCGTGACGACGCCCGAGGCCCCAACCAAGGCGGGATTGCCGTGGAAACCCTCAAGGATCGATGCAAGGTAATCCTGCTCGAGGACGATGTCGTCCTCGAGAAAGCAGACGATGGCTCCCGTGGCACTCGCGGCACCGACCGACTTGGCGTGTACCAGTCCCCTGATCGACGGATCATGGATCCAGCGCAGATGAACACGATCTCCGAGCATCCCCTGTAGCCGGGCGCGCTCCGATTCCACCGGCCACTCGTCGGACTGGTCGATCAACAGCACCTCGCTTGGGGCGCAGGACTGAGCCGCCACCGAAGCAAGCGCGACGCATAGGTCACGGTGACGATTCTTGGTGGGGATGACGACGGTGAGGTTCACGATTGGGTGGAGCTGATACCTAGCAGGGCCTTCCAGCCCGGGAGGCCGGGATCAAGATCAAAATAGTGGCTCGCTGGCGCCGCGCGGGAGTAACCGGCCGAGGCGATCGCGGCCAATTCCATCGCGGAAGAGAAAAAGCACTCGATCCCGCAGCCAAAGAGTGGGCTGGTGTTCAATACCCGGCCGTCTCGAAACACCGCGACCCTCAATCCTGCGCACATCGCCTCCAACGAGGCGGACGTTGTCTGTCCGGTGACGACGAGGTCAACGTCCAGAAACAGGTCTCGGAGCGGTGCTTCTGTCTGCGCAAAGGCGATCGATGACGATGATCCGAGTTGAACCGGAGCTGCGGGGTGAGATTTGAAGCGGATCTCTGTTCGAGGAGGGAGCAAGGGCAACGCTGCTCCGACGATCTGGATCAGCGCCTCGTTTGAACCAGGCACATTGTCACCACAGACCAGAACCCTGAAGCACTCTCGCGGCCTAACTCGTACGGGCCCCAATCCGAAGAGATGGGGATATCGAACGGCCTCCACCCTCGCCACCTCGTTGCCAGGGTAACCCCCCAGCGAATACTGCCGCTGCGCGAGCGGCCCATTGACCGCGACCGCGTTCGGTCGTGGCAGTGATGCCGGTCCTTCGTGCGAGTAGGCCCGAACTGAATAAAAGTTGCGGAGATCCCAATAGCGGACAGTCGAGTGCTGGATCCCGAAGAGCTTGCCGTGCCCGGCGCTACGCCAAGCATGGACGAGCGCCATTTCCCACGGCTGATTCTCTTGAATGTAGATACCGAGCGACTGGTGCGGAAGCCATTTACAGATTCGCTCGAGCAGGCCAAGTCGGATGCACTGGCGAAGGCACGCAACCCCGGCGAGGCTTGAACGGAGCATCGGCACCAACCACGGCGAGAGATCCACGTCGCTGCCCGGGGGGCGACCGAGCTGGCTCCAATCAGCCGAGAGTAATGTCGGGAGGCTTTGGCGCAGACGCGACCAGTCCCGGAACGCACGCAGGCCGATCGCCGCATTGATGGCATCCTCGACGAGGAAGTGCCTGTCGCTCCCGGACTGATTGAATCGCGTCAGAACGGCGCGCGCTGTACCGACCGTCGGTACCTCGGGATGAGGAAGAAGATGGTGAACCCAATTCACACGAAAACGGGCTTCCCTGAGGAGATCGACGAGGCTCCCCCAGTAGCCCGAGCGGAATCGGCCCTCGGATGCGGCGACCGGATCGAGGTATGTGAGATGATCAAACACACACAAGTCGCTCGGAGCGTCGCGCAGGCTGCGGAGTGACTTCGGAAGCACGGCCGCCTTCGCGATCGAGAGATGCCCGGCCGCACGCCCCTTGAAGCGGTAACCGGCGCGGGTCGGGTTCGATGATTCGCTCGCTGGTACGACTGCGTCGAAACGAAGCCCAACGCGTGCGCAGAACGACGCCAGCACCGAAGAAAGCACCTTGTCGCGACTCACAAAAGTGACGCTGCCGCGAAAGCCGGAGCGCCGGACCCATTCCTCCAAAGCGAGGCACTTCATGGCGTCATTGATCCAACTCGCCTCGTACAGGTTCGGGAGGTGCGATGATGGCATCATCCACCAGTAACTCAGGGACGGACGGACAAGCAAGTGCTCTGCCATCGTCTTGGAGCCGACTCGCGTTGATGACAGCGCGTGGGCGCAATCGAGGAACGAAGTGCGGAGCATGTCGGCGGAGGACTCGACCAGCTCAGGAACACTCCCAGGAAATCCATCGGGTTCGGAGGCGCGGTACTCGCGCCACGAGACTTCATCAGCACGGCACGCCACCCCCTCAACATCAATGATCTTCAATTGATTCGTCGGCAACATGCGCTCTGTCAAGTTATCTCATTCAAGGGTGGTGACTGGAGATCAGCGCCGACCAACGGTCACTCGCAGGCTTCCCGATGAACTCGGTTCCGGAGCAAACCTTCCACCAGCGCCAGGCGCGTCGTCTCTGCGGCCTTGAACCGCATCTCATGCCATGCATCATCGGAAAAGTAGGCTGCATGTGGGTTGATGAGCAGCCGTCCACGGACCCAGTCCTCATCATTTCGCCATGCACGGATCAGCGAGTGCGATGCTGAAGGAGGTTCTTGCGGCAGGACGTCGAGACCAGCCGCCGCGAGATGTCCCGAGCGAAGCGCGGCCTCGATGCAGTCGAGGCCCTGCACGATCTCGCCGCGCGCCGTGTTGACGAGTATCGCGCCAGGCTTCATGAGCGCAAGTGTACGACTGTCGATCATGCCTCTCGTCTGCGGTGAGAGCGGGCAGTTAACCGACACGATGTCCGCAGAGGCAAGCATTTCGTCGAGGTGTCGGAGGCGGGTGTAGCCAACCGCCTTCTCATGTCCCGAGGGCTGATGGGGATCGAACCCAAGCAAACGGATACCGAAGGGTCGTAGCCGGTTCATCACCGAGGTGCCGATTCGCCCAACACCGATCACCCCGAGCGATTGCGCTGACATGCGCCGGAGCGGAGGCAAGGTGTGTTCCTGCCAGCCACGTGCGTAGGACCGCGCTGCGCGGTCGTACGCCACAACCTTCCTCTGAAGTGCAAGAATCATCGCACACGCCGTGTCCGCAACCTCCTCGGTTCCGTAGTCCGGGTTGTTGCAGAACGGAATTCCCCGCTCCGTGAGAGCGCCGACATCGACCATGTCGAAGCCAACCCCGTAGCGAACCACCACCCGGCACTTCAACATCCGAGAAACCACCTCGCGGGTGATGCGCTCGTGCCACACCAGCAGTCCATCCAATCCCTCCCACGCTTCGATCGGCGTCGAAGGCTCTAGCAGCACGAAATCCGCCTCGGGAAATGCGGCGGATTCGATCTCGGTCGATCGAACGTAGTCGGTGATACCGATGCGAAACCTCCCCGAACTCATCGGCCGTACGGCGTCGCCGTCTCCGTGAATCCATGCTGGCGCAACCAGAACTCGACCAGCGGAAGCTGCCACTCATAGTCTACGTCTAGGCCACCCCACTGCACGAGCGGATGGACGTTGAAGCCGATCCACTTGAATGGCGGCTCTCCCATGCGCTCGTAATCGAAGCACCGTGGTCGAACGACGAACGCGGAGCAATCCGCGAAGTATGTGTCGCCCTGGGAGTCACGGTCGCAAGTCGCGCTCTCGAACAGGGAGAGCGGAACGAACGGGACGAGGCGCCCTGCGGCGTCGATACGACGAGCCCTGAGCGGACTCCACATATTGTACCGGCTGACGGTCACCGCGGAGTCGAGGGACGGGTCCGCTCGCAGCGCCTCGATGCCTTGATCGACGATACCAGGCGAGATCGTTGCACCATTGCAGAAGGACAGCGTCACCGTCTCAGGTTCCTCGCCAATCAGGTCGCGAATCGCGAGGTAGCCGTGGCGAAACGCATCTTCGGAGAGCGCTTCCTTCGTGGCCAACTCCGGAGGCCGATGAATGCGCGTCGCGCCATGCCGCGCACCCTCCGCAGCAATCTCGTCAGAGTCCGTGGAGATGAAGACACGGTCAACATGCTTGCTGTTGGCGAGCGCCATCATCGGATAGGCCATCAACGGCCGGCCGACGACGGGGCGGAAGTGCTTCTTCGGAAGGCCGGTGCTGCCGCCACGGCCGATCGCGAGCGCGACATTCATGCATGACTCCTAACTTCGGGGACCTTGGTGCTGGCGTATGGTGCACGGGCGACCACACGCACGTGCGAACTGAGTTGATGCCGCTGCAAGAAAGACTGGAGATCAGCGCGGGCCTCGGCCCCGCGGTGGCGGAGCATGTACGAGGTGAATCGATCCAGCTGCGGAACATCGTCCTCCTCGAGCATGTTCCCGACAATGTCCACGTCCAGCTGCCCCGGCGTCGCGAGCTCGACCAATTCGAGTCCGGCACGGGTGACCAATCGACACAGACCCTCGGTCGTGAGGAGATTGATGTGGTGGGGCGGCGAGACGCTCTTGGAGCGCTCCCACAGAATCCGGATGTCCCAGCCGCTGGAGGTGAGCGTAGTGAACATCAGGAGGCCGCCTGGAGCGAGCAGCCTTCTGGCGGAGAGCAGGAAGTCCAGCGGAGAGTGCAGGTGCTCGATGACCTCGAACGACGTGAGCATGGAAGCTTGCAGATCCGTCGACACGAGTGACTCGACGGGGCTCTCGAGAACGCGGAACCCGCGCTCGCGCGAAGCTCGGGCAAGATCGGTGCTCGGCTCGATGCCAACGACGTCGTCGAACATGCCGAGAGACCGCAGCTCCTCAAGGAAGATCCCGTAGCCGGAGCCAATGTCAGCGACCACCATCGGCCGAGGCACCTCATGGCGACGAAGCAGGCCCGCGATTGTCTCCGCCCGTGGCCGGAAGATCAGTCGGCGGCGCGCATCGGCGGTCTCCGGAAAGAAACGCCGCGCCCAGAAACGCGATGACTCCGACTCCCTGTAGTAGCGGTCGATCATCTCGCCAGTGGGGCGCGGCGACATGAAGAGGCTTCCACACCCGCCGCACTCCCGATAGTGCATGCCATGCTTCGTGAATGATGGCTCGCCTGGGCCGCCATCGCACGCCGGACATCGAACGTCCACGAAGGAAGATTGATCAGCGAAATAGACTCCGATGTCGCGCCGGGCCACCTCTAGGAACGAGTCGAAGAGCTCGCGAGGACGAATTTCGTGCTCCTTCACCTTTCGTCCGCCCTTCCTGACATATGGCGCCGAACCGTCTCGGCTATACCGACTTCCGGCAGCACGGACGGTGCCCATCCGAAATCACGGAGCGCGGCAGACACATCCGCATGCGTACGGTCGGGATCGCCAGGGTCGGCGGCGCCGTAAACAACCGGGTAGTCAGCGGGCTTGCCAGCGCACTCTAGGATCTTTCCAATGATCTCGCGGACGCGCATCGGTCGCCCCGAGCCGAGGTTGTAGGTCCGGCCGAATGACGCCGGCGCATTGAGGGACATCATGATCGCCCTCACGACGTCGGAGACATGCACGATGTCACGCAGCCGATCGCCGCTTCCGTGCACGGACACCGCTTCGCCGCGAAGGACGAATCCAAGGAAGATCTTCACTAGGCCTTGATTCAGGTTGGACATGTTCTGCCCAAACCCATAGGTCGTGTAGAGGCGGAAAATTGTCCAATCGAGGTCACGCTGCATGCGCACGTACGACTCTGAAGCCGCTTTGTGCGCCGCGTAATAGGTCAATGGCCTCGGCACCTCTTCGGATGGGGTGGGAAACGAAGGCGGATTCCCGTACACGCTCATCGAGGAGGTGAAGATCAGGCGCCGCACGGAGGCGGCGGCGCAGTATTGGAGTACCCGCAAGGTCGCCAACTGATTGGCGAGGAGGTCTGCCTCGGGGTCGCGGAACGAGATCGCGTTCGAGGACTGGGCGGCGCAATGGACGACTGCATCGATTCGCTGACCCGCGATCAACTCCACCCAGGCGGCCGCAGAGAGATCCGCCACAAGCAGGGGCACCCCGTCAGGAACATTCTCGCGCCGGCCATTCGACAGGTCATCGATGGCGATTGGGTGATAGCCATCGGCGAGCAACGCCGCGCAGAGCTGGGAGCCGAGGAATCCGGCTCCGCCGGTGACGAGGATGTTTGCCATCTTCAGCAAGAACCCCTTCGGATAATCGGATTCGCGAGTCGACCAATCGACTCGATCTCCAGCTCGGCACGATCTCCCGGCGTGATGAGCGAGCCCATCGCCCCAGCAGGAGTCCCGGTCAGCACGATGTCCCCCGGAAAGAGCGGCATGATCTTGGAAACCAGGGCTACCGCTTCGGCATCCCCGAGAATCCGGTCACGGGTGCATCCGTCCTGAGTCCTGCATCCGTTGATCGTGGTGGTCATGCGCAGTGCTGCCGTGTCGATTCCCCTGCGGAGGATATCGCCCACGGGACAGAAGGAGACGAGGCTCTTGGACCGAGCAAGATGGTGATCTCGCCCGCAGATGTTTGACGCGGTGACGTCGTTTGCGATCGTCCAGCCGAGGATCGCGCGCGCAGCCTCTTCGCTGGAGGCCTCGAAGACAGGGCGACCGATCACCAACGCGAGCTCAACCTCCACCCAGACTCTCTCGCACCACGCAGGCAGCCGGATGGGTTCGTGCGGCGCAACAAGGCACGCGGGTGCCTTCAGGAACACGAGGGGCTCGTCGTACGTGTCGCGCGGACCGACGAGATCCTTGTAGTTGTAGGCCAGCGCAGCGACGGTCCGCGGCTGGCAGCAAGGCGTGAGGCTGAGCTCATCGATCGATCCGACGCGGGAGCCGGCGCTCCACTCGGCATAGGGATCCCCGTCGAGGGCACGGACCGACCCATCCCCCGCGTCCAATACGCCCCAGTGGGTCGACCCCTCGAGGCGATACCGGACGAGATCGTTCATGGCGCCCCCACCCAGCCAGCCATCGACAACCGGGCCACGTCGAGGACACGGTTCGAATAGGCCCATTCGTTATCGTACCACGTCACCATCTTGAGGAAGCGCCCCCCAACCACCTTCGTGCGCCGTGAGTCGACGATGCAGGACTGGCGGGTGCGCATGTAGTCGCTCGAGACCAACGCCTCGCGCTCAAGTCGAATCACGTTCGGCAGCCTCTGCGAGGCGGCCTCGAAGGCAGCGTGGATGTCCTCAGCCGATGCCGGACGGGAGAGGCAGATGGAGAGGTCCGATGCCGAGACGATGTGAGTCGGTACCCGGAATGAGATGGCTTCCAAGCGCCCTGCCAAGCCGGGGAGGACTGCGCAGGCCGCAGTCGCCGCGGTCGTGTCCTTTGGAATGAGGTTGATGACGCTCGCCCTACCGAGGGAATAGTCCTGCCACGAGTGGCCAGGGCTGGCGACAGAACTCACGGGGCCGTCAAGCAGGTTCTGGTAGGAGAGCCAAGGGTGGAGCGTCGTCACGAATCCAGACTCGATGCCCCACTGACGGTCAAGTTCGTGGAGCACGGGCGCAACGGCGTTCGCGTCACAGATGCTGCTGCTGAGCACATGGTGGGCTTCGCGCCGGTAATCCTGCTCGTTCACCCCTATCACGACCGTCAGGTCGACGCCTTGGTTCGCATTGGTGACGACGACTTTGTGGGCCCCACCGCGCGCGACCACGTCCCGGCCACCAGCCACGTTCGATGCCACGCCGGTCGCCTCGACGATGACATCCACACCATGGTCCTGCCACCGCACATCCCGGATGTCCCTCTCGGCGGACACCGGAATGGCACGGCCGTCTACCGAAATCGACCCATCCCCGGCCGACACGGGTCGGTCGAGGCGACCGTAGAGCGAGTCAAATCGCAGCAGGTAAGCGAGGTTTGAGACATCCCGATCAAGTTCGTTGATCGCGACGATCTCGACGTCCGGCTCCTCGAGCGCGATCCTCGCCAGAACACGCCCGATGCGCCCAAACCCGTTGATTCCAATCCGAACCATTCCGAAATTCTACCTCAACGGCCCGAGCCGGCACACGAACGGCGCGATCTCCGCGAAACAATCGAGCGCGTGCTCCGCCGCGGGTTCGCGGGGGCCGTAACCCCAGTTCGCAAGGACCGCGGTGACGCCGACGGACGCGGCATCCGCCACGTGCAGGGCGTTGTCATCCACGAACACCACCCGATCTGGAGGGCTGCGGTGGGCGGCGGCGATGCGCAGCAGCGACTCTGGCTTCGGCCCGACCCCGCGCCCAAAGATCCCGTCCACTTCAAGGCCGCTGCGGGACAGTATCAAGCGGATCGATGGCTCGTCCTTCGTCGAGACGATGTAGAGCGGAGATCGCCGGAGTTCGGCCCAGGACTCTGCGACCCCGGGATAGAGCGGGTTCATGGCGACGAAGCTGTCCGGATCATGAGCAATCGTTCGATCGCGCAGCTCATGGAACCGTGACTCGAATTCGGCGACGCGCTCTAACTGGTCCTTCGAAAGGTCCTCGAATTGCGTGGCAGACAGAGGCCGCTCGGGGAACTGCGAGATCCAGTCCCAGAGGAGCAGGTAGTGTCCAGATGGCCTCACCACGCCGCGACGCTCACGAAACAGGCGACCCCATTCCAATGACACCTCGGGCGGCAGGCCGGCGCGGTGCAGGCCGCGATAAGCGCCATAGCTCGTCAACATGCACTCAGCGATGCTGTCGCAGACGACGCCATCGAAGTCGAGGGCAAGGATAGGCCGTGAGCTGCGCCTATTCATTGATTCGGAGTGGAGGTGGCGTAGACTTGACCTAGGGATGCGGGGCTAGCATATCGACTTGTGTGGATACGCCCTGTGAGCCTCTATGTGAGCGAATGTCATGCATCGATCAGCGCCAAACACGTTCCCTTTCTTCTGAGGCACTTGACTACTCCCAGGGAGTCCGAGCCGGATCAAACACGCCCGCGAGCGAGAGCCCCCGCACGTTCCCAAACCAGCCGGCGACGAATCGCCGTGGGTCTGCATCGTTATCGAAAGGCTGCGATGCCGGTATTCCCAGAATGAGTCGGTTCTCCCCCCACCTCCCGGCACAGTCAGCTACTGGGACCGGCATCCGGACGCGAGAGGCGAACCGCCTTGCGGAGGTCCTCGCGGCAGTTTTCGTCGGTGTTGTGGCCCTTAGCCCCACGATCAATGTCGCCGAGGGCCAACTGATTCGATACGCCGCCATGGGTGTGACGGGAGTCATCGCTGTGGCGGTATTGAACGAGGGCCAGCTGACGTTCTCGGGAAAGTGCTTGATGGCGATCCTAGGAACCTGCCTGATGGCATCCCTCCTTGCCAATGCAGCGAACATCGACACCATCGCTCCCGCGAAGGTCGTCGGCTCTGCCTTGGTGATCTTTGCAGCTCCGCTGATTTATTGCAGGACTCCGAAAGCCGTCCTCAGGTTGCTGGAAGCGATGTTGATGGCCAATCTACTGGTAGTCATCGCGCAGTTGTTGGGCCTTGACGAATCCGTGTACATCCACGTCACCTACGCCAACGATGCGGTACCTGCTTCCATCGTGGGTGGCGCCTCGACTTACGACCCTGAAACTCAACTGGCGTTCCTACCGCAGTCTCGACCGTCGGGCCTGTTACCCGCGCCCACCTACCTGAGCTTCTTCCTCATTTTGTCCTGGCTCATGGTGGTGACCAACCCCGCGAGCCACAGCCACGGTGCACTGCTTGCCTTCGGCGCAGTCGCTGCACTTTCGGGTTCAACGCTCGGAGTACTGCTCATTGCCGCGACGCTGCCCTGGCTTCGACTCAAGCCAAGCGTGCTCTTGGTACTTGTTGGTTACCTACTAGCAAGTGCTGCCTACTCCCGGATCCTGCCGGCCACCTTCGAGCAACACAATTCACTTGACGATCTGATACGCAGCATCTCCAACCGAGTCGGCGAGCAAGATGATGGCGGATCAGAATCCATCCTACAAACGCAACCGGTGGTGCTAGCGGCTGTAATTTTCGCGCTCGGGATAGCCACCACCCTAGCCAAGCACTTCAATCTGATGCAAATCGCCCGTGCCGGCATCGCCATCGTCATGCCCTTGCTCGTGCATGACAACGACGCATCGACTTATTTCATGACAACAGCGTTGGCTGCGCAAGAGTGCCTCGGGTTCGTGTTGATCAAGCCACAGGCCCCACAGGCGATCACTGGTAGGCGGTCGCAGAAACTCACAAAACCTGCTCATGTACCCCGACCCGCGGGCACGCATGATGCACCCTGCGGTAACAGAATCGGTCTCGTCGGCCCGTCGAATCCGCCTCGCGCGTGATCAAGCGATCGTGTTCACCACGGGAAGCTGGTTGTTGAGCAACTGCTGACGCGCCAAGCAGAGGAGCTGCCTCAACAACGTACCGGTGGTGAAGTTTCGTGCACCTGTCGATGGCAGGAGCATCTTCAGTCGCCCAGCCCCCGACTCCGAGATCACCCCCGGTCCAAGCTCGCCAGATGATGATATTTCGATACGGCGCAGGTCTCCTTCTAGGTCATCGGCGGAGATTCTCTGCACCTGCCAAGCCTTTGCCATCGCGCTAATCTGCTTCATGAAATGCACTAGGCGTGTGTGCGACGGTTTGCCGCAGCACTGGAGCAGTCGTCGTTGCTGGAGTAGATCGTCACTATCTTCGCTCTCGGCATGCCGAGAGCCTCGGCTTGCGTCGCCATCTCTGCTTCGAAAGCCTCCGAAGAAATCACGACAACATCAAGCCTAGACAGTTCCTCCCGAGACGGCGGCACGATCCGAATGCCCTTGAGGCTTCGTCCAGACTTGTTTGGATTGTTGTCGAGAACTACTTGCCAAATCGAGTGAGGGAGATCGAGCGCACTCAAGAGATCGAGCGTGTGGGGGCCGCCCCCGAAGAGCCCCAATCGGGCCCCGCTTGACGACAACTGGACCAGTCGATGCCGCAGTGGCGCGATTCGCTCCGAGAGGAATCTATTGCGGGAGTCAATCTGCGCACGGATGCCATCGACAATCTTGATCGGATCCGGGGATTCGCACTCACCGCTCCCGAAATCGGCAGCCGATGCGATGCACCGGAGCACCGGGTAAGAAAAGCCAGAGTTGGCAGGATTCCCGGTCCACGATTCCAATCTGTCCACTCGCAAACCCGCTCGTGCCATGGCAAAGCGAAGCGTTTCTTGGACAAAGTAATTGAGATGCTCGTGGTGGAACATTGAAGAGACAGAGGCTGGCCAGATTGCTGCGTCCGGCAATTCAAGGTGCAGCCGCCCACCGGGCCGAAGCAGGCCGCGGGCGACCCGCAGCACGTCGAGCGGCGCCTGCACGTGCTCCAACACATGCCGCATCGAAACGATGTCGAATTGTTCACCCCCGAGCGTTGCCTCCTCAAGCATGCATCGATGAATCTCGATGTCCGGAATCAGCCCGGCGGCAAAGTCCGCGTACTTTCCAGACGGCTCGACCAAGACACATTGAACCGAGCCTCCAAGCTGCTGCCTCAGTCGATCGAGGAAGAAGCCCTCGGCGCCACCGATGTCCAGTACCCGCGAGGCCCGTGGACCCGTCCAGCCCGCAAGCAGGAACTCCACCTGCAAATCGAGCAACGACGAGAAGCCCGCGCCCAAGTTGTCAGACTTCCGAGGAATACGCGACTGGCGCGCGTAATACCTGCTCATCTGCGACTGGCTTCCGCGCGGCGACAGAAACACAAACCCACACTTCGTACAACATCCGGCGCCGATGGTGAACGACACTCCATCGCCCAAGGTCGTAAACGCATCGAAACCATGCGCCGCAATCAGTTGCGCAAGATCCCGACCGCCGCACAACGGACAAGCCAGGATTACATCCGGCGCATCGAAGACCTGGGTCACGTCTCTCTCTCCACAAAGTGCGGACGCGCCTCCGCCAGCCCGCAACGCACGAAGGAGTCCGCCCAGTAGCGAACCTCCCCCTCCCGACGACCGATGACACGCGCGATCTCATTCACCGAGGAGTGACCATCGATGGCGTACATGACGTCGTAGAACGCGCGCATCAAGGCCTGCCCATCGGGCGTCGATTGATCCGGAATGAGCCCGTGGCCAGAAAGAAAGACCGGACCGGGAACGCGCAGCACCGGGATGTAATCCAACTCAGCGAGTTGGAGGCATCGAAACAGCACATCTCGCGCTTCGCGAAGGCGGTCGATGTCGACAAGCGAAACATTGTCATCAGAGGTGTGATACTCGGGATAAGGGAACCGCGTCAATGAAAAGGACGGAATGCCGACGCCCGGCGAGTCCAGCACCTTCTCATCATTGCAAGCGCTCTTCATGAAGCCAACGCTCTTCCAAGGCAATCCGGAATCGGCGATGGCGGTGCGCGCCACGAGGTCCCAGTAGGACGCCCCGCCCCGGGTTCTTTGCAGGACCAACGGACCCGGCGTCCCGAGCATCTCACTGAACAGAGCGCCGACTGCTCGGGACATTACCTCCGGATGCCGGCTCAGGTAGGCGATGCTGCCGATCGTCTCCGGGACGACAAGTAGACGATACGAGTACTTGCGTTGCGGGAGCTCTGCGAGCTTTCGAAAGACATCCATGGCCACCACCAACCCAGTGAGCGAATCGTTCGCCTGACATGGATGGCAGATGTTTGCGCAGATGATGAACTCGGAGTCCCTCTCGCCCGGCAGCAGCGCCGTGAGTACGCGCAACTCCCCGGACTCACGCACCGCATCGATGTCTACCTCGAACTCGTCTCCCTCGAGTTCGTTGAGGCGGCTGTGCTGGAGACACAGGCCCCAGTTCCGTTCATAGAACGAGAAGACGAACGGAACTGCATCCGGGCGATCCGGGTTCGTGTGCAGGTGCCTCATCAGCTCTGCCCGAGACACACTCCCCGAGAATGAATCGGAGTAGTTGACGCAATGAAGGTGGCTATGACCGGAGTCAATCACGACTTTGCCTCTCGAGCGCAGGGTGGCCCTCCTCATTTCCCAACGGTCGGGGATCGTCCAGGACCAGGCAACGGACCCCGTCGCAAACCCCTCAATGGTCGCTTCGGGGATCTCTCGCGCGACAACGCCCAGCGCCGTGTCGGTCGCACGGCATGCCAGCGTCCGCGGAAGCGGCGCTATCTCGCGCAGTACTCCCATCATGTCGATTGAATCACGCACGTCTTGCTCCAAGACCCTACACGATGTGGAATCGGATGCGGGAAACCCCGCCACGCACCAGAAACGAAGATCCGTTGGTGAGAGGATATCAAGCGGGACTGGAACCCCCCCCAACTCCAGCGCACGAACGATCCACTCGACGCAATTCATGTTGGACGGATCAACGGACCTGGAGTGCCGGAGCGAGCGCACGAAGTCCGGTGCGTCTCGAGTCAGATTCCACCCCCGGGACCTGCGTTCTTCGGCGATGATCTGTTCACAGAGCTTTCCCGGACGACGGAGAAACTCCAGTGCGAGTTCGGGCTTGGGCACATTCAGTCGATACTCCAGCCTTTCCCCACGCGGGCCGCCGGTGGCAGACCAATCCATGACCCTCGCGCCTAGCAGTGAGTTGTCAGCGAGTCCGACTCCGTGAATCGCCAGTGCACAGTGGTTTTCCTTCCCGTCGACGAGAAAAACCACGACCTCCCAGACACTAGCAGTGGCCATCTGTGACCCCGCAGCCGCGCGATGCAACGAAGGGATCTCGAACTCCCCGCAAGCTCGAAGCCGACGCGAGCTGACGAACTTCATCCGGCAGGGCCGCAGGAACCCTGCCAACCAGATCGAATGCGAGCAGTTGTACGTCGCACGAGGCACGAGTGCTGCCGGCACTGACCAGCCGATGCGTCAACGCGAGTGACCCCGCGCCGACTGACAGCACCCCTGACCAAAGCTCCCAGGCTTCGCCCAGCAACAGCTCCCTTCGAAAGGCAAGGTTCATACGACCCGCCACCAGCGACAGCCTCCGTTCCGTGCAAAGGCCTTCCGCGAGACCCAACCGCGCCACCATCGACCTGCAGCCTTCATCGAATGCAGATGTGTACCACGTCACATTCATGTGCCCATTGGAATCCAGCCAACTTGCCGGCACTGAGCCCGTGGATGTGAGAACGAAACCGATCATTTGCAACTGGAGGTGCAGACGGATAGGAGTTCGTTTCGATCGATCTTCCCGTTCGGTGTCAACGGAATCGCGTCCACCATGAATATCCGCTTGGGAACCATGTAGTTCGGCAGCCGACGGCGACAATGCTCCTTGACCACTTCGATCGCGGGCGCGCAGAGGTCCGCGCATTCGATTGCAATCCAGAGTTCCTCGATGCCGAGGTTCACTGACCGCACGAAGGCTACGGCGCGATGGACTCCCTGCAGTTCGCCGACTGCTCCCTCTACTTCTTGAAGGTCAACGCGGTAGCCATTGACTTTGGTCATCGAGCCAAGCCTGCCGAGCACTCTCAGGCTTCCGCGTTCGTCCATGATGCCCAGGTCTTGCGTTCGGTACGCGGGCTCACCCTCGAACTCAAAGTAGCACTGACGTGTTCGCTCAGGATCGCCAAGGTATCCCATCGAAACGCTATCTCCGGTCATGCAGATCTCTCCGCTCGTGCCGGGTGACACCGGACGCAGAGCGTCATCCACGAGCACGACGCGCATCTTCGGATGTGAGCGGCCGACCGGCGCGGGCCTACCCGCTTCGAGGTCGGCGAAATCGTCGACACCCACCAGATGCATCGTGTTCACGATCGACGTCTCCGTCGGACCCCATGCATTGATCACTTCCACGTCGGGCCGACAGGACACCCACGACAGGACATGCCTTGGCGGGAAAAAGTCTCCACCGGAGATGATCCGCCGGATCCGCGAGAGTCCGGCATCGCCGACAAGACCGAGTCGCACGAATTGCGAGAAAAACGAGGGTGCCGCAAAAATCGAGGTTACGCCGAACGCCGACAACTGCGAGATGACGGCTGGCGGACTTACCCCGGCGTCGACGACCGCCAGCGGCACTCCCTGGGAGAGAGAGACGAAGACGTCGAAGACCGAAATGTCGAAGTAGAAGTTCACCACAAGACCGATTACATCGCCCTCCCGCCACTCAAGAACCTCCTGGCTCCACGCCACGGTGTTCGCGAGATTCGCTCGACTGACCATCACCCCCTTGGGGACACCCGTCGAGCCTGATGTGAACAACACGTAAGCCAAACCCCTTCCCGGGACATCATCCGAGGCGTCGATCCGGCGATCGGCCTTTGCGATCGGCACCACGCGAGCCATACCATCAGTCCCTAGATCGCCCACACCATCTACGGCAAGGGTCGAGATGTAGCAATCGGCCTCGAGTCGAGTGAGGCAGCTGCGAATCCGATCCGACGGCTGATCCGGGGACAGCGGTGCAAATGCGCATCCGGCCCTCAAACAACCTAGTATCGCCGCCACGGACTCCTTGTTCCTGCCGCAGAAGAGAGGGATCGCCTTGCAGGCGACTACCGACTCGCGGATCGCTGCGGCATAACCATCTGCCGCGCAAAGCAGTTCCTGACGCGACCATGCCCCCGAGCCGTCCACGACCGCCAGTCGCCCAGGATTTTCCTCGATTCGGGACAGAATCGGGGCGAGCAGTGGATCACCCATCCCGACGACCTCCACGGGCCACGTACTCGATGATCAGGCCCCTCATGGCAATGAAAAGCGTCCGAATGTCTCCCCCGAAGGAACGAACACTGATCTGGTACTGACCCAACTTGAACGCGCCGACACGATTCGCGTGCAGAGCCTCGGACGACTTAAGATCGTCACTGGCAAAGCCAATGTGGTGCAATCCGCACCCGACCCGCCGGGCAAACGACGCGGTGGAGGAGGCATCCGACATCGGCTGGACAATCTCGAGCCACAGGTCGTTGTCAGCCAAATAGACAAAATGGAGCATGTTCTCCTGGACGGGGTCAAAGACGGACTCCATGACTGCATCTGGCGACAGTCCCAATGCAGCCAGAGCCTCGGGGACGTCCTTCGCGACGATTCCAATGTGGTGAATCTTCATCATTCGATCGCAAGACGGCACAGTCCTCTGAAAGTGGACATGTCGCGAAAAGTCGCCGGGTCAGTCAAGTTGAGCTTGCGCTGAAACTCTCTCTCAATGAATACGGCCAGACTCACCATGTCGAGTGAGTCAAGCAGGCCGTGCGCCACCAAATCCCCCTCGCGCAAGCGCTGCAGAACACCCTCGCCTTCTCGCTCGACGAAGAACTGGGCGAGACGACGTTCATTCGGAGTAAAGGTCATGGGCATTGGTCAGTATTGGATGAAGCTTGAAGCAATGAAAAACGAGGGATCATCGCTGAACAGTTTATGAAGCAAATCGATCGTGTCATCGTAGTGCATGAGACTAATGTTGGTGAGATCGGCCTCGCTGCCAACCTCGCGAATCAACCCACGCCTTCTCAGGGCCTCCGCCCCGCGCTTGAAGGAAAACGCGAAAGACTCCCCCGGAACATCAAGTCTCCGAACGAACGCACTATAGTCGGATCCCACCAGCCGGGCACCCTCAAAGACCCGCGTGCGAAACGCCTTGTTAACTCGATAGGTTGCTCCACCGAGCTGCTCGACAAAGTGCAGCGAAGTGTTGCCCATCCAAATCGGCCTACCCACATGAACGAATGCCGCGCGCTTGCCGAGGAGTCGATGAAAGACGCTGTCGTAGCCAAAGGCGCTCTTGCCGATCTGCTTGACGAGGCTTGCCCGAGGGCCGAGCGACGCGTACGAGAAGAGCGGGTGTTCAGAACGATGCACTTCTGGTTGCTTGAGAATCCACTTGTTCATCACACCAAGGTTTGTCGGAGTTGACAGCACGTCAAAGTCGCCCTCTGACGTATAAGTGAAAGTTGCAATGACGAGAGTCTGCCCGCGCTCGAGCATCGGTCGAGCAATTCCATCGCAGAGAGCTTCTCGGTCGATAGCCCCACCTGATCGAATCCCAAAGCCGCGGAAATCGGAATAGAGGTAGACGACATCTGCGTCACGCACACCCACCGTGTCAAGGCCGGAGATGATCTCGCTCACCAAGAGGTCGGACGCCGTGGATCTGACCGACGATTCGGACATGTTCACGATCCCATTTTGGAGGCCTGAACCATGCTCTGCGCCAACGCTGGTACATCTTGAACAAATTCGATTCTACGATCAAGAAGAGCGGGCTTGCGCAGAATGCCGTCAACGTCATAGTAGCACGCATGCGCCGAACAGCTCGCCGCAACAATCGCAGGTGAACTGAATGGCTGAACCACCGAAAGTATGGAGGATGTCGTTGCGACATAGAGATCCTCGCTCATGTCGATAAGGGACAGTTCACCTTGCGTCACCAGTTCTGAGATCGCCTTGCCGTAGGCCGCATCGCCATCTTGCTGCTTGCGCTTGTGCTTGAGCCGAATGCGGATGTCGAGGCCAGATAACGAACGTGCGACCCTCGCGGCTTCCACCACGCCGCGGATGAAGCGGATGCAACGGTCCGACGAGTAGTACGGGTCGGTGAGGGCGAGTTCCGAGAGCCTTCTCGTCGACACAGGGATGATGTCGAACACGGTCACCCAGAAGGGGCCGTCGCTGCTGCGCGACATCGACTTCGCTGGCAGATACCAGAGAATCGGCCCCACGACGTGGATATCGCATTGACAGCCGATCGATAGCAGCCACTTCCGCTGCGAATCCGTCCAGACCCAGTGCGACTGAACATCGAGGCAGAAGAACGCCGGATGGTCATACGGCCGGTTCTCCCTGTCCCAGATCCACTTGTTGTTCTCTGAGTACCAGACCATTGCGGTCGGCACCACCCTCTCCCGGACATAAAGCGCCTGGCGCCACATCGCGGAATTCGAAAGCACTACCTGCCCAAGGGAGCCCCAGGACACAAGCGCGCGAACTACCTCCGACTCGACGTTGTCCCGCAGCAGCAGGGCTTGCCGACGATCGACGCTGGCGCGAACAGCCGTCCGAAGCAAGACACCCGCGAGGCTCAGCGCTAAACGCAGCCTGTCCTTTGCCCGCGCGGGGGAAACCCGGAGCAGGCGAATCAAGGGACGGCGCGCATACAAGATATCGGGGTCAAAGTCGCTTAGGTTGTCGCAGGCACACTGCACCATGAGCGGCGCAGGGGCGTAGAGCATCGGCAAGATGCCGCATCGGCAGAAGTCGACGAATCGAGCATCGGAGCCATCCCGGAACACGTCAGCTGAACTGGTTCCGATCAACGCAACATGTATGCCTGGGCTGCGCCGCCGCTCGGGCCACACCGTCGCGGCAATCGCCAGGGCAAGTGCAGCAAGTCCCTCGACCATGCCCTTCAACGCCGCACGCAACCCTATGTATACGCGTCTCTTTCCGGGGTCGAGGACGCAGAACCCCGTGACAACCGGCGAACCGTCAGAGCCAGGCGGCGGCTCGCCCCGATCGTACGAGTCCCGCCACTGCGGCATGAAATCCCGCAGTGCATGAAACGCGATGAGCTGCCAGATTCTTGCGCCGAACGGGGTCGTTCGCTGGCAGCATCGATCCAGGAGCAATACGAAGTCAGAGAAACCCGGTCCATCACGGAGGGGCATGGGCGGCCCCCGGCCTTAATGGAAATCGTGAAGTGTCAAGCCTCATCCGAAGCGTAGACGAAGTGGAGGAGATTTGCCGAAACCCCATGCGCTCATACGCACGCACCGCCCGCACGTTTTCGGGGTGAACCCCAAGGTCCAAATGCTCAATGCCGGCGCTCGACCGGAGCGCGCCCGCGACGGCACCAATCACCTCCGCAGCGAGACCTACACAACGCCACCGCGGGCTACCGATCAGGATTCCCATCACCGCTGAGCGCGCCACCCGATCGATAGGTTCGCATTTGATCGTTCCGATCAGCATCCCGCCGTCGCGTGCGAACATTCCGTGGAACCACACATCAGCCCGCTCCATGCGGGCACGCACAAACGCACGAAGTGAGTCAATGGTCTGGGGTGTCCTTGCAGCATCAATGAAGCGAACAGCATCAGGATCGGAGAACCACCCCAGATACTCCGGACCAACATCTGCCTCGGCGATCGGCCGTAGGGAAACGCGGGACGTCTCGATCGTTGGTACCGATGGAGTCAATGCAAAACCCTACAGGCAGTCCCAAGACACTGGCGCGCCCCGCTTCACGGCGGCCGTCACCTTCCTTCCGACCACCTTATCGATCTCACCAGGAGGTATGCCGTGCCCCGGCCGGATGGCACGGACATCCTGATGCGTAATCGCACTTCCAGCGGCAAGGTCCCGCACAAAGTAGAGCGATCTCCTGAAGGTCACGCTCCCTGCCTCCGCCCCGTCCACGCCGAACGACGGTTGTCCAAGTCCCTGCCAGGCGCGATAAGACTCGTCCACGAGAGTGCGCATCTCCGCCGGCTCGAGCGAGAAGGCGGCATCAACTCCTCCGTCCGCTCGCGACAGCGTGAAGTGCTTCTCGATCACTGAGGCGCCAAGGGCCACCGATGCCACGGCAACGCCGATGCCCAGGGTGTGATCCGAGAGGCCGACTTCACAGCCGAATGCCTCGCGCATCAGCGGAATGGTCCGAATGTTCGAATGCTCGGGCGAAGCGGGGTAGGAGCTGGTGCACTTGAGCAACACCAAATCCTTGCAGCCCTGTCCACGCGCCGCACGCACCAATGCATCGACTTCACCCATGGTGGCCATGCCGGTGGAAATGATGAGCGGCTTGCCCGTTGCGGCAACCCGTCGAATGAGCGGTAAGTCGGTGTTCTCGAAACTCGCGATCTTGTAGCAGGGCGCGCCGAGGGTCTCGAGGAAATCGACCGCGCTGTCGTCGAACGGCGTGCTGAACGGGATCATGCCGTGCTTACGGGCGCGGTCGAAAATAGGCGCGTGCCACTCCCAAGGGGTGTGCGCCTCCTCGTATAGGTCGTAAAGGCTCCGGCCAAACCATGGGCTTCGCGGATCGGAGATCATGAACTCCCGCTCGCGAATGTTCAGGGTCATCGTGTCCGCGGTGTAGGTCTGAATCTTCAG
>SXGQ01549764.1_pt1 | contig 22487 bp, 18 predicted proteins | sample 3178371 | NCBI WGS metagenome assembly SXGQ01 (sample SAMN11356859, study PRJNA531348) | freshwater metagenome | isolation source: freshwater sample F1-20 | place: China: Fuxian Lake, Yuxi | collected 2017-12-25 | reverse complement strand
CTCGCCCTGGGTAATCAGTTCTAACCCTTTCTCTGTCAATTCCACACTGTTGGTTTTCTCTTCGATGGTGAAATACAAAGGAGAATCCGCCAACGGCATTTCTTTTTGTTGGTCCTGTAAATAGTGGTTTTCGGTTTTGGTGAGGATGCTGCGAACACCGCTTTCACCCAAGAATTTGATTACGGCTTTGTTCTTTGGCAATCCGCGGAATGCGCGCAACAAGGCCAATCCACCTTCGCCTTCTTTGTGACCGGTATTTCCGGCAGCAATCAATTTTTTGGCTTCTACCAAAGCGGTGTTGGCATAGCGTTTTTGCGCTTCCACCAATTTTTCAATGCGGGGCTTCAATGCCTCGAACTGCTGTATGTCGCCTTTTGGGGTTGGTCCGCTGATAATTAACGGCGTACGGGCATCGTCAATCAAAACAGAATCCGCTTCGTCGATCATCGCATAATGGTGCTTGCGTTGAACTTGCTCCTCGGGCGTGTGTGCCATGTTGTCGCGCAAGTAATCAAAGCCAAATTCGTTGTTGGTACCATACGTGATATCCGCCAAATAAGCTTCTCTGCGCTCTTCGCTGTTGGGGCGATGGTATTCCAAACAATCAACGGTTAAACCCAAGAAGTTGAATATCGGGGCATTCCATTCACTGTCGCGTCGCGCCAAATATTCGTTCACGGTAACCATGTGTACACCGCGTTTTCCCAAAGCATTCAAGTAGGCGGGTAGGGTACTTACCAATGTTTTACCTTCACCCGTGGCCATTTCAGAAATTTTGCCCCTGTGCAAGGCGATACCACCAATGAGTTGAACATTGTAGTGAACCATGTTCCAACGGATTTTTCCGCCAGCGGCCGTCCATTCATTTTTGTAGGATACTTGATCCCCTTGAATGGCAATGTGCGGATGCTTCAGTGCCAACGCGCGGTCCAATTCTGTGGCTTGCGCCATGACCTCGGTATTTTCTGAGAAACGGCGTGCGGTTTCTTTCACCACAGCAAAAGCCCCTGGCAACAATTCCGCCAAGATGTCTTCCAGTTCTTTGTCGCGCTTTTTTTCGATTTCATCCAAAGCATTGAACAAATCGTCTTTCAGTTCAACTTCAGTTTCTGCAGTTTCTGCCAATTGTTTTTTGTAATCGGCGATTTCTGTATCGATTTCCAACAAGTGCGCGTTGATGCGGTTGATGAACTCCTGCGTTTTACCGCGAAGGGCATCGTTACTCAACGATTTGTACTCTTCAAAAAATGTGTTGATTTGAGCCACGATAGGCTCTATTTCCTTTAGTGCTTTTTCGGCGGATGTGCCGCCAAGCAACTTGGAGAATGATTTGAGGATATTGCCAAACATGATAAGTGTGCGAAAATACGGTTTATTTGGGTTTGCGAAAATCTTGCCAAGGATGATTTATGACGAAATGACCGACATTTAATGCACATTCGATCTGCGCACAGACAATTTTGTGGAATTTTAAAACCCTTTCATGGCTGTTTTGTTTAACTTTAACATGAGAGTATTTTTTACAGTGATGGGTTTGCTTTTGGCACATGTGGCCACAGCCCAAGTCGTGATTCAGGGGAAAGTGGTTGATGTGATGACGCGAAAGCCCCTGCAGGGTGCGAAGGTGCAGCTCGACAAGCAGGAGGTGTTTGTCCAAACGGCTGCCGATGGGTCATTCACAATCGGGAGTGTGGATCCCGGCTATCACACCGTAACCGCATCCTTTGATGGTTACGAATCAGAATCTTCGGCAGAGTTGCTATTCACCTATGACAAATCGCCGTTCATTTCCCTTGAGTTACAATCCATGGCAAGCGGGGTGGGTGAGGTGAACATCCGGAAAACCAACATTCAAAAAAGAGAGGCGGAGAGTCCCGTATCGTCACAAAAACTCAGTATTCGCGAAATTGAACGCAACCCAGGTGGAAACCGGGATATTTCCAAAATTATCCAGAGTTTGCCAGGCGTAATCAGCGTCCCGGGTTTTAGGAACGATGTGGTTATTCGCGGCGGTGCTCCATCGGAAAATAAGTTCTACCTCGATGGCGTTGAAATACCCATCATCAACCACTTTCAAACCCAGGGCAGTACTGGCGGACCGGTAGGCTTACTCAATGTGAATTTCATCAAAGAAGTGAACTTTTATACCGGGGCATTCCCAGTGAATTACGCCAACGGACTCAGTAGCGTGTTGGATTTTCGTCAGATGGATGGCAATGCCAACAAAGCCAAATACCGCTTTACTTTGGGTAGTAGCGATGTAGGATTTACCGCTGACGGTCCGATTGGCAAGAAAACCACCTACATCTTCTCGGCACGCCAAAGTTACTTGCAGGGTTTATTCTCCGTATTGGGACTGCCATTTTTACCGAATTTCATTGATTATCAAGCAAAAGTAAAAGTGAAATTGAACGAGAAAGATGATATTTCTTTTCTGATGGTAGGTGCCGTGGATTTCTTTCGGTTGAATTTGAAGGTAAACGACAACATCACCGACAGCGTTCAATTGAAGAGCAACAAATATATTTTGGGTTACTTGCCGGTCTACAAACAGTGGAATTACACCTTTGGTACAGTCTACACGCACTATGGCACCCAGTCCAAAACCCAGTATTTTTTGAGCCGTAACATGCTCAACAACACCTCATACAAATACCGCAACAACGATGAGAGTAGCGAAGACAACCGAATTTTTACATACAAGAGCATCGAAGAAGAGAACAAACTGCGCATCGAGAATTCCCGCACAATACGCAAATGGAAATTATTGGCAGGTACAGGTTTGGAATACGTGCAATTTGGGGTTGATAACAAAGCCAAAATCCTGATTCCCGGTGCTCCCGGAACGTCTGGAACCATCCAAGACATCGCATTCAATTCACAACTGGATTTGGCAAAGTATAGCGGTTTTGTTCGTGCCTACCGCAATGTGATGGGCAGTGGCACATTGAGTTTTGCCGGCCGATTGGATGGCAATACCTACAACAAGCACATGCAAAATGTCCTCAATCAGCCAACAGCCTCAGTGAGTGCAAGCTTGCCTACCGCAGTGAATGGGTTGTTTTTGAATGCCAACATTGGACAATTTACGCAGCTGCCCTCTTACACCATTTTGGGCTACCGCAACGCGGCTGGTGCGCTGGACAACTTGAATCGGGTGAAGTACATCCGGAATCGGATGGTAGCAGCCGGTTTGCAATACAACAAAGTGAAAGATACCCGTATCACCCTTGAGGGTTTTTACAAGCAATATGCGAATTATCCTTTGGCTTTGAATGACAGCATTAGTCTGGGTAACTTGGGGACGGATTTCGCGGTGGTGGGTAACGAACCCGTGAGTTCTGTTTGCGACGGTCGTGCCTATGGCATGGAATTTCTGGTCCAAAGAAGAAGTCGTTCCGGTCTTTACGGAATTCTTGCCTACACCCTGAGTTGGAGTGAGTTTAGCGATAAAAATGGCAATGCTGTGAAAAGTGCTTGGGACAGCCGACACACCCTGAGTTTGGTGGGTGGGATGAAAATGAAGCGCAATTGGGAATTGGGAGCGAAGTTTCGGTTAGCAACGGGCCGACCCTACACGCCATTTGATGTGCAACGCAGTTTGGTAAAAAGCAATTGGGATGTAAAGGGAGTGGCATTGAATGACTACAACCGTTTGAATTCCGAACGATTGGGTACTTTTTCACAGTTGGATGTGCGCGTTGACAAAGTTTGGTACTTCAAAAAGTCGTCGTTGAATTTGTACATGGATATTCAGAATTTTTTGAACAAGGAATACTTGGGTGCACCCACCTTGATCGCGGCGCAAGACGCTTCTGGTAATCTCATTACGGATCCAACGGCCGCAGTGCCTTCCTACAAAGCCGATTATTTGGTCAATTCTACGGGCTTTTTGCAGCCTTCGATTGGGGTGATTTTGGATTTTTAATTCGGAAAATATGGCCCATAACGCAAAGAGGACCCCGCGGGGTCCTCTTTGCGTTATGGCTAGGTTGGGACAAACTTGTTTGCCCAACCACCATGAATTAATAATCGTATTTAAAGCCAGTTTCGTGCGGGTGGATACACATCACTGGGATGTTCTGGCTGCGGTTTACCAACTGCTGGGTCAAAGTACCAATGATCATCTCAGAAATGCCTTTCTCAGTGTGCGTCATGACCAAAATCAAATCCGCGCTCACTGTGTTGGCGTAGTTCATTATTTCGTTGGCGAAGTTATCCAGCAATCCATCTTCCATTGCGAAGACCTTGTGCTCCAAGCCACTGTCTTTCAACTGGTGATTCACCAAGTTGATGTTTAACGCAATTTTGCGCTGCAAATATTCATCCGAAGACTTGGTGTAAACCACATTGACCTCAGAGTTGAATTTCTTACCCAAATGGATGGCCCACTCAACCTTTTGACGGCTTTCAATCGTCAAATCGATGGGCATCACAATCTTCTTGTATCCATGGGCTTTGGCGGTGTTCTGTTTCACAACAACCACGGGTACCTCGGCGTATTGAATCGTGCGAGATGCGTTAGAACCCACAATCTGTTCCAAGCCACTGGCGCCGTTGCTGCCCATGATGATGGAATCAAAATGATCTTCGTTGGCAATCTTTGAAACTGTCTTATAAACTTTACCGCTTTCAACACGGGCGCGCACTTTTACACCACTGCCATCCGCGATTTCTTTGGCTTTTGCTTCCAATTTTGCTTTGATGGCATCGCGCATCACATCCGACTGTCCGCCAGAAAACAATCCACCCAACATGCCATCTTCCAAGATGTACAACAAGGTAATTTCATTGCCATAGGCTTTGGCTACTGTAATGGCGTGGGTTAATGCGTTGTCGGCTAAATCCGAAAAATCGGTGGGTACCAAAATGTTGTTGTTTGTTTTGCGATTCATGATCGGTAATTTTTTACAAAATTACAACAGATTACGGCCCCAAACCATGACAACCGTCAATTTTGGCAATGGTCTGATTCACAGTGCTTAGTCGACCATCAATTCTACAGTGATCGCATCGCACAGAAATCGGGATTCCATTGGGATTATCAATCGCGCGGCATCATCGCCCAGCCATCCTCTGGATTTTAGTTTTTCGATGATATCCTTTTTTTTCTCGCCATAACCAGGGCAAATCAACTCAAGGTCAGACAATTGAACCCCGTTTATCAACCGCAAACCGGTCATGAGCCTTTCATTGAGTTGGTCGGAGGCAGACAGGGATTCTTCCTCGTAAGTAATTTCACCCCGATTCAATTTCTCCATGTAGATATGGTTTTGGGCGATGTTCCAGCGTCTGTGGGTGCCGTTGAAAGCGTGTGCGCTCGGACCCACCCCAATGTAGGGATGTCCCTCCCAGTAATGGCTGTTGTGCATTGCGCGATGCCCCGGTATGCACAGATTGCTGATTTCGTAATGTTCCCATTGTTCCCGAGCCGCCCACTGTCCCAAGTATTGAAATTGGGCTTCGGCATGCTCATCCGGTGGTGCTTTCATCAACCCTTTTTCTGTGCGATGCCCGAAGGTGGTCTTGTCCTCAATCGTCATGGCATAACAACTCAAATGCGTAGCACCGCAGTTGGCCGCCCAGTTCAATTCCTCTTTCCATTGCGACAGCGATTTTTTTTCAGAGCCGTAAATGAGGTCGATGCTTACGTTGTGAAAGCCATAAGTTGCCGCCAGGGCCAAGGCCTCCCTCGATTGCATGGAAGTGTGTTTGCGGTTCATCCACTGAAGTTCCGTATCATCCAAACTTTGAATACCGATGCTGAGTCGATTGATTCCGAGCGATTTCCAAGTCGCTAAATTCAGGGCATTCAGGTCTTCTGGGTTCGCCTCTAAGGTGATTTCCAGGGTGTCGTCGAGGTTGAAATTGCGATGAATTGCTTCAAAAATGCGATGAAGCTCTTGGGGGGTGAGCACAGAAGGACTTCCCCCGCCGAAATATACTGTATGAAGTTTGGGTTGGTCGTTGCAGTTGGTAAAAAGGGTGGGGTGGTTGCTGCGCGATTGGTCGAGTTCAATGCAGATGGCCGCGACCATGGCAGTGCTGTGCTGTAGTTGCGTACTGAAATGAAAATTGCAATAATGACAGGCGTGCCTACAAAAAGGGATATGGAGATACAAGCCTAACACGAAGCAAAGGTCAGCCTTTTGGTGTATTTTTGCGGCATGCTTTGTCGGCCAATGTTTCCATTTTTTCTCAAGCGATTGGGAATGATATTGGTGATGTTAATGCTGGCAGGGGGATTGTTCGCCCAAGGCGATGATGAAGCAGAGAAAGAGCGTGAAAAAGCCGAAAAAGCTGCGCTCAAAGCCTACCGTAACCGACTCAAGCGTCCGATCAACGGGGTGATTTTCGAGCCCGATAGTTTGCAAAACTTACCCGATTCGATGGCGATATTGCGCTTTACAAGGGGCGTACATTTTGTAGATTCATTGAAATCAGGTCGGTTCGATTCCGCAATTTTGGCGATGCAAACGATTGATCATGGCAAGAAAGTCACATTCAATTACAGCAATCCTTACGATCCTTACAAGAACCCTACCTATTACCGCAGAGGTCAGGGCAAGTTCTGGTATTTCGGCCTGGGGATGTGCTTGCTGTTGGTGTTTATCTATTACCGGGCGGCTTTTCCCAAGCAGTTTGAACTGCGTTTGAGGGGTGTTCTGAATCCATACTATTACAACGAATTGATGAACGACAGAACCATCAGCCAATTTGGGGGTGGATCGGGTGTGGTGTTTGTGATTGCGCAAGCGGTGTTTGCGGCGGGCATCTTGCTGAACTTGATTTTTGGGGGATACCTGCAATTGAATAACTTTTTTGTCTTTGTTTTTTTATACCTCGGGGTGTTGGGTGCTGTGATGTTGCAGCAAACCATTCAATTTTTGTTTGCGAATAGCGTGAACATTGAAGAGTTGGTGCGGAGGCAGACACAGCGTCAGTACAATGTGAATTTTTTGTTGTCGTTGATTTACTTTCCCCTCTTTTTGGTGTTTTATTACAATGGTTACAAATACCATGGAGTGGATCTATCTCATTGGATATCATTCTTATTGGTGTTGTGGGTGGTGATACGCAGTATTTATGCCTTTGTGGGTTTATTACAAGATAGGCAGTTGACTTTTCTCGCATTTTTGTATTTTTGCACTCTGGAAATTCTACCATACTCGGTATTGTTTGCCATATTATCTAGATCATAAGTAACATGTCTTCAACAGAACGCGAACTCAAAGTAAAAAGTATTTTGATCACCCAGCCCCCACCGGAGGCGGGAAAGAACGTCTACGAAGACTTTGTGAAAAAGTATAAGTTGAAGATGGATTTTCGTTCGTTCATCCACATCGAGCCCATGGCGCCGAGGGATATTCGCAAGCAGAAAATCAACTTTTTGGACTACACAGCCATCATTTTCAATTCGCGCAACGCCGTAGATTATTTCTTTTCGTTGGCCAATGAAATGAAGATTGAGATGCCGGCCGATACCAAGTACTTCTCGATCAACGAAGGCGTTTCGAACTACGTGCAGAAATACATCGTTCCGCGCAAACGCAAAATGTTTTTTGGCAAAGGAACCGAAGCCGATTTCCTTACGTTGTTCAACAAAAACCACAGCGGGGAGAAGTTCTTGTTTCCATGTTCAGACATCCGCAAGCCCAGTATTCCCGATTATTTCGCCAAGTTGGGTTATGATTTTTCGGAGTGTATCATCTACAACACGGTGAGCAGTGATCTGAGCGATTTGGCCGATGTGTTTTATGACATTTTGGTGTTTTTCTCTCCTGCTGATATCAAGAGTTTGTATGATAACTTCCCTGGTTTCGTGCAGAAAAATACACGCATCGCGGGGTTTGGTAGCAGCACGCAGCAGGCCATTGTTGAACACAATTTGATTTTGGATATTGCGGCGCCAGCGCCTGGAATTCCCAGTATGTTGGCCGCATTAGAGGAGTACACTTCTCGCGTCTACGGCAAATAATTTACCGGGTAATTTCTCCGAGCCAGGCGATGAATTGATGGTCGCCCTTGGCGATGAACAAGTATTTCGATCCACCGTCGCTTACCTGCAGGATTTTTTTCACCGCGTCGGTTGTCATTCCGCAATTGCGGGCGGTGACATTGAGTTGGGGCAGGGATTTTTTGTTTTTCGGGGGTGGGAGGAGGTCTTTGAGCTTCCGTTGAATGTCGCGCAGACTCCCCAAAAATTGATGTTCTACTTTGAGGCTGCGGCCGAAGGCCGCAGCCTCAGGCGCTTGCGCCACGAAGAAGTTGTGGTTGGGCGTGGCGGCAAGGAGATTCAGGCGCTGGGGGATTTGGGTGTGGAGGTGGGCCGCAAACAACGGCGACGCCGGTTCAAAAATGTACAAAGCCTCCTCCTGTATCTCCGATTTTCGCGCTTCCACCCAGGTGCTAAATTGATGGGCTGTCACCGCAATACTCCCTTCTTCGTTGGTCCGATGCACCAAACAAAAGGCATCCCATCCGCCCTCAATGGCCGTCTCGCCGGGATGTACATGCGCCAACAATTCTTTCGTTTCTCCATTCAATCCCACCGCGTAAATATCAGCCCTGCAGTTGAACTGTCGCTGCAGCCAGGTGGGGTCTACCATCGGACTCACCTTCACCAACCAAGATTTTGCCAACCCAGGGTAGGCCAACACCAAATCAAATACATTGGGCAAATATTCCGATACATCCATCGCCGAGCGCTGACCCCTAGGCCTGCGATCTGGATCTACATAGACCATGTCAAAAGCCCCAGGCCCCAACTGTGTGATTTCGGGGTGGTCCTTCGCCAAACCCGCCAAATAGTCCTCCGCTGATTGTGTTCTGCGGTCTACCTCAATGCCCAACCGGGTTGCATTGTAACGCACCCAGCTATTTAAGGACTCATTGGGATCCAAACTCAATACATCCGACCCCTGCATCGCCCAAGCCCAATCGTCAACCCCTAAGCCGCCGGTGAGCGACAGCAATCGTTGGGCCGGAAATGTCTGAGCCTTCCACTGGGCCACGGCCTCCGAAGTGCTCTGTTCCAAAGCCCGGGCATCGCACAAACAACCTGCCTCTGCATGCAAGGGCAGTTTCTTTGCGATTTTAGGCGTGATGGCGTGCAACTGCGACAGAAAAATGGCCCATTCGCCCCATTCTATCCGTTTTGTGGCAGTTATTAAGGATAAATTGTCGTGATTCTTATACACTTCGTCCACCCACTGCAAAAAGTTGGGAGAAAATGGGTTTATTTTGTATTCAGAATTTATCATGAAGAAAGTAGCAAATCTAATCGCAATTGCCGTATTGTTGGCAGCCGTTTTTACCAGTTGTGGCGTTCGCAAGCAGGATCGTTGTCCTGAAGTTGGTCAAAAGACCACCGCGCGTCGTTAATTCATTTCGCATCCACACGCAGCCCACACATCGCCCATGAGTCCGAAATGGAAACACTTGGAACAAGTAGCATTCCTCGATGCCATCACCGAGCAGTCGTTCCGAAAGCCCCAAGTGTTGTTTAAGCACAGCACCCGCTGCTCCATCAGTACCATGGCCATGAACCGCTTGCTGCGTTTGGCAGATGCATTTTATGAACAGGCCGATTTCTATTACCTAGATCTTATAGCACACCGCGATGTATCGGCCGCCATCGCTGAGCGCTATCACGTGCACCACGAATCGCCCCAAGTCATCATTCTCAAACAGGGCGATGCCACCTACGACGCCTCCCACATGGAAATTTCTGTGGCGGAATTGACGTCTGAAATCAGTGCCTAACCATGAAGGCCGTTTGCGCCGTGGGCGATATCCGGAAAATTACCAAAACCGTTACCGAAGCTGACTTGGCCACCTTTGAAACCGGCAATGTGCATCCGTTTTATGCCACTTTTGCGCTGGGCAGGGATGTGGAATGGGCTTGTAGGCAGTTTGTGCTCGACATGAAAGACGACGATGAAGAGGGTATCGGGACGTTTTTGAACATCACCCACAAATCCCCCGCAATGCTGGGTGATGAAGTGGAAATCACGGCAACGCTCACCGAGCTTCATGGCAATACCGTGAACTGCTCGTTTGTGGTGACAATCGCTGACCGGTTGGTGGCGGAGGGTACGCAAGGACAAAAGATCCTCAAGCGGGAGAAACTCGACCGACTCATCGATCAAATTCGAGCCTGAGCCCCCAAAAAAATAGCTACCTTTGCATTTCTGAGCATGGCAGCGAAAGACAACAAAAAACGCGTGGAAATCCTCAACCGCAAAGCCGGTTTTAACTTCCATATTGAACAGCGTTACGAAGCCGGTCTATCGCTATTGGGTGGCGAAGTGAAATCCATCCGAAACGGCAATGTGAATATGGGCGATGCCTATTGTGTAATCGACGATGGCGAGGTGTTTGTGTTGCATTTGCACATTTCCGAATTCAAGCAAGTGAGTTTCAATGTACACGAACCCATGCGACAGCGAAAACTCCTTCTCAACAAGCAGGAAATCAACAAGATCGAAGGCAAAATCAAAACCAAAGGGTATGCCTTGTTTCCGATCAAATTGTATGAAAACGAGCGTGGGGTACTGAAATTGGAAATCGGATTGGGGCAGGGTAAGAAAACGTTCGATAAGCGCGATGACCTGAAAGAGAAGGACATTCAGCGTGAGATGCAGCGCACCAAATTTTAAGGAATCTTCACGAATTGTGTGCGGTATCGGGGCGATGTGCTTCCGGCTATGCTTTCACTCCATCCAAAATACACACCGGCCGACCAATGGGCAACATCCACAATTTGTTGGGTAGTGGCGGTGGATTCGCTTGTATTGGCAGTCACGGGTCTACCCATTGCATCGGTAAAATGCCAGCGCACGGGGGTTGGGGTTTCCAAGGAAATTTGGGATTGGGCAGGATTGGGGTAGGCGATGACGGCCAGGGGTGCCGACAGCGTTTTGGTGCCAATTTTTATGGGTGCGGGGATGTAGGGCTGGTGCACCACGGCGAGTACATCGAAACAAGGTGGCCAAGCGGCGAGTTGGTCTGTTGCTTGGTTGGTGATCATTACGTGGTCTGCAGTGAGGCTCACGATGGATGCTGGGCCTTTTTGAAATCGTCCAATCGTGTTGAGGCGACCTTTGCTCACATTCAATCCTTTTCTGCCCCAGAAGACCATTTGAACATCGGGATTGCCATATGGTCCTATAATCAGGGAATCGGTGTTTAGTCCGATGGGGGCGAACCGAGATTTCATTTTTGAGATATTGTATTGGCTGAAGGTGGGGTAGCTCACCAGGGCAACATAATCACCATCGGTGATGCCATTGATGATGGAATCGATGTGGGGTCCATCGTTGAGGGTGAAGCTGTAGTAAATGATGGAGTCTTTTGGGTAGCCAAACGCGGTGCCATAGCGACCGGATGGACATTTGGGGATCACGCCAGCGGAGGTGGGTTTGAAGGTTTTTTGGTCGAACACCACCAAGATAAAGAGGTCGGGAGTGAATGCATACTTCTGACAAACATCCTGGGCGATGCTGAACCAAACGGGGGAGCGGTAGTGCACGTTGCTGGTTTTGGCAAAGCTTTTCAGATAGATGCGTTCGTAGCTACAGGAGGCGCCTTTGGGCAGGACGATTTCTTCACCATCGCGTACCAAGGAATCGTGATAGAAGAGGATGCCGTTGGCGGGCATGATGGTGTCGGTTTTGGCGACGTTGTAGTTCACCGAATAGAAGACGGGGATGCGCTGTCCGGGGTATATGGTATCGGAGATGCCTACGCCTTGGGTGGATTTGTATTTGAAGGTAAGGTTTCCGTTTTTGTTGGTTTCGGTGATGCGGTTTCTGTACGATGCGGGGCCGGGGTTGGCGTCCCAGATGTAGAGATCGGGCTTGGTGTGAAACCAGTTGATGGTCATGGAGGTGGGCTTGACCCAGTGGGGGCCGGTATTGCGCACGAACCAAACCACGGAATCGGAGTGGTCTTCGTGTTCTATTTGAAACCGCTGGGCTTGTGCGGCTGATGATAGCAGCAGGAGCATTGCCAAGAGCCAGTGTTGCGTGCGGTGTTTCACCAAACAAAAATGAGCCATATGTTAAAACGACGCGATTTTCTAGATTGGTTGCGCGGAAGGAATTGAATCTAATCTTTGAATTTTCATACCTCCCAAAGCGTGCAGCTGGGTTGGTTCAAGAAGCGGGAAGTCCATGGGGTGTTGACATCGTCATCGTGGTGGGCGTAACGGATTTGATAAAAATCGCACAGGTGTTTGAAGTCGTAATGTTGGGGCGTTTCGATCAATGGCATGAGGTCCTCCACCGCGGTAGGTCCGCCAATCCAGTTGAAAATTTGTCCGCCACGGTTGTTCAATACCACCACACTGAAATTCTTCGGCAATTCGGCTGTCCACAAGGCATGGGCATCGTAAATCGCAGAAATATCGCCCAGAATCGCAACGCAATGTTTGTTGGGATTGGCCATCGCGTAGCCCACGGCCGTGCTCAAAGAACCATCAATGCCCGATGTGCCTCGGTTGGCGTAAATGACTGCTGGGGAGCTGCCCGACCACGAAGCGTATCGCACCGACATTGAATTGCCCAGTTGAATCACAAACCGATCGTCGCAGGAGGACAGCAAGTGTTTTACTATGTCAAACTCGCGCTGATACAACGCTGTAATGCGGGTGGGAAGTCCATCGCCCAATGAGGTCAAAGCCTCTGTGACCCAATGCTGCCAGCAATCCAAGTAATGGGTGTTGAGCTCCGCATTTTGTAAGGCCTGATCCAAGGCGAACAGAGCATCCACCTCATGGTGTTGGCAATGCTCGGGGTTGGTTTGAAATGGATCGCCCACGGGTGCTTGCAAGGGCGAAATATGGATGTGTTTTTTTGGTTTGTTGGCTTTCAGCCACTGCTTGATCGGCTTTGAAACTACGCCCATGCCCAGGGTAATCAAAACGTCTGGTGCGCAATGTTCTGAATCGGGCTGAGATTGAAGCCAAGCGCGATCCCACTGCTGTAGCCCACGGGTATGTTGGTGCGAGGCAATGTCTGACAGTATAGGTGCCCGATTTTGTAGTGATTCCAACGCCAAAGAGAGTTCTGGTTGAGGAGGGTGCATGCCCACCACAATGAGGATGCGGGGTTGTTGTGTGTTGGTATGGCTCATCCATAGCTCGGCCAGGGTTTGATCAACCGGCGGGGGCGTAGGGTGGTGGAGGAGAAAAGGTTTTGTGGGCGCGATGTGCTGGAAGGGTTTGTCTACATCGGCATAGATGGGGTCGCGCAGGGGTGCGTTAATGTGCACGGGTCCTGGCACGGGGTATAGGGTTTGTGCGATGGCCTGCTGTACGAGGGTTTGCATCGACTGCAAGGCGGGGACTAGGTTTGGGGTGTGGGCAATGACGGGCAGGTTGAAATTGCCTTGTGTGTGGGGTTGGAAGAGGTTGTTTTGGTGGATGGTTTGTCCGTCCCACTGATCGATGAGTTCTGGGGGGCGGTCTGCGGTGATAATGAGCAATGGGATGCGCTGGTAATAGGCTTCACACACGGCTGGGTATAGGTTGGCGGCGGCTGTACCGGAGGTACAGATTACCCCTACGGGGTAACGCGGGCCCTGGGCGCAGCCCAGGGCCGCGAACGCCGCCACCCGCTCATCGGGAAAACTGTGCAAATCAAATCCCCCGTGTTTCACCATAGAAGCCACCAGCGGCGCATTGCGCGAACCCGGACTCACCATCCACCGCGTAACACCCGCATCCGCCAACAAACACGCCAGAAAATCCAACTGAATCTTGCTGCTAGCCTGTTCAGGAAATGGAATGGGGAAGTCGGCCTGGCTCATGGTAGGTTTTAAATAAACAACGGATCGTCGGTTTTGTCGTTATGAAACACTTAGGATTGAAAAAATGGATTGTTCGCCTTCTCGAAACCCACAGTGGAACTGGGTCCGTGGCCGCTGTGCAATACGTATTGCTCCGGCAAACTGAAAATCTGCGCCTCAATATTCTGTAACAACTGTTCATGGTTGCCTCCGGGCAAATCGGTTCTGCCAATACTACCCCTAAAAACGGTATCGCCCACGATGGCTTGCTCGCCCGTCTCGTCAATAAAGATCACATGTCCGGGCGCATGCCCAGGCACAAAGCGCACTTGCAACTGAGATTCACCCACAGTGATGGTATCGCCATGGGCTAAATCTACCGTAGGCAATGGCGATGGCGTATACTTCAGGTTCCACAGGGCTGCCATGGTTTCAGAGCGGTCAATCATCACCACATCCGCTGGGTGTAAGTAATAGGGTAAATCGTAGACTTGCTTCACCCACCAATTGCCGAAAATATGGTCGATGTGGGCGTGTGTACCCAACAAATGGATGGGTTTCAGGCTGTTCGATTCGATGAATTCTTGCAGTTGCTTATGCTCTGAAGAATCGTACATGCCGGCATCCACGATGGCGCAATCCAGAGTGTGTTCGCACCAGATCAAATACGTGTTTTCTTGGAGGGGGTTGAAGCAAAACGACTGCAATTTCATGGGACAAAGGTAAGGTTGTTTGGGGTGATTTTTGGTTTCGGGGCGATGCGGGTAGGGTACAAAAAAAGGCGGACCGCCGGTCCGCCTTTTTTTGTGTTTATGAGAACGAAGGTTACAGAGAACCATCGCCCAATCAAATGTTCTTACAAGTGAATGCACTCGCCGTATGCCTGAGCTACAGCTTCCATCACTGCTTCGCTCATGGTAGGGTGCGGGTGTACACTCTTCAAAATCTCCAAGCCGGTGGTCTCCAAATTACGGGCAACCACGGCCTCAATGATGATATCAGTAACGCCTTCGCCAACCATGTGACAACCCAACCACTCGCCGTATTTCTTGTCGAAGATTACCTTCACGAAACCGTCTTTGTGTCCGCCTGCAGATGCTTTGCCGCTCGCAGAGAATGGGAATTTGCCCACCATGATGTCGTAACCTTTTTCCTTGGCTTGTGCTTCGGTGTAACCCACGCTGGCCACTTCTGGGTGGGTGTAGGTACATCCTGGGATGTTGCCGTAGTTCAAGGGTGATGGGTGGTGACCACAAATGGCTTCTACGCAAATGATGCCTTCTGCGCTGGCCACGTGTGCCAATGCTGGGCCGGGAACGATATCGCCGATGGCATAAATGCCGGGAGCAGATGTGCGATAGAAATCATCAACGATAACTTTGCCTTTGTCGGTTTTGATGCCCATTTCTTCCAATCCCAAATTTTCGAGGTTGGTTTGAACACCGGCCGCACTCAATACGATATCCGATTCCATGGTTACCTCGCCCGTTTTGGTCTTGACGGTAACGATGCAACGGTCTTTTTTAATGTCTACTTTCTCAACGCTGCTCTCGGTCAAAATCTCGATGCCACGTTTTTTGTATACCATCGCCATGGCTTTGCTCACCTCTTCATCTTCGATGGGGAGGATGCGCGACATGAATTCAACGATGGTTACTTTGGTACCGATGCTTGCATAGAAATAGGCGAACTCCATGCCGATGGCCCCTGATCCAATGATAATCAATTCTTTGGGTTGTTTTGGTAACACCATCGCTTCGCGGTAGCCAATGACGTACTTACCGTCAATTTTGATGTTCGGCAATTCGCGACTGCGTGATCCAGTAGCCAATATGGTGTGGTCTGCTTCCACGATTTGGGCTTTGCCATCGTCTCCGGTTACAGAGATTTTGCCTTTGCCGGCCAATTTTGCTGTGCCTTTGATGACTTCAATTTTGTTTTTCTTCATCAAGAAGGTAATGCCCTTGCTCATTCCATCAGCCACGCCACGAGAGCGTTTGATCATGCCTTCAAAGTCGGCGCTGTGTTCTTTTACGGTGATACCGTAATCGGCTGCATGGTTGATGTAGTCGAACACCTGCGCGCTCTTGAGCAACGCTTTGGTTGGGATACAACCCCAGTTCAAACAAACACCGCCTAATTCGGCTTTTTCAATGATGGCAACTTTCTTGCCCAACTGGGCGGCGCGAATGGCGGCTACATAACCTCCGGGACCGCTACCGATGACTGCAATATCGAATTTCATGAATAAATGGTGACGCAAAGATAATGGATTCATTTGAATCACACTTTAAACTCGCTGGTTGTATGGAAAGTTATGTTGGGGTATTTTTCTTCGGCCATTCTGAGGATGAAGGCGGTTTCGGCCAAAAATACGGGTTGATTGTCTTTGTCGTATGCGATATTGGTTTGTCGGTACTTCATAAAGTCCTTCAAATCTGCTTCTTCTCCGCTCATCCAACAGGCTTTGTGAATGCCGCGGGGCTCAAACCTACATTTGGCGCCATATTCATGTTCCAAGCGGTATTGCAAAACCTCAAACTGCAGTTCACCCACGGTACCCACAAATTTTCGGTTCCCCAACTCTTGCAAAAATAGCGAAGCCAAACCCTCGTCTGTCAGCTGCTGAATCCCTTTCTCAAGTTGCTTGCTTTTCATGGGGTCTATGTTGATCAGTTCCTTGAATATCTCCGGCGAGAAACTCGGGATGCCTTTGAAGATGAAGCTTTCGCCCTCGGTGAGGGTATCGCCAATTTTGAAATTGCCAGTATCGTATAAACCCACCACATCGCCGGGATAAGCATCGTCCATCACCTCCTTGGATTGGGCCAAGAACATGTAGGGGTTGGCGAATTTCATTTGCTTTTCCAAGCGCACATGTTTGAAGTTTTTGTTGCGCTCGAATTTGCCAGAGCAGACCCGCAAAAAGGCAATGCGATCGCGGTGTTTTGGGTCAAGGTTGGCGTGTATTTTGAAAACAAAGCCCGAGAATTTGGCTTCATTGGGTTCGATTTCTCTTTTGGTGGTGGCGCGGGGCAGTGGATTGGGGGCTACTTCGATGAAGGTATCGAGCAACTCTTGTATACCGAAACTGTTCAAGGCCGATCCAAAAAATACCGGGGCTGTTTTGGCGTTGAGGTAGTCACTTTGCGACAGTTCACCGTACACACCATCGATGAGTTCAACGTCATCGCGCAGTTTGCTGGCGTCTTTTGCATTGAGGATGGTGTCGATTTGGGGGTCTGAAAGTCCGTTGATTTTTACCACATCGTCTGCCACTTTGGTTTTGCTGCTTTCAAAGAGGTTGAGTGATTGGTTGTGGAGGAGGTATACGCCTTTGAAGTCTTTTCCACCGTTGATGGGCCAGCTCATGGGGTGCACACCGATGTTGAGTTTGGCTTCGAGTTCTTCCAGCAGGTCGAACGGATCCTTTCCATCTCGGTCCATTTTGTTGACGAAAATGATGACGGGGGTGCTGCGCATTCTGCAGACTTCCATCAATCGTTCGGTTTGTTCTTCCACACCTTTTACGCAGTCGATAACCAGGATAACGCTATCGACGGCAGTGAGCGTACGATATGTGTCCTCTGCGAAGTCTTTGTGTCCGGGCGTATCCAAGATGTTCACCCACTTCTCTTTATAGTGGAAGGTCATCACCGAAGTGGCCACCGATATACCCCTTTGCTTTTCAATTTCCATGAAATCCGAGGTAGTGGCTTTGTTGATTTTGTTGTTTTTAACGGCACCGGCGGTTTGGATTTGGCCACCGAAGAGCAGAAATTTCTCTGTGAGGGTGGTTTTTCCTGCATCGGGGTGGGCGATGATGGCAAAGGTTTTGCGTTTGGCGATTTCGGATTCGTACATGAACTGTGAAAAGTGCAAATTTAGGTGATTTTCACGAGGGCGGAATTCGGACTTTCTCAGGGGATTTTGCGGATTTCACAAAAACAAAATCCAAGTAGATAGGGAGTTGTGGAATATTATGCCGAAATTCGCGGACTTTTTAACAGATAAATGTCTACGCCCATCAGAAATATCGCCATCATTGCGCACGTTGACCATGGTAAAACCACACTGGTCGACAAAATGTTACACCAAGCCCGTTTGTTCCGTGATAACCAAGAAATTGGGGAGTTGATCCTCGACAACAACGATTTGGAACGCGAGCGCGGTATCACCATTTTGGCCAAAAACGTGAGTGTTCAATGGAAAGGTGCGAAAATTAACATTATCGACACCCCTGGTCACGCGGATTTCGGTGGAGAGGTAGAACGAGTGTTGAACATGGCCGACGGTGTTTTGCTGTTGGTGGATGCCTTTGAAGGTCCAATGCCACAAACCCGTTTTGTGTTGCAAAAAGCCTTGGCCCTTGGTAAAAAAGCCATCGTGGTAATCAACAAAGTAGACAAACCAAACTGCGATCCCGACAAAACCCATGACGATATCTTCGATTTGTTCTTCAACTTGGGCGCCAACGAAGATCAGTTGGATTTTACCACCGTTTTTGGTTCGGGTAAGAATGGTTGGTTTGGTCCTGATTACAAGACCCCAACCGCTGATTTGACCTTTTTGATGGATACCATCTTGGAAGTTGTGCCTGCACCAGTAATGCGTGAGGGAACACCCCAGTTGCAAATCACTAGCTTGGATTACAGCAATTATACAGGTCGTATCGCAATCGGTCGCTTGCACCGTGGTGGTTTGAAAGAAAACATGCCCGTTTCTTTGGTGAAGCGCGATGGCAAGATTGAAAAAACCCGCGTGAGGGAATTGTTTATTTTCGACGGTTTGGGTAAGAGAAAAGTGGAGTCAGTGGAGTGTGGAGATATTTGTGCGATCACAGGTATCGACAATTTTGAAATCGGTGATACCATCGCTGATTTTGAAACTCCCGAGGCAATGCCTACCATGAAAATTGATGAGCCCACGATGAGCATGTTGTTTACCATCAACAACAGTCCTTTCTTCGGCAAAGAAGGTAAATTCGTTACCAGCCAAAAGATCAAGGAACGTTTGATGAAAGAGACGGAAAAGAATTTGGCGTTGCGCGTAGAAGAGACCAACTCAGCGGATCAGTGGTTGGTATTTGGTCGCGGTATCCTTCACTTGGGCGTGTTGGTTGAGACCATGCGCAGAGAAGGTTACGAATTGCAGTTGGGTCAGCCCCGGGTTATTTTGAAAGAGATCGAGGGCAAAACCTACGAGCCTATTGAGATATTGACGGTTGATGTACCTGAAGAGAACAGTGGAAAAGTGATTGAGTATGCGAGTCAGCGCAAAGGCGAAATGACCAGCATGATGCCCAAGGGCGATATGGTGCGTTTGGAATTTGATATTCCTTCACGGGGGTTGATTGGTTTGAGAAATAATTTGTTGACCGCTACGCAAGGTGAGGCCATTATGGCGCATCGTTTGAAAGATTTCGAACCTTGGAAAGGTCCAATGCCCATGAGAATCAATGGTGTGTTGATCAGCAAGGAAAAGGGAACTGCTACACCTTACAGCATGGATAAGTTGAAGGATCGAGGTACTTTCTTCATTCACCCGGGTGCTGAAATATATACCGGTCAATTGATGGGAGAGCACATAAAGCCAGGCGACTTGGTGGTGAACTTGTGTACCGCCAAACAAATGACGAACTTCCGTGCTGCGGGCAAAGACGACAACACCGTGTTGGCGCCACCACGTCAGTTTTCATTGGAAGAAGCCATGGAGTACATCCAAGAGGATGAGTATGTGGAAGTTACTCCAGAGAACATCCGATTGCGTAAAGTCTATTTGGACGAAAACGAACGCAAGCGTGCGTCTTCGAAAATGGGCTTGGAAGGCTAATATTTTCGGCATTAATTTGCCTTAACTATGCGCATTATTAAGGAATTTCAGGAATTCGTCAACCGGGGAAATGTGGTTGATTTGGCAGTGGCCGTAATCATCGGTACTGCATTTCAGAATATCGTCAACAGTTTGGTGAACGACTTGATCATGCCATTGATTGCTGTTGTAGGGGGATGGGCGAAATTGGATGACCTGCGCTTCGGTCCGTTTAACTACGGCAAATTGATAGCCAATGTGTTGCACTTTTTTATCGTGGCGTTTGTGCTGTTTTTGGTGGTGAAAGCCATGAACAAAGCAAAGACGAGCGTTATGCAAGACGATGAGGAAACGCCGCCCGCCGCGTAACTGTTCAATTTCTTTTACATTGGCATTTCGGCAGTACAACTCTACAAGGAACATGGGAGAAGTGTGTTGTAGGGTACTGATATTTGCGGCAGAAATGCGTCTGTTACTGTTGTTGGTATTTGGTTTGGGATTTTTGCTGCGTGCCGAGGCATTTGCCGGCGGCAATGATGGCCAACCCACGAAATATCAATATCACCGCGATTCCAATGCACACCGTATTTTGACCTACGGCGCCGATTTTGGCTCTACTGTGTCCTTCTCTGGTTCATCGCCCAACTGGTCGAGCGGTGGCTTCAATAACATCACAGCCAACGGATTCATGAGCGCATTTGCTCAAGTGAAACGACCGAATACGAGCTTCGATAACATATTCAAAGTGAATTTGGGGATGGTGTCGGCCCGACAGTACGACAATTTTGGGGTGAGGTATCGGGTGAACAAGAAGAACATCGATAACGTGTTTTTGGATAGCAAGTTGGGACATACGGTATCGGCCCAGCCGGGTATGTCGATTTTTGGGGGTTTGAACTTTCAAACACAATTGCTGCCGGGATTTCGGTATTCTCGCAATACCATCGGCAGGGAAGTGGAGACGTTAAACTCGAGTTTTATGAGTCAGGGACAAACCCAGTTTGCCTTGGGTATGGAGTACAAGCCCTTGCCCACCTTTTATGTACGGATGGGTTATGTGACCTTGAAGCAGACCTATGTATTGAATCAGTTGTTGTATGATATTCGGAAGGAAGTCATCATCGCCCGTGTGCCCAAGGGAAAATTTTTAGACAATCAGATGGGGGTGCAGATTCAGATGGGTTTGCAACGCGAGTTGGGAGCAAAAAAGAAAGTAACGATGAAGTTCAACTATCTGGGATTTGCGCCATATGTTTCTGAGGAAGCGAGTTTGGATTCACGAATCGATTTCGCGTTGGTGGCCAAGATTTCGAAGTACTTGAATGTGAATTACACGCTGATTTCCATATACGACAAGGATTTGGTGAAGCCCGGTGCCAATGCGTGGCAAAATAGCTGGATATTCGGCTTGGGCTATTCGTTTAAATTGTAGTTTCAAACAGCGCTATCAGTTTTTTGGCGTTTTCGGCGTTGTTAAATGTATTTGCGAGTTTGATTTCTCGGTCCCGGATGTTTGATTCTTCCAAGGGTTCCAAAAAACACTGTTTGATGATGTGCGCCATGATTTTTGGATCGTCTGAGACTTGACACAGCGATTCCAGTTGGGTTTCTTCCACCATGGGCGTGTTGGCGACCAGGTGTCGGCCCCGGTACAATGCATTGAGCAGTTTGAGTTTGATACCCGTAGATTGGAAGGTGACCAGGGTATTGACATGGGCATTGCGCACGAGGTCGAAGATTTCCTTAGCGGTGAGGTTGGCTTTGATTTGGATGTGTGGGTATTTGGCGGCGGCGTTTTGCAGCATTTGGGAGGGGTTGGACCCTGCCACGATACAAGGTTGTGAGAGCAGGGGAAACACTTCATTGACGAGATAAATGGCGGCGCGATCGTTTTCCGGGATAGATAGATTGCCGTGGTAGAGTACATAATCGCCTTTGCCGTGGAGCGACATAACTTTCGAGTTTGAGTGAAATGCGGGGATGTAATGGGTATTTCCGTAGGTTTTTTGGAAGTAGGCCGTTTCCATGGGCGATATGGCCGCGATGGCATGGGCTTGCTTCAGGATGGGCTCGTAATTCTGCAGTCGTTTGGCTTCGAGGAAGAAGAATTTTTGTTTGATCCAGCGGCGCTCGGCTTCGCCGAGCGCCCGGTAGTAGTTGTGCTCCACATTGTGGGCTCGGACCACCATGGTTCGGCCTTTGAGTTCGGGCCGACCCAAATAAGCCGTTGTATGGAGTCCTTCAAACAAAATGGGATAATCATCTAACAGCAGATTTCTCATGAGCTTCTCGCTGTTTCGTGTGGTGACCACATATGGTTTGGATCCCCAAAAAGGATTGACAAAGCGACGGCGGTAATAGTAATGCGTTTTTTCTGTTAGCGTGTCCAACGCCGGTGCCGGCATTTTGCCTTTGTACAAAAATACATGCAAAGTGATTTTTACGCCCAAATCGTAGAGACTGCGGATTTTGTGGTAGATATCGGTGGCCCCGCCGTAATCAGGAGGGTGGGGAAGGTCAAAAGCGATAATATGAATGTGGGAAATCTTCACGGCATTTTGCTTGCTCAAGGTTGAAATGGTAACAGTTGTTGGTAAATGGATAATAAGGCTCGTTGCTCTACATCCCACTGCCATTGGGCGCCGGCTGCTTCACATGCCGTCTTCATCGCCCCGTGTAACGCAGCATCGCCCAACACCTTGTTGGCATTGGCAATGATGGATGCGGTATTGGGCTCGGTGGGCAATCCCACTTGGAAATCCGACAATAATTTCGTATATTCAGGAAACGGGTTGACCAAACTTGGCAATCGCGCTTGGGTGTAATCGAAGAATTTGTTGTTGAGCGACAAATAATAACTCAAACCCACATTTTCGCTGACGTTG
>SXGQ01383160.1_pt1 | contig 22490 bp, 9 predicted proteins | sample 3178371 | NCBI WGS metagenome assembly SXGQ01 (sample SAMN11356859, study PRJNA531348) | freshwater metagenome | isolation source: freshwater sample F1-20 | place: China: Fuxian Lake, Yuxi | collected 2017-12-25 | reverse complement strand
GGACCATCGACTTCCACGTCGCCCAGAACGACGGCTCCGTCTTCGGCTCCGGCGACCACGAGAAGACCGGCAAGCACTGCCTCGCCACCGACCCGCGCGGCAAACTCAACATCGTGCGCGACTCCGGCTACTGGCTCCGCGACAAGCAGGGCAAGGTAACCAGGAAGATGAAGCACATCTGCTGGGACGGCTGCATGTTCCCCAACGAGGTGCTGATGAAGCAGCAGACTTGGAACGACATCCTCTCGGCGATGATCGAGGTCCGCAACCAGCATGGCTGGGTCGGCTGAATCAAACTACCAAGCGCCAAGACGCGAAGGCCTCGCCGGGAAACGCCAAGGCGGACTAACTCAAGTTCCTCTCCCGCCTTCGGCCGGGAACCTTCGCGCTCCTCGGCGTCTTCGCGCTTAATCCCCGTATCCCTCAATCCCTCATACCATGGCTAAAAAACAACTCCGCGTCGGCCTCATCGGCTACAGCTTCATGGGGCGCGCCCACAGCAACGCGTTCCACCAGGTCAACCACTTCTTCCACTCCAGCTATGAGATCGTGCCGCAGGCCGTCTGCGGACGAGACCAGGCCAAGGTGAAGGAGTTCGCCGACAAGTGGGGCTACCAGTCGACCGAGACCAATTGGAAGAAGCTCATCGCGCGCGATGACATCGACGTCATCGACATCGCCACGCCCAACAACCTCCACGCCGAGCAGGCCATCGCCGCCGCCAAGGCCGGCAAGATGATCCTGTGCGAGAAGCCGCTCGCCATGAACTCGAAGCAGGCCGAGGTCATGGTGAAGGCCATCGAGAAGGCCAAGGTGCCCAACATGGTCTGGTACAACTACCGCCGCTGCCCGGCGGTCGTGCTCGCCAAGAATCTGATCGACGCCGGCAAACTCGGCCGCGTGTTCCACTACCGCGCCAACTTCCTCCAGGACTGGACCATCAATCCGGAGCTGCCGCAGGGAGGCACCGGCCTCTGGCGTCTCGATGTCAACGTCGCCGGCTCCGGCGTCACTGGCGACTTGCTCGCACACTGCATCGACACCGCCCTCTGGCTCAACGGCGGCATCAAGGACGTCAGCGCCATGACCGAGACGTTCGTGAAGGAGCGGAAGCACAACCTCACCGGCAAGGTCCAGAAGGTCGGCATCGACGACGCCTGCCTCTTCCACTGCCACTTCAACAACGGCTCGCTGGGCCTGTTCGAGTCCACGCGCTACGCCCGCGGCCACAAGGCCCTCTACACATTCGAGATCAACGGCGAGCACATGAGCCTGAAGTGGGACCTCCATGACCTGCACCGCCTGCAGATCTTCGACCACAGCGACGAGGGTCCGGAGCGCGGCTGGAAGAGCATCCACGTCTCCGACGGCGACCATCCCTACTGCGGCAAGTGGTGGGTGCCCGGCCTGCAGCTCGGCTACGAGCACAGCTTCGTGCACGCGATGGTGGAGTTCATCCAGGGCCTCGAGAGCGGCAAGGGCTGCACGCCCAACTTCCGCGACGGCCTCGCCACTGACTACGTCGTCGACGCCGTGCTCGCCTCCGCCAAGGCCCACAAGTGGGTCAAGGTGAAGCAGGCCTGAGTTTTCGGCTCCCCTGATCCCGGTTTCCGGGCGGCGGCGTCACGACGCCGCCGCCTTTTTTCCGCCCCGACTCCTGCCCCCGACCCCACCCTTTCCCATGCTTATCCGCGCCCTCCTCTGCGCGCTCATGCTGCCCCTTTTGGCGCATGCCGCGGCCACCTCGCTCACGTTCAATCCACCCGCCGGCGTCACCGCCCGCGGCAAGCACGTCGTCCTCCTTTCCGGCGACGAGGAGTACCGCAGCGAAGAGGCGCTGCCGATGCTGGCGAAGATCCTAAGCCAGCGCCACGGCTTCCGCTGCACGGTGCTCTTCTCGCTGGATCCAGACGGTGTCATCAATCCGGAGAATCAACGTTCGCTCGCCGACTCGGCCGCGCTCGACACCGCCGACGCCATCGTGATGTCGCTACGCTTCCGCAACTGGCTGGAGGCCGACATGGCGCGCTTCGTCGCCGCGTTCAACCAAGGCGTGCCGGTGATCGCGCTCCGCACCTCCACCCACGCGTTCAACATCCCCGCGGGCTCACCGTACGCCCAGTACAGCTGGAACAGCCGCGTGCCCTGGCCGGGCGGTTTTGGTAAACATGTCCTCGGCGAGACCTGGATCTCGCACTGGGGCCGCCACAAGTTTGAGGCGACCCGCGGCGTCGCCGAGCCGGCCAACGCCGCCGACCCGATCCTGCGCGGGGTGAAGGATGTCTTTGGCGACAGCGACGTCTACGAGGCCTATCCTCCGTCCGACGCGCGTATCCTTATGCGCGGCCTGGTGCTCAAAGGCATGAACCCGACCGACGCCCCGGCCGACCACGCGAAGCCGCGCGCGACCGACAAGCAACCGCAAGGCGTCAACTCACCTGCGATGCCGATCGCGTGGACCCGCGTTTTCCGCAACGAAGCCGGCAAGGAGAACCGCATCTTCACCACGACCCTCGGCGCTGCGACCGACCTACTGAACGAAGGCTCGCGCCGCCTCGTGGTGAACGCCGTTTTCTGGGGCCTTGGCCTGGACGTGCTAGCCGCGGCCGACGTGCGCTTTGTCGATTCGTTCACCCCGAAGCCGTACGGTTTCAAAGGCTATCGCTACCGCCTGACGCCCGACGACTACGCGCTGGGCAAGGAGACTCCCGCGGGTGCCACGCCGCCCCCCGCTCCGGCCAAGAACGCGGCCGCGAAGAAATCCGCCAAGCAGGCCTCGGCCGGCGGGACATCCGGAGCCGCTGCGACGGCCGCGGCGCCCGCACCCGCCGTCCCGGCTGGCAAGCCCGCGTTCCAGCTCAACGCGGGGGACCGCGTCGCGATCGTGGGCAACGCCCTCGCCGACCGCATGCAGCACCACGGCTGGCTGGAGACGATGATCCACCTGAAGCACCCGGCGCACAACGTCACCGTGCGCAACCTCGCGTTCGCCGGAGACGAGGTCTCGAACCGGGCGCGTTCGAAGGACTTCGGCACGCCCGACGAGTGGCTTGGCAAGGTGCAGGCCGGCGTCGTCTTCGCCTTCTTCGGCTACAACGAATCCTTCGCCGGCCCCGACGGGCTACCGAAATTCCGTGAAGAGCTATCCACGTTCCTGCGCGAGACCCGCGCCCGCAGTTACAACGGCCTGGCACCCCCGCGCATCGTCCTCTTCTCGCCGACCGCGGTGGAAAAGCACCCCGACCCGAATTTCGAGAACAAGCCGCAGGTGAACGAGAACCTGGCCGCCTACACGCGCGCGATGGCCGAAGCCGCGCGTGACGTGGCAGAGGTGACGTTCGTCGATCTTTTCAATCCTTCCAAACGACTGTTCGAGGAAGCCGCGCGCCGCGGCGACGGCCCGCTCACCATCAACGGCGTCCACTTCCACGAGGCCGGGGAGGGTCGCCTCGCCAAGGAAATCTACCCGTCGCTCTTCGGCGAAACCGCGCCGGCCCTGGAAACGCCCGAGGCCGCGAAGGTGCGCGCCCTCGTGAACGAGAAAAGCGCCATGTGGCACTCCCGCTACCGTTCCGTTGACGGCTACAACATCTACGGCGACCGCTCCAAGATCGCCTACGTCTCCCACCCCGACGCCCCCAAGATCACCAACACGCAGGTGATGATGGAGGAGATGGCGCAGCGGGACGTCATGACCACCAATCTGGAGCGACGCGCCTGGGCGGCTGCCGCCGGCAAGACCGGCCCGGTCGAGATGCTGCCGCTGCCTGTGGTGACCGCGTTCGGCACCAACAAGCCGGGCCCGAACATCGACGGGACCTACCCGTTCATCGATGGCGACGAGGCGATCAAGCTCATGACGCCCGGACCGGGGCTGCAGGTGAACCTCTTCGCGAGCGAGAAGCAGTTTCCCGAATTGTCTAAACCCGTGCAGATGGCTTGGGACGCGAAGGGACGCCTCTGGGTGGCCGTGTGGCCGAACTACCCCGAACGCACCCCGACTTCGAAAATCGCCGACAAGATCCTCATCCTCGAGGACACCGACCGCGACGGCCGCGCCGACAAGTGCACCGTGTATCTCGACGGCCTGAACTGCCCGACCGGCTTCAACTTCTTCAAGGACGGACTGCTTGTCATGCAGGCGCCCGACCTGTGGTTCGTGCGCGACACCGACGGCGACGGCCGCGCCGACTGGAGGGAGCGCGTCCTCATGGGTCTGGATTCGGCCGACTCCCACCACCAGACGAACTCGATGATCTACGAGCCGGGCGGCGCGCTGCTGCTGAGTGACGGCGTCTTCCACCGCACGCAGGTCGAGAGTGTCGACGGCGCGGTGCGCAACATCGACGGGGCGATCTTCCGCTACGAGCCCCTCACCGGGAAGTTCGATCGCTACATCGCCTACGGGTTCGCCAACCCTCACGGCCGCGCCTTCGATCGCTGGGGCAACGACCTGATCGTCGACGCCACCGGCAACAACACCTACTTCGGCCCGGCTTTCAGCGGCCGCATCGACCACCCGGGCAAACACCCGCGCATGAAGACCGTCTGGGATCGCCCCGCGCGCCCGTCCGCGGGCAGCACGTTCCTCACCAGCCGCCATTTCCCGGAGGAATTCTGGGGCAGCTTCCTCAACCCCAACGTCATCAGTTTCCAGGGTATCTACCGCGTGAAGATGGTCGACGACGGCTCCGGCCTGAAAGGCGAGCGCCAACCCGACGTCATCTCTTCCACCGACCGAAACTTCCGCCCGATCGACACGGCGACGGGCCCCGACGGCGCGCTGTACATCTGCGACTGGCACAACCCCCTCATCGGCCACCTCCAAAGCCATCTCCGCGACTCCAATCGCGACCACGTGCACGGCCGCATCTACCGCGTCACCGCGAAGGACCGCCCGCTCGTCTGGCAGCCGAAGATCGACGGCGAGCCGATCACGGCGCTGCTTGAACTTCTTAAGCGCGGCGAAAACCACATCCGTAACCTCGCGAAGATCGAGCTCGGTAAACACGACTCCGAGAAGGTTGTCGCCGCCACCAAGGCCTGGACCGCGAAACTCGACCCGGCGTCACCCAACCACGCCCACCACCTCGCCGAGGCCCTCTGGGTCCACCAATGGCACAATCGCGTCGATCTTGACCTGCTCGCGCGCCAGCTGAACTCGACCAACGCCGAGGCCCGCGCCGCCGCCGTACGCGTGCTGAGCTACTGGCGGGACCGCGTGCCCAACGCCCTCGCCGAGTTGCGCCGGCTCGCCGGTGACGACCACCCGCGCGTGCGCCTGCAGGCGGTTCGCGCCGCGAGTTTCTTCCCGCTCGTGGACGCCACCGAGGTGGCCCTCCTGGCCCTGAAAAAGCCCGTCGACTACTACCTCGACTACGTGATCGGCGAGACTCTGCGCCAACTCCGCCCCCAATGGCGCCAACGGATCGGCGAAGGTGGTAAATTCGCCGGCGGGGACGCGGCCGCCACCCGCTACCTCCTGCGCACACTCACTGTTGCCGAGGTGCTGGCCATGCCCCGCACCGCCGACGTGGCCGAGAACCTCCTCGGCCGTTCCGGTGTGAACGAAGCCGCCCGCAGCGAGGCACTGGCTGCGCTCGCCAAGGCCCGCGGCGCGGCCCCGGTCGCGCTCCTGCTTCAGGTGCTGGAGAGCCCGGGCGAGATCGACGCCAAGGGAGTGGGCCGCCTGCTCGTCAACCAGCCCGCGGCCGCCCTCCTCGCCCAACGGGAGGGACTGCTGAAACTCGCCCTGGCCGAGACCGCCGACGGCCGCACCTACGCGTGGGCCGCCCTCGCGCTCGCCGACAAGTCGCTTGATCGCGTGTGGCGCGAGGCCTCCGTGACGCCGCTATCCTACGCCAGCCTGCTCGGCGGCATCCCGTTGATCCCCGACGCCGAACTCCGCGCGAAAGCGTTCGAGCGGGTGATGCCCATCCTCAGCCAGCCGATCACCGACATCCAGGGTCCTGACAACATCGTCGCCGCGATCCAACGCGACGCGATCCGCTCCGCCGTGAGCACCAAGCGCGAACCCGGAGCCGTCTTCGGCGCCCTGGCGACCATGATCGAACGCGGGTACCAAGTGCCGGTAGCCGCGCAAGGTATCCGCTCCCTGCCTCGCGACAGCTGGAAACCCGCCGACGCCGGCCGGGCCGCCCGCGCACTCGTGACCTGGGCTGGAAAAACGCATGCCAACGAGCGCACCGGCCGCGACTACGTCGAGAGCGTGCAGGTCGCCGACGACCTCGCGGGCATCCTGCCGGCCGGCGAATCCGAGGAACTGCGCAAGACCCTCTCGGGACTGCGGGTCGCCGTGTTCGTCGTGCGTGCGGTGGTGGAGGGCATGCGTTACGACACGCCACGCATCGTGGTGCAGGCTGGCCGCGCATTCGACCTGATCTTCGACAACCCCGACGTGATGCCGCACAACCTCGTCATTGTTAAGCCCGGCACCCGCGAGCAGGTCGGCACGGCCGCCGCCGCGATGACGCCGGAGACGAAGGATTCCAAGGGACGCACGTTCGTGCCCGACTCGGGCAGCGTGGTCGCAGCCACCAAGATGCTGGAGAACGGCCAGAGCGAGACCCTCAAGGTCTCCGCCAACCTCCTCCGCACCGAAGGCGAGTACGAGTACGTCTGCACGTTCCCCGGCCACTGGATGATGATGTGGGGGAAGTTGATTGTAACCAAGGACGTCGACGCCTACCTCAAGGACAACCCCGCGACTCCCGCCGCCCCCCCCGCGCCGGCCGGCCACAACCACTGACCTTCATCCCCATGAACATGATCCGCTCCCTCCTCCTCCTCGGCGTCGCCGCCTCCGTGACGATCGCCCCCTTGGCCTCGGCCGCCGACGCCGGCTTCCAGCCGATTTTCAACGGCCGCGACCTCTCCGGCTGGGAAGGCAACCCCGACTTCTGGTCCGTCCGTGACGGCGCCCTCACCGGGCAGACCACCGCCGAAAAAACCACGAAGGGTAACACCTTCCTCGTGTGGAAGAACGGCCGCCCCGCGAACTTCGAGCTCCGGACCCGCTTCCGCCTCACCGCGCAGAACGACAAGAACCAGGCGAACTCCGGCATCCAGTACCGCAGCAAGGTGCTCGACGCCGCGACCTTTGTGGTCGGCGGGTACCAGGCCGACATCGACTCGACGGGCAAGTACGCGGGCATGCTCTACGAGGAGCGCGGCCGCGGCATCCTGATGTCGCCGGGCCAGACGATCCGGGTAAGCGCCCCGGACGCCGCGGCCATCGCCGCCGCTCAGGCCAACAAGAAGGCCAAGGGGCAGCCCAAGGCTAAGATCGAGGTCCTCGGCACCGCCACGAAGCCCGAGGAGATTCTCGCCGCCTACAAGCTCGGCGAGTGGAACGAGCTTCGCATTGTCGCCAACGGTCAGCGGCTCCAGCATTACCTGAATGGCAAGCTTTCGGCCGACGTCATCGACACGGACTCGACCGCCGGTGCCAAGGATGGCGTGATCGCCCTGCAACTGCACCAGGGTCCGCCGATGACCATCCAGTTCAAGGACGTCCTCCTGAAGACCCTGCCCTGATCCGCGCCAAGTCCCGACCGCTATTGCCCAACGGCCGGGACCGCTCCTTCGCCGCGGCCGGTGGCCGCCCCGCGAATTGTCACGTTTTCCGGCCACCCCGGCCGGGGCTTATTAAGCTCTGCTTTCACCCCATGAACCCCCGCCTCAGCCCCACCCTGCTGCTGCTGGCCGCGCTTCCCGCGGCCCTGCCCGCCCAGACCGCCCCCGCCACGCCCGCCACGACCTCGCCGAACTCCGCGGTCAAACTCGAGGAGTTCGTCGTGACCGGCGTGTTCAACGCCACCGAGGCCAAAAAGGCTACGACCGCCATCACCGCGGTCGACATCAGCGTCATCGCCGACCAGGTGCCGATCAGCGCCGACGATATCCTGCTCAACGTCGCGGGCGTGTTCGTGAACTCCTCCCTCGGGGAAATCCGCGGGATGGTTTACTCCCGCGGGATCTCGGCCGACAGCAGCGATGGCGCCACCGGCCAGTATTACGTCTCGATGCAGGAGGACGGCCTGCCGCTCACGAACGTCAATTTCGGCAACTACAACGCGAGTTACTTCAACCGGCCCGACGGTACGCTCCAACGCGTGGAAGCCGTGCGCGGAGGCAGCGCTTCGATCACTTCCTCGAACTCCCCCGGCGGCGCCTTCAACTACATCAGCCGCGTGGGCTCCCAGAAGTTCGGCGGTGAGATCCGCACCCGCTACGGCCTCGAGGGCCGCGCCTCCCCGCACTTCCGGGTCGAGGGCGTGGTCGGAGGACCGATTGGGCGCAAGGGCTGGACGTACAGCGTCGGCGGCTTCTACCGCTACGCCGAGGGGCACCGGCCGGCGGACGGTTACCCGATGAACCACGGCTTCAACCTCCGCGGAAACGTCTACAAGGACTACGGTCGCGGCTCGCTAAAGATCTACGGCAAGTACCTCGACGATCGGAACCACTGGTATGAGTACCTGCTCGCCCGCGATCCGCAGGATCCCAAGCAGTACCCGGGGCTGAGCCGCTACAGCACCAATCTTTTCCCGAAGACAAAATTCCAGTACCCGCGCGAGTCCGACACCACCTTCGCCACCTTCGACTCGGCCGACGCCGTCCGCTCCCGCCAGCGCTCCGGCGGAGCGGAGTGGAAACATGACTTCGGCGGCGGCTGGTCCGTTAACCATAACATCAAAGTGAGCCGGAGCTGGGCCGACTGGAGCTCCAGTTCCGGCGTGACACCGCGTTCGCTCGATTGGCCGAACTTCTTCAGCACGATGGGGATTCAGTTCAGCGGCGGAGGCACCGCGCTTAATGGCCGCGTGCCACCCGGACTCTACCAGTTCTATGACCGCAAGACCGGATCCGTGCTCGCCGAGGTGACCTCCAACGGCTCCTACACGGTGAACGCCAACGCCATGGTGCAGGCCGGCCAGATCGTTCGCTTCGCCAACCTGCCGAACCAGCGGATCCTGCCCAACGCGCTGTGGACGAACAACGGGCGCGTCGCCAACGAGCACATGGACGAACTGATGGAACGGCTCTCCATCACCAAGAAGCTCGGCTCCATGTCCTTCACCTTCGGCGGCTATTTCGGCTACGCCGATATTTCCGACCGCCAGTCGAGCGGCGGCCGCACCGCCTCGACTCTCACCGAGCAGCCGGACCCGCTTGGCATCCGCTGGATCCCGGCCACCGCCGCCAGCGCACCGGCCGGCACTCCGGCCGCCACGCTGGCGGCCGTCACCCCTTGGAACGGACGGACCGTGCAACTGACCAACCCCGCGGGTTTCACCGCGCTTGGCGTGGGATATGTGTGCGATGAGGCGATCGCCCGCCAGCTCGCCTACTTCTTCGGACACAAATGGGACATCACCGACCGCTGGGGCGTCGATTGGGGCTTCCGCGGAGAGAAGTTCCGCGTGAAGGGCTTCAACCAATCCGGCACCCAAAACCCCCGCGGCAACTGGGACCCCACCTACGGCGGCGCCGACGGCGATCCCTACACGATGTTCGACAACCGTTTCCAGGTTCCGAACGCCGCCGCGAAATGGTTTTTCGACAAGGACGTCCGCAGCTTCTCCTGGTCCGTCGCGAGCAACTTCGTGATCGATAACGAAAACTCCTTTTACGTGCGCTTCGCCGACGGCGAGAAGGCGCCCGACTACGGCTTCTTCCGGAACTACAACTCGGTCTTCCGCCTGAACAACCTCCGCCCGAGGCCGCAGACCGTCGAGCAGTGGGAGGTCGGCTATCGTTGGAAGCGCAAGGACCTCACCCTCACGCTCACGCCGTTCTGGAGTCGCCTCGGCAACATCAACAGCAACCCGCAGGCGACCGAGGCCGACGGCGCCACGCCCTACTACCCGGATCCGATCTACAACATGGTCACGTCGTACGGCATCGAGCTGGAGGGCGAATACCGCCTTACCGAGCGCCTGCGGCTGCGCTCGGTCTTCACCACCCAGAAGTCGACCAACACAATCTGGAAGGTTTTCGTCGCCGGCGTGAACGGCCGCGACGACGACAGCTACCTCGATTTCTCCGGCAAGCCCGCCGACAACAACCCGGACTTCATCCTCAACACCACGCTCGATTACCGCACCCGTGACTGGTTCGCCAACGCCTCCTGGCGCCACATGGGCGAGCGCGCCGGCAACATCGCCAACGTCATCACGCTGCCGCGCTTCAACCAGTTCAACCTCACGGTCGGCTACACGATCTCGAGGAACCGCTCGGTGAACCTGAACATCAACAACGTCCTCGACAGCGAGGGCGTCATGACGTGGCGCGGCTGGGGCGTGAACCCCGGCGACCGCCAGAGCTACACCTCCCTGCCCGCGACGGGCCGCGACACCATGCTGCAGTACGTGCCCGTGCAGCCGCGCGCCTTCTTCCTCACCTACACCCAGCGCTTCTGAGGTCACCGACCGCCTCTTCCACGCGTCTCCCGGAACTCCCATGTCACTCCGCCTCACCGTTTGTCTCGCCCTCTGCGCGGCCGCCGGCCTTTCCGCGGCCGAACAGAAAAAAAACAACCCGATCCGGCCCAATCCGGCGGAGCTGCCGCCACCGGCGGACCCGGCGGCGATCAGCGCGCCACCCGGCTTCAAGGTGGAGATGCTCTACAGCGTGCCCCGGATGGACCAGGGCTCGTGGGTCTCGCTCACCACGGATCCCAAGGGCCGGATTCTCGCGGCGGATCAGTACGGCGGGATCTACCGCATCACCCCGCCACCGCTCGGCACCACGGCCGGCCTGAAGGTCGAGAAGCTCGACATCGACCTGAACCGCGTCGCCGTCCCGACTCCTCCGCCCGAGGAGCCGCGCAAGGGAAAGACCGAGAAGGCCAAGGCCGAGAAGTCGGCTCCGGCGGAAAAATTGGAGGTCGGCGCCCACGGGCTGCTGCACGCCTTCGACAGCCTCTACGTGATGGTGAATGAGAACCGGGCCCGGGCGGGTCTCTGGCGCCTCCGCGACACGAATGGCGACGACCAGTACGACGAGGTGAAGTACCTGCGCCCCTTGAAGGGCACCGGCGAACACGGCACCCACTCCCTCGTGCTTTCACCCGACGGCCGGACGATCACCGCGGCCTTCGGTAACTTCACGGACCTCCCCGCCACGGTCGAGAAGACCCGTCCCACCGCCTGGGGCGAGGACCACCTGCTGCCCCGGATGTGGGACGCCCGCGGGCACGCCCGCGGCCGGATGGCTCCCGGTTCCCACATCGTGCGCTTTGATCCCGAGGGTAAAGTCTACGAACTGTACACCATCGGCTTCCGCAACCACTTCGACCTCGCTTACGACCAGAACGGGGAACTGTTCAGCTTCGACTCCGACATGGAGTGGGACCAGGGCACCCCGTGGTACATGCCCACGCGCATCAACCACGCCGTCAGTGGCGGGGACTTCGGCTGGCGCAGCGGAGCCGGCCGGTGGCCGGATTACTACGCCGACAGCCTCGGCACCGTGGTCGACATCGGCCCGGGCAGCCCGACCGGCGTGGTCTTCGGTACCGGCGCCAGATTTCCCGCGAAATACCAGCGGGCGTTCTTCGCCGCGGATTGGACTTACGGCACGCTCTACGCGATCCACCTCCAGCCCTATGGCGCGGGCTTCCGCGGCGAACGCACCGAGTTCATCACCGGCAAGCCGCTGCCGCTGACCGATGTCATCATCCACCCGCGCGACGGCGCGATGTACTTCGCCGTCGGCGGCCGCCGCACGCAGTCCGCGCTCTACCGGGTGACATACTCGGGGCCGGAGAGCACCAACCCGGTGGCCGCATTGCCCCCCACCCCGGAAGCGAAGGCCCGCCGGGCCCTCGAGGAGTTTCATCGCGAGGGCGCCGAGGCGTCGGCGATTGACGCCGCCTGGCCCCACCTGGCCAGCAAGGATCGCAACCTTCGCTTCGCCGCCCGGGTCGCCCTCGAGCGCCAGCCGACCGCCCGCTGGGCCGACCGCGCGCTGGCCGAACTGCAGCCGCAGGCCCTGATCGAGGCCATGATCGCGCTCGCCCGGGTGGGCGACAAAGCGCTCCAACCGAAGCTGATCGCCTCCCTCTCCCGGCTGGATCTGAAGACGGTCGCGCCGGAACTGCGTCTTCCGCTGCTGCGCGCGTGGCAGCTCGCTTTCACCCGGATGGGAAAACCCAGCGCCGAAGTCTGCGCCACCGTCGCCGCTAAACTCGATCCGCTGTTCCCCCATGCCGACCCGCTGGTGAACCGCGAGTTGCTGCCGCTCCTCGTCTTCCTCGAATCCCGGCAGGTGGTCGCCAAAGCCGTACCGCTGCTGAGCGTCTCCGAACCCGTCACCATGACCGGCGAAGAAATCGGCGGCGCGGCGCTGATCGCGCGCAATGATCGCTACGCGGCGGCGGTGAACGGCGTCACCGCCAACCGCCCTGACCGCCAGCAGATCGCCATGGCTTACACGCTCCGTCACGCCACCACGGGATGGACGCCGCGCCTGCGCACCGAGTTTTTCTCCTGGTTCCCGCGCACTGCCGCCTGGAAGGGTGGCAACAGCTTCAGCGGCTTCATCCAGAACATCCGCACCGAGGCGTTGGCCAACGTGACCGACAAGACGGAGCGGGCGGCGCTCGACGTGCTCTCCAAGCCGCCACCCCCGTCCTTCGCCGCGCCCTCGGTTTTGCCCAAGGGTCCGGGACGCGCCTACACGCTCTCCGAGGCGGTCGGGCTCATGCCCGCCAAGCTCTCGGGACGTGATTTCGCGCGCGGCAAGGCGATGTACACCGCCACCGCCTGCATCATGTGCCACCGTTTCGGTGACGAGGGCGGCAGCGGCGTCGGCCCGGACCTCACCGGTTCCGGCGGTCGCTACTCCGTTCGTGACCTGCTGGAGAACATCATCGAACCCTCCAAGGTGATCAGCGACCAATTCGGTGCCGAACAGATCGAGCGCCGCGACGGCGATCCGCTCGTCGGCCGGATCGTGGGCGAGGAAAACGGCGAGCTGGTCGTGATGGCCAACCCGTTCATGCCCGACGAAAAGGTGCGCGTGAAAACCAGCGAAGTGGTCTCCCGTCGCGCCTACGAGGCCTCCCTCATGCCCTCCGGCCTGATCAACTCGCTGAACCCCGGGGAACTGCAGGATCTCCTCGCCTACCTCCTCAGCGGCGGCAATCCGGCGGACCCGATGTTCCGTAAGTGACCGCCGCCCCGGCGCCCTTCACGGGCGCCACGGTGCGTCGGTGGTTGCTCCCCGCGGAACGAGTCAGGGCGCGCTGACGTGCGCCGGTTAAAGCTGGAAGTTGAGGTTGAAGTCAGAGCGGTCGAGCGCGCCGGCCAACGGCGACCGCCTCATCCGTGATAATCCGTGTCCATCCGTGCTTGCTCCACCGCGAAACGATTCAGGAGCGCGTTCATTCGGGTCCCTTGGTGTCCATTTGGGTCGCCCACCCGCTACCCCAGCATGCCCTTCAGGGGCTTGCTGAGCTGGAACGCCTCCCGAACGGCGGCGAAGGCCTCGATCAGCTCCGCGGGGGCGCCGGGACGCGGAAAGACCACTTCCAGCGAAGCGCCGTCGCAGCGGACCACGGCATCAACGCCTTCGACGGCGACGGTGCAGTCGCGGCAGTCGGACGGGTAGGTCACCGAAAGTCCGGTGTCGGCATCGAGGGATTCCACCGCATCGATGACCGCCTCGACGCGGGTGCCCTGGCGGAGCCTGAAGGAGAGTTCCGAAAAGCGTCGGGCGAAGACACCCGCGAACTCCGGCGAGCGCGCCAAGTCCAGGTCGCGGAGCGCCAAGAGGGTCGAAGTGACCGTGTAACGGGCCGGATCTGCCCCCTCCAGGGAGTAGGCGAGCTCCACGGTGAAGTCGCGGGCGGACAACACCGCGGAGGGGCTCGTGACCGCGAGGGCGATGTCCTTGCGCTTGTAGGCGAGCGCTTGGCGGGCGGCCTGGAAGAGCGCCTCGGCCTCCTCCGCCAGTTCGTCGGTGCAAAGCCGGGCAAGGAAGCCCAGCGTCGCCGGATTGACCGCGTCCGGGACGCTGTGGTGTGTCTTGCGGAAACCCCGCAGCGCTTTCACGGGCCCACCGGTGCGGCCCACGAAGGTGAACTCGGCGACAAGGCTGGACGGCAGGTCTCCCACGATCGTGCGAAGAAAGGCCGCGCGTGGTACGCTGCCGAGCCGAAATCCGGCGAAATCACCAGCACCTGTCCCAAGGGGTCAGCCTGTTACATGTTAGCGCAAACGAGAGCCAGTCACGGGCGACCGGCTAACATGTAACAGGCTGACCCCTTACGGACCGACCCCCGAAGCCTCTTGTCGCGGCTCGGCGGACCCGCCAAGCTGCCAGCCAGCCGACTGGCGACCGACTGGTCCCGCGCCAGCGCCCCACCCCACCCCGCTATGCCCACCGAACGCGCCCTGCCGCCGTGCCGCCGCCTTGCCGCGCACACGTTGCTCCTGCCCCTGCTCGCCACGCTCCTTCACGCCCAGACCGCGCCGGAGGATCCCGCGGCCCCCGCACGAAGAGAGACCGGCAGCCCTCCCGCCGCGACCGCACCGTCGTCCGCGGGGGCGATGACCGCCCCGCGCGCCGGGGATACCGTCGTGCTCTCTCCTTTCGAGGTCTCCGGCTCGGGCCGGGGCTATTACGCGTCGAACACCATGTCGGGCACGCGGCTCAATTCGCGGGTCGAGGACCTCGCCTCGTCGATCACCGTCATAACCAAGGAGCAGATGGCGGATTTCGCGCTGCTCGATATCAACGACATCTTCCTTTACGAGGCCGGCACCGAGGGGATCGGGACCTACACGGAGTTCGCGGTCGACCGCAACGGAAGCCCGACCGACAACTCCCTCAACCCGAACGGCTCCAACCGGGTGCGGGGCGTCGGCTCCGCGAACATCTCCTTCGCCAACTTCGAGACCAGCGGCCGCATGCCGCTGGACCCCTCGGTGCTCGACGCCGTCGAGATCAGCCGCGGACCCAACTCCACCGTGTTCGGCCTGGGGAACGCGTCCGGCACCGTAAACATGGCGCCCGCGTCGGCCAACACCAGCCGCGACCGCACGCAGATCGCCATTCGATTCGACAGCTTCGACGGCGGCCGCACCAGCCTCGACTTCAACCGCGTCCTCCGGCCCAACGTCCTCGCGATCCGCGCGAGCGCGGTCTACCAGCGCGACGGGTACGTGCGAAAGCCCTCCGGCACCGACACCCGCCGCCTGAACGCGATGGTACGCTACCGACCTTTCCGGGGAACCACGCTGACCGCCTCCCACTTTTATTACCACATCGACGGCAACCGGCCTAACACCACCCCGCCACGTGACGCGATCACTGGGTGGCTCAAGGCGGGCCAGCCCACCTGGGACCCCGTGACGACGACGGCGCGGATCAACGGCGTCACGGTCCCCGGCGCGTTCACCGCGACCACCCTCCCTCCCTATTTCACCAGCGCGAGCCTGCGCGACCAATCCGCGCTCTTCATCGATACCGACGGCCGTATCGGTTACTGGGGTCCCGGGAGGACCAGCAGCACGACGTCGCCGGAGGGGCGCAACCAGAACATCGTGCTCGTCAACACCACCCCGGAGCAGATCCGGGCGACGCAGCCGCTCTTCTCCAGCGACCCCTCGGTGACCAGCACGGCGATCTACGATTGGAGGCGCGTGAATCTGGCGGCAATGAACCGCCTGAACGAGACGACCCTGATGACGCACCTGCAGGTGGAGCAGACCCTGCTCGAGACCTCGCGGCAGCAGCTGGCGCTGCAGGCAGGCTATTTCCGCGAGGCCTTGCGGCGCGACAACCGCAGCCTATACGGAACGGCCGGAAGCTCGGGCGCGACGGGTTTCCTTCATATGGACGCCAACGAGCGCCTGCCGGACGGCAGCCCGAATCCCTTCTTCAAACGGCCGTACATCGGCTTCTGGAACACCAAGGGCATCACCGGGGGGCCGTCGGAACGGGAGACGTTCCGCGGACAGCTTGCCTACCGGCTAGACCTGCGAAAGGAGCCGGGGCTGCTGCGCTGGCTGGGACTGCAGCAGGTGCTGGGGTACGGCGAGTACAAGCTCAACCGGTCGCGCGGCACGATCTGGCGCGACATGCTCCGCTCGACGCATGCGTGGAATCCGGCCCGCGCCGGCACCTCATCCAACTTCACGCCGCTGAGCATCGCCTACACCTACTACCGCTACTACGTGGGCGACAACATCGGCTTCAACGCGGACCGCGCCCCGCGCGACTTCCAGCCCGGAACGTACCCGTACCGTTGGGGCGGATGGATCAACCCGGGAACGTCGGCGGCGACGCCGAACTTCGTCACCGAGCAGGCGCGCCTTGCGCCCGATTACTGGTTCGATTCCACCACCACGTGGGACCGAACCGTGCTGCGGACGCGGGGCGGTGTCCTGCAGAGCCACCTGCTGGGTGAGCGGGTGATCACGACCCTGGGCTACCGCAAGGATGAACGCAGCCAGCGTCAGCGTGGCATCCCGCTATTCCGCGCGCTGCCGGACGGCTCGGTCGTGCTCGACTACCCCTCGACCTTCAACCTCAACCCGGCGGACTGGGCACGGGCCGGCGGTAGCACCAAGACAGCCGGCGTGGTGGTGAAGGCGGCGCGGTGGATCAACTTCCACTACAACCAGTCGAACAGCTTCCAGCCGCAGGGCTACGCGGTCGGTCTGTACCTCGGCCCACTGCCGGATCCCACCGGGCACGGGCGGGACTACGGTTTCTCGCTCAATCTTGCCGGCGGGAAGCTGGTGCTGCGGGCCAACGCCTACGAGACAACGCAGATCGACTCCCGCAACGGGAGCATGCGGATCATCGCGCAACGGATCCGGAACCTCGATTTCGACTCACCCAACGGCAACCAGTTCTTCAACCTCGCGACGCGGGCCCGGTCCTGGGTGACCAACGCCGCCGCCGCGCAGGGCCGCACGCTGACAAACGACCAAATCCTGCAGGAGGTTGTGCGGCTCACGAAGCTCGACATCGCCCACTTCACCCGGCCGGAGACCCGCGAGGAGCAGAATGAACTGGTGTCCGAGACGCAGGACATCACCGCCAAGGGCGTCGAGCTCGAGGTGAACTGGAACCCCACGCCCTTCTGGACGACAAAGTTCAACGTCACGAAGCAGGAGTCGATCGACTCCAAGATGTCGCCCGCCGTGACGCGCTGGATCTCGGAGCGCCTGCCGGTTTGGACCAGCATCGTCGATCCCGAGATCAACCGCCCGTGGTGGACGGAGCGCTACAACGGCAGCAATTCGCCCGCGCAATTCTTCGCCAGTAGCGTGAAGACGCCGTACGATGTGGCCGTGGCGAATCAGGGGAAAAGCCGGCCGCAGATCCGACCCTACCGATTCAACCTCAGCACGAGTTACCGGCTGGCCGGACTGGGTACGGACCGCGCCTGGCTCAAGCGCCTGACCCTGGGTGGCGCGCTCCGCTGGGAAGACCGCGGGGCGATCGGCTACTATGGGGTCGAGCAGCTGCCGGCGGTCATCACGGCGTTGGATCCAAACCGGCCGGTCTACGAAGCCGCCCGCGCCTACGTGGACCTGTTCACGAGCTACCGGTTCAAGGTCTGGGGCCGGGCGAACGCCACGTTGCAGCTCAACGTGCGCAACGTGCAGGAGAATGGCCGCCTGCAGCCCGTCAGCGCTTTTCCGGACGGGACGCCCAACGCCTACCGCATCGTCGATCCGCGCCAGTTCATCCTGAGCGCGACCTTCGACCTGTAGACGGGCCTGACCCCTTACGGACCGATCCCCGCGCCTCCATCAAGTCCAACCGGTCCGTTGCACCTTTCGCCCTGACGCCCTCGCAGCGTTCCCGGGTGCGCGTTGCGCGGGATTCCGCGCCGGACGGCGCCGCGAAACTTGGCGCGGACCGATGGGGAGTGGACCCGCTGCATGGATGCCCGAGCGCACCGGCGTACGCCCGGAAGAGGCCGGGCGACGCGCTCCAGCCGGCGATGAAGCCTAATGTCAGGATCGCCGATCTACCCGGGGTCCTTGCCAGCGCCTCGCGTTGATGCGATGATCCCGGGTACCGTTCCTTAACCGCTCACCACCATGCCTATGCCACCCCGCGTCAGTCTTCTCACGGCGATTGCGATCTGCGCCTTCCCCATCACCGCTCAGGCCCAGGTGGTCGAGCTTCGCGCTACGATCAATTCCGCGCAGGAGGTGCCCGCGAACGCTTCAACCGCCACCGGTACCGCCATCATGTTGTATGATGTCCGCGCCAACACGTTTGATCTGATCGTCTCGATCAACGGGATGACCAACACCGTCACCGGGTCGCACGTCCATGAAGCGGCGGCGGGCGCGAACGGCGGCGTGGTCACCAACCTGGGTGCAGAACCAGTTTACACGCGTAGCGGAAACTCGCTGACGGGCAATTTCCGGAACGTCTCCTATGGTGGCGACAAGCTGAAGCTGCTTCAAGGCGGGGCCTATCTGAACTTTCACTCGGCCCAGTATCCCGGCGGGGAAGTCCGCGGGCAGCTGATCGCGCGGCCGGTCCGGCTGGTGGCCAAGCTCGACGTGGCGCAGGAGGCGGCGGCTTTCCCGGCGCTGAACTTTTCCAGCGTGAACAATTTCGGCGCCGCGGTCCTTTCCTATGATCCCGGGGCGGGCACCATCAACATCCGGCACTCACTCTTCCTCTTCTCCAGCGTCTTCACCAACTCACATATCCACGAGGGCGCGCCCGGCGCCAGCGGCCCGGCGCGGACCCAGCTCGGCACCAGTGCGACAGCCGGCGCCTACAGCTCGGCGAATGGCCACATCGCCGGATCGCACGACATCCCCTACGTCGGCGACCCAGTGGCCCTGCTGACAGGCGGCACCTACCTCAATTACCACAGCCAGGCGTTCACCGGTGGCCAGCTGCGCGGCCAGATCGTGGCCTCGAATGAGTCGCCGACCACGCGCTACGCCAACCTCTCCATCCGCGGGGTGGCAGGCGCCGCCGACCAGGTCCTGATCGGCGGCCTCAGCATCAGCGGCACGGAGCCAGTGCGCACCTTGATCACCGCGAAGGGCCCTTCGCTCACGGCCTTCGGCGTCACCGGCGCGGCGGTGAATCCCCGCCTGGAGCTGTATGACTCAGTGGGCCGCCTGATCGCGTTCAACGAGGACGTCGGCGCTATCCCGGCGGGCTCGGAGCTTGCGCGGATCCCCGGTGTGCCGGTCAATCCGCTCGAGTGCGCGCTCGTCGTGGTCCTGCCGCCGGGCAACTACACCGCCCACGTCTCCGCCTCGAGCGGCTCCGGCGTGGCCTTGCTCGAGATCAATGACCTACGGTCGCTCGGAATCGCCGGCATCACCGTGACCTCCCTTTCTGGGCCGCCCCGTCAGGCCACGTCGAGGCCGGCCTCGGTCTCCCAAGCGGCGCTCGAGTTCTGCACCGGGGTGGCTTTGGCCACCGTGGTGGCGAACCGCTGACCGTCTACCGATTCACCGCGCCCCGTTCAACGCGGGTCACCGACCCGCCAGCCGGTGTGCGGGGTGGGGAGTCCGAGTTGGGGCGGGGTGAAACGTGCGACCGACGGAGCGACGGAGCGGTCCCACGGTCAGCGTACGTCCAACCTGCACGCTGCACGTTCGGCCCTCGCACCTTCGCGTGGGTACACAGCTGGTGCCCCACCGCCAAGGGGCGCGGCTCATACCGCCGGCGGCTCCTTCGGGGCGTCGGCGCGTTTGGGCGGTTCCACCAGACTCGCCAGATAGGTCATCGCCCGGAACGGACGCAGGATCGCGTTGCCGATCACGATCGGCTCGACCGGGTGCCCCTTATCCTCGGGCAAGCGGGCGATAAGCGACGACAGAACCATGGCGCCGCCGAGGACACTGACGAAGAACCATTGGAACATGCCCGCGTCGACGCCGCGTCCTTCCCCGCCTTTCAACAGCAGGCCCCAGATAACGGGTGACATGCCGCCGATCAGCGCGGTCACCGCCCCGTGGATGGCCACCGCGAGCGTGCGATCCTCCGTACGGATGGTCTTGGGCAGGTAGCTGAGGTTGGCCATCGCCCATGTCGCGGCACCCAGGCCGATGAGAAAGTAGGACAGCCATACGCCCACTGCCCCGCCGAATCCGTCGCGCAGGAAAAACCACCAGTACAGGCTCACCACCGCGTAGATCCCGAGCGCCAGCAGGAAAAACGGCTTTGCTCCCGTCTCGTCGATCCGGCGCCGCACCAGCCAAGCCGCCACCATCACTCCCGAGTAGCGCCCGACCTCCAGAACCATGATCGCGGCGGTCGACATGCCCGCTCCCGTCTTGAGGAAGTAGGCCGCGAACGGCGGGATCGGCGTCGCGAACACCGCGCAAGCCACCGCCAACCAGGCGTAGGTGCGGAACGTCGACGGCCGCAGCAGATGACGTGGCGTGTCGCGCAACACTGTCCGCAAGCTGATTGATACCGGACGGTCGGCGTCGGGCATCCGCTTGAGCGAAAAATAGCTCACCGTCGAACCGGCCAGAGCGATCAGGTATTGCGCCAGCAGCGCCCAGTACACGGGCAGCAGGGCGAACAGCCCCGCGCACACCAAGAGCGTTCCGATACTCGCCACGGCGGCGGCAAATTGGTCGCTCGCGAAGTAGCGGCCGCGGATCGAGGCCGGCAGGATCGCGTAGAACCACGAGATGCCCGAGGCTGCGCCGATCGAGCGGCACAGGCAGAAGAGAAAAACACTCCAAACCAGCGCGTGCACCATCCACGGCCGTTCGCCCCCGAGGGCTAGCAACGCCAGCACCGCGGGAACACCGAGGAACACGCTGCGCGTACCCCATCCTCCCAGCATGACCGCCTTGTAGCCGAAACGCGGCAGCAGGGCCGTGGAGAGGATCTGCACCGGGGTAAGCACAAACACGAACGAGTAAGCGAGCCCCACCTCGAACGGGCTCGCCCCGAGTTGCTCCGCGAAGAGCACCATCGGTGTGCCGATCCCGATCTGCCAGGAGAGCGCGTTGAAGAACGCGAAGACGATGCCCGGCCGGTACGGTACCAGCTCGGGATCGGACTTGGCCGTGGGAAACAGCATCGTGTCCGCGCGCGGCCGGCCCGCGCCAACGGTCAGGCGAGTTCCTTGCGCCAGCGCGCGAATTGCCGCGCGACCTGACGCGGACCGGGCATTCCCGTCCCCTCGCGGCGCGCCAGAGCGCGACGCAGGTCGAAGACTTCGTTCCAGTCCGCGCCGTGGGCCGGATGCACCGCCTTGACGTCGGCATGGCTGAGTTGGTTGAGCGCGACGCCCTTCTGCTCAGCCAGACGCACCACTGCGCCAACCGCATGGTGGGCGTCGAGGAAGGCCACGCCCTTCCGCACCAGATAATCCGCCAAATCCGTCGCCAGAAGCCCGGGATCGGCGACCGCCGCCGCGCAGGCGTCACGCCGCACTTTCATGCCTGCCACGGTGCCCGCGAGCACTTGGGCGCAAAGCAACGACTGGTCGAAGCTGTCGAACACCGGCGGTTTATCCTCCTGCAGGTCGCGGTTGTAGGTCAGCGGCAGGCCCTTCGCCAGCGTGAGCAGGGTGTGCAAGTTACCTTGGAGCCGGGCCGATTTTCCCCGCAGCAACTCGCAGGAGTCCGGATTCTTCTTCTGAGGCATCAGCGACGAGCCGGTGCAAAAAGCATCCGGCAGGTCGACGAATCGAAACTCCGCGCTACTCCAAAGAATCAGATCCTCGGCGATCCGCGAAAAGTGCACGCCGAGGATCGCGCAGGCCGAGGCAAACTCGAGGAACAGGTCGCGGTCCGCCACCGTATCCATCGAGTTTTGCGTCACCCGCGGCCGGCCACGGCGATCGACGAATCCCAGCGCCCGCGCGGTGAACTCCCGATCGATCGGGAGCGTCGTGCCTGCGATCGCGCCGGCTCCGAGCGGGCACCAATTGGCATTCTCCGCCACCGCTGCGAAACGCGCGCGGTCGCGATCGAGCATCTCCATCCAGGCAAAGAGATGGTGGGAGAGGTAAACCGGTTGGGCCCGCTGCAGATGGGTGTAGCCGGGGATGAGCACATCCTTGCCCGCCTCGGCCGCCTTCAGAAGGGCCCGCTGTGCGCCGAGCACCGCCTCGACCAGCGTCGCGCAGGCGTGCTTGAAGAACAGCCGCATGTCCGTCGCCACCTGGTCGTTGCGACTCCGCGCGGTGTGCAGCTTGGCCGCCGCTGGCACCCGCCGCGTCAGCGCCTGCTCGATGTTCATGTGCACGTCCTCGAGCTTGGGATCCCAGCGGAATCGGCCCGCCGCGATCTCCGCCGCGATGGCGTCGAGCCCGCCGTGGATCGCGTCGCGCTCACGCTTCGTGATCAGGCCAACGTGAGCCAGCATCGCCGAGTGGGCCTTGCTGCCGGCGATGTCGAACGTCGCCAGACGGTGGTCGAACGACACCGACTCGCTGAACTGTAGCATCAGCTCGGCGGGACCGGCCGAAAACCGCCCGCCCCAGGTCGCTT
>SXGQ01417289.1_pt1 | contig 22498 bp, 25 predicted proteins | sample 3178371 | NCBI WGS metagenome assembly SXGQ01 (sample SAMN11356859, study PRJNA531348) | freshwater metagenome | isolation source: freshwater sample F1-20 | place: China: Fuxian Lake, Yuxi | collected 2017-12-25 | reverse complement strand
GCATGGCGCGCACGAGCAACGTTCCGGTGACCGCACGTCCGAGTGGCGTGGTGTTGAAGTAGGTCTTGCCCGCGGTGGTGATGTGGAAAGCACCGCATTGCAGCGCGATGAGCCCCTCGCGCACGAGTTCCTCACGACAGTCGACGAGACGGGCAGCCTCGGCCCCGTACTGCAGGGCACGGTCTGGAATCTGGTCGAGCTCGGGCTCGTCGGGCTGGCCGAGGTCGGCCGTGTAGCAATAGGGAAGCGCGCCACGCTCGCGCATCCACGCAACGGCGGCCGAAGTGTCGAGCCCGCCCGAGAATGCGATACCCACGCGCTCACCCGACGGGAGAGACGTGAGGACCTTGCTGCGGGATGCTTCGGACATGGCGCATACGGTACCGACCGCACGCACCCGTTCAGGGAATCAATTCGCCCGTCAGGGCCTTTGGAACCACCGGTTCATGAGCATGTGCACGTGGCGAATCTTCGTCTCCTGGAAGTTCGCCAGAGTGACGCCGGGCTTCGTCATCGCCCTCAGGCCCCGCTGCACCTTCGGAAGATTGAAGGTGTCCTGATTGAAGACGCGGGCGAGGTTGCCCAATTCGGGTGCCTCGGCCCAATCGTCGTCGACGCCCAGCCAATGGATCGGCGCTGCGGGTGGTTTCGGCTGCGACTCGTCGTAGGGCTCGAGATACATGCACTCCATGATCGACATGTCGTGGCGGTCCTCGTACGGCCGAAAGCGGTAGCAGATGCGGTTGAACGCACCCCACGGGTGGAAGTTCGGGAACAGCGTGTAATAGATGCTGTCGCTGAACTCGGCGTCGCTGAACTCGTCGGCCTTGTCGCCGAAGACTTCACGCATGGTTGCACGACCGCCGTTGCCGAACATCTGTCGCGCGGTGGCCCCGGGAGGAAGGACGACCGATGGTTCCTCGTCGAGGCGCTTGTCGGCCACCGCATCGAACATCTCTTGTTCGGTCGGCGCGTACTTGATGTGCGGACTCGGGGTGCCGTTCGGTGTAATGGCGCGCGAGTAGTTGCCCTTCCAGTCGTACTGCGAGTTCGCATCGCCGATACTCGACAACAGTTGGGGGTGCGTGGCGACGACGTGGAACGCTTCGCTGAACGCGTCCTGGACGACCTTCCAGTTCGTCGGAAAGATCTTGGCGACATGCACGCTCTTGTAGCGCTTCTCGAGGGGCCAACGTTCGAAATGCCACGGGAAGTCGTCGAGAAACGATTCGAGTGACTCGCAATTCGGGTCCATGTTGATGAACACGAACCCGCCCCACGTGCCGACCTTGACCTCGGGCAGGTTCCACTCGTCCTTTTCGACGTGCGGGAAGTCCCATTCGCACGGAACCTGCTTGAGTGAGCCGTCGAGGTTCCAGCAAAAACCGTGGAAAGGACAGCGCAGTTCGTTGGCGGGCCCGTCGAACTCGCGCAGCAAGCGTCCGCGGTGCAGACAGACGTTGTGAAACGCCTTCACGGTGTCTGGCGCGGTGCGTACGACGAGAATCGAGTTCTCGCAGATGTCGTAGCGCAGCGTGTCGCCGACGTTCGGGACGTCTTCCTCGCGACATGCCATCTGCCAGACGCGCTTCCAGATCTTTTCCTTTTCGAGTTCGTGCCATTCACGGCTCGTGTAGGCGGCGACGGGAATGTCGGCATCACCCATGAACTCCCAATTGACCCAGCGCAGAACCTCGGGCACGGGCCGCGAATCGTTCTTGTGCAGATCCTGGTACGAGAGGCCGGGTGAGCGGGCCTCGCCGGGTGCAGGTGAAGTCATTGTCATTTCGTTGCCCCTTCCGTTGCCAGCCGTTGCGCTGCGACGGCCCGTTGGTTTCGCGCCATGTTCGGGTCGACCGATACCTGTCGACCTCCGATCCACACGCACAGGTGCGGATCGCACTGCTTGATGTCCCCGTTCAGGTAGACGCCGTCCTTTGTGAACTCACCGGCCAGGCCGTCCTTCTGGACGAGGATGGTTCCCGCTTCGGTCAGGTCGTAGGTCGCTCCCGACAGCGGATGTTTGATACCGCGCATTTTCGTTCCCCCGAATCTCGAATGCGTTGCTGCGCGAAAGATTAGCGGTGTGCGGCACGCCCCGCCAGAGCCGCAAACGAGGCGACGAGCGCAGAGGCCGCGGCAGCAGCGGCGACGAGCGCCGAGCCCGGTGCGGTTCCGAGGTCGACCGCCGCATTTGCGCCGAGCACCACGGCGACCACGGCGGAGACGAATGGTGACCCGGGCACACGTCGCAGGGCGATGACGAAAGCGGCGAGCATTGCGAGATAGACGACCGCCGCACCGATGACGGGTGTCGCGTCCCCGGCGATGCCGTGGTCGTCGACCCACCACAGCGGCTTGCCCGTGCGCCTGCTCGCCACCGACACGAAACCGTGCGCCAGTGCAACCAATACCCACGTGGCCGCGAGGATGCGTGACCAAAGTGCGGACATTCGGGCGAATACTACGCCGAATGCGTCGGCTGTAGCCTGACCGGCGCATGGCGAACTTCGACAAGATGACCGTCTTTTTCCCGATGTGGAACGAAGAGGCGTACATCGATCGCGCGCTGTCCGCGGGCCGTGAACTCTGCGAAGAACTCGTGCGCATGGGCGAGATCGAGACCTACGAACTTCTGATCATCGACGATGCATCGACCGACTCGACACCCGAACTTGCCGACAAGTACGCGGCGCAAGACCCGCGGGTGCGTGTCGTGCACCATCCCGTGAACCGCAAACTCGGCGGCTCCATGAAGACCGGCTTTGCCAACGCGACCGGCGACCTCATTCTCTACACCGATGCCGACCTGCCGTTCGACATGCTCGAAGCCCGCAAGGCGGTGCGTCTCATGCGTTACTACGAGGCCGACATCGTCAGCGCCTACCGCTTCGACCGCACCGGTGAGGGCTACGTCCGAACCGTCTATTCGGCCTTCTACAACGGTCTCGTACGGGTGCTCTTCGGTGTGAAGATGCGCGACATCAACTTCGCATTCAAGTTGTGCAGGGGTTCGCTGCTGCGTGAGATGGAGCTGAAGAGCGAAGGCTCGTTCATCGACGCCGAACTCGTGATCCGGGCGCGAAAGACCGGAAAGAGTGTCATCCAGTTCGGGGTTGACTATTTCCCACGCACCCGGGGCATCTCGACGCTCAGTTCACCGTCGGTCATCCGCAAGATCCTGCGCGAGATGTTCTCACTGCGCAGGGAACTTCGTAGCCTTCAAGGTTGATCCCGGGGTCCGTCACCCCGACGATCCCGCCCGCATGGACACCCACCCCGACCACCCATACGAAGCCCTTTCCCCGAGGGGCTCTCACCTGCGCAGGTGGCGGCCGGCGTACCTCGCGCTTGCGGTGTTGCTGACCGTCGTGTCGGTCGCGTTCGCGAGCCGAGACGAGCCGTCGACCGCAACCATCGCGACGTCGACGACGAATCCCGTCGCGACGACGCAGCCGTTCATCGCATTGTCGAGGACTCTCGTCCTTGGCGACAAGGGCGACGACGTGAAGCGCATGCAGCAGCGTCTGAAGGAGATCGGGTTCGACCCGAACCTCATCGACGGTGATTTCGGATACCAGACCCTCCAGGCCGTGTGGGCGTTCCAGAAATTGGTCATGCGTATTCCGATCAGCGGCGTGAAGGACGAATTCACTCCCGAGATGTGGCAGCTTGCGCAAGGTGAAGGTCTTGTCGTTCCGCGTCGTCCGAGCGCGCAAACCGAGACGCACGTCGAGGTCTATCTACCCGAGCAGGTGCTGATCGTCTTCAGACAGGACAAGCCGGCTCTGGTCACCCATATCTCTTCGGGCGACAGCAAGCCGTGGTGCGAGGAAGTCACGATCGACCCGGGCGAAGACGGAAACCTGAACGGCACCGAACCAATCAAGAAAGGAGTCTGCGGCGAGTCGATCACCCCCGGAGGTCTTTACTACTTCTACAACCGCCGCTCGGGAACCCGCGAAAGCAAACTCGGCACCATGTGGAACCCCGTCTACTTCAACGGTGGCGTCGCGGTGCACGGTGCGGCGCAGGTGCCGATCCGTCCCGCGTCGCACGGGTGCATCCGCATCCCGATGTTCATCTCCGAGTACTTCCCGTCGCTCGTCGCCTACGGCGATCGCATCTACATCTTCGATGGTGTGAAGGAACCCGAAGAATACGGCTCGCCGTTGCCGCCGGCCGACAAGCCCGACCCGGACTACACGACCACGACCTCTGAGGCGAAGTCGACAACGACGATGGCGGGCGAAACGACGACGTCGGTCGCGCCGACAACGACGGCAAGCAAGCAGCCGCAACAGCCGACTACGGTTCCGACTACGGTTCCGATTCCCGCTGCAACCACGACGGTCGCCCCCGCTCAGACGGCTGCGCCGACGACAACCGGAGGCTGATCCCATGGGCGAGCGCATTCACTACGACGAGTTCGGTCTCTTTCACGAGAACATCGCCGAGTATGCACTCGGTGCGTCGCCCAATCCGAGGGTCGAGCGGATGGGCCACGTTCTGGCCGACGGTCGCACGATGAGTTTTCTCAAGTGGGGAAGCGGTGAGCCACGTCTGGTGCTCGTTCACGGCGGATCACAGAACGCCCACACGTGGGACACGGTCGCACTCGCTCTTGGGGAGTCGCTGATCGCCGTCGACCTGCCCGGCCACGGTCACTCCGATTGGCGTGACGATGCGGCGTATTCGCCCGCTTCGATGGCGGCCGATCTCGCGGATCTCGTTGCAACGCACGCAAGATCGGCAGAGATCGTCGTGGGTATGTCGCTCGGTGGTCTCACGTCTCTCGCGCTGGCGGGTCACTCGCCCCACTTGGTGCGCAGACTTGCCCTTGTCGACATCACGCCCGGTGTCACCGGCGCGAAGGCAAAAGCGGTGCTCGACTTCGTGAACGGACCGCAGGCGTTTGCCTCGTTCGACGACCTTCTCGCGCGGACCATCGAACACAATCCGACGCGCACCGTGTCGTCCTTGCGTCGCGGCATCCTGCACAATGCGAGGCAGTTGGACGACACGTCGTGGCAGTGGCGGTACGACCGTCGTAGCCACGTGCGCGATGCGCAGGAAAGCGCCGACCCCGTTCCCGCAACTGCGCTGACGGCATTGTGGGACGTCGTTTCCGGGCTCGGCTGTCCGCTCAGCCTCCTCAGGGGGTCGCTGTCGCCCGTGGTCGATGATGCCGATGTCGCCGAATTGCTCCGGCGATGCCCCGATGCCGCAGTCGTTGTGGTCGAGGGGGCCGGACACAGCATCCAGGGCGACAGGCCGGTCGAATTGGCGGGCCTGCTGCGCGACGCGCTCGCCTGACACGCGCGATTCACGGTCTCGACAGTCGGTCGCGGTCTCGACCCCCTGTCCTGCGGGGCTTTTCTGATAGGAAAGGGCTCCTATGGCAACCACGAACCGCCCCGATGCACCGGACCGCGATGCGCTCCTCCGGATGTTCGAAATCCAGCAGAAGATCAAGACTGCTGACGAGAGATTCCGCGCGATGTTGACGAGCGGTCAGGTCCAGTTGATCTATTACTCGCCCCGCGGCCAGGAATGCATCAGCGCGGGCTACGCGGTGCACCTCCGGCCCGACGACTACGTCGTGACGATCTACCGCGGTCTCCACGACCACATTGCAAAGGGCGTGCCCATGCGCGAACTGTGGGCCGAGTTCCTCGGACGCGGCACGGGGACCTGCAAGGGCAAGGGTGGGCCGATGCACGTCACGCACCCGGCCTCGGGACTGATGGTCACGACCGGAATCGTCGGTGCGGGCATTCCGATCGCCAACGGTTTCGGCCTCGCGGCGCAACTATCGGGAACCGATCAGGTGACCGTCGTGAACTTCGGTGACGGTGCGTCGAACATCGGCGCGTTCCACGAGGGTCTCAACATGGCGGCCGTGTGGAAACTGCCCGTCATCTTCGTTTGCCAGAACAATCTCTACGGCGAGCACACGCCAATGGCGATGTCGACCGGCGTCGAGTACATCTCCGAGCGCGCGGCGTCGTATGGCATGCCGGGCGTGACGGTGAACGGCAACGACCCCGTAGCGATGTGGAAGGTCGCCGGCGAAGCAGTCGCCCGCGCCCGTGCCGGCGAGGGCCCGACACTGATCGAGGCCCGCACGTACCGTTTCTGGGGCCACCTCATGGGCGATGCGATGGAGTACATGCCCAAAGAAGAGCGCAAGGCCGCAATGGCGGCCGACCCATTGCCTGCATTTCGCGCGTGGCTTCTCGAGAACGGCCACGCAAACGAATCGCAACTCGCCGAGATCGAGGACAAGATCAAGGCCCTTGTCGACGACGCCGTCGATTTTGCGATGAACAGCCCCGAGCCGCCGATGGACGAGCTCTACACCGACGTCTACGAAGAAATCATCAAGTGAGGAACGCGCGATGACAACGACCGAACCCCGCATCATGCCGATGGGTATGGCAATCAACGAGGCGATGGATGTCGCCCTGGGACTCGACGAAAAGGTGTTCCTCCTCGGTGAGGACATCGCCGAACCGTCGGGTGGCGTCTACAAGATCACCAAGGGACTTTCGACCAAGTACGGCACCGAGCGCGTTCGCAAGACCCCGATTTCCGAAGCGGCAATCATCGGTGCTGCCGTCGGCGCGGCAATCGCCGGCTACAAGCCCGTCGCTGAAATCATGATCATGGACTTCATCGGGGTCTGCCTCGACCAGATCACGAACCACGCAGCAAAGATCCGTTACATGTCGGGTGGCCAGACCACCGTCCCAATGGTCATTCGTACCAGCGCCGGTGCCGGCCGTGGTTTCGGTGCGCAGCACTCGGAACTGCTCGAGGCGTTCGCCGTGCACTCGCCGGGTATGAAGGTCGTGATTCCTTCGAATCCTGCCGACGCAAAGGGTCTTCTCATCAGCTCGATCTTCGACGCCGATCCGGTGCTGTTCGTCGAGCCGATGCTCATGTACTGGGATCCGGCTTATGCAGGAGAGGTTCCCGCCGGCGACTACCGCGTGCCGCTCGGCAAAGCGAACACCGTCGTCGAGGGCAAGGACGTGTCGCTCATCTCGTACGGTCGTCAGGTACACACCTGCAAGCAGGCCGCCGAGGCACTTGCCGCGGAGGGCATCAGCGCCGAGGTCATCGACCTGCGCTCGATCGTCCCTTGTGACGAGGCCGCGGTCATGGCGTCGGTCACGAAGACCAAGCGCGCAGTCGTGGTGCATGAAGCTGTGACGCGCTGTGGTTTCGGCGCCGAGCTGTCGAGCCGTATCCACGAGGAACTGTTCGGCACTCTCGCCGCGCCCGTTCAGCGTGTCGGTGGAAAGAACATTCCAATCCCTTACGCAAGCAATCTCGAAAAGGCATTTCTTCCGCAGGTTGGTGACGTCGTCGCTGCCGTCAAGCGCACCAACAAATAAACGTCTCAGCTCGAAGCAACGAGAAGCTTCTCAATCTCGACGATCTCGCTGTTCTGGGCCTTTGTCATCGAGTTTGCCATTGCACGAACTTCGTCGTTCGTACCGTGCATACTCGCGTGTTCCGCCATGTGAACTCCGCCCTTGTGGTGGGCGATCATCAGTTCGGCAAACATCCGGTCGGCGGCGGTGCCGCGTGACTGCTGCAGGGACCGCATCTGTTCATCGGTGGCGTAGCCGGGCATCTGTGCAAGGGGAGTGGGCTCGCCCATCCACCCCATCACCTGGTCCGTCTCGTTCGTTTCGGCGGCGTCAAACTGGCGCAACAGTTGCACCATGCGCCCGGACTCGTTTGATTGACTGACGATGATTTCACGCGCAATGAGACGCAGCGTGCCGCGCGATTCGGAGCCGTCACCCATTCCCGGAGCCGACACATCGAGATAGATGAGGCCCATGTTGACGGCTTGCTCGTGGTGGATGCGCATGTCCTGGAGAAAGCCGATGTCCGAGCCGTTCTTCGCACCCTTGCCCCGCGACTCACCGAACACGAAACCGACCGCGGCTGCCAGAACCGCGGCGGCCACCACCATGAGGATGATGTTGACGGGGTTCATCCACCACGGCAGGACCGTTTCGTCGGTCTCCACGGGGCGGCCTTGTGCGGGGGATTCGGTCATGACTCGTAGCCTGCCATCGAAAACGGGTAGAAAGAAGGGCATGTCAACACCCATCAGCATCCCCAAGCTCGGTGTCTCGATGACCGAGGGCACCCTGGTCGAGTGGCTCGTCGAAGACGGCCAGGAAGTTCAGCCGGGCGACGTGCTGTACCGCCTCGAGACCGACAAGGTGGAAAACGACATCGAAGCGCCGATCGCCGGAACCGTCCGCATCAGTGGCGAAGAGGGCGAGACCTACGAAGTCGGGACCCAGATCGGTGCGATTGACTGATCAGCCCTTGCGGGCTTGGCGTTGTCGATCGCTAGCCCTTGCGGGCTTGGCGTTGCGCCTCCGAGAAGGGGAGGTCCTTGTCGACGCGCGGCTCGGCAGGTAGCCCGAGAACGCGCTCACCGATGATGTTCCGCTGAATTTCGTCGCTGCCACCTGCAATGCGGTAACCCGGTGCACCGAGGATGTGTTCGCTCCACGCGTACGTGCCCCACTCGCCGCCGTCGACCACAACCTTCGCACCGAGAATCTGTGCAATGACGTCGCTGGTCTTGGTCATTCCCGCGGTCCACATCAACTTGCCGAGTGAGCCTTCGGGGCCGGGTGTCTGGCCGGCGCGCATTCCTGCCGCAATACGGCGGTTGGTGTACTGCGCCGTGCGCAACAGTCCGTAGAGCTTCGCGATCTCCTGGCGGATGATCGGATCGTCGAGAACGCCGGCCCAACGCGCGGCGGCGACGACCTGCTTGAACGAGCCACCGGTGTGGCTGCTCGAGGAACTGCTCGAGTGGTCACGCTCGAAGCCGAGACAGGTGAGTGCGACGCGCCAACCCTCGCCAACGGGCCCGAGGCGGAACTCGTCAGGGATGCGGGTATCGGTGAGGAACACTTCGTTGAAGTTGGCGCCACCCGACATCTGCTTGATGGGGCGAACTTCGACACCCTTCCAGTCGAAGGGCACCATGAATGCGGTGAGACCCTTGTGCTTGGGCACGTCGAAGTCGCTGCGAGTGATCGCAAGGCCCCACTCCGAAAAGCGCGCACCCGAGGTCCACACTTTCTGACCGTTGAGAACCCATTCGTCCCCATCGCGCACCGCCCGGGTGGTGAGCGACGCGAGGTCGGACCCGGCGCTCGGTTCGGAGAACAACTGGCATCCGCAGATGTCCATGCGCATGATCGGCTTGCACCATTTTTCCTTCTGCTCGGGCGTTCCGAATGCAGCGACGGTTGGCGCGATGAGGCCCATCGACGTCGGCGGCAATTCGCCCGCGGACGGAATGACGAACTTGCGTTCCTCGGCCATGTATGCGCGCACGTAACTCGCGGGTAGACCGCGTCCACCGAGTTCCTCCGGCCAGTTGATCATCGCGTAGCCGGCGTCGAACTTCTTTGCTTGCCACGCCTTCACGGCGTTCAATCGGGCGAGTTCGTCTTGGTCGGTGAAGTTGTGGAAGATCGCGACGTTGTCGGAGCCCTCGCCCCATACAACTTCCTGGTCTTCTTCTTCGGTCTCGTTGACCTCCGGCAGTGGCTCAGCATGCTGCTCGAGCCAGACGCGGGCCTCTTTGCGGAATTGGTCGATATCGGGGAGAGTGCTCACAAACCAAACGCTAGTGGGGGAGGTCCGGCGAGTGCTTCTCCGGCGCACAATTGCCGGCCCATACGGAGGATGTCTTTGGCCCGTGGGGTTGGTGACATCGGTCTCTGGCTCACTACGATTCGTCGAATGACCGCCGAAGCAATTTCCCCATCGACCCCCGTCGTTCTTGCCGATCTCGTGCCGGGCCTGCGTTCGCGCGCGGTCGTGCGCAGTGCGGTACTCGTCGTCGCCTTTGCACTTCTCACCGCCGCACTCGCGCAGGTGCAGATCTCGCTCGGCTTTACTCCGGTGCCGATCACCGGCCAGACGTTGGCCGTGTTGCTTGCCGGTACGTCGCTCGGCATGAGCCGTGGCGCGGCCAGTCAACTTCTCTACTGGGTGATGGGCCTCGTCGGTCTGCCGTTCTATTCGGGTGGCCAGAGTGGCTGGGAATCGGGTACCGGTGCGACCCTGGGTTACCTCATGGGCTTCATCGTCGCGGCAGCCGTCGTTGGTTACCTCGCCGAGCGCCGTCACGACCGTCAGGTGCTGTCGTCGCTGTCGGCGATGGCTCTCGGCAGCGTCATCATCTACACGATGGGCGCGATGTGGCTCGCGCATGATCTCGGCGTTCCGGTTGCCAACGGCGAACAGAACGCGATCACGATGGGCGTGACCCCGTTCCTCGTCGGTGACCTCATCAAGATGGCGATCGCCGGTCTGGTCGCCCCCGCGGTCTGGGCGACCGTTTCGAAGAAGTAGCCGTGGCAGTCGTACTGACTGGCGCCGCCCGTTCGAAGCCCAACGAGGTCGCAATCCGCGACTCCTCGAAAACGCTGACATGGAGCGAACTGAACGCGACGATCAACCGTCTCGTGAACAACCTGAAGCCGCGCGACCTCGGCCCGAACCGTCGAATCGCGGTGTACGCAGAGAACAGCATCGAGACCGCCCTTGCCCACATGGGCGCGCTCCACGCGGGACTGAGCAGCGTGCCCGTCAACTTCCATCTGAACGCGGAAGAAGCCGCCTACATTCTCAACGACTCTGGTACGAGGCTTGTCTTCACCGGGCCCGAAAATCTGGAACGCGCCGTCGAGGCGGTCGCGCAGTTGCCTGCGCCGATTCCCGTGGTCGTGTGGCGCGCCGAAGGCCCGCCGCTCGCGGGCGTCGAGTCGCTCGAGTCACTGCTCGCTTCGTCGAGTGACGCCGAGCCGATCGACGACGTTCCTCCGCGGCCCAACATGCTCTACACCAGTGGCACCACCGGCTTTCCGAAGGGTGTCGACCTGCCACCCACGATGTTCGCAGGTGGCAAGAACATCGCCGAGCACATTGCGGTGCTTGCGACCAACCGTTTCGCATCGCTCGGGGTTCACCTCGTCGTGGGTCCGATGTACCACACGGGTCCGTTGTCGGGCGTGCGCATTCTCGCCACCGGCACACCCGTCGTGATCATCGAAAAATTCGACCCCGAGCGCACTCTGGCAAAGATCGAGGAATCCAGGGCCGCGAGCAGCGTGATGGTGCCGACGCACTTCAAGCGCATGCTCGACCTCCCCGCCGATGTCCGCGCGAAATACGACGTGTCGTCCATGAAGATGCTGTCGCACACGGGTGCAAAGTGTCCCGTCGACGTGAAGAAGCGGATGATCGAATGGTTCGGCCCGGTGTTCGTCGACGCCTACGGGGCCACCGAAGTGGGAACCGTGTGTTCGATCACGAGCCAAGACTGGTTGACGCACCCGGGTTCGGTTGGCAAGGTCGTCGATCCGCCGTTCACGCGTTGCATCGTCGTTGACGACGACGGCAAAGAGCTGCCCGCCAACACCGAGGGTCGACTGTTCTTCGAAGATGCCACCGGTCGCGGCGTCGTCTATCCGAACGATCCGGAGAAATCAGCGCAGGCGCACCTGCGTCCCGGCGTGTTCACGCTCGGTGAGATCGGGTACGTCGACGAAGACGGTTTCGTCTACATCACCGACCGATTCAGCGACATGATCGTGTCGGGCGGCGTGAACATTTACCCGGCCGAGGCCGAGAAGGTGATCATCGAGCATCCGCTCGTTGCCGACGTCGCCGTCATCGGCGTTCCCGACGCCGACATGGGCGAGGCCGTCAAGGCGCTCGTCGTGCCGATCGACAGCAGCAAGGCACCGACACCCGAAGAGATCATCGCGCTCTGCCGCGGGCAGCTGGCGGGCTACAAGTGCCCGAAGACGGTCGAGATCGTGACGACCGTTGGACGCACCGCCATGGGCAAAATCAACAAGCGCGAATTGCGGGCGCCCTACTGGGAGAAGCAGGCGAAGTGACCGTCACGGCGAAGGAAACGGTTCTGGCCGACGAGCCCACACCGCACGTTCGCCGTCTGACCCTCAACCGTCCCGACAAGCGCAACGCGCTCTCTCACGCACTGCGTTCCCGACTATTCGAACTGTTGCGTGACGCCGACGCCGACCCTGAAGTGCGTGTCGTCATCATTCGTGGCGCCGGCAAGAGTTTCTGTGCGGGTTACGACCTTGCACAGGACAAAAGCGAGGCGCCGCCGTGGCCGATCAGCACCGCTGACGGCGCATGGGCGCGGCATGTCCTCACGGGATGGTTCGAGATGATGGACATGGCGACGCCGATCATCGCCCAGGTGCATGGTTACTGTCTTGCGGGTGGTACCGAACTCGCGACCGCCTGCGACCTCGTGTACGTCGCCGACGACGCTCAAGTCGGGTACCCGCCCGTTCGGTCGATGTCCTCGCCCGACATGGCCTGGCATCCCTGGTTGCTCGGTATGCGGCGGGCCATGGAGGCGATGTTGACGGGTGACTCGATGACCGGTATCGAATCAGTCGAGGCCGGATTCGCCAACCGCGCGTTTGCCGCGAACATCCTCGACGCCGAGGTTCTGTCGATTGCCGAACGCGTGGCAAAAGTCCCGCCCGACCTGCAGGCGCTGAACAAGCGTGTGGTCCACAGGGCGATGGACGCGATGGGAATGCGCGACGGCATGCGCGCGACGGCCGACATCAATGCGCTCGGCTTCCACCAGCGCTCAAGCCGTGAATATTTTGCGAAGTTTGCCCAGGGCGTCACGAAGGCCCTGGATGCGAGAGACTCTGGTTTCGGGGATTACCGAACGGGCGAGAAGGGGGACTTCAAGTGAGCATCAGCGAAGACGCGCAACAGGATCTCGGAGCCGACATCACGAAAGTGAACATGGTGACGCCCGACGTTCTCGGCTGTCCCTACCACTATTACAAGCGGGTCCGCGACGAGGCGCCCGTGCACCAGACACCGGTCGGCTTCTGGGCCGTGTCGCGTTACGAGGACATCATGACGATGGTCCGCGACTACGACACCTTCTCGTCGCAGTCGATGAGCAACGGTGCGTTCTCGCAGGTGCCCCAAGAGGCCATCGAGATTTCCAAGCGCGACTACAAGCGCGTCGACACCCTGTTGTCGAATGACCCGCCGTCGCACACCCAGTTCCGTTCGCTAGTGAACAAGGCATTTCTTCCCAAGCGCGTGGCGCAGTTGGAGGAGTCGATCAAGCAGATTACGAATGATCTCATCGACAAGTTCGCCGACAAGGGTCGCGTCGATCTCGTCGCCGAGTTTGCGATCTGGGTGCCACTCACCGTGATCGCCGATGCCCTCGGTGTCGACCGCAAGGACATGCCCAAGTTCAAGAAGTGGAGCGACGACTCCGTGGCGCCGCTGTCGGGAATGCTCTCGGCCGAGCGTCAGATCGAGTGTGCGCAAAGCCGCTACGACCTGCACCAGTACATGGCGGCGTGCGTGCGCGAGCGCGAGACCGAGCCTCGTGACGACCTGCTGACCGATCTGGTACAGGCACGTTTCGACTCGGGTCCGCGCCAGGGTCAGGGTCTGGAGATCGACGAGATGCTGAGCATCATCGACCAGGTGTTGGTCGCCGGCAACGAAACCACTACGAACCTCATCGCCATGGCCATACAGCACCTCATCGAGAACCCCGACCAAATGGCAAAGGTTCGGGCCAACCCTGCACTCATTGCGAACATGGTGGAAGAGGCGTTGCGGCTCGAGGCTCCGGTGCAGATGCTCCCGCGTTTCTGCACCAAAGATGCCGTCGTGGGCGGAGTGAACGTTCCCAAGGGCTCTGTGATCATGGCGATGTACGGCAGCTCCGGCCGCGACGAACGCAAGTTCCCGAACCCGGAGAAGTTCGATGTCGAGCGTGAAAACGCCCGCACGCACATGGCGTTCGGTCAGGGACCGCACTTCTGCGTCGGTGCCGCATTGGCCCGGAGCGAAGCGCGTATCGCCTTCGAGTTGCTGTTCGAGCGCCTCGACAACTTTGCTTTTGCCCCGGTTGAGGAAGTCATGCATCGCGAGTTGTCGATGACGCTGCGCGGGCTGACCAAACTCGAACTCACGTTCACCAAGATCAAGTAGTCCGACCGAAAGGCCCCAACATGGCAGTTGATCTGAAGGACCTGAAGACGATTCATTACGAGGTCGAAAATGCTGGTGAGAACGGCATCGCAGTCGTCACCCTCGACCGACCCGAGGCCCGTAACGCGCAGAACAAGCGCATGACCTACGAACTCGAGGCAGCTTTCACAGATGCGGCGCGCCGTAGCGATGTGAAGGTCATCGTGTTTCGTGCGGAGGGCCCGCATTTTTGTTCGGGCCACGACATGCGCGACACCGAGAGCCACAAAGAGTTCTCACTCGTCTTTCCCTACGGTGGTTTTGGTCGAGAAGGCCAGGAAGGCCACATGGCATGGGAAGAAGAGGTGTACTTCAACATGTGCTGGCGGTGGCGCAACCTGCCCAAGCCGGTGATAGCGGCCGCGCAGGGCAAAACGATTGCGGGTGGTCTGATGCTGCTGTGGATCGCAGATGTGATCATCGCCGCCGAGGATGCGATGTTCTCCGACCCCGTTGTCGGGATGGGAGTCAACGGCGTCGAGTACTTCGCGCACCCGTGGGAAGTCGGCCCGCGCAAGGCAAAGGAAATGCTGTTCACCGGTGAGTGGCTGTCGGCGCACGAAGCGATGCAGTGGGGCATGGTCAACAAGGTCGTTCCTACCGACCAACTGCGTGATGCCGCGATGGGAATGGCACGTACGATCGCAAAGCGCCCGTCCTTCGCCTTGAAGCTCGCAAAAGAAAGCGTGAACCAAACGCTCGAGGCACAGGGGCAGTGGAACGCCTTGCGCACGGCCTTCGTGCATCAGCACCTCGCCCACTCCCACAACAGGGTGAAGTACGGAATGCCCGTCGACCCGGGTCCGTCCGACCGCAAGAAGGCCTGACGCCCCACGTAGCCTTGCCCGTGGGCAATGTGGGGATGATGGCATGAGGCAAAACACACCGGCGCGCAAACTGGGTCGCCCGCGCGATGCCGACTCGGTGGAAACGCGTGCACGTCTGTTGGCCGCGGCCCGCAAGTGTTTCGGTGAAAACGGTTTTGAACGCACGACGAACGCCCAGATTGCGGATGTTGCCGGACTGACGTCTGCGGCGATCTACCACTACTTCCCCTCGAAGATCGATCTCTATGCTGCCGTCTTCGAAGAGGTGCAGCGGTACATCTACGCCGAGATCGAAAAGGGCATCGAATCGCACCACAGCCTGGTCGATCGCTTCTCGGCGGCTCTCGACGTGTCCGTCCGCATCAATCGAGAAGATCCGTCGATCGCGGGGTTCGTGGTGGATGTGAACTACGAGGTTCAGCACCACCCCGAACTTTTCTCTTTCGTCGAACCCCAGCGCCAGCGCAGTGCGAACCTCGTCAAGCGGCTGTGCCAAGACGCGGTGGCGAACGGCGAGGTCCGCGAAGGGGTGCCCCAGGCAGCGCTCGAGGACCTGCTGGCGGTGCTGCTGTCGGGCCTCCTGCGGTTCTCCACGCTGGTGAACAACTCGCCCCGTCATGCGGCCACGGTGGAGGTTTTGAAGGCGATGCTGCGCTCGACCGACATGTTTGCCGCGCCCATCAGCCGGTAGCCGCTCCGCGAGGCCGGGACCGTACGGACTCGCAGCGCGGTTGTCGAGCCTGCGAGACTGGGGCCATGACGACCCAAGTACCCGTCGTGTCCGAGCTCTTCACGTGGCCCGCCGACGAGCCCCAACTCATCGGCACGTTCTTCCCGGAAAGTGGTGTGACCGTGTTCCCGCAGGCCAAGGCCTGTCCGCGCACGGCATCGCAGAACGGCGAGCGTGTGCTTTTGCCGCGCCGCGGCACGCTGTGGAGCTGGACGATCCAGGGTTTCCTTCCCAAGTCACCGCCCTATGCAGGGCCCGAGACACCGGCAACGTTCAAGCCCTACGGTGTCGGTTACATACAATTGGGTGATCAAGTGATTGTCGAGTCGCGTCTCACGACCTCCGACCCCGACGTGTTGAAGATCGGTATGGAAATGGAACTTGTCATCATCCCGTTCAACAAGGACGCCGATGGCAACGAAATCGTCACGTACGCATTCGCTCCGGTGAAGAAGTAAAGGGGAACCTCATGGCAGAAGATGTCGCAATCATCGGTATCGGGATTCACCCGTTTGGTCGTCACGACTCGACGGGCATGGAACAGGGGGCCCACGCCGCGCGCGAAGCGTTGCGAGATGCCGGCTGTGAATGGTCCGACGTGCAGTACGCATTCGGTGGCTCATCGGCCGCGGGAAATGCCGACACGATGGTGTCGACGCTCGGTCTCACCGGCTTGCCGTTCATCAACGTCGCCAACGGTTGTGCCACGGGTGGCAGCAGCCTCATCAGCGCCTACAACGCCCTGAACGCGGGTGCGGCCGACATCGTCATGGCGATCGGTTTCGACAAGCACCCCAAGGGCGCATTCGATCCTGATCCGGCATCGTTTGGTCTTGGTCGGTGGTACGGCGACACGGGTTTGATGCTCACCACGCAGTTCTTCGGCATGAAGATCCAGCGTTACATGCACCAATACGGAATCAGTCCGTCGACGCTTGCCAAGGTCGCGGTGAAAAACTTCGAGAACGGCTCGAAGAACCCGAATGCATGGCGCCGCAAGCCCATGACCGAAGAGGAAGTTCTCAACTCGCTCATGCTGTCGAACCCGCTGACGCAGTACATGTTCTGCTCACCGGGTGAAGGTGGCGTGGCTCTGGTGCTCGCGCGCGGCGAAGTTGCGAAGAAGTTCACGAAAAAGCCGGTGTATCTGCGCTCGGCGGTTCTCCGCAGCCGTCCCTTCGGCAGCTTCGAGGTGTTCAACTCGTGGCTGTCACCCGACCGCGGTGACAGTCCGTCGGTCGGTGCGGCCGCGGCGGCGTTCAAGATGGCGGGCATGGGCCCCGACGACATCGACATCGCGCAGTTGCAAGACACCGAGAGTGGCGCCGAGATCATGCACATGGCCGAGACCGGCTTCTGCAAGGACGGCGAGCAAGAGGACATGCTCCAGTCGGGTGAAACCCGTCTCGACGGTCGTCTGCCCATCAACACCGACGGGGGATGCCTCGCCAACGGCGAGCCCATCGGTGCGTCGGGTCTGAGGCAGGTGTACGAAAGTGCGCTGCAGTTGCGCGGCGACGCGGGCGACCACCAGGTGCCAAAGAAGATCCGCACGGCGTTCACGCACGTGTACGGAGCGCCGGGAATCAGCGCCTGTACGGTGCTGTCGAACTGACACTCCGTCGGACGTTGCGTCGGTACGTGTCGACGCCGAGGACAACGAGAGCGACCCACACGAACCCGAAGCCCACAACCTTCGTCGCGTCCAGGTCTTCGTTGTAGGCGAGCCAACCCAACAGGAAGTTGATCGTCGGTACCGAGTACTGCAACGGGCCGAGCACGGTCAACGGCACGCGTTTCGCGGCAAAGCCGAACATCCAAAGTGGCACCACCGTGATGAGGCCGGTCAGGACGACGAGCGTGAGATGCAGTCCGTCGGCCGTTGCAGTCACGCTGTCGGCACGTGAGGACTGCGCAACCGCAAGGCCGATGGCGGGCGCAACCAGCCACATCATCTCCGCGGTCAGGCTGTCGAGCGATGACATCGGCACCTGCCGCTTCAACAATCCGTACAGCGCCCATGAACCCGCGATGAGCAGGGCAAGGAACGGCACCCTGCCGTAACCGGCCGTGAGAATCACGATGGCGACCCCGGCGAGGGCGATCGTGGTGCGCTGTGCGGCGTTCAGACTTTCCTTCAACACGGCGACACCGAGCCACATGGTGAGGAGCGGCGCCATGAAGTAGCCGAGTGCGGTCTCGATGACGTGATCGTGGGCGACGGCCCAGACGTAGGAACTCCAGTTCACCGTGACGAGAATCGCGGCCGCAGCGATGCGTGGTGCGAGTGCGCGCGAGAACGCCGTTCGCGCAATCGTCCTCACGCGCCGGTTTGCAACGGCGAAGGCCCCGAGGATGAGGAAACTCGAGACGATGCGCCAGCCGATGAGTTCGAACGGGGGAAACCCGTGCAGGGTCTTCCAGTAGATGGTGAGAAGACCCCAGAGGATGTAGGCCAGAACTCCGGCAGCGAGTCCGTCGCGGAGCTCGTTGCGGTCGTTCAGAGCGTGTTCTTCCAGCCGTTGAAGTAGGTGACCTTCTCGACGGGAAGGCGCTTGGCGGGCTTGAAGTCGTCGCCCGTGTAGTAGGCGACGGGAATGAGGGCCAACTGCGTGACGGTGTCGGGGATGCCCAGCAGTTCGGCGGCTTCCTTTTCGTAGTTGAGGTGCAGCGTCGTGTAGGCGGTGCCGAGTTCGCGTGAACGACAGGCGAGCATGAAACTCCACACCGCGGGCAGCAACGACCCGTAGTAACCGGCGAAGTTCGCCGGGATCGCATCGGTGGAGATGCGGTCGAGGCCGCACGGGATGACGAGTGCCGGCACGTCCTGGAGGACGTTGGCGAGGTGGTCGGAGGACTCCATGATTCCGCTGGCGTCGGTGCGGCCGACCTTGTCGACCATTTTCTTCTGGTAGTCGATGTAGGGCTGGTACGCCTTGCGGTAGATGTCGGCGAGGCCCTCTTTCATCTTCGGGTCGTCGATGACGAGCCAACGCCATTTTTGGATGTTCTGGCCGGCCGGGGCCTGGGTGGCCAGGCGAATGCAGTCGAGAATCAGGTCGCGGGGGACCGGTCGGGTGAGATCGAGGCGCTTGCGGACGGCCCGGGTGGTGGAGAGCAGGTGATCTACCTGGCTCAAATCAAAGTTGAAGCCCATGGGTTCCTACACTAACGGTCAGTCTTCCCCAGCCAGTCGTTCCGAGCCTGTGAGGTTTCCCCATGAGTGCAGCCGAGTCCCCCCGCAAGCAGTGGAGCGACGCGTTCACGTCGTCGAAGACGCGCGAGGCCGACTTCACCACGATGTCGGGCATCCCGCTCGCACCCGTCTACGGCCCCGATGACGCCGAACACCCCGGCGTGTACCCCTACACCCGCGGACCATACGCATCGATGTACAGGTCGAAGCTGTGGACCATGCGCATGTTCGCCGGCTTCGGTACGGCCGAAGACACGAACTGGCGCTTCAAGGAAATCGTGAAGTCGGGTGGCGACGGTCTTTCGACGGCGTTCGACATGCCGACACTTCTCGGCCTCGACTCCGACGACCCGATGTCGGAAGGCGAAGTCGGTCGTTGTGGCGTCGCCGTCGACACGTTGTCGGACATGGAAGACCTCTACGCGGGGATCGACCTCGGTGAAATCACCACATCGATGACGATCAACTCGCCGGCCGCCGTCATCTTCGCGATGTTCATCGCGCAGGCCGAAAAGGCCGGTGTGCACCGCAGTCGTCTGGGTGGCACGCTGCAGAACGACATCCTGAAGGAATACCAGGCGCAGAAGGAATTCGTCTTCCCGCCACGCCAGAGCATGCGGCTCGTGCGCGACACGATTGCCTTCACCGCGGCCGAGATGCCGAAGTGGCACTCGATTTCGATCTCGGGATACCACATCCGCGAGGCGGGTGCGACGGCCGCCGAGGAACTCGCCTTCACGGTGGCGAACGGGTTCGCATACGTCGAACTCGCACTGCAGGCCGGATTGCCCATTGACTCGTTCGCGCCGCGTCTCTCTTTCTTCTTCAATGCACACATCGACTTCTTCGAGGAGATCGCCAAGTACCGCGCGGCACGTCGCATCTGGGCGCGCTGGCTGAAAGAGCGTTACGGAGCGAAACTCGACCGTTCGATGCAGCTGCGTTTTCACACGCAAACCGCGGGCGTGTCATTGACTGCACGGCAGCCCGAAATCAATATTGCCCGTACCGCGATCGAGGCACTGGCCGGAGTTCTCGGCGGAACGCAGAGTCTGCACACGAACTCGATGGACGAGGCACTTGCTCTTCCCACTGAAAAGGCGGCACGCATCGCGCTGCGCACCCAGCAGATCATTGCTTACGAAACCAACGTTGCGCACGTGGCCGACCCATTGGGCGGCTCGTGGTACGTGGAAGAACTCACCAACGAGATGGAGCGCCGTGCGGAGGAGATCTTCGCCCACCTCGACGAACTGGGCGACGGATCAATCCTTGAAGGCTGCATCCGCGGTATCGAGGAGAACTGGTTCCAGGGTTGCATCGCTGACTCGGCCTACGAACTCGAGCGGGCGTTCAACCAGGGCCGCCGAATCATCGTTGGCGTCAACAAGTTCACCGAGGGCAATGAAGAGGACAACATCGATATCCTGCAGATCACGAATGAAGACGAGGCCCGTCAGCTGAAGCGCCTCGATGTCGTGAAGGGCAAGCGCAATCAGGCCGCCGTGGATGCCGTCCTGGCAAAGTTGGCCAAGGACGCCGCTGACCCCGAGATCAACCTCATGCCGACGCTCATCGAGGCCGTCGGCCAGTACGCCACGCTCGGCGAGATCATGAACACGATGGCCGACGTCTTTGGGCGTCACGTCGAGGTGCCCACGATCTAGGACCGCGCCACGCGATTGGGGGAATCGTGCACAACGTCAACGAAATGCCGGCACGGATAGCGGCCTTTTTTGCAAAGGTTGAGCCGGGTTGGAAGAACGTCAAAGTCGACTCTTACGAGGTGATGACAGGGGGCTACAGCCGCCTGCTCGCGCGTGCCGAGGTGACCCACGCGGGCGGTCATGAAACCCTCGTTTTGCGTGGCGACCCGCCCAAGGACCGCCAACTCATCGAGACGAGCCGGCAACAGGAGTATGAACTCTTGTGTGTCGTGGCCGACCACGGTGTGCGCACGCCGCGCGCCCTTTATTTCGACGCGACGGGTGCCGACTTGGGCACCGCGACCATCGTTCTCGAGTACTCGAAGTGCACGTCGTTCGTGCCGTGGTTCAACGCAGGCGGTTCGCTCGACGGTTTGCACCTGCGGCTCGCGGAGGCGATCGCCTTCTACCAGTCGGTGCCGATCGACAAGTTGCCGGCGAGCATGGAGCGCCACGCGAGTTGGGACGCCTACATGACAAAGCGCATCGATGCGTGGCGGCAGGCAAGCCACAACCACGTCGAGTCACTCCCGATCTTTCATTACGTGGCCGAATGGCTGGATGCGCACCGTCCGCCCGAGGCGCCGCTCGTTCTGCGTCACGGCGACTTCCAGAGCTCGAACGTGATGATCTCGGCTGACGGGCAGTTCGAGATGATCGACTGGGAACTGGCAGGCATCGGAGACCCTCGCGAGGACATGGGCTACTTCAAGGCCGTCGCACAGGCGATGCCCCCCGATCTGCTCGACGACACGCGCATCGAGGAGTTCTGCGCCCGCTACCGCGAACTGACGGGCATGAACGAACTGCAGGTCAATCCGGCAACCGTGGCCTACTTCCTCATTCTCGGCGTTGTCGGCACGGTCGAGCAGTTGATGCAGGGTGGCGCAAAATGGGCGACAGGGGAGAACCACCTTTTCACATCGGTATTCAACATGTCCTCGGTGGTCTTTGGCCAGAGCATGTGGCTCGCCGCCGCGTCCCAGTTGTCGGAACCGATGAAGCGAATCGCCGCCGCGGCGCAAGGGGGCAAGTGATGTTTTCCAAGCCGACCACCGAACAACTCCTCGCCGGCATCGCCGAGCAACTCCGCACGACGGTGATGGCGGAGATCCAAACTGAACCGACGAAGATTCTCCTGCAGCAGATCGATCAGATCCTGATGGTGTGTTCACGACGTGCCGCACACGAGATTGCTTTCGTTCACGAAGAGGCGCAACGCATTGCAGTGCTCACCGGCAAGGACATGGGCGCGCCGGCCAGCCTGCACCTTGATGAGGTCGTGGCGTGGTATCACCGCGTCAGCGTGGCGCTTTCCGACGAAGTCGAAGCAGCCTTTGTCTCGGGTGACCAATCGCGAATCGACACCGCTCGCGTCGCACTCGATGCTCGCTCCGCAGTCGAGATGCAGATCCTCGGCGCCCTCGATCTCGTCGGCCGTGGCTGAGCCCGCACATGCCTGAAACACCGATGGGTTGGTTGCTCGTCGACCGCGCATTCGTGCGCGAATTCCCGTTTGTATCCTTCGCTCGGGCCGCTGAGTTCGTGGCGCGCGTCGGTCACGCCGCCGATGAGATCGACCACCATCCCGAGGTGATGCTTCGGTACCCCGGTATCGTCACGGTCAACACGACGTCGCATGACGCAGCAGGTGTCACGTCGCGCGACGTGCGATTGGCTGCAGTGGTCGACGAGCTCGCCGAGTCGATGACACAGCAGTCGAGGGACTAACGCCCGAGGGGAGTTGCGTTGCCGCGATCGGCGTCACCCTGACGGAACTTCGCCGAGTCGATGGCCATGTGCGTGGTGATGGTCTCGGCGCGGGTCTGCTCGTGCACGCAGATGCGGGCCGTGATTCGCCACTCGCCGTCACGGCGCTCGTAGGTGTCGAGGTAGCGACCCCACCAGGTCTCGG
>SXGQ01033681.1_pt1 | contig 22504 bp, 25 predicted proteins | sample 3178371 | NCBI WGS metagenome assembly SXGQ01 (sample SAMN11356859, study PRJNA531348) | freshwater metagenome | isolation source: freshwater sample F1-20 | place: China: Fuxian Lake, Yuxi | collected 2017-12-25 | reverse complement strand
TACTGCAGGGTGTGATTTCACGGCCATCTCAACTTCTTCGGCAAAGATCTTTTCACCACCCGAATTAATCGTCACAGAGTCGCGCCCGCGCATCTCGACAAGACCGTCAGAAGTCAGCACTGCTCGATCGCCAGGCACGACGTAGCGAACGCCGTTGATGACTGGATACGTCTTCGTAGTCTTCTCGGCATCTCCCAAGTAACCGAGGGCGAGCCGCCCACTTTTTGCAAGCCAACCAGCTTCGGGATGGCCGGAATCGACATGACCTGGATGAAGGACTTCTGAATAATCAGATGAAAGGACATGATTATTCGGTGCTAACGGGAAAGTCCCGGTAGATGCTCCGCCTGCTGCCGACATGTGCGTCAATTGACCCCCAGCTTCAGACGAGCCGAGTCCATCGATGATCATGAGGTGAGGTGCAAGTTCGAGCAATTCATCTTTGTAATGAGCCGACAAGGCAGCACCACCAGAAATAATGACTGTCAGAGTTGATAAATCGTACGACTGAAGTTTGAGTTGATCAATGAGTGGTCGGGCGAATGCATCACCAACGATCAGCAGGAAATCAATCTTTTCTTGTTCAACCATCGACCAGATGTCATGGGCATCGAGTCGTTCGGGGATTGATGGAACGAAAACTGTTCCTCCCGCATTCCAACTTCCGAAGGCAACCCAATGGCCGGCGCCGTGCATAAATGGAGGAGCAACCAATGCTCGACGACCTTTGGTTTCGGCAAGAAAGTCGTCCACGGATGCAGCAGTGCGAGACCCGCCGAAGCATTCAACGAGAGCGTCGCCTTGACGCCACATGACACCTTTGGGCATTCCCGTTGTTCCTCCGGTGTACAAGATGTAGAGGTCATCGGGGTTTGCTGGAGCCGGAAGATCTGCTCGAGAACTCAGTAGGGCGTCCTCGTACCACATCGCTCCTGGCAATAAATCGTGTCCAGATTCGTCATCAACTTGCAGCATCATCGTGATGAGCGGAACTTGAGGCAGGATCGATTCAAGTATCGGGGCGAATATCGAGTGGTACACAATGATCGATGCAGAAGAATCATTCAGCAGGTAAATCAATTCTTCTGCAACATAGCGATAGTTGACATTGAACGGGGCGACTCGGCCTTTAAAAGCACCGAGCATGCATTCAAGATATTCATTGCCGTTGTGAAGGTAGATGGCCAGGTGATCTTGGCCACTCTCTTGCTGAGCCAAATTGGCTCGTTCGGTGTGGCACCCGTAGCCGCGATCGTTGAGGAAGTTGGCGAGTCGCCTTGTGCGATTGGTGACTTCGCTCCATGTGAGTGTGCGGTCACGGAACACGAGACACTCAGCCTCGGGTCGTGTTTCTGCAATCGCTTCGTGGATATCTCCGACTGTGAACTGTTGCATGGCCAAAACTTAGGGTTTAAAGCAACTGTGATACGAGTCAGGGTTGCGGCTGTTGTCGCTATTGTGGACTAGGTGAATCTTGAGCAGCAACCAGTAAGCGGCAAGTCACCCCATGGCATTGTCTTTGGAGTCTTTATCCCACAAGGCTGGAAGATGGAGTTGACTTCTATCACCGACCCCTCCGACAAGTGGAATAAGACAGTTGAGATAGCGGTCTTGGCCGACCAATTGGGTTATGACTCATTATGGGTGTACGACCACTTCCATAATGTTCCGCGCCCAGCCCATGAGACGGTATTTGAGTGCTGGGCAACAATCGCGGCCATTAGTCAGCGAACGTCGCGCATCCGATTAGGGCAAATGGTCGGTTGCAACAGTTATCGAAATCCTGGTTTGTTGGCCAAGATCACCTCGACGATTGATGTCATTTCGGGCGGCCGACTTGAGTGGGGTATTGGTGCTGGTTGGTACGAAAATGAATACCGCGCATATGGCTACGAATTTCCCAAACCAAAAGACCGTATTGGAATGTTGCGTGAGAGTGTCGAAATTGTGCGCAGCATGTGGACCGAAGCAGAGACGACATATAAGGGCAAGCATTACGAAGTTTTTCGCGCCAACTGTGATCCAAAACCAGTTCAAAAACCAACGCCACCGATTTGGATTGGCGGGGGCGGTGAACAGTTAACTTTGCGCGTTGTGGCTCAGTTGGCTGACTGTTCGAATTTCGGAGGAACCCCCGATGAATGGGCACGTAAGCGCGAGACTTTGTTGGGACATTGTCAAACTGTCGGTCGAGATCCGCTCGAGATTCGCATGACGTGGTCGCCAGAATTGTTTATTCGGGAAACCGAAAAAGAGTTACTTGAAGATGCACCAAAACGCTCGACTGGTGAAACTTTTGAAGAATGGAGATCGGGCAACTTGGTCGGCACGCCCGAAGAAGTGACCGAGAAGGTAGCGACGTACATCAAGTTGGGCTGCAGCGGATTTATACCTTGGAGTGCTGATTATCCGTCAACGCAAACCATTGAATTATTTGCCACAAAAGTTATGGCCAACTTTAAATAGGCAATCGGCTCAGACGTATGAGCGGAAGATGATTTCGGCAACGCACGATGGCTTGCTCGAACCTTCGCATTCGAAGGTGAATTCCATCGTCATTTGTACGCCGTTAGCAATTTCTTCAACCTCAAGCACCTTGACGCCGAGACGCACCTTTGAACCAACCGGTACTGGTGATGGGAAACGAACCTTGTTGGCGCCGTAGTTCACGCCCATCGAGAAACCTTCGATGCGTACGACGGTGGGATACAACATCGGTCCGAGTGAGAGGGTTAGATAGCCATGGGCGATTGGTCCACCGAATGGACCACTCTTGGCACGTTCGACATCAACATGAATCCACTGAAAGTCGCCAGTTGCTTCGGCGAACTGGTTCACACGTTCTTGGCTGATTTCGATGTATTCGCTGTAGCCAAGGTGTTCGCCAACAGCTGCTTTGAGTCCTGCGACTCCGGTAATTACTCGTGCGGTCATGGTTTCAGCCTAGTCAACGCTTGCAACGGGCTACGAGTACCAGAGGCGTTGGTGTTCGCGACTTTGCGGATGGAGTAAGAGGGCACATAAGGCTGCTTCGAAGATAAAGCCGATCGTGTCATTGCCTGTGACCTTGTCAATCGCGCCCCATCCTGGGTACGACCATAAAATCCAAATTCTGAGGATGAATGGTGAGAAGGCGGCAACGAGTGCGAGTCGGTAGCCGATTCGGCGATCATTGGCCATTAAGTATCCGCCAGCAATGAACGATGCGACAGCTATGAGACCGACGAGACTACCGAGAGCACCCTTCTCAATTCGGGCGATTCCGGTCCAATCGCTTTTGTCCATGAACCCAATCAGCGCAAAGAATCCATTCAGATACAAAAGCCATGTGGCGATCTGCATTGTCTGCGGTTGCATGCGATCGAACCACTTACGTGGGTCTAGAGGTTGGCGGTGACGACGTCCGGTCATGTCACAAGAATGCCATAGATAGTCCCAGAGAGTCGTTCATTTCCTGCGTCACGGCGTGAACGACGGTAGGGTACGCAGTGAATGCGCTCTGGATTTGTCACTTTGGTTGGTCGACCCAACGTCGGTAAGTCGACTTTGGTCAATTCAATTTGCGGGAAAAAGATTTCGATTGTTTCGGATAAGCCGCAAACAACTCGTCGTCAAGTACGCGGAATTTTGACTCGTCCCGATAGCCAAATCGTTTTCGTTGATACGCCAGGGCTGCACAAACCAGTCAGTGCCTTGGGCGAGCGAGTCAATGCTGCGGCGATAGAAAGCATTAGTGATGTTGATGTTGCGTGTTTGGTTCTTGATGCAACGATGCCTTTCGGATCTGGAGATCAATGGGTAGCCGATCGTCTCGATCTGTCAAAGACCATCGTGATCGTCAACAAGACCGATGTTGCCAGCAAGAAGCAAGTTGTTAATCATCTCATCGCATCATCTGGTCTTGATGCCTTGGCGTATTTCCCGATTTCAGCAAAGTCTGGACACGGAGTTGCCGACTTGGTCGCTCACATTCTTGAACGGATGCCTGAAGGTCCGATGTATTACCCCGACGACGTGGTGAGCGATCTCCCTGAAGCAGCCTTTGTCGCTGAGTTGGTTCGGGAACAACTACTAGATGCAACGCATGACGAACTTCCGTACTCGATCGCCACAGTTGTCACCGAGTGGGAATGGCCACGTATTCGTTGCGAAATTATTGTCGAACGCGAAAGCCAAAAAGGAATGGTTATTGGCAAGGGCGGAGCAGTTCTGAAAATGGTCGGCACTGCAGTTCGTCAACAACTGCCGCCTGGTGTTTTTATTGAGCTTCATGTCAAGGTTGATAAAGATTGGCAGCGCAAGCCTGATCGTGTTGAACGCCTGGGCTATTAACAATCTCTGTGCTTAACAAGAGTAGTTGCTCGCCAACAAATTGGCGTAATCATCACACGCAACTGATGCCCCAGGAGCCGTCAGATCTCCACGTCCGCGAGGAACAGATTGTGGCTCGTTGTTGCTCGTAAAACGAACTTGTCCGATTCCGGATTGGCGGGTCAGTGTCAGAACGATTTGGGCGATGGCAAGACGTTGCTCGCCTCCGGGTAGCTCGGTGATAAAGGTTGATGGCAGGAGAACTGTGGCCACTCCACGTTCGACGGTGACTTCAGCGACGAAACCGACCGGCAGGGCGCTACGTAAACCAGCGGCGGCGTCCCCTTCAGGTGGGCCTTCGGCGAGAGCTGCAAGAACCTGCGGTGCGACAGCGGGGCTGAGGAGAATGCGATCGATGGGCACCACTTGAGTGCCCGCTACGAAGAAGAGCTGCACGATCTCGACGGGGATCGTCGATGAAATCGTTGAAGTTGTTGTCTCAACGACTGGGGGCATTGTGGAAGTAGCTGGCACTGTCGTGTCTGGCGGTCTCGTTGTCGTTGCATTGAGATCATACGGAATCTCGTCAGGAGCGATTGAACGAACAGAGCCGCTGCCTGGGATTGAGCAACTCGACAACACGAGGCCAATCACAATGAAGAATCCTGTTGATCGAAGGGATAGATACTTCATATTTTGTCTCCCGGAAATTCAACGACAAATCTGGCGCCACCCGTAGATGAATCTTCGACCCACGCTGATCCTCCGTGTGCTCGTGCATGTTCTGCCACGAGCGCGAGACCGAGCCCGGTTCCTCCGGCACGGCTTCGTCCGGCAGATCCGCGAGCGAAACGTTCAAAGATCTGCACCCGTTCACTTTGCGCGACTCCAGGACCAGAATCTTCAACCGCTACCCGTGATTTCTCGTTGGGGCGATTTTCGATCACTATTCGGGTGACGCCTCCACCGTGCAAACGAGCGTTCTCGAGGAGGTTGGCCATGATCCTTTCAAATCGACGTTTGTCGATCTTGAAAACACTGTCTGATCCCTCTCGTACTTTGATGCGAATATCGTCAACTCCATAACGAGATGCGATACGGCGAATGAACGGTACGACATCAATCTCTTCGCGGTGGAGATCGGATATTCCGACATCAAGTCGCGACAACTCCAGTAGGTCCAAAACCATCTGATCAAACCGTCGAATTTGTGATACGACGACATCGAGAGCTTGTTGGGTTCGATCAGACAAATCGGCTCGTCTGGCGTCAAGTACTTCAACAGCTGCGGCCAATGCAGTGATTGGTGAGCGCAACTCGTGGCTGACGTCTGACGCGAAACGAACTTCTCGTTCGATACGCGTTTGCACCGCATCGGCCATTTCGTTAAATGAATTGACGAGACGGGAAAGATCCGGATCGGTTTCCTGTTCAAGGCGTGTATCAAGACCGCCTTCAGCGATTTCGCTGGCGGCTTCGCTTACCCGTTCCAAAGGTCGCATCAAACGACGACTGACCCAGAGTCCGACCAACGAAGACAACGAACCGACGACCAGAATTCCAACTACTAAAGTTGATGCGATGATCGTCAAGGTACGTTCTTCATCGCTCAGAGGAAATACCTCAAAATATTGAACGTCGATTTCATTAATTGACACACCAACAGCAATGAAGGGTTCGCCCCCAATCGAAAAGCGTTGACGTGAAGTAACGCCTTGCAAGGTGGCTGCAACAAGATCGGGAGGCAAGAGAGTTTGGGTGTTGCGTATGTCCTGAGAAAAGTACAAATCTTCGGTAGATAGATGGAGAACCGCAAAACCATTCGACTCAGTTCGAATACCTGCGATTAATTCAAATGCCTCCGAGCGGCGCGTACGCAATTGGGTACGAATGAGTTGGGCATTATTGAACGCTTGACGCTCGACTATTTCGTCGCGCCGTTGCAACAAGTACGTGCGAGCTGTGATGTAGCTCGCGCCTGAGAGCAAGAGTGCCGCCACTAGGCCGGTCATTAGGAATAGAAGTGTGACGCGACTTCGCAAACTCAGTTGACGGGCTCGATCGGCTAGGCGCACCCCTGTATCTTGCCCGATCGTGACGACGAATTGTTGGGCGAGGTGTTCTGGGTAAACTTGGGCCACCATAGAAAACGCCCGACTCGGGCAGTGCCTGCGAGTCGGGCGAAGATTGGGTTCCGCTGGCCGGAGGAGATCAGGGGGAGGACGACCTCCGCCGAACCAGCGTGAACAGGATTCAGTTTCTCGGCTGAATGTGAAGGGACGATGTGAATAGTGTGCGTTTTGTGTAACAAAGTCAGAATTGAGGCAAGAATGTCTCCTAGTGAACTCCTTGCTCTTTATCGAAGATGACGATCAGATTCGTTTAGCTTTGCGCCTTGTTCTCGAGGACGAGGGTTACGACGTTCGTGAGGCTGCTGATGGCCGGTCGGGTTTGGCTGCGTTTCATGCCTCGGAGCCTGATCTAGTTCTGCTTGATATTCGCCTCCCTGATATGTCGGGCTTTGATGTGTGTCGAGCACTCCGAGCGATGTCAATTGTTCCGATTGTGATGGTGACGGCCCAAACCGACACTCAAGACATGGTGACAGGGCTTGAGGCAGGCGCCGATGATTACGTCACGAAGCCGGTCGTCCCGAAGGAGCTTGCTGCTCGAGTGCGCGCCCATTTACGACGTGCTCAACTGCAGAACTTCTCGAGTGGGGGATTCAGCAGCGAGATTTTGGGAGATATTGACTTACGCCGCGAGCAGGGTCTTGTATTCAAAAATGGTCAGGAAATTTCACTCACTAAGACTGAATTCAATCTTCTGTGCGAATTCGCCGATCACCCCAATGTTGTGTTGTCTCGAGATCAACTTCTCGAACGGGTGTGGGGCTATGACTACCTCGGTGACAGTCGATTAGTAGATGCCCACGTGCGACGATTGAGAGTCAAGATTGAAGATCAGCCCGATGAACCAAAACTGATCTTGACTGTTCGCGGAATCGGTTACCGACTTATGCCGGTGTCGCAATAGTTTGAGTCGCTGAGAGTTAGCGAGTAATCAAACGCAAGAACTCTTCGACTTCCTGGCGATCAACAGACTTTCTCATGGGAGGCATAGATCCGAGAATGTCGCGCCGGTATCCAGCGTTTCCGAGTCGCGGGTCAAAGACAGCGACAACACCCCGATCAGTTGCGTTTCGAATGAGACGTCCGGTGGCTTGGGCAAGCAAAGTTGCCGCCCGCGGAAGATCGATCTCACGAAATGCTCGGTCACCTATGGCGTCGCGTCGAGCGCTAAGCAACGGATCGTCTGGTCGAGGGAAGGGAATGCGATCAAGAGTGACGAGTGACAAGGTTCGACCAGGAATATCGATGCCTTGGAAAAACCCTGAAGTGGCAAACAGGCAAGATGATTCGTCCTCGCTGAAGAGCTTGACGAGCTGATTTTTTTGGTATTCGCGTTGCGACAAAATTGTGTTTGGCAATCGCTTCCGCATGGCGTCAACCGCTGCATCGAGTGCGCGGTAGCTCGTAAATAGAGCCAACGTTCTTCCACCGGCTGCCGAGATGAGATGAAATAGCTCATCGTGCATCAACTTCGTGAACTCCGGACTATTCGGATTCGGAAGATGTTTGGCGCAGTAAAGAATCGCATTTGACTGATAGTCGAATGGGCTCTCGACATTGCATAGTTGTGTTTTGTCGACGGGTAGTCCGATACGGTCGGCCATTTTGCTAGGCACCGTTGCACTCGTCAGAATTGCGGTCGTCTTTTGCCAAACACCGGCATCAAGTACGGGACCGACGTCGAGAGGTGCGATATCAAGTTTTGGGTGATCAACAGTTCCCGAAATGTATGGGACATACGTGTCGTCGGTTTTGAGCGCGATGTCAATGGTGTCGGCTAAGCGACCTGCCAAAGTTTGAGCGCGTAATTTACGTTGATTACTGTCGTCATCTTTTGTTTCGATGGTTCGCAGGATGTCGAGAATTCGTGCAACAATTCTTCGTCCTTCGGCGAGCACTGCAGTGATTTCTAACGGAAGAGGTGCCGAAATTCGTTGGTTGTGGATTGGTGAGAGAACTTCATCAAGCATCATCCCGATGTTGACAATGTCGCTAATAACTTTCGGATCAGCGATGATCCGCCTGACGACTCCGGCGAAAAAATTGAAATTTCCGGCATGAATCGAAACTCCGACGGTGTCGCTCATGATGTCTTCGAGGCCATGAGCTTCGTCAACGATGAGCACTTCGTGTTCGGGCAATAGTTGCCCGCCGGACGCAACATGCAACCCGTACAGATGAGTGTTGACAACGACGATGTCGGCTTCGCTTGCTTTGAAGCGAGCAAGTTCGGAGAAACAGGTGCCTCCCACTGGGCAACGACGCGCCCCCGGGCACTCGTCGCTTCCGACGCTGACAGCCTTCATAGCGCGATCTGACGGCGACCAAGATATATCGGCCATGTCGCCGCTTTTTGTGGTCTTGGTCCACTCGGTAATCAGATCAATCTCACGACGAACTGACTGCGACATCTCGTCAACTTCAAGCAATGTCGGAGAATCCGCTTTTCGATTCTTCTTTTCGGATTCGCCGTTAAGTTCTGCCAAGCGCTGGCGGCAGACGTAGTTGCTGCGACCTTTTAAAACTGCAAACGTAATGTTTCGATTGACGTACTCGCTGAGGTGTTGCACCAAAAATGGTAAGTCTTTGTGTGCCAACTGATCTTGCAGAGCCTTGGTTGCGGTTGTGACCACAGTGCGCTTGCCAGCAACTATTGCGGGAACGAGATACGCGATCGTCTTGCCTGTTCCAGTGCCAGCTTGAACAATCAGGTGTTGTCCTTCATGTAAGGCCTCGTCGACGGCATGGGCCATTTCTTTTTGTCCTGGACGCGACTCGGAGTGCGGCAAAGCAGACGTCGCGATTTCTAATGCATCGCTGACATTGATCTTGGAACGGGGAGCCGACACAAGTTGCCACCGTACTTCAGGGTGAGATGGTAGTTCGGTCTACAGAAGGGGGATTTCAGGAATTGGTGAACTGTTGTGCGAGTCGAATAGCCGAGTCGAGATCGTCAGCGGTGAAATCTGGCCATGTGTTGTCAGTGAAATAACTCGGAGCGCCTGCCGCTTGCCAGAGTAGAAAATTGGAAATCCGAGTTTCGCCTGAGGTTCGAACGAGAACATCAACCCTTGGCATGTCTGGCAGATACATCTTGTCGGACATGAGGGCGATTGTCGGCTGCTGGCCAGTCGCAACAAGCAAACGAGCTGCATGAGCTATTTCGGTACGACTGCCGTAGTCAAAGGCCACGGTGAGGGTCATGCCGGTGTTACTGGAGGTATCTGAAATTGCTTTTCGGATAGCTCTTTGGACGTACTTGGGCGTCCGAGCAGAGGCGTCATCAAAGGGTCGTCCGATCCATTGAACTCTGACATTGAGGTCATTAAGTTCGCTGATACGACCAAATAGTTTCTTATGCAGACCGAGAATGTGGCGAACCTCGCCCCGAGGCCGGACCCAGTTCTCGGTCGAGAACCCAAAAACGGTCAAATAATCAACCTGACGACTCACGCTGGCGCGCACGACCGCGGCAAGGTTCTCCTCACCTTCAGTGTGCCCAGCAGTGCGGGGTAAACCCCGACGTTGAGCCCACCGCCCGTTTCCATCCATAATGCAGGCCACATGCACGGGCTTTACGGTACTCGTGCAGACATGGCTCGGTGTGTCATGTCAAGGATGGATGATGGTTCGGGGGTTCGCTCGATCGTCAGAATGAACCCCGCCTGCCGTTCAGCATCGGCAACAATAGAGAGTAGTGAGAAAGATTTTTCAGCGACGTGTGCAACTGGCCGAAACGGCCGTTGATAATGATGCAACTCTCGTCCACGTTGCTATTGCGGGTGGTTCTTTGTCTGAATGGGACCAGTTCGGGTCACAGTGGGATCAACGTTTGAACGAATTGGTCCAAGTAGTACGTGGCTTCGGGGTCAAAGTTCTTTCGTTGTATCCCTACGGTCCCGAAGCCGATGACGGTCGTGTGAGAGACGTTAATTTCGAGCGCAATTTGTCTCTTAGTGGTGTTGAGATTGTTGTTCATTCGACGACGGATGGGCGTCAGCGCATTTGTGCTGCGCTCATGAATGTTGAACCCTCCGAAATTGTGACTGAGGGTTTTCTGGATCGACAGCTTTTTGGTGAAGCAGGAAATCCCGACTTGGTCATTGTTCTCGGACCCGCAAATTGTTTACCTGCGTCTCTCGTTTGGGAACTTGCTTACGGCGAAATCGTGTTTGTCGATCAAGGATGGACAGGACTGTCGATTGTAAGTATTGAAGATGCCATTCAAGAGTATTCGTTGCGGAATCGGCGCTTTGGTGGCGTTGTTATATGACTTCGCGTTTATATCGAGATGTTGGAATCGTTCTCCGTACCTACAAGCTTGGTGAATCCGATCGCATCATCGTTTTCTTGACTCAAGATCATGGCAAGGTTCGTGCCGTCGCTAAAGGTATTCGAAAAACGAAATCAAAATTTGGTGGTCGGCTCGAACCGCTCTCGCACGTACTGGTTCAACTGCATCGTGGCAAAGATCTCGACATAGTGAGCCAGGTTGAGAGTGTTGACACAACTGCTCCTGTTTTCGGAGATCTCGATTCGATGACGGAAGCTATTTCGATTCTTGAGGCTGTCGATCAACTCGTACCAGATCGAGAACCTGTGCCGCAGATGTATCGCATGCTGGTTGGAGCCAGACAGACGTTGTTGACTCGTCCTTCACCACTCGTGGTTCCCGCCTTTCTATGGAAGTTGTTGTCGTCAGAAGGCCTGCGTCCACAACTCGATGTGTGTGTGTCGTGTGGCGAGTCTTCAGACGTTGAGTTCATTGCTTTTGATCTCAGCCTCGGTGGGGTGGTGTGCCGTTCTTGTCGAAGTGGGGTAGCGATTTCGGGTTCGGCGCTCGGATTGATGAGGGATGTTTTAGGCGGCAAACTTGGTGAGTCCCTTGATCGTGCATTTAATCCAGATGGTCAACAGTTGAATGATCCAGTCATCAACGAGGTTTCGCAATTGGCGACTCGAGCGTTCGAACATCACATTGAGCGCAGACTTCGATCGGTTTCAATCTTCGAACGCCATTAGATGACGATGAACTCCAGTGAATCAGCGCTTTTGGCGCTGATGTGCCAGTCATTCCCCGTAACCTTGGAGGTCTATGCCGGCTAAAGATCTTGATCAAATCGTCAACCTGTGCAAACGCCGAGGCTTTGTGTATCCATCGGCCGAAATTTACGGCGGGTTCCGTTCAAGTTATGACTACGGTCCCTTGGGGTCTTTGATGCTGCGTAATGTGCGTGAATCTTGGATCCGCACCATGGTTCAAAAGCGTGATGACGTTGTATTGATTGACGCGGCAATTTTGGGTCCGCCGCAAGTTTTTGAAGCCAGTGGCCACTTGGCGAATTTCAGCGATCCACTGGTTGATTGCAAAACGTGTAAACAGCGTTTCCGTGAAGACCATCTTGAAGACAAGTCAGTCTGTCCGAACTGTGGAGCCAAAGACACTCTGACTGAAGCTCGTGCTTTCAACTTGATGTTCAAAACTTTCGCCGGACCAGTTGAAGGTTCGGGAGCCGAAGTGTATTTGCGCCCCGAGACAGCTCAAGGAATGTTTGTGAACTTTGCCAATGTTTTGCAAACGAGCCGCAAAAAGCCTCCGTTCGGAATCGCCCAAGTGGGTAAAAGTTTCCGCAACGAAATCACGCCAGGAAACTTCATCTTTCGTACCCGTGAGTTTGAACAGATGGAACTTGAATTTTTCGTACCACCGGCTGAAGGCCCGAAGTGGTACGAATATTGGTGCAACGCACGTTTGCAGTGGTATGTCGATCTTGGAATCCCGCTAGAAATGTTGCGCCTTCGTCCGCACGATGCAGATGAACTCAGCCATTACTCAGCAGGAACAGCCGACGTCGAATTTGCCTATCCATGGGGTTGGGGAGAACTTGAAGGAATTGCTCAACGCACCAACTTTGACCTCAATCAGCATGCGACGCATTCAGGCCAAAAGCTTGATTTCTTCGATCAGTCAACAAACGAACGTTATGTACCGTTCGTGATCGAACCGGCCGCAGGCGTGAACCGTGCCATGGCCGCTTTCTTGTTGGCTGCCTACGAGGAAGACGAAATTGGTGGCGAGTTGCGTACCGTATTGAGACTGCACCCACGTCTCGCGCCCTACAAGGTCGCTATTTTGCCATTGAGCAAAAAGGACACGTTGACTCCGCTGGCTCGTGAGATTTTCGAAAATCTTGGCGAGCGTTACATGGTCGATTATGACGACACTCAGTCGATTGGAAAGCGTTATCGACGTCAAGATGAGATTGGTACACCGTTATGCATCACGGTCGATTTTGATTCGCTTGAGGACGGTTCAGTCACTATTCGTGATCGTGACACCACCGATCAGGTGCGCGTTCCGATTTCCGATCTTGAAAATCAAGTTCGATTACGCCTCGGGTTCTGATTATCCGCGGTCACCGTCTACGGTATGACGAATAAAGTTTTAACCATCAAAAGGGGAATGACATGTCAAAAGTTGCTGTGTGGGCCAAGATTCCAGCTGCTCCAGGTAAGCGCGATGATTTAGCGGCGGCCCTCGGAAATGCTCTCGAAACCGCCAAGGCTGAAGCCGGAACTGTGTATTACATCTTGCACAACGATCCCAATGACGCCGACGCCCTTTTCATGTATGAAATGTACGAATCGCAGGATGCATTGAACGCGCACATGGGATCAGAGGCATTCAAGGCTCTCGGGCCGGCCATTACACCTTTCCTGGGCGGACGACCCGAATTGCATTTCGTCAATCCCATTGGCGGAAAGGGCGCCTGATTCTCTCGTGAATCGACCCGCTACTTATCTCGATCGTATTTTGCTGCAGCACCGCGAGGTAGCTGCCAAGGACGAACGAGATCTGAATCATTTAGTGGAGCGTTGTTTCGCTATGGCGCCAACGCGTGGTTTTCGTCAGCGGGTTCTCAATGACGCTGAAACTGGTATCAGCGTCATTGGTGAGATCAAGCGGCGGTCGCCATCTAAAGGTGATTTAGCAGAGGGTCTTGACCCCGAGGTTTTTGCCGTTGCCTACGAGTCCGGTGGTGCTTCGTGTCTGTCTGTGTTGACCGATGAAGATTTTTTCGGCGGTTCAATCCTTGATTTGCAACGTGCTTCATCAGCGTGTTCGTTGCCCGTTTTGCGTAAAGACTTCACGGTTTCTCTTCACGATGTGTGCGATGCCCGTTTGATGGGCGCCGATTGTGTGCTTTTAATCGCTGCTGCTTTATCGCAAGCTGAACTTCAAGAATTTCATCGACTGGCGACACGTATAGGCCTCGACGTCCTAGTTGAAATCCATGACGAAGTTGAGTTGGCTCGGGCTATCGAAGTTGGCGCAAGTTTGATCGGGGTGAACCAAAGAGATTTGGTCACATTCCAGGTTGATCACGCACGGGCATTGCGTATGGCTCATGAGATACCTGGTGGCGTTGTTCGCGTTGCCGAAAGCGGAGTGCGGCATGCTCAGGACGCCGCCGAACTTGGCGCTGCTGGGTACCACGCCATTTTGGTGGGAGAAAGTCTTGTCACTTCTTCAGATCCTTCAGAGGCTGTTCGCTTACTGCGTGCGGCAAGTCAATAAGCGGCGACTAGCACGGCAAGTATCCGCCGCCATTTCTCCGGCGGGCGGTACGGTGTCGGTGTGTTCGTGAAAATCTGTGGCATCACGAATGAAGATGATGCGCTTCTTTCAGTCGCTATGGGAGCCGACGCCGTCGGTTTCGTCTTCGCGCCATCACCACGCCAGGTGTCAGCCCAAGTGGTGTATGACATCACCCGTCGTCTTCCTCCCGAGATTTTGACCGTCGGCGTCTTTAAGGATGATCTTCCCGATCGAATTTTTGACATCGTGTCCAAGTCGGGCGTGAAGGCGGTGCAGCTGCATGGGCACGAGCCAGTGTCGACGGTCGCGGCGTTGGCCGACAATGTTCGCTGGATCATCAAAGCAGTCGCCGCTGGTTCACGAGAAGCTCGTGTCGCCAACCAGTTCGGAACAGATTTGATTTTGGTTGACGCTCCCGAACCAGGTTCAGGTAAGAAGTTTGATTGGGCGTTGACCGACCAAATTCCTTCAGGGGTTCGTTTGATTCTGGCTGGGGGATTAACTCCCGAAAATGTCGGTGATGCGGTGCGATACGTCAACCCGTGGGGAGTGGATGTTTCGTCGGGGGTTGAGTCGGCGCCTGGCAAGAAGGACGCGATCAAACTCCGTCGTTTTGTCGCCAACGCGCGGGCCGCCGCTCCGCCAGAGGACCCAACGTCGGGAATGACGGAGTTCCCGTACGACTGGGCCGACGAATAGTCACACAAATTACCCGACAAAATCTCTTGACAACTAGGCGATTTACCCGATTGGGTGCGAACATAGAGAGTCGTTTGTGAGGAGTGAAGTGTCGATTTCAGATCAATCCATCATGTCTGAACCATCCGAATCAGGTCGCTTTGGCGAATTCGGTGGTCGTTTTGTGCCCGAGACTTTGGTTCCGGCCTGTCAAGAATTAGAAGCGTCGTTCCGTGAAGCGTGGGCCGACCCGCTGTTTCGCGCCGAACTCGATCAAACACTCAAAGAGTACGCCGGTCGTCCCTCGATGATCACCGAGTGTTATCAACTCAGCGCCAAGTTGGGGATTCGTTTGGTGCTCAAACGTGAAGATCTCAATCACACTGGTTCGCACAAAATCAACAACGTTCTCGGACAAGTACTTCTGGCTAAGCGCATGGGTAAGAAGCGAATCGTCGCTGAAACCGGAGCTGGGCAACATGGTGTCGCTTCGGCTACCGCGGCGGCACTCATGGGAATGTCGTGCAAGGTTTATATGGGAGCGGTCGACGTTGAGCGACAAGCACTCAACGTGTTCCGTATGAAGCTTCTCGGAGCAGAAGTCGAAGCAGTTCATAGCGGAAGTCGCACTCTCAAAGACGCAGTGAATGAAGCAATGCGCGATTGGGTCGCTTCGGTTGAATCAACTCACTATTGCTTGGGTTCGGTGATGGGTCCTCATCCGTACCCTTGGATGGTTCGCGAATTCCATCGGGTGATTGGTACCGAGGCCCGCGAGCAATGTCTCGAGCGTTACGGAACCGACCCTGATTTCGTCGTTGCTTGCGTCGGAGGTGGATCCAATGCGATCGGAATTTTTTCAGGGTTTGTTGACACCAAAGCCCGGCTGATTGGTGTTGAGCCTGCCGGCGGTGCGGCGGTGGGTCGCGGTCAACCCGGAGTCGTTCACGGACTGCGCAGTTATCTCATGCAAGACGAATACGGGCAGGTGCAAGAAGCCCATTCGATCTCGGCTGGTCTTGATTATCCAGGTGTTGGTCCAGAACACTCGTATTTGGCGTCGATCGGCCGCGCTGAGTATCCAACGGTGACCGATGCCGAAGTGATTGAGGCATTTCAATTGATGGCGAAAACCGAGGGAATTATCCCTGCTCTGGAATGCGCTCACGCTTTGGCCTGGATCACGCGCGAGGCGCCGAAAATGCAAGGAAAGACCGTTCTGATGAACTTGTCCGGCCGTGGTGACAAAGACGTGGGTCAAATGATGGAGATCCTCGGATGACTTCGATTCCGCTTGAACCCGGCGCCGGTTGGAAGCGGGCAGCGGGGCTAGACCGCCTTTTGCCGCTTGAGCAAATTTTGCGAGCCAAACGAGATTCGGGTCGCAAATTGCTTGTTCCGTACGTCACCGGCGGTCTCAAGGGTTGGACAGACGCAATTCGAGCGGCTGCAGCAAATGGAGCCGATGTCATCGAAATCGGTTTGCCTTTTTCTGACCCGGTCATGGATGGTCCAATTATTCAGCAAGCTTCGCAGCAAGCGCTTGATGACGGTGCGACCCCTATCTCAATCTTGGAAGGTGTTCGTACGCTCGACGTCGACGTACCTCTCGTCGTGATGTGTTATTACAACACCGTTCATCACGCTGGTCATGAAAGATTTGCCTCACAGTTGTTTCAAGCCGGAATCGTTGGTGCGATTATTCCCGATCTTCCGTTAGAAGAATCTGGTCCGTGGTGTGCGGCTGCTGATGCTGTGGGTTTGGCAACGATCATGTTGGCCGCACCCACTGCTCCCGATGAGAGACTTCCTGGGGTCTGTGCTCGAGCTCGCGGTTTTGTGTACTCAGTTGGACTTCTTGGAGTAACCGGTGAACGAACCGAACTCGCCGCTACTGCGAGCCAGCTTGCTAGGCGTCTCAAAAAGATCACGGATGTGCCAGTCATCATTGGAGTCGGCGTGTCGAATAGCGCTCAAGCGGTCGAAGCGTGCCAGGTTGCTGACGGAATTGTGCAAGGGGCTTCAGTAGTTCGTCGTCTGATGGAAGGTGGCCCGGACGCCGTTGGCTCATATGTGGCTGAAGTTCGCGAAGCGATTGATTCTGCGTCTGTGTGACTTCTGTCAAAAATTGGTTAAATTAGTGTTAAATGCCGAGTTTTACCACAGATTTAGACCATACTTTCTGAACCCACTACATCAAGGAGAGTTATGCGTAAATTATTAGCCCCTCTAGCAATTGTCGGACTTGTCGGTCTTTTGGTTTCGTGTGGCGGAGATGACTCAGACGTCACCCCCGCAACCGATGCCGCGACAACTGAAGAGACCACCACAGAAGCACCAGCTGAAGAAGCAACTGACATTGTTGCTATCGCTAGCGGTAACGAAGATTTCTCGACTCTCGTCGCAGCGGTTGCCGCGGCCGGTCTTGTTGAGACCCTTCAGGGTGAAGGTCCGTTCACAGTGTTCGCACCGACCAACGAAGCTTTCGCGGCTTTGCCAGCCGGTCTTGTTGACAAGCTTTTGTTGCCAGAGAACAAAGATCTTCTCGTGAAGATCTTGACTTACCACGTAGTTTCTGGAACGGTCTTGGCTGCTGATGTCACTGCTGGCGAAGTGCCAACAGTCGAAGGTCAGAACATCACCATCACCACCGACATGGGCGTGAAGGTCAATGGCGCAACTGTCACTGCAACCGACATCATCGCGAGCAATGGCGTCATTCACGTCATCGATGCCGTGATCTTGCCGCCAGACGTGGATCCCTCAGCTCTCTGAGATCCATTTCAGACATAATTATTAAGCTGAAGGCGGGCCTGAGGGCCCGCCTTCAGTCATTCTCCGATCAACTCGGTGGTGATGGCAGTATTGGGTGTATGGATCAGGCGAAAAGTTGTGAACTGTGTGAGGCGGCACGTTTCACCGAGTGGTACTACGAAGACGAAGAATGTTGGGTGGCAGAGTGCGAGGCTTGCTGCGTCCCGATGATCGTCTGGAAGATGCATGATCCGGTTCCAGATCTAGCGACAAAAGAAAGACTGCATCAACGTTTGTTGAGCGTCGCTACGTCAGTGTTTGACTACGAGCCGTACATCGATGACAACATGCGAAATATCCCCGATCACTATCACGCTCATGCGAGAGGTCGGGGATTGGGATTTGCTCAGACTCCGCGAAGGCGTCAAGTCTGAATTGTTTGATGTGCTGATTTCAGCAAGGACGGCGGATGGGGCGACCGGACATGATCAACCTTTCTGTCGAGGGACAGAGACCATCAAATCACGGTGAGTGAGATTTACCGATAGGTCATTTGGACTATTCGTGTTTAATACCACTTAAAGTGGTGAAGTGACTACAAATCGGATTCACGAAATCAACCTCGACGTTGGTGCCGCCTTCTAAGGTGGCGCCATGAGTTCTTTACCCCGTCCAGTTGATGTGTTGCCCCATCGAGCTCCTTTTCTATTTGTGGATGAAATCACCGCCGTCGAGCCAGGTGTTTCAGCATCAGGTATTTGGCGACTCACCGGAGATGAATGGTTTTTCTCAGGGCATTTTCCAGGTCGGCCAACTTTGCCAGGTGTGTTGATGTGTGAGGCAATCGCTCAAATGGGCGCGATCGCTGTTTTGGTCGGTGGAACCCACGCCAGGAAAATTCCACTTTTTGGCGGGCTTGATGGAGCCAGGTTTCGTAAACAGGTGCAGCCTGGCGACACCTTGGAGCTAGTCGTGCAACTAGGAAGGATGTCGGCTCGCGCTGGCAAAGGATCGGGCAAAGCATTACTCAACGGAGAGACGGCTTGTGAGTGTGACTTGATGTTTGTTCTGGTCGACGCCTAGGGGCGGGAGAATTTCTTATTCGACCTCAGGCCGGAGCCAAAATGACCGAACCATTGTGGCCACCAAAACCGAAGTTGTTGGAGATCGTTGGTCCAGGCTTCCATTCGCGAGCCGAACCCATGACGAGATCGATAGACACGCCTTCATCGAGGTGAACCGTCCCAGCGGTTGCTGGAATCAAATTACGTTGGAATGACAACAAGACAGAGGCCGCCTCAAGAGCACCTGCGGCACCAAGTGCATGGCCGGTCACTCCCTTGATACTTGTGACGGGTGGACGGTGCGGGAAAACCGTCGACATAGCTGCGGCTTCGGCCGCATCATTAAGCGGTGTCGACGTGCCGTGGGCATTGATATAGGCGATCTCATCGTGGTTGAGACCAGCTTCATCGAGCGCAAGTCGCATGCAGTTGATCGCGCCCTTTCCACCTGGTGATGGGGCCGTGATGTGGTGGGCATCGGCATTGCTTGCTGAACCGAGTATTTCGCCCAAAATGTTCGCGCCGCGAGCGACTGCATGATCCCAAGCTTCAAGAACAAAGATTCCAGCACCTTCACCCATCACAAAGCCGTCGCGTTCGCGATCGAATGGTCGGCTCTGTCCAGACGACGACAGTGCAGTCATGTTGTTAAATCCAGCTAATGACGATGGGGTCGCAGCGGCCTCAGAACCGCCACTCACGATGGCATCACAACGACCCATCGCGATCAGGCGTGCTGCGTAACCCAAAGCATGAGTTGAAGCCGCACAAGCGGTACAAATAGTCTCGTTTGGTCCCTGCAATCCGTACTTCATCGAGATTGCGGCGCCTGAAGCATTGGCCATCATCATTGGGACCAAGAAAGGTGAAACTCGACGTTCACCTTTCTCGAGGCGGATCTGAATCTGTTCTTCAAGAGTTCCGAGGCCACCGATGCCAGTGCCAATGATGACCCCGAATCGCGTTGGATCAACACCAACGTCACCGGCTTGTGCCATAGCTTCGGCAGCGGCAGCAATCGCAAATTGTTCAACACGATCGGCGAGACGCGCTTCTTTGGCGTTGCCGTCGAACCATGGCAACGGATCCCATTCAGGAATCGTCACCCATTTGCCACTAGTGATTCCGGGGCCGAGTAACCCCGACCAAAAACTTTCTTGACCTATGCCACACGGGGCGACTACGCCGAGTCCGGTGATGGCAACTCGGCGTCCAATCATCAGGAGAGCTTTCCAACAATCAGGTTGTAAGCCTGTCCAACGGTTTTTACACCTTCAATTTCATCTTCAGGAACTTCAACATTGAACTCTTCTTCGAGGGCCATCACGAGTTCAACGAGATCAAGGCTGTCAGCGTCAAGGTCGTCGCCGAAAGAGGCTTCAAGGGTGACCTTGTCGGCATCAACGCTTAATACATCAACTGCGCACTTACGGAAACGGGCGAAAAGTTCTTCATTCATGGTGGTTCTCCTGTGACGGCCAATTACTGGCAACGTTTCTTACTGTAAACGCTGGGACGTTCGAATTGGGGATTTTCGAGGCTTAGTGACCCATGCCCAATCCACCATCAACTGGAATAATCGCTCCTGTAATGAACGCCGCATCGGCTGACGCCAAAAATGCGATCGTTCCAGCAATTTCGTCGGGGCTGGCAAGGCGTCCCAAAGGCACTGCAGCAGTCAGCGCTTCACGTCGATCCTCTGATAGCGCAGCCAACATGTCGGTGGCGACTGGGCCAGGGGCAACAACATTGGCGGTTATTGAACGACTTCCCAATTCACGAGCGATTGATCGGGCGAGACCAACAAGGCCCGATTTTGATGCTGAGTAATTCACCTGTCCTGCCGATCCCAATAACCCGACCACACTGCTGACGAAGATGATGCGACCTTTGCGGGCTTTCAACATTCCTTGCGCCGCACGTTTTGCAACTCGATACGCCGCAGTGAGATTTGCGTCAATAACTTCGGTGAAATCATCTTCGGACATACGAAGCAACAACATGTCTTTGGTCATTCCGGCATTTGACACGAGTATTTCGACTGGTCCGAAGTGTTGTTCGACAGCTTTAAATGCGTCATCAACATCGGTACTACTCGTGACGTCGCACTTGACAGCGAAAAATCCTTCAGGAGGAGGGCTCGAGTTATAGGTAATCGCCACACGGTCACCTATGGCCTTAAACCTTTGTGCCGTAGCTAAACCAATTCCGCGTGATCCACCAGTGATCAGAACAACACGTCCTGTTGCTTCAGACATCATCGCCCTTCCCATTTAATGATTGCGCTCGCAGCAGTCATTCCTGCTCCGAAGCCAACGAGTAAAACTGTGTCGCCTTTTTTCAGCATCCCGGTATCGGCGGCGTGAACGAGCGCTAACGGAATCGATGCCGACGACGTATTGCCGGTGTAATGCAAAACAGTTGCCGCTTTTTCAATGGGAATTTCGAGCCGATCGCAAGCAGCTTGGATAATCCGTATATTTGCTTGATGAGGAATGACAACGTCAATATCTTCTGACGTTAGACCGGCCGCGGAGAGGGATTTCTGGGCGCTATCAACCATGATCCGTACCGCGCGTCGGAAAACTTCTTTGCCTTCCATCTTGATAAATCCACCAAGGTCGGCGTACAAAGCGTCTTCAGCCGAACCATCGGCATCAATATCCCAAGCCAACATTTGTCCTGGACCATCAACGGCTTCAAGTACAACTGCTCCAGATCCGTCAGCGAACAACACCGCAGTATTGCGGTCGCTCCAATCGGTGATTCGTGACAATGTGTCGGTCCCGATCACTAAAACCTTATTTGCACCCATGGCGATGAGGCCGTGGGCGATGGTCAGTGCGTAAACAAATCCGCTGCAGGCAGCATTGACGTCGAAAGCTCCGCATTTCAAACCAAGGGCGTGTTGCACAGTTGCTGAAGTGGCCGGCACGCAGCGATCGGGCGTCGTTGTTGAGAGAACCAACGCGTCAATCGCAAGTGGATCAACTCCAGCCATCTTCATAGCTGCTGACGCCGACTGAATACTGAGTTCAGCGGTAGTTCCCCCGATGTGGCGTTCGCCGATGCCACTACGTTCACGTATCCACTCATCGGAAGTGTCGAGAGTCTTACTGAGATCATGATTGGTGACGATTTTCGGTGGTAGAGCGCTAGCCCAACCGGTGATTACCGCGCCACGGATTCCGAGGGGAGACGCGGGCACTTTAAATCGTCCTCAGCCAAGCAATGGGTTGACGAAGGGTGACGCGTTCACCGTCGACCGCAATAAATGATTGGAGAATTCCTTCGAAAACAGACACCACCGGCGTGTCTCCGATCATTCCCAAGGTCTGGCCAATAGCTATGCGATCCCCAGGTTGAAACGTTGTAAGAGGCGCAAAGACTCCCGAGGCAGGACTCACGACGAGTCGCTCGACTGCAAAGAGATGCTCGCCTTCGTGCTGTTGAATACCCGTTGGGGCCGCGTTATTCACCCATTCAATGAACTTGTCAAGTTCATCAGGAGTAGAAACTGAGATAGTACGCGATCCTTCTAAGGTTCGTTTGGCCATCCCGGTTAAAACTCCGCCTGGGCCAAGTTCGGCGAAACCAGTGACTCCAAGATCGTTCAGTGTTGACAGGCACTGTTTCCAGCGTACTGGACTTGACAATTGAGCTGACAACAAACTGGCCCACTCGTCTCCGTGGTCGTGAGCAATCGCATCAACATTGCTGATCACCGGAACTTCTGTGTCTCGAGGATTCGCTGAAGCGATCGCTTCACGTAAGCGATCGCGAGCAGGAATCATAAAAGGAGTGTGAAATGCACCAGAGACTGGGAGGGCCATTGCCTTCTTCGCTCCGAGTTCTTTCGCTATTGCAACGGCCTTGGCCACACCTTCGGCTGATCCAGCAATCACAATTTGGCCAGGCGCATTGAAGTTGGCCACCCAAACATCGCTGTCGGCTCGGCGGCATGC
>SXGQ01501227.1_pt1 | contig 22530 bp, 28 predicted proteins | sample 3178371 | NCBI WGS metagenome assembly SXGQ01 (sample SAMN11356859, study PRJNA531348) | freshwater metagenome | isolation source: freshwater sample F1-20 | place: China: Fuxian Lake, Yuxi | collected 2017-12-25 | reverse complement strand
GTTGTTTGGCCGCCGCGCTATTCGCCAGGGGGATTGGAAGGCGCTGTACCTGCCCGCGCCGTACGGCCCGGGTGCCTGGCAGCTCTATGACCTCTCACATGATCCCGGCGAGCTCCACGACCTGGCCGCCTCGCGGCCCGACAAACTGGCCGAGCTGCTCGAGCTGTGGGACCGCTACGTCGAGGACAACGGCGTCATCCTCGGGCCCGTGTCGGTCTACGAGATCGACGCGCGTTAAAGATCCAACCGGGACGGGGCCGGACGTCACTGGGCCAGAAGTTTGACCGCCTGGTTGAACACACTCGGCAGCGTGCTCGCCGCCGGCACGATCATGGTCCGCACCGGCGAGTTACTGGCCGCCAGCAGCCCCGACGTCAGCAGCCGGTACCGGCGTGACATGCGGCGCCACTGCCGGGTGTAGTCCGCCGGGTCATCAGCCAGCACGGCGTCGACCACGAGTTCGGCGCAACCGAGCGCGATGCCCAGTCCCTCGCCGGTGAGGGCGTCGACGTATCCCGCCGCGTCGCCGACGAGCATGACCCTGCCCTGGTGCTGGCTGGAAGCGCGCTGCCGCAACGGCCCCGCCGCGCGGGCCGGAGTGCCTTGCGCTCCGGCGAGTCGTGCTGCCAGAGAGGGGAATTCACGTAAGTGATCGTCGAACGTGCCCTGCCGGGAGGTCAGGATGGCCACTCCGACGCAGTCGTCGGCCACCGGGGTCACATACGCCTCGGTGTGCGCGGCCCAGTAGACCTCGACAGTGTCGGTCCACGGGGCGATCGTGAAGTGCCGCCGTATTCCCCAGCGGCGACCGCTCTTGGTCGGCCGGTCCAGCCCGAGTTGGCGGCGGATCGGCGAGTGCAGGCCGTCGGCGGCGGCCAGGTACCGCGCCTGCAAACCGCCGGCGCGCACGCCGGTCGCGTCCTGCTCGATGTCGCCGATGTCGCCCTTGACGATCCGGACCCCCGCGGTGGCGGCAGCGTCGTGCAGGGCTTCGGACAGGACAGTGCGCCGCACCCCGCGTCCGGCGCCGCCCGGGAATCGGGCTTCCACGCGCCGGGTCCGGTCAAGGTAGGTGATGCCGCGAAAAGGCTTGCCGTGCGGGGTGATTCCGAGGGCATCGAGGTGTCGCAGGGTGTGCGGCATCAGCCCTTCCCCGCAGGCCTTGTCGATGGGTCCGGGGCGGCGCTCCACCACGGTGACCTCAAGTCCGGCGCGGGCGGCGTGGATGGCCGTGGCGAGCCCCGCCGGTCCGGCGCCGGCGACCAGCAGATCGTTCACGACAGCCTCGCCAATGCCGAGTTCTCAACGTTGATGCGGGTGCTCAGCAGAGCGGCGTTCAGCGTGGTGAACGCCAGCGCGGTGAACCATGCGGAGTGAACCAGCGGCAGCGCGAGCCCTTCGATCGCGACGGCGACGTAGTTGGGGTGGGAGATCCAGCGGTAGGGCCCGCGGTCGACGCGCGCCGCGCCGGGGATCACGACGACGCGGGTGTTCCACTGCCGGCCCAGGGTGGTGATGCACCACCAGCGCAACCCCTGGGCCGCGACGACCAGGGCCAGCATCGGCCACGCGAGCGCCGGGATGAAGGGGCGCTGCATGACGGCGACTTCCACCACACAGCCGACCAGCAGGGCCAGGTGCAGGATCACCATCACCGGATAGTGGCCCGCGCCGATCTCGACACCGCCGCGCGCCCGGCTCCACGCCAGATTGCGTTGCGCCAGAACCAGTTCTGCCAGGCGCTCGACGCCGACAACAAAGAGAAGAAGCAAATACCACGTCATGGGGTCGACACTCACTGCCACTGCATGAGCACGAGTTCCGAGCAGAAGCCGGGACCCATGGCCATCATCACCGCGGGCGATCCGTCCGCGAGGCGTTTGTCCATCGTGTCGCGCAGGATGTGCAGCACCGACGACGACGAGACGTTGCCGATCTCGGCCAGCGAGCGCCAGGTGAGTTCCAGCGCGTCGGCGGGCAGCGTGAGGCTGTCGGTGATCGCCTCGATGACCTTCGGGCCGCCGGGGTGGCTGACCCACACGCCGATGTCGTCGATCTCGAGGCCGTGGCCGCCGAGGAAGCCGGTCATGTCGCCACACAGGTAGCGGCTGACCATCTCGGGCACGTCGGGGGACAGCACGAGCTGAAACCCCGAGGCACCGACGTCCCAGCCCATGGTGCGCAACGAATCCGGGTACAGCCGGCTCGCGGAGTCGATGATCCGCGGCCCGGTGATGCCCAGCTTCTCCGCGCGGCGCTCTCCGACGAACACCACCGCGGCGGCGCCGTCGGCGAACAGCGCCGTCCCCACCAGGCCGGCGATGTCCGCGCCGAGGGCAGGGAAGTTCAGCGAGCACAGTTCGGCCGACACCAGCACCGCCACACCGTCGGGGTTGCCGCGCAGATAGTCATGAACCCGCGCGGTACCGGCGGCGCCGGCGACGCAGCCCAGGCCGAACAACGGGGAGCGCCGCACGTCGGGCCGCATGCCGAGCTGCCCGGCGATCCGGGCTTCGATCGTCGGCACCGCGATGCCGGTGACCGTCGTCGACATGATCATGTCGACGTCCTGCGGCCCGAACCCGGCGTCTTCCAAGGCGGCCGAGACGGCCGCGCACCCCAGGTCGACAGCGGTGTCGATGAACACCGAGTTCGTGTACCCGAAGTCGCTGAGCTCCGAGTATTTCTCCAGCGGCATCGCGAGATGGCGATGGTTGACCTTGGCGGTCTGGTGGAATCGGCGCAGCAGATCCGCGTGCGGGGCGAACTGAGGCAGCTCGACCAGCGCCTCGGTGATCTCGGACTGGCTGTACCGGTTCGAGGGCAACGCCCCCTGCACTGCGGCGATGACGCTGGTCGGCCACGTCCGGTTGCTGTTCGCACCTGTTGACATCACGGGTTGGTCCTCTCGATCCCTGTTGTGATGTGCAATTCGGAGCCACCGGCCATCCGGATTGGTGGTGTGAGCAAACCGACAGTCAGGCGCGTCAACTCAAACCGAATTCAGCCGCTCCGGATCGCGCGTACCGAACACCGGCTGCTGCCGCCGAGCGTTGCTCCAGCCGCGATCCCACGGCCAGTGCCGCTCGTCGTCGGTCCACACCAACTGCAGCGCGCCGAACACGCGCCGGTAATACTGGTTCGCGATCGTGAGGTGCACGTCGGGATGATCGACCTCGACGACTTCCAGGACAAGCTCGCCCTCGAACTCGATCTGCATCCCCGGCTCCAGTCGAGTGTCGTGATAGGCCATTTCGTGCGCGGCTGAGTCCAGCAGCTGAACCGAGATCTTCTCGGGGAGTCCGGTGACCAGCAACTCGGGCAGGCCCAGGCCATGAAGACCGACCGTGTACGCGGACGGCTGGTGTTCGCTGACGACGTACTGGACCACCCACCGGTCTCTCTGGAGAGTTTCCGCCAGATATGTCAGATATTCCTCGGTGGTGGCCCCGGGGTGATCGCATCGCCAGCACATGATGTCCGCCTCTCCGTCGTCGTCGACGCCAGACTGCACCAGACCTCCGACATTTCGGGCGGGCCGCCGGCGATGGCGTAGGACAACTCTTAGAGCGCGTCGATGATCCGCTCGAAGAACAGTTCCTGGGTGCTGAACCTGCCACCGGGGAAATACCGCCTCACGATCGCTTCGAGTTCCGCCTCGGTGGAGACACCCAACAACGTGCAGAGGTGTACCGCGTCGGCGAGATCGCCGTCGGACTTGCGGGTGGTCATGGACTTCATCGCCAAGATGTATTCAGGCGAGGCGATTTCGATGACCAGCGCCGGGCCGATCCGCTCACCACGGGGGTGGTCGTCGGGAACGGGCGGCATGAATTGCCGCACACCCTCACTGAGCCAGTTCCTGTCGAGGCCGAACCGGCGCGCGACCACCGCCGCGGCGTCAAGCACCACGTCTCGAGGCTCGAACGTCGCGTCGATGTCGGCGGAGGCTCGTTCGGCGTTGTAGGCGAGCGCCATTGCCGCCCCACCGACGATGAAGATCGTGGCGGCTTTGCCGAGGCGCTGCAGTTCCTTGTCGAGTTCGGCGAGAAGCTCGCGCATCTCACGTGCGGTGAATTCCTTCCGCGCCACCGCTCACACACCTTCCAGATTTCCCGCCGGGTACACCACGTTGCGCACCCGTAACTCGATCGGGGTGCGCAGGTAATCGGTCCAGAAGTATTTCTCGGGAACGTCGAAGGGGTCGAATAAGGCTCCTGCGCAATACCTTTCCGGTTCGAAGCACCAGTCCAGGACCGCAGCGCTGGAGACGCGATCGCGACCGGTTATCGAGGCGACACCACCGATGATGGCGTCCCAACCGGGGATGCCTGCGAGGCCGGGATCTCGGTGGATCGCGTCGGCGTCCTCAAGGGAGCTGGCACATCTGCTCCGCAGGACCAATTCGCGCAACTGCCGGGCGGCGAAGTGCCAGTCCTCGCCGCCGGCGATCGTCTCGGCGAACTCCCGGTAGGTGAACAAAGGATTGGGCGCGAGGCTGTCGCGGTAACGCTCGAACTCCCGGCGGGTGATGCGGTGGTGGGACCCCACTCGGATCGTGGCGATCTCCCCGGCTTTGATCTTGCGGCTGATCGTGGAGCGGTCGACGTCAAGTCGCTTGGCGGCTTCGGCGGGGGAGAGAGTTTCGATGCGACTGCTGACGTCCACCACCTCGCCGGCCGCCTTGGCGGCGCTCAGCTGGTCACGCAGAAGGGCTGTCCATTCCGCTTCGGTGGTGCGCGCCGGGTCGATAGTGAATCGCGCAGGCATGTCACCACCGTAGACCGGATGCACAGATAGGGCAATCTAACTGTGCGGCGGGCCACGGGTAAGGCCCGGATGAACTCTTCTCCGGCGTCGATCAGGCCCGGTTCAGACAGCGATGACAGCCAGGGCGCGGTGAATCCCTCGAAAGTCGTTCTCATTGCGCGTGATCAACGGAATTCCCAGATCGACGGCCACCGCGGCGATCATCATGTCGAACCGTCGCGGTTTCGGATCTCGGCCACGCGCGCGAACATGGGCGCATAACGCCCCATAGATCCGCGCGGCACCCGCGCCGAACGGGATCGGTTCGAATGCCTGGGAAATCCAGTGATATCGCTGCTCGCGTGCAGCATTGCGGAGCGGATCCTCGCTGTGCAACCCGTAGGCCAGTTCAGCGAGAGTGATCGTGCTGACGGCTGCGGTCTCGGCGTGGGCGGCTACGGCGGCTGCTGGATAGTCGATCACTACCGAGGTGTCCAGCAGCACGTGTCCATGAACGGAGGTCACGGCGTATCGCCCCACCGATCGCCGTCACCGTCGTCCACCGCGGCGTCGAGTTCGCGCAGTTCGTCGGCGAACCTCTCGACCTCCCAGTCGGGAAGCCGCGTCAGGCCGGCGGCGACTTCGCCCACGGGTAGGAATCGTCGGCGCCGACCCGCGTCCGCCTGGTCGTGAGGTCTGAGCTCAGCGATGGGAACGCCGTTGCGGGTGACCGTGAAGTGCTCACCGGCCTCAATGCGACGCATGATGGCCCCGCTCTCGTTGCGAAGCTCACGCTGACTGATCGGTGTGCCCACTGCGCTACCGTAGCATCAGTGTGCTACATGCCGTAGCACACCCGGGGCGAAGCGGCGGAGGGATAGGGAGGGGGCCAGTGGGTGGTACAGTCTTTCGGTACAAGACCAGTACGATTAAGCCGTACGAAATCTGGAGGTGGGCATGGCCATCAGTGCAAGTGAGGCTCGGCAGCGCCTCTTCCCGCTGATCCAACAAGTCAACAACGATCATGAACCGGTGCGTATCGCATCCAGAACCGGTGATGCGGTGCTCATGTCGGCCGCCGACTACGACTCGTGGCAGGAAACTGTCTATCTACTGCGTTCACCTGAGAACGCCCGCCGACTCATGGAAGCGGTTGCCCGAGACAAGGACAGCCGCACGGCCCCCGCGAACCACACCACGTCGATCGACGAGCTCGAGGAGATGGCCGGCGGCCAGGAGTGAGAAGGATCAACTTCGATCCTGACGCCTGGGAGGACTTCCTGTTCTGGTTGGCGTCGGACCGCAAGATGGCTCGCCGGATCACCCGGCTCATCGGAGAAATTCAGCGTGACCCGTTCGCTGGTATTGGGAAGCCGGAGCCGCTCAAGGGTGAGCTGTCCGGGTACTGGTCCCGGCGGATCGACGACGAACATCGGCTCGTGTACCGAGCGGACGATAAAGAAGTGAAGATCCTGAAAGCGCGTTACCACTACTGAGGTCTTCTCCACGACGGCTGCCCACCCCGCTACCAGCGAAAATGGCCATCGGAGGCCTCCCGGGTCCATTCGCTTTTGTCCGATAGAGTGCGCGGATGCCCGTCGCACGCTCCGCCCACCGGCTGACGCTGAGCGCTGTCCTGGCGTTCGTCATGGTGTTGTGCGGCGTGCCGTCACCGGTGTCGGCGGCTCCGGCCGCGGCAGGCGTGATTCCGGGCATCGAGGTCTTCCTCGCTGACGTGCCGACTGCCCTGCGCGGCAAACGGGTCGGCCTGATCACCAACAACACCGGCATCGACCGGTCCGGTCGGTCGGACATCGATCTGATCGCGGCGAGCGACGACCTGACACTGGTGGCCCTGCTGGCGCCCGAACACGGTATCCGCGGCAATGCCGAGGCGGGTGTCACCGTCGGTGATGGTGTCGATGCGAAGACCGGCGTACCGGTCTACTCGCTCTATGGGGCCCAAGGGCACAGCCCGACTCCCGCGATGCTGCAGAACGTCGACGTCCTTGTCTATGACCTTCAGGAGGTCGGCGGACGCACCTGGACCTACGTGTCGACCATGGCGCTGTCGATGCAGGCCGCGGCGCGCAAGGGCATCCCGTTCGTCGTTCTGGACCGGCCGAATCCGATCGGCGGGGACATCGTGGAAGGCGCCCTGCTGGACCCGGCCTTCGCGTCGTTCATCGGTATGTACCCCATCCCCGCGCGGCACGGCATGACGGTCGGCGAACTGGCCACGCTGTTCAACGCCCAGCAGGGGATCGGTGCGGACCTGACCGTCATTCCGGCGCAGGGGTGGCGCCGCGGGCTATGGTTCGACCAGACGGGTCTGCCGTGGGTGAACCCCTCACCGAACCTGCGATCGCTGGCGGCCGTGACGAGCTACCCCGGCACGGTGTATTTCGAGGGCACCAATCTGTCGGAGGGCCGCGGCACCGACCGGCCCTTCGAGCAGATCGGGGCGCCGTGGCTGGACGCGGCGGCGGTGGCCGCGACGATGAATGCGATGGGCCTGCCGGGCATCGCCTTTCAGGCCGTCGCGGTCCCGGTCGCCGAGGGTGCCGCCAAGTTCCCCGGTCAAACCATCCCGGCCGTCCGGCTGGCTATCACCGATCGGCTGGCATACCGTCCGGTCGGCACGGCGCTGCTGCTCATGGACACGATCCGCCAACAGCATCCGGGGGACTTCGCCTGGGGGCCGTCGATCGACCTGCTCACCGGATCGGATCGGGTGCGCCAGGCGATCAACGCCGATCGGCTCGCGCCGCTGCTGGCGGAGTGGGACCGGGCGGCCGCCCAGTTCCGCGTCAGCCGGGCGGGATACCTGCTGTACAGCTGAGCCGCCACATCGCGGACTAGCTGGTGTGCTGGCACGCACCGTTTCCCGACCGCGCGTTCACGGGAGACGATCGCGCAAATCCCGTTGACCCGTGCCGCCACCCCGGCGATGTGCAGCGCCGGTAAGCGGGGCTGCCTGACCCTTAAGTGCTTGAATTGTCAGCGTTAGCAACGGAGAAGATGCCATGGTGAATGCGGGAGAACCGAACCCGAAACCTGCGGCGCATCCGCACGGATTGCGGGTGATGTCCGGCCGGGATCCGGCCGAACCCCACCGTGTTGCAACGCCCCTGGAGTTGCTCTACGACCTGACCTTCGTCGTCGCGTTCGGCGTCGCCGCATCCGAACTGGCGCACCTGCTCGCCGAAGGGCATATCCGGTCGGGCCTCATCGGTTTCGGTTTCGCCATGCTGCTGGTTTCTTGGGCATGGGTCGGTTTCAGCTGGTTCGCCTCGGCATACGACACCGACGACTGGGCGTACCGCTTGTTGACGATGCTGCAGATGGTCGGCGTGATCATCCTGGCGCTGGGCCTTCCGCCGATGTACGCCTCGATCGACAAGGGCGAGCACATCGACAACCGGATGGTGGTCGCCGGCTACGTCGTGATGCGAATTGCTCTGGTGGCCTTGTGGATTCGCGCAGCAAGGCAGGATCCTGCCCGGCGTTCGATCTGCCTCACCTACGCGCTCACGCTCAGCATCGCCCAGATCGGCTGGATCGCCATCATGATCGTGGATGCGTCGCTTCCGGTCACCTTCGTGCTGGTGGGTCTGATGACGGTGGTGGAACTCGGGGGGCCCTGGCTGGTCGAGACCCGCAAGGGCAGTGCACCGTGGCACGCCCACCACATCGCCGAACGCTACGGGCTACTGACGATCATTGCGCTCGGGGAGGGCGTCGTCGGTACCGTCGCCTCACTGTCGGCGGAGGTCACCGCGGAAGGCTGGACCGTCGATGCCGTTCTGGTGGCCGTGGCCGGTATCGGATTGACCTTCGGCATGTGGTGGATCTATTTCGTGGTCCCGTCGTCGCGTCTGCTGCAGGCCGACCGCGCCAAAGTGATCCGGTTCGGCTACGCCCATATCCCGTTGTTCGCCGCGATCGTGGCCACCGGGGCGGGTTTGCACGCCGGCGGCTACTACATCGAGCACCACTCGGCGCTCAGTTCGGTGGGCACCGTCCTGACGGTCGCCATCCCGGTCGGGGTCTACATCGGCTCGGTCTACCTGCTGTACACCCTTCTGGTCAGGGAATGGGACAGCTTCCACACCCTGCTGCTGGTGCTGACGGGCGCCGTTCTACTGGGAGCGGTGGCCCTCGCGGCGGCCGGAGTACCGATGCCGGTATGTCTGCTGGTCATCACGCTCGCGCCGATGGTGACCATCCTCGGCTTCGAGTTGGTCGGCCACCGCCACGCGGCGGAAGTGGTCAATCGGCGCCTCGCCGAGGGAGCGCCCTGACCTCGGGTCGCACCAAGCCCACATCTGCGGCCGCGCTCCGGGGAAGCCCCGCCGATCAATCAGCGGGGCCTACGACCACTCCGCGAGCACGCGCATCTTGACGGCCTTGACCGCGGCGTCCCGCCGCATCTTCTTCAGTTGCGGGGCGAAGGGGTTGCGTTCGTTGTCCTGAATGTTCAGCGGTAGATCCAGCGCGCCGAGCAGCTTGGCTTCGAGGTACCACGGCTCGGGATGCAGGACCCAGGACACCGACACATTCTCGGCCATCCACTGGGTAAGAACGGCTTCGCCGCCGGCGAAGGTCTGTCGCCTACCCGAACCGATCCGGCGCAGCGCGAAGCCCAGTTGAGCACCGAGTAGGACCCCCAGTGACTTGCGGAGCGTGGAGCCCTCCGCGCTCGCATTGCCGGCGCCGAAGTGATAGCGGATGCGCTTGCGCAGGTCCTGAGGGACCTGCGGCTTGCCGTCCGCCCGCGGTGGGCCGGGGCTGACTCCGACGTAGAGCAGTGTCAAGCCGTCCCGCTGTTCGCATCCGGAGACGTCGATCTCCCCAGGGATATCGCGGAACCACCAGCCGTGGGCTCCCGATTCGGCGGGCACCGGGGACGGCTCGGCGAAGACCTCATCGCGCGTATACCGCTGAGCTGCAATAAAACTTGCGACGGCGGTTGCACTCCGCTTCGCAGACATCGACTCCGCCACGCGGCTCAGCGTAATCCTCGAAGTCGCGAAGCGATCGCTGTCATCGGCAGGAAGAGGTGAAGCGGATCCACGGGGGACTGGAGGAACTCCGCATGATGACAATAGAAAGCCCGGGCTCCGTCATCGCGCGCGTGCACCAAAAGGGCTGGGGCGGCGACAGAGTCGGTGAGCAGGAGCACACGCTGCATCGCATCGCGCAATAGACCCCATCCCACCCCGCGCCCGTGCCATCCGATGTCGACGGCCAGGCGGGCAAGCAGGAAACAGGGCACGGTTGCGGGCGCCTTCTTGGCGATCGCTTCCGGAACTGCGTCTCTCTGATAGCCGGCGACCGTGATGGCGTAGTAGCCGATTACCCGGCCGTCTACATTTGTGGTGACGTACGTGGTCGCGTTGTTGGCTCGCAGGTTCTGCCAGCTGTACTTCTTAAGCCACTGGTCGAGCTCTGGAGCGCCAGAATCGAAGCGGGTGCGGTCGTGCGCCTTCGTGAGCTTCTGCGGCCGGCTTGGTTTCGCGCCGGCGTTCTCAGTCAAGCGTCGCCGCGTTGCTTTCGTCGAACGGGCTCTCGCGCCGCAGGAGTCGTTCGAGCTTCGGCATTGGCGGCAGTGGGGCATCGAGGAGGCGCTGGAACTCGGCCCACTGTTCCTCTTCGGCGATGAACCACGTGCGGTCGGCCAAAACCCGTTCGGCCCTCTCCAGCACGCTGCCCAGGATGAAATCCGTGATGGTGCTATCGGTAGCCTCCGCGGCGCGCCGGATCATCAGCTCCTGTAATGCGCTGGCCCGGAAGTTCAAGCGCTGGTCACGGCTGGTTTTCGTGGACACTGTCTCTTTGGCCACCATCACCTCACTAGTAGTCATTCACCACTGGCGTGCGTACATCGTATGTACAATAGGGCCTATCCTATCTGCTCAGTGTGGTCTGTCCAGTCACACCGATCCCGGCATGTACGCCGCGACGGGATTCCAGCCGCAGAGTCTGATGAGCGTGTAGAGGTCGCCGGCGAACTTGTTGACGTCGCAGGTGTGTTGTCGTCCCACGACCGCGTCGGAGGCGAACTGAAGGATGCGCGGCCGGCGGCCGGACATCACCTCCCAGCCCTGCGAACGGTCCGTCACGCCCCGGTATTGATCGGTGAACGGCCGCGGTGCACCGGATCCGGTGTAGTCGCTGTTCCAAAGGTCATAGCCCGCGCCCAGCCCGTCTCCGTACAGCCACCGGGGGGCGTAGACGATGACATATCCGGTGCTGCCTTCGCGGGCCATGCGGTCATGGACGGCGTCGACCGCTCGCCGGATCTCGTCGGGGTCGGGCGGGCGGGGCAGGCCCTGTTGCTCGGCGTCGATCTGCCAGATCCAGGGATGCTCGTGCCACCAGGGCGTGTGCTGCGCGACGTAGTCCATCCAGAAGTTCACCTGTGCCTCGATACCGCTGGGCGGATCCGGCCACAGGTAGTGATAGCTGCCGAGGACGGGGATTCCGGCTCTGCGGGCCCGGTTCAGTGCTTTCGTGTAGTGGCGGTCCTCCCAGTCGCCGCCCTCGGTGGCCTTATGGGTGAAGAAGGAGATACCGGCGTCGCGCGCGCCCGCCAGATCCATGGGTCCGCGGCCCCAGTCGTGGTTCGAGGCGTCCCATCCCCACACCGTCGCTGTATTGCGAACCGGGATCGGGAGTCGTCGTCTCAGCACCGGCCCGGATCGGCGCTCATCTCGCGGCCCCGCATCGGCATGCCGTCGATCACCGCGTAGATCGCCGGAAGATCCGGGACGTCGTTGACGCGCAGTTTCTCCCCGCCGTCCTTGCCGATCAACACCACGGCGAAGCCGTTCGAGCCGATCCCGAACTGTGAGGCCAACCGTTGTGCCTGGTTGGTGTCGAGCACTTGGCCATCGAGGGTGCTGGTCCCGTCGGCGACGATCCGGCCAAGCACCATGTCGCGATCGGCGAAGTCACAGCGACTGGCTTCGATCCGGCGCATCGTCTCTGCGAGACGTGGATCGGCGTCGGTGGGTGCGAACACCAGCAGCGGGCGACTCTGCCATAGATAGTCACCCAAATCCGCGGCTGTGGCCCGGGCCGGCATGAGTACCGCGCTGATGCCCGCGACCAGCACGGCGAGTGCGCCTGCGATGAATCCTCGGGAAAGATGATGGGGGACCATGGTGACACCTGACTCTAGCGTCACCGGAATGGCGGAAAGGCTTCGATGACCGACGACGCCGTCCCGGGCGAGGACCGCCAACCACGACCGTTACGAGGGCTTCCCCGCCGTGCGCGACCGAGGTGCTCGACCTGCGCCGGGCGTGAACGCCGTCGAGCTCGACACAACCCGCATGCCCGCGAGCGGGTCGGCCACCCCCTCAACGGCGATTGACGTAGGAGAGACGTATGCGGATCTGGCACTGCCTGGCAGCCGCGGCGATGGTGTGCTGCGCCTGCGCCCGGGGAGACGTCACCGGTGATGCCCCATCGGCAGGGTCTGCCAGCGCCGGCGCCGTCGATGCCGCAACCGCCGAGCGCGCAGCCGGCAGCCTGAAGGTATTGGATCGTGCCGTTGAGAAGAACAAGCCCGGTTGCTCGGCCGCGGTGGGCATCGCGGGCACGGTGGTCTGGTCGGGTGCGCGGGGCGTCGCCGACCTGGCCTCGGCGGCCGAGATCACCTCGGACACGGCCTTCGACATCGCCTCGGTGTCCAAGCAGTTCACGGCTACGGCGGTGCTTCTGCTGGCCGAGGCCGGAAAGCTTTCGCCGGGCGATCCGTTGGCCGACCACGTGGCAGGGCTCCCGGCCTGGTCGCGCGAGGTGACCATCGACCAACTGATCCACCAGACCAGCGGCATCCCGGATTACATCGATCTGCTCTCCGACGCGGGCTACACCGACGGCGATCGCACCACCAACGCCGACGCCCTGGAGGTCCTGGCCGAGGTGCGGAAGCTGGAGTTCGAACCCGGAAGCCGATGGGAGTACTCCAATTCCAACTACGTGCTGCTCGGCCAGGTCGTCGAATCGGCCTCCGGCGAAACGCTTTCGGACTTTCTCGATACCGAGATCTTCACCCCTCTGGACCTGACCATGGTGCTCGATCCGGCCCGGCCGGTGCCCACTCTGGCGGTGTCCTACATCGACGACAACGGCGACTACGTGGAAGCGCCGTCGGCCTGGGAGCAGACCGGCGACGGCTCCATTCAGACCACACCGAGCCAGCTCGTGCGGTGGGCCGACAACTATCGCACCGGTGCGGTCGGCGGCCCGGCGCTACTCGCCGCGCAGGTCGACGGAGCCGTGAAGACCGACCCGGAAACGGGCGAACGCTACGGTGCCGGAATCCTCGTCGACACCGACGGGACGCTTGAACATGACGGCTCCTGGGCCGGCTTCGGCGCGTATTTCGCCGTCAGCGCCGACCGGTCCCACTCGGTGGCGGTCAGCTGCAACACCGACGGGCAGGACCCGACGGCGATCGCCGGCGAGATAGCAGAGATCTGGGAGTAGGCCCGCTCACCTCAAGGCGCCTCGATCGAGTGTGGCCGGTTGGCCACATGCCAGCGAGGTCAGTCCGGGGCCGGGTAGTGGAATTCGGTTCCCGGCGGCAGCCACTGCCCCTGGGTCTGCCTGTCATAGATGTACCAGGGCGTGCCGCCGGCGAACTGCGACGGCGAGGTCTGGGTCAACACCCAGTGACAGAAGCGTGCCGCCAGCGCGACGGGGATCAGGTTGGCCCGGTTGTCGCGGAAGAACTCCGCCATCGCAAAGCTCGCCGGGTCGGGCTCGCGCAGATCGGCCTGCATGGCCGTATCCACCTCTCCGGGAATGAGTTCGGTCACCGCGATCCGTGGCGCCAGTTCCAACTGCAGGCTGCGGGTCACCGAGCGCAGCGCATGTTTACTCATGCAGTACAGGCCCAGGCTGGGAAACGTCTCCTGGGCGGAGCGGGTGGAGAGATTGAGGATTCGGCCGCCCTCGGGCATCAACCCGGCGACGCCGGCGGCCAGCCGTGCCGGTGCGACCGCCATCAGGCACAGGGCGCCGAGGATGGTTTCACTGCTCTGCTCCGTCAGCGCACCCACCGGCGTGACCGCCCCGGCACCGTTGACCAGGGCGGCGACCGGCCGGCCGTCGACGACGCGATGGAGGCGTTCGAGCCCCCGGGCGATTCCCTCCGCACTGCTCAGATCGGCACTGATCCGGGTGGCCGGTGAATCATCGTCGCCCGCGGTGTCGGCCCGTCGCGCCAGCCCCACCACCTCGCGCCCCGAATCCACCAGCAGCGCCGCCAGTTCACGGCCGATACCGCTACTGGCGCCGGTCACCACCACAATCCCGGGGGGAAGCATCTCGGACATGGACGTCACTGGATCACATCCCCGGACACGGTGACGGTGTCTTCGTCAACGCCGCCGGGACAGGCCGGGCCGCGCTCGACCTACCCGGCGTGGACCGTCATCGCCTCGCCCGAGCGCGCGTGTCGCGGCGGCCGACCGTGTCATCGCCCGTCGCCGGGATCGGAAGTCGTCGTCTGCGCGCCAGTCCGGATCGGCGCTTATCTCGCTGAATCCTCGGGAAAGATGATGGGGGACCATGGTGGCACCCGGCTCTAGCGTCACCGGAAAGGTGGGAGGGCTTCGATGAGCGACGACGCCGCCCCGGTCGAGGACCGCTACGAGGGCTTTCCCGCCGGGTTCTTCACCCGGGCCGACCAGGGTGACGACCGCCGGTTCTACGGCCAGGCGCGCCTGGTGCAGCACATCGACGACGGCGCCATCGCCGCCGTGCGCGACCTCTACGACGAACTCGGCCTGTACGGCGAGGTGCTCGACCTGTGCAGTTCGTGGGTGTCTCATCTGGCCCGGACCCCGCAGCGGCTGGTGGTGCTCGGCATGAACGCCGTTGAGCTCGAACAGAATCCGCAGGCCGCCGAACGAGTGGTCCACGATCTCAACCGCGACCCGACGCTCCCGTTCGACGACGCCAGCTTCGACGGGGCGATGTGCACGGTGTCGGTCGACTACCTGATCCGGCCGCTGGAGGTGTTCGACGAGGTGGCCCGGGTCCTGCGGCCCGGCGCGCCGTTCGTGTGCACGTTCTCCAACCGGTGCTTTCCGACCAAGGCGATCCGGGGCTGGCTGGCCACCGACGACGAGTTCCACCTACGTCTCGTGGCCGAGTACTTCCGCCGCTCGACGGGCTGGGACGAGGCCCACATCGAACAGCGCCCGACGCCGGGCGACCCGCTCTTTGCCGTGTGGGCCCACCGCTCCCGGCCGCTGTCGCGGTGAGGCGGGCCGGCCCAGCGGGTGCACCTGAGCTGCTGCGTTGGGTGAGGCATGGCACCAGCGCACGTCGAGATCCGCAGGATCAAGAGAAGGGTGAAAACCGCCACGTGCTGCTCGTCTCTCTGCTGTTGTTGTTGAGTGGCATCGGTAAGCCGCCGGGTCGCCATGCACGCACGCGCGTCACGAAGGGGAACCAGTTATGGCCGCCGATGACATTGAATCGGGTCTTACCGCAAGGGCCTGGCGCGATCCCGAATTCGCCAGTCTGCTGACCCGCGAACCCGCGGCGGCGCTGGCCATGATCGGCGTCGAATTACCCAAAGGCGTACGCGTCGAGGTCAGAATCCAAGACCCGAACACCCTGTACTACCTCATCCCGCCCGCGGTCGATCCGGCGTGCGCGCCGGAGCTGGATGTGGTCAATCAGATGGACCTGTGGCGAAGTGGAGACATCTTCTGCTGGGTGATCCCCGAATCGCTCAAGTTCGCCCTCCTCGACATGCGTTTGCAGTACCGCCGCTGGCAGTCCCAGCACAACGGGAATGAATGAGATGGGCGACGACGCATCGACGTTCGATATCGCCACCGATCACTACCGGGTGCTCTCCACCGACCCGGCGGCCCGCGCGGCGATGATCGCCGACCCGAAACAGGGTCTTCGTGACCACTTCGGATACGTCGCCGACGGCGACTACAACATCGAGGTCATCGACGAGGACCCGAATGTCATCACCATTCTGCTGCCGGCACGGCCGCCGCGCCTCGAGGATCTCGATGCTCGCCTCGATGAAATCAGCGGCCGCGCCTACGACATCCTGTTTGGCAAGACTGGGCTGGGCGGGTATCTCATTCCGTCCGCCGAGCTGACGTGGGTCCTCCGCGATATGCGCGCCCGGTGGTGATTCCCTGACGTGAATGCTCTCCGGCCCCTACCCGCCCTCCGGTTTTCGCACGAACAGCTCCGCCGGCCGCCCGCGGCCGTCGCCGGCGTCGAACATCCCGGTGGGATCGAGGTGTTCCCGCATGCGGCGCCGAAAGGTATCGAGCATCTCGGGCCCCACGGGCGTGCCGCCCACCGCCGCGTGCAGGAATCTCAGCTGCCGCAGGGTGAACGTCTCTCCCAGTAGACGGTCCGGGTCGGGCGTGTCGCTGTAGCGACCACGAAGATCGCCCAACGCCAACTCGATCATCTCGGCGTGGTCGTAGATCAGTTCGCCGGGATCCTCGGCCGGGACCAGCGCGGTGCGATCCGGGAAACGCCCGGCGAGGCGCTCGACCGGAATGACGCAGATATGGGCCACCGACAGCACCCATCCGCGGCTGTCGCGGTGTGGTCCGTCGAACACCCGCAGCTGCCGGGGTTCGAGGCCGTCGACACCGGCCTTCTCGTGCAGGGCCCGTTGCACTGCGTCGGCGAGCGTCTCACCGGGATGCAGGAAGGTGCCGGGAAGCGCCCACCCGCCGTCGGGCCGCTTGACCTCCAGGACCTCCAGGCCCCGGTTCTTGTCATAGGTCAGCGCTACGGTGTCGACAGCCACGCTGGGACGCGGATAGTCGCCCAGTGTCTTGCCGCCGCTGTCGCGATACTCGGCCTTCGTCACGAGCGCACCCTACCTTGAGTTAGTAGCAGATATGAGTTATATTAGAAATCAACAACAAAGGGGGGATCGGAATGGGTGCAGTTCATGATCGCGTGGAGGGTGTCCTGCTGGGGACCGCGGCAGGTGACGCGCTCGGGGCGCCGTACGAGTTCAAGCCGCCGGTGGATCCACGCGACAGCGTGGAGATGAAACGCAGCGCAATCTGGAAAGCGGGGGAGTGGACCGACGACACCGCGATGGCGATCGCCATCGCCGAGGTCGCCGCCCGGGGAGCCGATCTGCGCGACGAGGACGCCCAGGACGAGATCGTCCGGCGCTGGCATCACTGGGCGCAGAGCTCACCGGATGTCGGCATCCAGACCCGCGCGGTGCTGTCCCGGGCCGGTCGCGGCGGGACGATCACCGCGGCCCGCGCACGCGCCGAATCCGAAGCGCTGCATCGCGAGACCGGACGCAGCGCGGGCAACGGCTCGCTCATGCGCACCGCGCCGGTGGCCTTGGCCTACCTCGACGACGAGCAGGCCATGGTGGAGGCGGCGCTCTCCCTGAGCGCGCTGACCCACTACGACCCGCAGGCCGGCGAGGCGTGCGTGCTCTGGTGCAGTGCCATCCGGCACGCCGTGCTGACCGGCGACATCGACGTCCGGGTCGGACTGGGCCACCTGGCACCGGAACGCCGCAGCGTGTGGGAGGACCATCTCGCCCACGCCGAAGCCCGCACTCCGGCGGACTTCGAGAACAACGGCTTCGTCGTCGCGGCCCTGCAGGGGGCATGGTCGGCGATCCACAACACCGCCGAATCCGCGGACGACGCCGCCCGCGGCACCTTCCGCGCCGACCGCCTGCGCCTGGGCCTGGAGGCCGCGGTACGCGGCGGCTGGGACGCCGACACCGTGGCGGCGATCGCCGGCGGCCTGCTGGGTGGCGCCTACGGGGCATCGGCGGTGCCGCTGCAATGGCGCGCCCTGCTCAACGGCTGGCCGCAAGCCACCGGGCGGACCCTGGTGGAATTGGCATCGGCCATCGCGCGCCACGGCGCCCCGGATGATTTCGACTACAGCTACGCCGGGTCATCGGTGAGCACCGCGGTCCGCCACCCCTATGACCCGCAGGTGGTACTCGGCGGGGTGGGGGTGTTGGGCACGCTTCCCGAGGACGTCGATGCGGTGGTGTCGATGTGCCGGCTGGGTGATGGGGACATCCGGACCGATATGCCGCACATCGAGGTCCGGCTGATCGACCGGTCCGAACCGGAGGAGAACCCGCATCTGGATTTCGTTCTGCTGCAGGCGGTTCAGGCGGTCGAGCGGCTGCGGGCGCAGGGCCGGACGGTCCTGCTGCACTGCGTCGGCGCCCACAGCCGCACACCCACCGTGGCGGCCCTGTACGGGTTGCGGCGCAACGGGGTCGGCGCCGAGCAGGCGCTGCACGACGTCCTGGAGGTGCTGCCCGGCGCCGATCCCAACCCGGCGTTCCGCGCGGCCCTCCGGCGCGCCGAGCAGTCGCCGGCCGGGGCATCGCTGTGACGGCGGCACGCGCACCGGAACTCCACGACGTCGTCTGGAGTGGGGTGCTCGATCCCAGCCAGTACAGCGATGCCGTGCTGGCTGCCCGCCACCGGCTGGCCGACGCGGCCAAGGACGGCGACTGGCCGGTGGTGTTCGGGCTGCTTGACGATCCCGACGCGCTGGTCCATGCCAACGACTGGCGGCCCGGCGGGACGGCCTGGTTCACCCCGCTGCACCAGGCCGCCTGGCATGGCGCGCCGGTCGGTGTGGCCTCGGAGCTGATCGCGCGGGGAGCCCTCCGCTCATTGACCGACTCGCGCGGGCGCACCGCCGTGGGTGTCCGAACCGACCGGAACTCCACGGAGTTCGCCGCGAAGGGTGCCGCCGCCGATAGTCATCTCGGGCTGCGCGGGGTTCTCTCGCCGCCGCGGTCCCCGCTGTCGGCCGGCCGCATCCGCGCCCTGGACACCCATCTCGCGGCGGTGATCGAAGGGCGGATCCGCGGAGTGCTCTACGAGGGCAGGGATCCGCGGGAGGTACTGCGCTATCCGCCGGTGGCGATCCTGCACGAGGTGCCCGATCGGCGACTGTGGTTCCCCGTGCCCGGCATGTACGGCGGATTCGGCATCCAGCTGCGCGACGGCTACCTCGAAGTCAACAGTTGGTGTCGGGTGGTCGGCGGGTCAGGTCAGCGCCATGTGATCACCGAACAGGGCTCGACGCTCGTCGACGAGGGGTTCGTCTGACCGGTGCGGCAGGGCTCGCCAGGCCCGGTCAGGGATTGAATCGCTTGATGTGGGCGGGGATTCGCCCCATCAGTCCGTCGGGGAGTGACATCTCCAGGTTCACGTCATCGAGCTGAAGCCTGCCGCCGGCGCTGTAGGGAAGCAGATCCTGCGCCTCGGCGATGCGGGCACACATCGTCGGGATGAACTGCTGATAGCCGATCAGCGGGCACAGCGCGAACGCACCGGTGTCCTGGACGAACGCCAGCACGTCGCGCTCGACGGGAGTCTGCAGGCACGCTTCGGCCTCGGCGAGGAAGGCGTCGTGATAGTCCATCAAGCGGTCGGCGACCTCGACGATGGCGTCGGCATCAGCGCTGCTGTCGGTGCCGGCATCGCCGAAGGCCCCCTTGAAGGCGGGGCTGAGCATGAACTGTTCGACCTGGGCGACGAGGTCGGCGACGTCGTTCATCGAGCGGTGGGCGATCTGGGAGTAGGCCTGGCCACTGATTTGGGGAAGCCCCCCACGGGGCTGATAGCCCGAGGCCACGGCGCGCAGCCGCAACTGAACGGCGTTGCGCCGCTGCACCAGGACGGAGGTGAAGACCGCCCACGGCCACGCGACCGGCTTGTCGGCGATGAGGCGATCCAGTTCGTCGCTCGTGGTGGCGACCTTGGCGACCTGGTCGGCGTCCTCGTGCGGGGGCAGCAGACGGTGTGGGGTCGGGTCGATGGGACGGGCCATCGCCTCGACCGGTGCGCGGAAGTCCGCGGGCCAGGGCCACGGCTCGAGTGTCCGGTTCAGCGCGGCGGTGTCGGTGTAGACCTTCGCGCCGACCACTCCCAGCACGGCGACGGCGACCAGCCCCAGCAGCCAGGACTGCCCGCCGAAGGCTGCCAGCAGCAGAACGGCCGCGATCGCCAATGCACGCTTCTGGCCGCGCGACAGCGCCGCCGTGATACCTGTCATCGAACCCCCTCGGTCGCCCCAGGGAGAAAGGCTATCCGTGGTGTCCGACAGGCCGATCGGCCTTGGCGTACCGGTCGCGCTACGCCGCCACCAGCGACGTGGTCCGCCGGCTCGCGGCGGGCGAGGAGCCTGTCCGCTCGCTTCGAACCATGGTCGCCATACCCCACAGCTGCCCCAGCGCGATGACCTGTGCCAAACCGTCGTGGTCGCCGGTGGTGTAGGTGGGATCGAGCGGATTGATCGCGTTGTCCATGGCGATCAGACCCTGGTTCGAGGCCTTCGTGAGCCAGGTTGTCTTCAGCATGGCCGTGAGCAAACCCTCGCGCGCCTCGTTGTAGTTCAAGAAGCCGTGTGTCGGGAGCAGGCCGCCGCCCGTGGCGTCGAGAATCTCATCGCTGACCGACGCGGTGAAGATGTAGTTGCCGTTTCCGTCCGGCGCCCCACCGAAGGTGCGCAGGTGGGCGTTGGCATCCCAGAACGGGGCGTCCCGGTATGCCGGACCGAGCCCGCCGACGAGCCCGAGCAGACCGTTCTGGAACAGGCCGAACGGCAACGGGGGGAGGATGCCCAGTCCGAGCGATCCGCCCCTGGGGAGCTGCTTGTAGTCGACGTCTCCGACGATGCCCGAGTAGCCGACGCTGCTGCAGCACGAGGGGCCGAAGCCCGACACCCGCAAGGCGAAGTCAAGTTTCAGCTGCGCGAGGTACTGGTTCCTCGCCCTCACGACGAAGACCGTGTTGATGGGCTCCTGCATGATCTTGCCCTCGTCGGGCTTGCCGATGCCGCAGTTGGAGACGGTGCTGCCCGGACCGCAGTAGCGCAGGCCGACCCAGTCGGCCACCTGGCCCTCTTTGTTGATCATCCACTGGCCCAGTTCGCCGTAGGCGGTGTCCACGGTGGCGACGGGATCCGGCGGGGTCGGCGAGAAGATCTCCGCGGACTCCTCAGCGGCGGCGACGGTCAGGTCAGCCGCCGGCTCGTCCAGGGTCACCGTGGTTGCGGCCAGTGGCGGCAGTGCGGAGGCGGGCGGGGTCTCCACCGGCGTCGCCTTGACCGGCGGCACCGACTCGTCGATCACCGAGGGTTTGTCGGGGGCCAGAGCGACGGGGGTCAGATCCCGTACCGCCGATCCGGTGCGTCCCCGGGCCGGAGCCGTCACTTCCGACCTGGCGACGGCGCCGCGGGTCGCGCGCCGCGACGTCGGCGCGGAGTTCGACGGAGCCGATTCCGCTGACGCCGACACCCGCGGCGAGGAATCCGCGCGATCGGTGTCTGCGCCTGCGACCGCCGTCCCCTGCAGGATCGCCACGCCGACGCCGAGTGCGGTGGCGATCCCGCCGACCCGACCGATGAACTGCGCTGCGCTCATGGAATCCTGCCTTTCTGGCGGTGAACTGTCGCAGTGTGAAACACACCGAATGGCCGGATGCTACAACTCCCAACGGGCGTCGCAGTCAGTTTTCGGTCAACGAGGGACGTGGTGACGCGCCTAGGAAACCGTGACCGTCACGCAACCATCGGATGAACGCTTCGCACCCACAGCGAGCCCTGCCGTCCCGCCCGCTCAAGATGGGGAGTCGACTCAAACTCGGGAGGACAGGACTTATGAGGGCCACGGTCACAACGGGAGTCGCTCTGGTGTCGCTGTGCGCCCTGGTGGCCGCACAGGGCTGCAGCAAGAGCGGTCCGGCGAGCGACCCGGGCGCCACCACATCGGGCGCGCCGTCGAGCGCGGCGGCGCTGCCCACACTGGCGGCGCAGTCCCAGAGCCCCGGGCCGCGGATCACGTGCAGATCGGCCAGGACGGAAAACCGTTGGGCTGCCTGCTGATCAACGATGTCAACCTTCAGCCGAACGGTCCAGCGGGGCCCCCGGAGTGCAGCGGCACCATCGGGGACACATCGTTCAAGTCGGCTTTCCCCGACGCCCCGTTCGCACTCGACGACATCCTGCCGCCCGAGGCCCGCACCTGCCCGCCGGCGGGCACCGACACCTCACTGGCCCGCTTCGCCCAGGTGCCCGCCGACAACGGCGTCGCCGCCAACTCCCCGGGTGCCCAGCCTGGCGGCTGCACCCGCGATCTGGTGCACCGCTTCTATCAGGAGCAGTACCAACTCAACGACGGCGCCATGAACCGCTACGCGGTCGGCAGCGACGCGGCCGGTCTGGTGATGGGCTACTACGACACCAAGAAGCTCAACACCTACAAGTTCCTCACCGGTCCGGGGGCGCCGACCTTCGCCGTCGCCGACAAGTTCTTCGGCGGCGCTTTCGGCGGGTCCTTCGCCAACGGTCAATGGCTGATCAGTTCGACCCTGCCGCAGTGGCCGGACGCCCCGGATTCGGTGCGTTCGGTGCTCGACGAGAACGGGATGCCCAAGAGCGCCGAAAAGGTCAGCGACAAGCATCCTTTCGGCAATTACAACTACTACGTCTCGCCGACCCCCGACGGGCTCAAGGACGGCCAGATGACCCAGGCCTGCGGCACGCCGCGCACGACGGCCAATGCGCTGTGCGGCGACTGGGTGGTCAACACCAGCTTCTCGGTGCAGTGGCCCTATCCGCCCGGGGCGGTCAAGGAGCGTCTGGTGCCGCTGTTGACAAACGCCACCATCGGTGACCGGCTCAACGACGCGGGCGTGGACTGGGCGTGGTATTCCGGTGGCTGGTCCAACGCCAACGGTCTGCGCGACC